>Ga0182741_1002051_pt1 | contig 24423 bp, 20 predicted proteins | sample eDN5th37CBELigOP_FD_128874 | JGI IMG/M metagenome (GOLD analysis project Ga0182741, IMG submission 128874) | Enriched Organic Plus compost microbial communities from Emeryville, California, USA - eDNA 5th pass 37_C BE-Lig OP (version 2) (version 2) ... | reverse complement strand
GCACGGACCGCCCCCAGCCCCGGCGGTCGGGGGTGATCACCCGCCAGGAGCCGGCGAGCGCGCCCGCCGCCTCGCCGAAGATCGAGGAATCGGTGCCGGTGCCGTGGATGAGCAGGACCGGCGGACCGCTGCCGCGGTCGTCTGCGAACAGGTCGCTCAGCGGAGTCCCTGGCGGGCTTCCCTGACCAGCGTGACCGCCTCCGGGAAGACGACCCGGATCGCGTCCCTGACCTGCATGGCCTGCTCGTCCGAGGTGCCGGTGAGCTCGAGCCGGCCGATCGAGGCGACGGTCATGTCGACCGCCAGCTTGATCGCGTTGTCCGCCCAGGCGACTTCCTGCGACGACTGCATCTGTTCGGCCATCTCCTGCATCCGCGCCCGGAGTTCGTCGGGATCGCCAAACATGTTGAACGGGGAACCTTCCATGGAACAAATCTAGCGACCGGGGGACCCGGCCGCCGTGCGTCACGCAATGTTTGCGCCCATCGCGCCACGGTTGAGCGGCGCCGATCTAGTTTCGACGGCATGAGAGCGTCGAGCCGAGACGACCGGGGTACCGCGACCGTTGAGCAGGTCGGCGTCGTCCTCCTGCTCGGCGCCGTGCTCGCCGCCCTGGTGGCGTTCCTCCTGACCGACCCGGGAGATCGGCCGGGTCACGGGCTCGGGATCCGGATCGCCAACCGGATCGCCTGCGGCCCGCGGGAGCCCGGGACCTGCAGGCAGCACCCGACCGTGTCCGCCTACGGCTGGGATCTCGCCCGCGCGGTCCGCCTGCTGGCCCCGGAACCCGGGGCGAGGGCCGGTGCGGAGGGCCCTTCGCTCGTCCCGGTCGACTTCCGTCGCTGCCAGCGGCCGAGTTGCGCCGTGCCCACGGGCGACGGGCGCCTGACCACCGCCAACCGCAGGATCACGCTCTTCACGGAGGTCCGCCGGGCGGAAGCCGCCTGGGAGATCGCCTACTGGTCGTACCGGCCGTCGCTCGGCTGGGAGCGGACGGTCCGGCGAGCCGGGGAGGCCGAGATCGAGGCCGCGTCGGGCACCCGGCTCACGCTCGAGGACAGCCCGCGGCTCGTGCCGCTGGAGATCCTGCCGGGCAAGAACCACTACGAACTGCCGCGGGGGGACGAGCCTCCGTGGCGCTGGCGGGTGCTTGGCAGGCACGACGGCTGGTCGGCCTGAGCGCCCTCACCAGGCGACCCGGTGCTCCTCCATGACCCCGGCCCCCGCCTCGAGCTCGATGTCGTCGAGATGGCCCCCGAACGTGCCGAACCGGTGAACGTAGTCGGAGCGGATCACCCGGAAGTCGTCGTGTCGCCGACGCTCGGCGCCGCCGAACTCGAACTCGAGGTCCCGACCACCTTCGAAGCCCACCCGGTCCAGGCCGTCGAAGACCACCGGGCCCGGCTCGTAGGGCTCCCCGTCGACCCATATCGCGCGCTCGCTCGCGGTCGGTGCGTCGTTTATGCCCTCGACCAGGTTCCAGCCGATCCCCCGGCCGTCGGTCGATTCTCCGACCCCGGCCGACCATTTCCACTCCACGTGCCGCTGGTGGTAACCGGCCGACTCGTCGTCGACGCCGAATCCCTCGACCGTCCGCGTCTCCCCGTCGAGGACCACGCGCCCGCTGACCGGCACGCCGGCCCGCTTACGGGTCCAAGCCCAGCCTCGTCCGCTCGGCGCGACGACCTCGATCGGTTGGGATTCGCCGAACCGGAGCGCCGCTCGCACGTTGCCGGTGCGGATCTCCACCACGGGCCCGTCGAGCACGACCTCCGTTCCGCCCGGACGCAGCCTCGTGTGTTCCCAAGCCCTCCCCCGGGCACGGTCCCAGACCGACCAGAAGGTGTGGCTCGCGACGCCGATGCGGACGACCGCGGCACAGAGCATCAGGTCCTCGCCGTAGAACCCGACGTACCGCCAGCGCTTCCTCATCAGGCCCTTGTGGAGCAGGGGCTGTCGCGCCGGAGGGATCGGCAGGACGGGGCGGTCGCCACCCGGACCGCGCCACGGAAGTGTCTGCCCCTGGCTCGCCGCGGGTGGTGCGGAGGGCGTGGGTCCCGCCATTCCCGGCTACACTACTCCGCCGTGTCCGAAACCGCCAAGACAACCGTGACCGCCCCCGAGGCCACCTACGACCCCGCCGACGACGCGATGTGCTCGCGCGCCCGCGAGCGCTTCACGGCGGATCGCAACCGGCGGCTCCCCCGCCGCAAGGGCAAGAAGGCCACCCTCCCGAACATGATCATCATCGGCGGCCTCAAGTGCGGCACGACCTCGATCCACCATTACCTCGGCCTCCATCCGGAGATCCACATGTCGAAGCCGAAGGAGCTGAACTTCTTCGCGGCCGAGCAGAACTGGGACCTCGGGTTCGACTGGTACGAGAACCGCTTCGACAACACCGTCAAGATCAACGGCGAGTCCTCCCCTCACTACACGAACCGCCCTCGCTTCAACGGGGTCGCCGAGCGGATCCACAAGCACATCCCCGACGTCAAGCTGATCTACATGGTGCGCGACCCGATCAAGCGGATCCTCTCGCACTGGGTCCACGCGACCGGCGCCGGCTACGAGACCCGCGAGTTCGAGTCGACCCTGGCGCTGCCCGACACCTCGTACATCCAGCGCTCGATGTACTGGATGCAGCTCCAGCCCTACCTGGAGCTCTTCGACCGGGAGCAGATCGAGATCATCACCCAGGAAGACCTCGGCAAGAAGCGCGACGAGACGATGCGGCAGGCCTTCCGGTTCCTCGGCGTGGACGAGGACTTCACCTCGGAGCAGTGGGACCGCCAGTGGGAGAAGTCGGCCGCCAAGCAGGACGACAAGTACCAGTTCATGGAGAAGCTGATCAAGCTCCCGGGCTTCCGTTCCTTCGACCGGAACTTCGACCGGCTGCCCGAGTCGATGCGCTGGATGGTCGAGAAGCTCGTCCACGATCCGGACAAGCCGCCGGCACCGAAGCCGGAGATTCCCGACCACCTGATGGCGACCCTGAAGGGTCGGTTCCGGGAAGACGTGGCCGGCCTGAAGGAGTGGTCGGGCCGCGACTTCGACGGCTGGCACGACTACTCCTGACCGGTTCGCCCGCCGGACCGCGGGTAACGTAGGCGCATGCGCCGGCTGATCCCCGACCCGGGCGAGACGGACCTCGAGACCGAGCTCGGCCGATACAGGCCCTTCGAGCACCCCCACGACGACCGACCCTGGGTGGCGGTCAACATGGTCTCGACCCTCGACGGTCGGGGCGCGCTCAAGGGGGACACGAAGGGCCTGGGCTCGAAGGCCGACTCGCACCATCTCCTCACGCTGCGGACGCGGTTCGACGCGATCCTTATCGGAGCCGGGACGATGCGCGCCGAGCGCTACGGGCGGATCAGCTCGCGGCCCGAGTTCCGTGAGGCAAGGGAACGGGAGGGCCTCGCCCCCGACGCCCTCGCCGTGATCATCAGCGGCGACCTCGACGTCCCTTGGGACGCGCCGCTCTTCACGAACGGCGGCGGGAAGGTCCTCGTCGTGACCCGCTCGGGAGACGACGCGCCGGAGACCGAGACCCCGGTCGAGATACTGCGGGACGCAGACGGCATCGAGCTCGTCGACGTGCTGCGGGCGCTGCGGCAGGACTACGGGGTCAGGGCCCTCCTCTGCGAGGGAGGCCCCAGCATCCTCGGCCAGCTCGCCGCCGCCGACCTGGTCGACGAGTTGTTTCTCACCTTCACCCCGCTCCTGACCGGCGGCCCCGCCCCCCACATCCTCGAGGGCGTCCTGGACGTCCCGAAGGAGATGGCCCTGACGAGCCTGCTCGAAGCCGAGGGCGATCTCTTCACGCGCTACCGCCGGGCGGACTGAGCGGGGATTCTCCACAAGGGCGGTGCGGTTCTTCCGGGCGCAACACTCTCCCGTTAAGTAGCCTGCCCCCATGGACTTCGATCCCGGTTCGGAAGTTGAAGGGCTCCTGGAGCGCGTCCGCTCGTTCATGGACGAGCACATCTATCCCCGCGAGGCCGAGCTCCACGAGGCGCTCGACGCGGAGGTCAAGGCCGGCGTCCCCTATCCGGCCGCCCTGGTCGAGATCCGCGAGAAGGCCAAGGCCGAAGGACTGTGGAACCTCTTCCTCCCCGACGAGGAGTACGGCGCCGGCCTGAGCAACTGGCAGTACGCCTACCTCTGCGAGGAGATGGGCCGCAGTCCGCTGGTAGCCCCCATGGCGTTCAACAGCGCCGCCCCGGACACGGGCAACATGGAGATCCTGCTCGAACACGGCACCGATGAGCAGAAGACGAAGTTCCTTCAGCCCGTGATCGAGGGGTCGGCCCGCAGCTGCTTCTCGATGACCGAACCGGAGACCGCGGGCTCGGATCCGACCGGCCTCGCCGCCCGCGCGGAGCTCGACGGCGACGAGTGGGTCATCAACGGCCACAAGTGGTTCACCTCCGGCGCCGTCGGCGCCGATTTCGCGATCGCGATGGTCAATACGGAGCAGTCCGCGAATCCGTACGCGAACGCATCGATGATCATCGTGCCGGTGGACACCCCGGGTTTCGACCTGGTCCGGCCCATCCCGGTGATGGGCCACGACGAGGGGCCCGGCCACTGCGAGATCCGCTACGAGGACTGCCGGGTGCCGAAGGAGAACCTGCTCGGGCCCAGGGGCGCCGGGTTCCTGGTCGCCCAGGACCGTCTCGGGCCGGGTCGCATCCACCACTGCATGCGGGCGATCGGGACCGCGGAGCGCGCCCTCGAGCTCATGTGCCTCCGGGCCGCTGACCGCGAGGCCTTCGGCGGGCCGCTCGCCGACAAGCAGTTCGTCCAGGATTTCATCGCCAAGTCGCGGATGGAGATCGACCAGGCTCGCCTCCTCTCGCTCAACGCCGCGTGGAAGATGGACACGATCGGCAAGCGGGCCGCCCGCCAGGAGATCTCGATGATCAAGGTCGTCGCCGCCAACATGGTCATGGACGTCCTCGACCGCGCCGTCCAGGTGCACGGCGCCCTCGGCATGACCGACGACACCCCGCTGGCCGCGATGTGGCGCTACAGCCGGATGCTCCGGCTCGCGGATGGACCCGACGAAGTGCATAAGATGGTTATCGCAAGGCGGGAGGTCGGTCGCTTCCTGAAGAAGCGGGCCGCCTCGTCAGAGGCCTGAACCGACCTCCGCCCGAACCATCCAACAATCGAAATCATTGGGGGGATCGTGAACTCGATCAGGAAGCATTTGAGTTTTCGAACGTGATCGCATGTTTGGCGCTGTTCGCCGCGCTCGGCGGGTCGGCCTTCGCGGCGACCAAGATCGGCACAAAGCAGCTGAAGAACAACGCGGTGACGTCCGCGAAGATCAAGAAGAATGCCGTCACGTCGGCCAAGATCAAGAACGGCGCCGTGACCACCGCGAAGATCAAGAACGGGGCGGTCACCGGCGCGAAGGTCGAGGTCTCGAGCCTCGGCAAGGTACCGTCGGCCGCGCAGGCCGACAGCGCCGGTACGGCGAACGCGGCCGGGCTGGCATCCGCGCTCGAGGGCCAGCAGAGCGTCTTCGTGAAGCTGAGCGCCGGCGAGTCGAAGACGCTGGTCGAGAACGGCTCGGTCTCGCTCGTGGCTTCATGCGTCAAGAACGACAGCGGCTACGACTACATCTACGTCCATGGCGCGACCAAGCAGAACGGCTCGATCCTCGCCGGCGAAGACAACCTGAGCGGCACCGACCCGGGCGACTTCCTCAACACGAACACCCCGGCGGACGACCGGGACTTCGAGTACACCTACGTCAGCACCGGTGAAACCAGGGTCGAGCGCGACATCGACTCGGGCTTCGTTCTGGGGCCGGACGGCAAGATGATCTCCGCCAACACGGAGGGCATGGCCATGGGCCTCAACTACCTGGGCGCCGACTGCTTCGTGGCGGGCGTCTTCAACACCCTGAGCCAGTAGCGCAGGCGAACACCTCATTGACGAAGGGCCCGGCGAGTACCGCCGGGCCCTTCTCCTTACGCGATCCGGTCGATCGCTTCCGATGCCTGGTTGACGAGCAGGTCGATCGTCGCCCGTGACTGGTCGACGACCTCCCCGATCTCCTCGCCGTACTGGCCGGCCGCGAAGCGGGCCAGGACGCCCTCGGCGATGATCGCGAGCTTCCAGAACCCGAGCGCGACGAAGAAGTCGAGCTTCGAGATGTCGCGGCCGGTCATCTCGGCGTACCACCCGGCCAGCTCCTCCCGGGTCGGGAAGCCCGGCTCCGTCGTCGCCGGAGTGAGCAGCGGGATCGCGGCGTCCCCGGCCTCGCGCCAGTAGACCATCAGGAGACCCAGGTCGGCCAGGGGCTCGCCGATCGTGCAGAGCTCCCAGTCCACCACCGCGGCGACCTCCCCGGTCGGGCCGTAGATGACGTTGTCGAGGCGGTAGTCCCCGTGGACGAGCGTGGTCGCCGACTGGGGCGGCGCCAGCTCGACCAGCCGGGCATGGACCTCGTCGACCAGGGCCAGCTCCCGGGTCTTCGACTTCTCCCACTGCCCGTGCCAGCGCTTCAGTTGGCGCTGGACGTAGCCGTCGTGGCGGCCCAGGTCGGCGAGCCCTACCTCGCTCACGTCCACGGTGTGGATCTTGGCCATGGTCTCGACCAGCCCGCGCCCCAGCCGACGCCGTTGATCCTCGCCGGGGAACGCGGCGGCCTGTTCGGGACCGCGGATGACCGGCCCCTCGACGAACTCCATCACGTAGAACGGGGCGCCCGTGACCTCAGGGTCCTCGCAGTAGCCGACCACCGGCGGGACCGGCACACCGGTGCCCTCCAGCGCGGTCACGACGCGGACCTCGCGACCCATGTCGTGGGCCGAGCCGAGCGTCTTCCCCAGCGGGGGGCGGCGCAGGACCCACCGCGAACCGCCCTGGTCGGTCACCAGGTAGGTCAGGTTCGACATGCCTCCGTGGATCTTCTCGTAGTCGAGCGGGGGCTCTAGGTCGGCCACCCGCTCCCGGAACCATTCCTCCAGTGGACCGTGCGAGATGCCGTCGGTTTGGGCGTTCATGGCAGAGAGACTACGAGGCACACGCCGGGTGGGGCTGGCTAGTCTCCCGGCATGGGACCCAAGGACGGGAACGGGGAAGAACGGGCCGAGCTGATCAAGCGATCGCATGACGCCCTGCCCAGTGCGATCCTCACGCTCGACCGCGAGGGCCGGGTCGTCCTCACGAACGCGACGGCCCGGCGGATGCTCCCGATGGTCACTCCCGGAATCGAGCTGCGGCCCCTCCTCGAGGGGATGACGAACGTGGAGAAGGTAGACCGGCTCCTCCACCACAGGGCGCTCGTCACCTTCGCCCCGGAGCCGGGCGGGCCCGAGCTTCACTGGATGGCCTGGGAGATGCCCGGCCCCGAGGAAGAGATGGTGCTCACCGTCTGGGAGACGGACTGGAACGGTGATCTGAACGAGAATCGCGCCGCCTTCGCGATGGCCGCCTCGCACGAGCTCCGCGGCCCGCTCACCACCTTGCAGGGCTTCGCCGAGATCCTCGACATCCAGCGCGACAACCTGACCCCCCAGCAAGTCGAGGCGGTCGAGATCATCGAACGGACCGCCAGGCACCTGGCGGTACTCGTCGACGACGTGTTCGACATGAGCCGCAACAGCTTCGGCGAGCTGCGGCTGAACCTGGACGAGACCGATCCGGGCGAGGTCGCCCGTTCCGTGGCGGCGACGCTCGAGCCCCGGATCGCCGAGCGGGGGCAGCGCCTGGCAACCATCCTGGGCCCGGCGCTCCCGACGATCGAGGCCGACGAGGCGCGCCTCACCCAGATCGTCATGAACCTCGTGAACAACGCCTCGGTCCACAACCCGTCGGGAACCCGGATCGAGGTCGCGGTTCGCCGCCACGGCGAAGCAGTCGAGATCGTGGTCGCCGACGACGGTGTGGGCCTGCCGTTCGACGACCTCGACGACGTGTTTCGCAGCTTCAGCCGGGGGGAGACGGCCGAGGAGGGCGACCGGACCGGATCCGGGATCGGCCTGACGCTCGCCCGCCTCCTGGTCAAGCTCCACCTCGGCGAGATCGCGGTCGAATCCCAGCCCGGGGAGGGAACCGCGTTCACCGTCTGGCTGCCGGTCGACCGGAGGGCCGGGCTCGAAGGCGCGGCCCGGGATCGCTCGTGAGCAGGATCCTCATCGTCGAGGACTCCGACTCGATCGCCCTGCTCCTGCGCCGTCGCCTGGAGATGGCCGGCCACTCGACCGTTCGGGCCGGGAACGGCGCCGAGGCCCTCGAGACGCTCGCCGGCGGCGAGCGGGTCGACATGGTGCTGCTGGACGTCACCATGCCGCGCCTGAGCGGGCCCGAGGCCCTGACGGAGCTGCGGATGACGCATCCGCGCCTGCCGGTGGTCCTCGTGACCGGCACCCGGCCGGACCGGGAGCTGGAAGAGCGGGCGGATGGGGTGGTCAAGAAGCCGATCGACTTCGACGAACTGCTGTCGTCGGTCGACCGGCTGGCTTGACCGGGATCAGTTGCGGGCGATCTCGACCCGGATCTCGGAGTCCTTGAGCCTGGTCCCGTCGAGGTACTCCACGGTGCGCTCCGCGACGTCCCCGTCGACCTCGACGAAGGAGAAACGCTCCAGGACCCGCACGTCGGCGATCTGCTCGTCCTCGAGCACGGCTCCCTCGCGGAGCGCCCAGCGCAGATCGGCCTCGGTGAGGCCGGACCTGCCACCGCGGTTCACGAAGAGCTTGACGGCACCATCCGGGGTCTCCGGGATGGCTTCGCCGGAGGTCTCGGGCTCGTCGGAGAGCGGCGTCTCGACCACCTCGTCGAACTCCTCCACCTCCTCGACCTCGACCTTCGGCTGATCGTCGAGCGGCGCGGGCCGCTCGCCCCGGCGGCGCCGGCGCGGCGGACGGGCGTGCTCGATCCGCGCCTCCGGGGCCTCCCACGCGGAGATCGACGCCTTCACGTCCGACTTGATCTGCTCGAGGTCACGGCGCTGGTCGGGCGTCACGAAGGTGATCGCGCGGCCCGTGCGCCCCGCCCGGCCCGTGCGGCCGATGCGGTGGACGTAGGTCTCGGAGGAGTTCGGGATGTCGTAGTTGATGACGTGGGTGACGTGGTCCACGTCGAGACCGCGGGCCGCGATGTCGGTCGCCACCAACAGCCGGCAGCGGTGGTTCTTGAAGGCGAGCATCACGCCGTCGCGGACCCCCTGGCTGAGATCGCCGTGGAGCGCCTTGACGTCGAGGCCCCGATTCTTGAGGTCGCGCTCGAGCCTGGCACAGCCGAGCTTGGTGCGGCAGAAGAGGATCGCCTGCTCCGGGTCCTCCGCCTTGACGACCTCGATCAGCTTGTCCACCTTCGCCCGCCCAGGCACCTCGACGTAGGCCTGCTCGATCGCGTCGACCGTAAGCGTCTTGGGGGTGATCGAGATGGTCACCGGGTCGTACATGAAGGTGTCGGCCAGCCGCTTGATCGGCGGCGGCATCGTGGCCGAGAAGAGCGCCGTCTGGCGCCCGCTCGGGCACATGCGGAGGATCCGCTCGACGTCCTCGATGAAGCCGAGGTCGAGCATCTCGTCGGCCTCGTCGAGCACCACGAACCGGGCCGCGGTGAGGACCAGCGACCGGCGGGAGATCAGGTCCTTCATCCGGCCGACCGTCGCCACCACCACTTGCGCACCCGAGCGGAGCTGCGCCTGCTGGCTGCGGATCGGCGCGCCGCCGAACACGGCCACGATCTCGATGTCGAGGTGCTCCGCGTACGAGCGGAGCGCCTGCGTCACCTGGATGCAGAGCTCGCGGGTAGGGGTGAGGACGATCGCCTGCACCTCGTCGTTGGAGGGATCGAGGTACTGGAGCATCGGCAGCCCGAAGGCGGCGGTCTTGCCGGTACCGGTCTGGGCCTGCCCGATCACGTCGTGCCCCGCGAGGAGCTCCGGGATCGCCTCGGCCTGGATCGGGCTCGGCTTCTCGAAGCCGATCTCGTCGATCGCCTGCTGGATCGCCGGGCTCAGCCCGAGATCCCTGAAAAGTTTCTCTTCTGTCTGTTCAGTCTGTTCTGTCATCTGGTTGGGTCGAGCAGCAGTTTGCCGATTGTCTTGCGCCCGGCGATGTCCCGATGGACCTGGCGCACCTCGGAAAGGCCGTAGGTGCCGCCTACCACTGCTTCCAGGTCGCCTCTGGCGGTGGCCTCGAACACCCGGTCGATGGAGACGCGGGCGAGCTCGGGGCGGGCCAGCAGATGCATGAGCCAGAAGCCGGTAACGGTGAGGCTGCTCTTGAGCAGTTTGCCAGTCCTGACCTGATTCTGCTCGCGGGTGGCGATTCCGACCACGACCATGCGCCCGAACGGAGCGAGGGTTCCGAGCAGCTGCTCGAACGATTCGCCGCCCGCCATCTCCAGCACCACGTCGACCGGGCCGCCCGCGGCCTCGAGCACCTCTTCGCGCAGATCGGGGCTCCGCGAGTCCACGACCGCGTCGGCCCCCAGGTCGAGGACGAGCTTCTGCTTCTCTTCGCCCGAGGCCAGGCCGATCACCTTGCCGGCGCCCATCGAGCGCGCCACCTGCACCGCCAGGCTGCCCGTGCCGCCCGCCGCGGCACCGACCACCACGGTCTCCCCCGGGGCGAGCCGCCCCGAGATCCTCAACACACCGTCGGCGGTCACGCCCTGGATCATGATGCCGGCGGCCTGCTCGTCGTCGATCTCGTCGGGGATCTCCACCAGGTCGGACTCCGGGACGGCGATCTTCTCCGCGTAGGCCCCGTGCGGGACGACCGCGGCGACCCGTCGCCCGTCCTCCGCCACGCCGACGAACTCGATGCCCGGGACGAGCGGCAGACGCTGCCTGGCCACGTACTGGTCGTTGGTGATGTGGGTGTCCGAGAAGTTGACCCCGGCCCGGGAGATCGCGACCAGGGTCTCCCCCTCCGCCGGCACGGGATCGGGCAGCTCGACCAGCTTCATCACCTCGGGGCCGCCGAATTCCTCGATCTGGATCGCCTTCACGAGGTCATCCTTTCACGCTGACCAATACGATCCCGCGCATGTCTCTGACCGTGGTCGGTTCGATCGCCTTCGATGCCGTGGCAACCCCGTTCGGCGAGCGCGAGCGCATGCTCGGCGGCTCCGCCGTCCACTTCTCGCTCGCCGCGAGCTTCTTCACCGACGTCCGGATGGTCGGCCCGGTCGGCGACGACTTCACGGAGCGGGAGCTGGGCGTGCTCGAGGGGCGCGGAGTGATCACCGACGACATCGAGCGCGTGCCGGGAGAGACCTTCTTCTGGAAGGGCCACTACGAGTACGACCTGAACACCGCCCATACCGACGACACCCGCCTCAACGTGTTCGGGGACTTCGAACCGAAGCTGTCGGAGGAGTCGAAGTCCTCCGACATGCTCTTCCTCGCCAACATCCAGCCCGACCTTCAGCGGCAGGTGCGCGCCCAGTGCGGCGGCCCGTCCTTCGTCGGACTGGACACGATGAACCTCTGGATCGACACGGCGAGGGATTCCTTGCTCCAGGCCATCTCGGAGGTGGACTGCGTGCTCATCAACGACGCCGAGATCCGCCAGCTGACCGGCGAACCGAATCTGGCCCGGGCGGCCGCGGCCGTGATGGCGATGGGCCCCAAGGCCGTGATCGCCAAGCAGGGCGAGTACGGCGCGGCGCTCTTCACGCCGAACGGTTTCTTCGCGCTCCCGGGCTTCCCGCTCGAGGACGTCCGCGATCCCACGGGGGCCGGCGACTCGTTCGCCGGTGGCTTCCTCGGCTACCTCGACGGCGAGGCGGGCGAGGTCACTCCGGACGCCCTCCGCACCGCGATGGGATATGGCACGGTCCTCGCCTCGTTCAACGTGGAGGAGTTCGGCACCGAGCGGGTCAGCCGGTTGACCCGCGAGGAGATCGATTCGCGGCTCGTGGCCCTGCGCGCGATGACCGACTTCTCCGTCGGGGACTGATCCCGACCCGTCGTTCGCCGCCGGACCGAGGCGTCCGGCCCTCCGGGGAGCGGCTCTCCGGGGCCCGGATTTCACCGGTTCGGAGGGGAGGTCGACCTCCGGCGGGTCGAGCGGCGCCTGAACGGAGAGGCGAACTGAAATACTGGACGGGAAAGGGATCAGAGCCAGAGCAACGAGGAGAAGCATGTCGACCGAACAGCAGACCGAAGCGCCCGCCGAGGGCGAGGACGGTGGAGTAGCCACCGGGGCCGACACCCTCACCGTCATCGACAACCGCACCGGGCGCACCTACGAGCTGCCGATCGAGGACGACACGATCAAGGCGCTGGACCTCCGCCAGATCAAGGTCCACGAGGACGACTTCGGGATGATGGCCTTCGATCCCGCCTTCACCAACACCGCCGCCTGCCGTTCGTCGATCACCTACATCGACGGCGAGGCCGGGATCCTCGAGCACCGGGGCATCCCGATCGAGCAGCTGTGCGAGCACTCCACCTACCTCGAGGTCGCCTACCTGCTGGTCTTCGGCGAGCTGCCGACCCGGGCCCAGCTCGAGGCCTGGGTCCACGACGTGACCCACCACACCTTCGTCCACGAGGACATCAAGAAGTTCCTGACGGGCTTCCGGTACGACGCCCACCCGATGGGCATGCTGCTCGCCTCGACCGGGGCGCTCTCGACCTTCTACCCGGACGCCAACCAGATCCTCGACCCGATCGAGCGGTACCTCGCGACGATCCGGCTGATCGCCAAGATGCCGACGCTGGCGGCGTTCTCTTACCGGCACAACATGGGTCTGCCGTACGTCTACCCGGACAACGACCTGACCTACCCCGAGAACTTCCTCTCGATGATGTTCAAGATGACCGAGACGAAGTACGAACCGGACCCCCGCCTCTCCAAGGCGATCGACGTTCTCTTCATCCTCCACGCCGACCACGAGCAGAACTGCTCGACCAGCGCGGTCCGCGGCGTCGGCTCCTCCGACGTCGACCCCTACTCGGCGGTCGCGGCGGGCATCGCCGCGCTCTACGGCCGGCTCCACGGCGGCGCGAACGAGGCCGTCCTCAAGATGCTGCGCCACATCGAGAAGGTGGAGAACATCCCGGACTTCCTCGAGAAGGTGAAGAGCCGCGAGGAGAAGCTCATGGGCTTCGGCCACCGGGTCTACAAGAACTACGACCCGCGGGCGCGGATCATCAAGAGCCACGCCGACGAGGTCTTCGAGGCGACCGAATACAACCCGCTGGTCGAGATCGCGACCGAGCTGGAGAAGCGGGCGCTGGACGACGAGTTCTTCACCTCGCGCAAGCTCTACCCCAACGTCGACTTCTACTCGGGGATCATCTACGAGGCGCTCAAGATCCCGCCGGGCATGTTCACCGTGATCTTCGCGATCGCCCGGACCGCGGGCTGGATCGCCCAGTGGCTCGAGATGACCGACGACCCCGACAAGAAGATCTCGCGCCCCCGCCAGATCTACACCGGCGCCCGCGAGGCGAACTACGTCCCGATCGGCGAACGGACCGGCGACGACCGGATCTCCGGCCCGGCCACCCGCCCCTCGTAGGCGATTCGGGACCGGGACCCCGGCGTGGCGGGCTCGCGATGGAAGCTCACGATCCGGCACGGCTCCGACGTGAGCCGCCGGACGTTCGACGACCTGGACGAGGCTCTCGGCGCGGCCCGGCGGGCCGCCGACGAGGTGATCGCGGAGGGGCCCCTGAAGTCGGTTTCCGCGATCCGGAACTACGAGCCGGAACAGCTCGTCAACGCGCGCATCGAGATCACCGGGAAGGGCCTGCTCTCCCCGCCCACGGCCGGGATCGACATCCAGGGCGACCTGTCCGTGATTCCCTACGCGGGCGGCGTCCGGAGGCGGACTCTCGAGGGCTCGACGCTCCCTCAGGCCATGAAATCCGTGAAAATGTTCCTCTCGACATGACTCAGACCGAACAGAAGATCCCCAAGGGTTCCCACGCCGCGGGCCGCCGGGTCCAGCTCCCGGAAGGCGCCGAGCAGCCGATCGTCGTCTTCATCAACGGGGTCGCACAGACCGAAGGTCAGGACTACGCCCTCCGCGGCAACGAGATCCTCTTCACGCGCGACATCATCAAGGAGACGAAGTCCGGCAAGAAGAAGCTGGTCATGCTCCTCGGCGTGGTCGGCTTCTACAACAAGAACGAGACGGTCGACGTCCAGTTCCAGCGGAACGGCAAGACCGAGCTCGCCGGCGACCTTCCGATCCTGAAATAGGAAGAGCCCCGGCCTCTCGACCGGGGCTCTAGCTACTCCCCCTTTGTCTCCCTGGCGGGTCGGTGGCGGCTAGCGGTGCCGTCCGATCCGGACCACCTTTCTGGTCCCTCCAGAAATCTTCAGCAGGGCCTTCCTGGCCTTGCCGCTCCTCAGGAGCTTGCGTCCCCTCGGAGTCACCTTCAGCCTCACCTTGCGGGTCCCGGCCTTGCCGATGACGTACCGCTTCGAGGCCAGGACGGTGCCCTTCGCGAACCTCTTGCCCGCCGCCCTGAACCTGCGGTTGGTGACCAGCTTCGCCGTGCCGCTGCAGGCTCCGGAGCACTTGATCGTCGCCACGACGACCTTGCCGGCATAGGTGACGCCCTTGCCGACGATGGTCTTGGCGACCGGGTTGTTCGGAGCCGGCTTGACCGGCTCCTCCGGATCGATCGGGTCGTGGTTGTCCGTGTCCTCGGCGATCACGGTCGCGGTCGAGTGGTTGTTCGCGGTGATCTCTTCCGGGGTGACTGTCGAGATGTAGGCCGTGTTGTCGATCTGCTTGGGCGGCAGGTGCTCCCCGGCCGTCCTGAGACCCAGGCACAGCAGGCTGAACCTGGCCTTCAGGGAGTGATCGGTCGGGTTGTACACCTTGAACGCCCTCGTGACCGGACGGGGATCGTTGCCCAGCGAGACCAGGCCGTCGTCGAGGTCCATGTCCGCGACGATGCCCTTGCTCCCGTCGGCGCAGGTGAGCTGCGCCTCGTTCACGGTGCCGGCCGGGATCGTGAATTCCTTGACGAGGTGCTGGAACTGGAGATCATGGGTGTGACCGTCCGTCACCCCGACCTGGCGCGTCATGCACCGGATCGAGAAGCTGACCTCGGCGACCTCTTCCTGGACGTCGAGGACGAACTTCCAGCCGTTGCCGGCCGGCTCGCTGTAGATCAGGTTCGCCCGCTTGGTCGAGGCGAAGCCGGGCTGGATCGCGATCTGGCCCGGTCCGCAGGCGAGCGTCGCGGTCTTCTCGCCGACGAACACCTCGTCGCTGACCGTGATCGCGTCGGAGACGACCAGATCGTGGGCGTGCCCGCCGTCGGCCACCGTCTGCTTACGGATGCAGACCGCGAACACCTTCGCCTGGGCACGGCCGGAGGCGTCGTTCTTCACCGTCCCGCGCCAGGTGTCCGGCGCCGAGGCGCGTGATTCCAGCACGTTCGGGGCGGTCCAGTCACCGGTGCCCTGATCGACGTGATCGACCCGGACCGAACCGTCCGAGACGAAGTAGCCGGCGGGACAGACCGCCTGGACCGTCTTCACCTCGCCCGGCTCGAGGTCGATCTGGGACTCCACCTTCTGAACGTCGAGCTGATGGTTGGCGGCCGGATCGACCTCATCGGTGCCCCACTGGTCGACCGTCACCTTGACCTCGTAGGTCTTGACCTCGCCCGGGGCCAGCGAACCGATCGCGCAGTTCACGATGCCCGCCGACTCTACGCACGGGTCGTCGGCGTTCGCGAACGTCACGCCGACCGGGATCGGGTCCGTGATCGTCACGTCATGCGCGACGCCGTTGCCGACGTTCTCCGCCTTCAGCACGTAGGTCACGGTCTGACCGGGCCGCGCGTTCGTCGGCACCGCCGTCTTCGTGATCTTCAGGTCGGGGATGCCGATCACGTTCGTGTCGGCGTCGTCCGTGTTGTCCTCGGGGGTCGGCTCCCATTCGTGACCGGTGACGGTCGCGACGTTGTGGACCGTGGTCCCGCCGTTCGCGTAGGTGGCCTTGACCCGCGCGGTGACCGTCTTGGACTCGCCGGAGGCGAGGTCGCCGATCTGGCACACCATCTCGGCGGTGCAGTCGGCCGAGGACACGAACTGGAGGCCGGCCGGCAGCGGATCGTCGATCACGACCTGGGTGGCCGGGTCCGGGCCCTTGTTGGTCACCTTCAGCGTGTAGTCGAACTCGTCGTGGACGTGAACCTCGCCCGGAGCCGACTTCTCGATCTTCAGGTCCGCGATCGGGAAGTGGAGCGTCGCCTTCGCGTCGTCCTCGTCGGCGTACGGGCCGTCGTGATTGCCGGATGCGCCGCTGCCGTCCTTGACGGTGGCTGCCGCGTCATTGACCTGCACCGGCGGGTTGCCGCGGGCGTCGAGGCCCGGGGTCGCGGTGAACGTGATGGTCAGGCTGGCACCGGGGTTGAGCGCCTGGCCGGCGAAGTTCCAGGTCAGCGTGTCCCCGGCGGCGTCCCCGGACATCGCGGGGTCCGGGGCGGCCACGCCGTCGACCTTGGTCGAACCCGTGTCGTAGCTCCAGGCCGGGGGCAGGACGTCGCGGACCACGGCGTCGAAGGCCTTGGCCGTCGTCGCGGTGTTGGTCACGACGATCCGCCAGCCGAAGGGCTGCTCCACGTCGGCGTCCGCGATGTCCGGGAAGCCGGGGGAGGTGGTGGTCTTGACGACCTTCAGCTCGGGGAACTCGAAGTCGACCCGCACCGTGTCGTCGTTGCCGTCGTAGTGACGGTAGGTCCACGGGTTCGTCCGCTCCGCCTGGGGGACTCCCCAGTAGTCGGTGCCGGCCGTGTTGATGGCCGAGTCGCCGTCGGAGAGCTCCGCCGAGGCGACCACGTCCGCGGTGTACGTCAGCGTGACGCTCTCGCCGACCGCGATCGGGCCCGGGATCAACCACTTCATCGAGCGGTCGCCGGCGCTCCAGGACTTCGTGTTGTACGCCGCGCCCTGCGCCAGGACGACATTCGTCAGCTCGGCGTCGGGCATGTCCTCAACGACCACGTCATGCGCCGGGCTGGTTCCGTTGTTGGTGACCACGATCCGGTAGGTGAGGTCGTCGCCGGGCTGACCCTTTACCGGGCCGTCGACGAACGATCCGCCCCCGATCTTGACCTTCTTGTCGAGCACGAGCTTCGGCTCGCGGACCGGCGTCGTCGTCTTCGCGTCGGGCGAGACGTGGTCGAAGCTCCCGGTGCCCGGGATCGAGGTCGGGTCGAAGGTGAACTTGTCGCTCAGGTTCGAGGCGCTGTTCGCCTTGTTGACGATGTTCTCGCCGGCCAGGACCTTGGCGCCGCCGGCGCGGTGCGTGTCCCGGACGTGCGCCTTGTAGGTGAACTCGATCACCCGGTCGGTGGTGCCGGGGGCGACGTGCCCGAGGTCCCAGCCGATGGTGGTCGCGGAGGCGGTCACCTTCGGGTCGTAGTTCTGGACGGTCGGCATCGGGCTCGTACCGGAGCAGCCCGAGGCGCAGCTCGCACCGACGTACCCGTCGAAGTCCAGCGAGTCGGGCAGGACGTCCAGAGCGGTCAGGTTGAAGAAGTCGAGGTTCCTCGGGATCGTCAGCTTGACGGTGTAGTTGACGACGTTGCCGATCGTGACCCAGGACGGGGTGACCGACTTGGTCACCGACGAGCCGGTCAGCTTGACCGTGCTCTGCGAGTTGGCCTGGTAGCCGGGAGCGGCCGGCTGGGTGGCCGAGGTACGTTCGTTCGGATCGTTGCCGCCGATCGACGTGGTCTTGGCATTCGCCGTGTTGACCTTCTGCGAGGCACCGACGGCCGGGCTGTCGACCCTGCCCTTGTAGGACCAGACGATGCTGGCGCCGGGGTTGATGTCCGCGGCGGGAGCGGTGATCGTGCGGTTGGCGGCATTCCAGACACCGCCGGTGGTGCCGGGGACGACGGCGCCGTCAGCGACGGGGTTGCCGTCGGCGTCGGTCGGCGTGATGCCGACCGGCACGGTGTCGACGATCACGGTGTCGTGCGCGATCGAGACGTTCGACTGGCCCGAATTGTTGTTCGTCGTGGTCAGGGTGTAGGTCACGAGCGCGCCCGGCACGATCGTGCCGGATCCGACGCTGTTCGTCTTGGCCTGGGTGATATTCGGCTCGACGATCGTCGTGCTGACCGTGTTCGAGCCGTGCCAGCGGTTCGTGGTGTCCATCCACTGGACTACCGCCCCGTTCGTGAGTATCTGCGAGCGCCGGTTGGCGTTGTAGACGTCGGCGACCAAGGTGCGGGCCTTGATCTGGACCACGTGGTCGGCGCCCGGGGGCACCACGTAGTTGTCGGGGATGCTTACGGTGATCGACTGACCGTCGGTGTCGATGCTCCAGCCGGCCGGCAGCGGATCGCCGTTCAGGGTCGCGGTCGGGATGCCGACGATCGGCTGCCGCTCCGCGTTGTTCGGCGTATCGGTGATCTTCGCGTAGGTGCCGAAGGTCGTGCCGTTCGGCAGCGTGACGTCGACGGTGTAGTCGATGTACTCGCCGATAGTGGCCTGCGAAGCGGCGTTGTTGCCGGTCTCCGTGATCGAAGTGGTGCGAGCCTTCTCCACTCCGATGTTCGGGGTATTTACGGTGCTTTCGTCATCGACGCGCGGGACGTTCGGGGTCCGCGGGTTGTTCGGGTCGATGTTGTTCTGCGGCGTGTAGACGTAGCGGCCACCGGTGTTGGTATCGCTCTCGTACTGCCGCACGCCGGCCTTGTTGACGTAGGTGTTCTCCGGACCGAAGGTGCCGGGAATGGTGACCTTGTAGGTCAGGGACTTGGTGGCTCCGTCGGCGATGGTCGAGATCGCGGGCCACTTGATGCGGTCGACGCCGAAACCGCCGTCGACGCAGGTGCCCGAGTCCGAGATGGCGGAGACCATCGAGCATTGGAAGGCGGCCGGGAGCTGGTCCCAGACCTCGACGTCCCTGGTCTCGCCTGTCGACTCGACGTCGACCTGGTAGGTGACGACGTTGCCGCCGCGGACGGTCACCCCGTCGACCGGCGGATCGTTGACCGGGCCGTCGTCGACCTGGCGCACGCCCTTCGTCAGCTCCACGGTCGGGACGAGGGTCTCGAAGTCGACCTGATCGCGCAGCGGGAAGGCCGTGCCCTTCGTGTTCTCGTACGCGAACTTGGCGAGGTTGCCCTCGATGTCGACCGGGCTGAGGATGCCGGTCGGCTCGATCGTCGTCTTGAACACGACCTGGAACTTCTGCGAACCCGGCGGCACGAAGGTGCCGTTGATGTCCCAGAACAGGACGCCGTCGTCGCTCATGCTGGCATCCAGGTCGTTGATCGTCGTGTTGCCGGACGCGTCCTCATAACTACCGGGCACGTACTTCGCGTTGCGGGGCAGGAAGTCGGTGACCCGGAGCTGATGGGTGTCGACCTTGGCCGGGAAGTCGAGGGTGACCTTCCAGCAGATCGTGTCGCCCGGGTGGTAGGTCGGCACGGTGTCGACGTAGGTCGCGGCCTGGCAGTCGGTGCCGCTCGCCGCGACCTTCTTGTCGAGCACGACGCCGGGGGCGCTTTGACCGGCCGAGGAGGCGTCCACCACGGGGCGCGGCTGGCTGCCGTTGCTCCAGATCCGGTCGCCCGGCGTGGAGCAGTCGGGCGTGCCCGGGGCGAGGCAACGGGAGAAGGAGTCCGCCGTGAGGTCGACCTTGTTCGAGATCGAGTCCCGGGCCAGGATCGGCGTGGTCGGCTGGAAGTTCTTATGGAAGTGGCTGCGGGTCCGGGTCGGGAACGTGATCACGAACTCGTCGCTCACGTCGGTGTGGCCGAGCTTCGGGAACACCGATTCGTCCCACACGATCGTGAACGTGCCGTCGGCGTTCTCGGTGACGCTTTCGTACGGCACGCTCGGCTCGTCCCCGGTGGGATCGCACTCGGTATCCGAGGGATCGTTGCCGGTCGTGTAGTTGACCGGGCCGAGCGGGCAGAGGCCCGAGGGCAGGGTGTCGGTGACGACGATGTGGTCGCTGTAGCGGTATTCGCTGGTGCGGAACCGCAGCTCCCAGGTGTTGACGTCGTTCTGGGCGAGCGCGGGCGTGGTGAGGTTCGACTTGTAGACGACGAGATCCTCGGCGGTGCGCTCGAGGGTGGTCTTGTCCTCGACCTCGAGCTGCCAGAGGTTGCCCTGGTAGGTGCCGCTGCCCTTCGCGAAGTTGACGATCTTCTGCTCGTCCGCGATCTCCTTGGGCGGGGCCACGGCGTTGTTGTCGAGGTTTGCGGCCTGCGCGCCGGATTCGGCGCTCGGCTCGGTGCCGCTCCACTCCAGGGTGTTCTCCGTCAGCGGAACCGCGGCGCGGTACCTGTAGGTGATCTCCTGGCCCGGGGCCAGGTCACCGGTATCCCAGCGCACGTGGGTGTAGACGGCCTCCGGCATCGGGCCGGCCGGGCCGTCGGGGTCCGTCTTCACCGTCTCGACGAGCACGGGCGCGTGGCAGTCCGGGACGGGACCGACCTCGATCGGGCCCGCTCCCGGGTACTCCTCGGCGGAGCCCGGGTTGGTCGGGGCGTCGGTGGTGTTGTCGGGATCGCCCTCGCAACCCAGGAACTCGAGGTCGGCCGGCAGATAGTCGTCGATCGTCGTCGCCACGGTCGGGTTGACGAGGTTGTTGCGGAGCTTCAGCGTGTAGATGGTCTGGTGGTCGTGGACCCCGCGCAGGATCTCGCCCTCCCGGCTCGGCTCCGACTTCTCGATCTCGATCGCGTTGATCCGGGAGGTGGTGTCGGAGGTCGCGCTTCCGGTGGAGGAGGCGGGGACCGGGACGCCGGCACCGTCGAAGGACGGCATGATCCGCGGGTCGGAATTGATGTACGCGCCGTACTCGATCGTGTAGTCGGTTCCGACCTCGAACTGCGCCGGGTCGTGGGTCACGTCGAACTCGAGCGCCTGCGAAGAGTTGGCGACCAGGTCGGAGACGTTCTTGAAGAGCAGCGTGGACTGGCCGCTCGAGGGCTGGTTGGCCAGCACCGTGGGCGAGAACTCCGAGCCCCCGGCGTAGGCGACGCCCTGGGGAAGGACGACTCGGAAGGAGAGGTTGTAGCCCTTGGGCTGGCCGTCCTCCAGCGAGGCGGTGACGGAGACCTTGCCGGTCTCGCCGTAGAGAGGGCTGGAGGCGGCGGCCTGGATCTTCAGGTCCGGCGTGCCGGCGGCTCCGGCCGGCGACGCGACGGCGAGGCCGCCCAGGAGGGCGGCGAGAAGGGCAACGATTCGAAACAGGGCACGACTACTGGGCTTCATTCTTCTCCGAGACTCATGGACACCGATTTCGGTACCCGGTCAATATTCAAAATTGGCCTGGTGCGAACGGTGGGAAAGCCTCGATTGGGCCCGGACTTCAGCTCGGATTTCGAGAAGGAGCTGACGACAGGGTGTTGGCGCTACGAGGACCTTTTCCGACATCGTGCCGGTTCTCGACCAGGTCCTTCACCCGTCTCCCGTGTTCTATTCAGCCGACAAGGATACGTACAAATCGGTCCTTGTCAAGTTACGCGCAGTCCTGCATCCGTATCACGCGGGGCTCGGGGCCGGCGGCCTCGGGCTCAGTCGAAGGCGTAGAGGACGAGCAGGGCGACCAGGACGAAGACCGCTCCCGCGATGATCACGCCGCGATCTCCCGCCACGATCGCGGCGGTCGAGCGATCGTCCGAGCGGTCGTAGATCAGGTAGAGGTAGCGGAAGATGCCGTACACGACCGGGGGGATGGTCAGCATCATCTCGGAGCCGGCCAGCGGCGAATTGACCGTGTAGATGGAGTAGCTGACCACGGTGCCCGTGGTGACCATCGCCACCATCTGGTCGAGGAAGGGCAAGGAGTAGTGCTCGAGCACCGGGCGGCTGCTCGTCCCCTCGTGGAGCTCGGAAACCGCCTCCTGGCGGCGCTTGGTGAAGCCCAGGAAGCAGGCCAGCATGCCCGTGCAGAGGATCAGCCACTCGGAGGCGTGCGCCTCCACCGCCTCGGCGCCCGCCATCACCCGCAGGATGAAGAGGGTGGCCAGGGTCATCACGTCGATGATCACGATCTGCTTCAGGCCGAAGCTGTAGCCGACCTGGATCACCCCGTAGCCGGCGACCATGCACCCCACCTGCCAGTTGACCACGCCGAAGGCCACGCCGACCGCACCAACCGCGAGGCAGGCCGAGATCACCCAGGCGGCCGCGACCGGCAGCTGGCCCGCGGCGATCGGTCGGAACCGCTTCTTCGGGTGCTGGCGGTCGAGCTCGACGTCGTTGAGATCGTTGATGAAGTAGCCGGCGCTCGAGATCGCGCAGAAGCACGCGAAGGTGATGAGGGCCTGGCCGACCGCCCAGGTGTCGTCGAGCTGGCCGGAGAAGATCAGGCCCGCGAAGACCAGGACGTTCTTGACCCATTCCTGCGGACGGGCCGTCTTGAGGGCGGCCCGGAAGGGGCCACGCTCGGTCAGTTTGTACTCGGGGGAGGCTTCCATCGGGGGGCCGGGGAAGGCTACTGACTCCTGACGACCCACAACCCGACGCGCTTCGCGATGCATTCGCGGCTTCACTTGACGTCCGCCCCGCCGATCGATTATGCATAACTGCATAGTCGTCTCAGACAAGGAGATCCGAAATGCCGTTGATGGAACTGACGTACCAGGAAGGGGCGCTGACGCCCGAGGCCCGCGACCGGCTCGTCGAGGAGCTGACGACCCACCTGCTCAAGGCGGAAGGCGCCCCCGACACGGAATTCTTCCGGAGCGTCACGTGGGTGCTCGTCGACGAGCGCCCGGCCGGACTCACATACGCCGGCGACAAGCCCGGTGCCGGAGTGGTGAAGCTGGAGGTCGCGACGCCGGAGGGCGCGCTCGACGACCGGCGCCGGGCGCAGATGATCGAGGCCGGCACCGCCTCCATCCGGGAGGCCTTCGGGATCGCGGACGAGGACGCCCTCAAGGTGTGGGTCCTCTGCCGGGACGTCGTCGACGGCGGGTGGGGCGCCGGCGGCAACGTGGTCCATTACAAGGAGCTGGTGGAGATCGCGAAGGCCGAGCGCGAGGCCGCCGGGGCCTCCGCCTGAGCCAGGCCGGGGCGAGGGGCTAGATGGCATCCGGCACCCGGGAGGCGATGCTCGGCTCCACGGTCCGCCTGTTCCGCGAGCGCGGCGTCGGCGACACCTCCGTCGGCGACGTGCTCGCGGCGAGCGGCGCCCCGCGGGGCTCGGTCTACCACCACTTCCCGGGCGGCAAGAAGCAGCTCGTCTCGGAGGCCATCGAGGCGGCCGGGGAGTACGTGGCCGCCAACTTCGACAGGAGCGAGGACGGCCCCGCCGAGATGGTCGACCGGTTCGCGCGCTTCTACGTGCGCGAGCTGGAGCGGACCGAGTTCCGGGAGGGCTGCCCGTTGATGGCGGCCGCCGTGGCCGGCGCGAAGGAAGAGGCCGCGGTGCCCGCCGCCCGCGCCTTCGACCGAATCCAGGATTCGCTGACGCGCTCCCTGGTCGAGGCCGGGGTCGAGGATGAGCGGGCGGCCTCCCTGGCCACCCTGGCGATCTCCTCCATCGAGGGGGCGATCGTCCTCAGCCGGGCGTCGCGGTCCGTCGAGCCGCTCGACCGGACCCGCCGCGAGCTGGCTCGCATGTACGCGGACGCCCTCGGCCGGTAGGCGCATCGGGGCCGGGGACGGTCGGTCTCCCGCCCCCGGTCCGGCGCCTCACCCGATCAGCACGCCGGGGTTGAGCATGCCGGCCGGGTCGACCGCGCCCTTCGCGGCGGCGAGGGCGTTCGCGAACGGATCCGGCCGCTGGCGGTCGTACCAGGGGCGATGGTCGCGCCCGACCGCGTGGTGGTGGGTGATGGTGCCACCGCTCGACTCGATCGCCTCAGATGCGGCGGCCTTGATCTCGTCCCACTGCTCGACCTCGCCGCCGCGCTTGGCCGGGGCGAGGACGGTGAAGTACGGCGCCGCCCCGTCGGGGTAGACGTGGGTCAGCCGGCAGCTGACCCGCGGGGCGCCGTCGCCCTCGGGCGGGGCGCCGGTCACCTCCGCGACGGCCCTCCGGGTCGCCCCGATAACCGCGCCGTGGAACTCCGTGAAGCGGTCCCAGGTGATCGCGGTCTCAAAGGTCTCCGCGACGATGCCGCACGCGACCAGCGTGTCCCGGACGTACGGCGCGAGCAGGAAGGTCGAGCGCCACAGGTCGGAGCCGCTGCCCTCGTCGCGATCCGCGTCGGCCGGCGTCGACGAGGACCTCGATGCGACGTGGCCGCCGGCGTCCTCGGCGATCTCGATCGCCTGGTCCATCCGCTCGGCGACCGGCTGGCCGTGGGATTCGAAGCCGAGCAGCAAGAGCGTGGCGCTGCCGTCCCCGGCGCCCGTGGTCATCGCCTCCAGCGGATCGATGAGGCGGCAGTTCGAGGGCATGAGGCGGGACTGGGCGAGGCGCCGGACCGCCCCGGTCGCGGCGGCGGCGAACGCCTCCGGCTCGCCGCCGAACTCGACGGTG
>Ga0182741_1002049_pt1 | contig 24428 bp, 21 predicted proteins | sample eDN5th37CBELigOP_FD_128874 | JGI IMG/M metagenome (GOLD analysis project Ga0182741, IMG submission 128874) | Enriched Organic Plus compost microbial communities from Emeryville, California, USA - eDNA 5th pass 37_C BE-Lig OP (version 2) (version 2) ... | reverse complement strand
GGTGAGGATCGCCGTCCTCAACGGGCCGAACCTCAACCTCCTCGGCACGCGCGAACCCGAGCTGTACGGGCGGGAGACGCTCGCCGACGTGGAGGCGCGGCTCGCGGAGGTGGCCGCGACGCTCGGCGTCGCGATCGAGTTCGCGCAGCGCAATGGGGAAGGGGAGTTGATCGACGTCATTCACGCGATGCGCGCGCGCGTCGACGGCGCGATCGTGAATGCCGGAGCGTACAGCCACTCGAGTCTCGCGATTCGCGACGCGTTCGCCGCGGTCGCGGTGCCCTTCGTGGAGGTGCACGTGACGAACGTCTACGCGCGGGAGCCGGAGCGCCGGCATTCGATGCTGGCGCCGGAGGCGCTCGGGGTGATCTGCGGGCTCGGGACGTTCGGCTACGAGCTGGCGCTGCGCGGGCTCGTGGCGCGGCTCGCGGCGACCGCCGTGCCTCGTGGCTGAGGGCGCGCACGACTCTCGGCACCGCCGGCTCGCCTCCCTCGCCGACGGGCTGACGGCCGCCCACCTCGATGGGCTGCTGCTCACGAGTCTTCCCAACATCCGCTATCTCACCGGCTTCTCGGGGACCAGCGCGCTCCTCTTCGTGTCGCCGCGCGAGAGCGTGCTGATCACCGACTTCCGCTACCAGACGCAGGCCGCCCAGGAGGTCGGCGACGTCGCGCGCGTCCGCATCGAGGGGCAGAGCCTCTGGACGGGGCTCTGGCGGGAGCTGGCGCAGCACCCCGCGCTCACGGTGGCCGGATTCGAGAGCGCGCACCTCCTCCATCGCGACTTCCAGCGGCTGCTCGAGAGCGGGGCGCGCTGGCAGTGGCGCCCGACGGTGGACGTCGTGGAGTCGCTGCGCGAGCGGAAGGACGAGCACGAGGTGGCGGCGATCGAACGGGCGGCCGAGATGGCAGTGATGGCGCTCGGCCGCACGCTGGAGCAGGTTCGCCCTGGCCAGACGGAGCTGGAGGTCGCCGGACTGCTGGAGCATGCGCTGCGCGATGCCGGCAGCGAGGACTTCCCCTTTCCTTCGATCGTGGCGTCGGGGCCGCGCAGCGCCCTCCCGCACGCACGCTCCTCGCCGCGCCGGCTCGAGGCGGGCGACTTCCTCCTCCTGGACTTCGGCGCCGTCGCCGGCGGCTACTGCGCCGACGTGACGCGGACGGTGGTCGTCGGCCGGGCGAGCGCGGAGCAGCGGGAGTTCTACGAGATCGTCCGGGGCGCCAACGAGCGGGCGGCCGGCGCCATCCGGGCCGGAATGACCGGTCGGGATGCCGACGCGGTCGCTCGCGACTACATTGACTCGCTCGGTCAGGGAGCGCTCTTTGGTCACAGCCTCGGACACGGGCTGGGACTCGAGGTGCACGAGGCCCCGCGCCTGGCGCGCGGCGCCGAGGCGGTGCTGCCGGCCGACGCGGTGGTAACGGTCGAGCCGGGGATCTATCGGCCAGGTTGGGGGGGCGTGCGGATCGAGGACGACGTACATCTCGCCGCCGCGGGTCCCCGGATACTGACGCGGTTCACGCGCGAGCTCATCGAGCTCGTCTGAGTCCGTCCGGCGGCGCCGACGCGGCGCGGCCGACGCCTCGGCGACTCACTCAACACGCCTATGATCGACCTACGCTACGTCAAGAAGTTGATCGACATGCTGGACGAGTCGACGGTGGACTCGATCGAGATCTCCTCCGACAAGGGGATGAAGATCCGGATCTCGAAGAGCCCCCAGCATCGCGCCGTGCAGATGACCGCGCCCGTGTCCGTGCCGGCCATGGTGCCCGCGGCGCCGCCGGGCGCGCTCCGACCGACGCCCACCGACGGGGTGGCGGCGGTCGCGGACGCCGAGGCGCCCGCGCCCGCGCCGAAGTCCACGCTGCTGGAAGTGAAGTCGCCCATGGTCGGCACCTTCTACCATGCGCCGGAGCCGGGCGCCAAGCCGTACGTCGCGGCCGGCCAGCGCGTCGGGAAGGGACAGGTCCTCTGCATCATCGAGGCGATGAAGATCATGAACGAGATCGAGTCGGAGTACGCCGGCGTGGTGAAGGAGGTGCTGGTGAGCGATGCCCAGCCCGTGGAGTACGGGCAGGTGCTCTTCCGGATCGACCCGAATGGCTGAGGCGCAGACGCTGGCGCAGAGCGGCGCGGCCGCCGCGCCGCCGGGGCTCAACTTCAAGGCGGTGCTGCAGCAGATGGTGCAGCAGGCGGCCAGCGACCTGCACCTCAAGGTCGGCCGTCCGCCGACGCTGCGGCTGAACGGCGAGCTGGTGCCCCTCGAGCACGCGCCGCTCCGCCCGGAGGAGCTCAAGGCGCTCGCCGAGCAGCTCATGACGCCGCGCCAGGTCAAGGAGTTCGCGGAGCACAAGGAAGCCGACTTCGCGATCGGCGTCCCGGGGATCGGGCGCTTCCGCTGCAACGTCTACCAGCAGCGCGGCTCGCTGGCGTACGCCTTCCGCGCCATCCCCTATCAGGCGAAGAGCGTCGCCGAGCTGAATCTGCCGAGGGTGCTGGAGCAGATCGCGCTGCGCCCGCGCGGGCTGGTGCTCGTCACCGGCGTCACCGGCTCGGGGAAGTCCACCGCGCTCGCGGCGATGATCCATCACGTGAACGAGCATCGCCGCGCCAACGTGATCACGATCGAGGACCCGATCGAGTTCCTCCATCGCGATCTCAACTCGCACGTGAACCAGCGCGAGATCGGGATCGACACGACGACCTTCGGGCAGGCGCTGCGCCGCGTGCTCCGGCAGGATCCCGACGTCATCCTGATCGGCGAGATCCGCGACCTCGAGACGCTGGATACGGCGCTCAAGGCGGCCGACACCGGCCACCTCGTCTTCTCGACGCTCCACACGACGGATGCGACGCAGACGATCAACCGCGTGCTGTCGTTCTACCCGCCGCACGAGCAGGCGTCGGTGCGCTTCCAGCTCGCCAGCGCGCTCCAGGCGGTGATCTCGCTGCGGCTCGTGCCGCGCGCCGACCGTCCGGGGCGCGTACCGGCGTGCGAGGTGCTGATCAACACCGAGGCGGTGCGCGACCAGATCCGCGACATGACGAAGACGCTCAACATCCCCGACCTGATCAAGGAAGGGACGGTGCAGTACGGGATGCAGAGCTTCGACCAGTCGCTCATGAGCTGGTACACGCAGGGCGTGATCAGTTACGAGTCCGCGATCTTCTACGCGACGAACCCCAGCGAGTTCGCCCTGCGCGTGCAGGGGGTCGCGGGCGCGAGTGACAATTCCTGGTCGGGCTTCGAGCACGACGGAACGCCCTGAGCGAGCAGCGCATCGTGTTCAAGAAAGTTCTCATCGCCAATCGAGGCGAGATCGCCCTGCGCGTCATCCGCGCGTGCCGCGAGCTCGGCATCCAGACCGTCGCCGTCTACTCGGAGGCCGACCGCGAGTCGCTCCACGTGCGGTTCGCCGACGACGACGTCTGCATCGGACCACCCTCGGCGCGCGAGTCCTATCTGCGCATCCCGCGGCTGATCGCGGCCGCGGAGATCACCGGCGCGGACGCGATCCATCCGGGCTACGGCTTCCTCGCCGAGAACGCGGAGTTCGCCGAGACCTGTGCGGCGTCGAACATCACCTTCATCGGCCCGACGGCGGAGCAGATCCGCGTCATGGGCGACAAGGCGACGGCGCGCCGCACGATGATGGAGGTCGGCGTCCCCGTGGTGCCCGGCACGCCGGGGCCGGTGGAGGACGTGGACGAGGCGCTCGCCTTCGCCGAGCAGATCGGTTTTCCCGTCATCATCAAGGCGGCGGCGGGGGGGGGCGGCAAGGGGATGCGCGTCGCGAAGGACGTCGACGACTTCGCCCGCTCCTTCCAGCTCGCCCGCTCGGAGGCGCTCAGCGCCTTCGGGAACGGCGACGTGTACTGCGAGAAGTACCTCGCCCGGCCGCGGCACATCGAGTTCCAGATCCTCGGCGACTCGCAGGGGCGCGTCATCCACCTCGGCGAGCGCGACTGCTCGGTGCAGCGACGTCACCAGAAGCTGATCGAGGAGGCCCCGAGCCCCGCCGTGACCCCCGACCTGCGCGAGCGCATGGGCGCCGACGCGGTGAAGGGGGCGAAGGCGATCGGCTACGTCGGCGCCGGCACGATCGAGATGCTGCTCGACGAGGACGGCTCGTACTACTTCATGGAGATGAACACGCGCATCCAGGTCGAGCATCCGGTGACGGAGATGCTCACCGGCGTCGATCTCGTGAAGGAGCAGATCCGCGTCGCGGCCGGCGAGCCGCTGTCGGTCGTGGAGCCGCTCGCCATGCGCGGCCACGTGATCGAGGTGCGCGTCAACGCCGAGGATCCGCACCGGAACTTCCAGCCCAGCCCGGGGCGGATCTCGACCTATCATCCGCCCGGCGGCCCGGGGGTGCGCCTCGACTCGCACGTGTACGCCGGCTACACCGTCCCGCCCTTCTACGATTCGCTGCTCGGGAAGCTCATCTGCCAGGGGAACGACCGGCAGGAGGCGCTGGCGCGGCTGCGGATCGCGCTCGACATGTTCGTGGTGGAGGGGGTGACGACGACCATCCCGTTCCTCCGGCGGGTGATGGACAATCCGCGCTTCGTGGCGGGCGAGGTGGACACCAAGTTCCTCGAGCGCGAAGGCGATCTGTTCAAGGAGCCGCAGTAAGGTGCGCATCGACGTCCTGTTCGGGGCGCAGCATCCGGCGCCGGGCGACCTCGCCGGGCGCGTGGTGGCCGTCATCGACGTGCTGCGCGCGTCGAGCGTGATCGCGACGGCGCTCGATCATGGCGCGCGCGCCGTGATCCCGCTCGAGAGCCCCGACGAGGCGGTGACGCGCGCGCGGGCGTTCGCCCGCGAGGACGTCCTCCTCGCCGGCGAGCGCCGCTCGCGTCCGATCTCCGGCTTCGACCTGGGGAACTCCCCCAAGGAGTTCACCCGCGCCAGGGTCGAGGGGCGCACGATCGTGATGACGACCACGAACGGCACGGCGGCGCTGCTCGCGATCTCCGGCGCGCGTGACGTGGTGATCGCGTCGTACGTCAACTTCACGGCCGTGCTGACGATGCTGCGGACCGCGCTGCGCGGTGGGGCGGACGTGGTGCTCGTCTGCGCGGGGCACGAGCGGCAGTTCGCGCTCGAGGACGCCGCGTGCGCCGGCCGGTACGTGCACCACCTTCTCGAGGGGCGCAGCGGGGCGCGGACGAACGACGCCGCCCAGGCGGCGGCACTCCTGCACGGCAAGTTCGGCGACGACCTCGCCACGCTCTTCGACACGGCCGCACACGGACAGGCGCTCGCCGCGGCCGGCTTCGCCGACGATCTTCTCGCGTGCGCGGCGATCGACGCGCACCCCGTCATCCCGGTCTACCAGGACCGCCAAATCACCAAGCTCGGACCAGAGCGGGAGCGGTAAGGCCCGTGAGCAGTACCGGCCGATCTCACCTCAAGCGCGAGCTGCAGGGCATCGTGCTCCTGCTCCTCGCCGTGCTCCTGGCGACCGTCCTCGGCGTCGTGGCGCTCGCGCAGCTGCGCCTCGTCGCCGACGTGCGCGACGTCGTCGGACCCGTCGGGCTGTTCGTCGGCGGGAAGCTGTCCCGCTTCTTCGGCTGGACGGGCGTGCTGTTGATCCCCGTCCTCCCCGCGGTGCACGCCCTGCGGCTGTTCGGCCGGCTCGAGTCGGAGACCGACCGCTCGTGGTTGATCTTCCTCGGTGGGCTCGTCGCGCTGCTCCCGATCGTCGCCGGGCTCCTGGCGGGGGTGCGGCTCGGCCAGGTGAGCCACCCGGCCGCAGGGCTCTGGGGTGGCTTCTGGGCCTCGTACTGGTACGCCTGGCTCGGCAGCGTGGGCGCGTGGCTCGTCGCCGCGCTCTCGCTCTCCGCGCTCACGGCGACGACGCTCGCGTGGAACCCCATCCGCGTGCTCGTCGGCCACGCGCCGCGCCCCGCGGTGACCGGCGCCGACGCGCCGACGGACGCCGACGTGGCGACGACTCCCGCGAGCGGCGGGCGCAAGCGGCGGCGGCGCTCGGGCGATGCGGTCGCCGACGACGCGGCGGCGCTCGCGCTGGCGCTCGAGCCACCGCCGGAGGAGATGCCGGCGATCGAGGGCGAGCCGGCGCGCGTCGCCGACGACGAGCGCACCGACGGCACGGAGGGGGAGCGCGGCAAGCGGCGCAAGAGGAGCAAGGCGGAGGTCGCGGCGGCGCGCGAGGAGGAGATCGTCGCCGAGATCGAGGCGGCCGCACGGACCCCCGACGTGGTGGGCGACGAGCTCCCGCCGCCGGAGCTGCTCGCTCCGGCGCCTGCCCGCTCGTCGGAGGCCAACCGGCGCGAGCTCGATCAGCAGGGGGCGAAGCTCATCGACGCGCTGCGCACCTTCCGCGTCGACGGGGAGCTGGTCGGGCGCACCACGGGGCCGACGGTGACCCAGTTCGAGATCGAGCCGGCGCCCGGGGTGAAGGTGCGGCAGTTCGCGAACCTGGCCAACGATCTCGCGCTCGCGATGCGCGCCCCGTCGATCCGCGTCGTCGCGCCCATCCCCGGACGGGGAGCGGTGGGCGTGGAGGTGCCGAATCCGACGCCGGAGATGGTCGCGTTCCGCGAGATGATCGAGTCGCGCGACTTCCAGCAGGCGCGGGCGGCGCTGCCGATCGCCCTCGGCAAGGACCTCGAGGGGAAGCCGGTGATCGCGGATCTCGCGAAGATGCCCCACCTCCTCATCGCCGGCGCGACCGGCTCGGGGAAGTCGGTCTGCGTGAACACGATCATCACCTCGCTGGTCTACCGGCACACGCCGCGGACGCTGCGCTTCCTGATGGTCGACCCGAAGATGGTCGAGCTGTCGGTGTACAACACGCTGCCGCATCTCCGGCACAAGGTGATCACCGACAACCGCGACGCGGCGGCGGTGCTCAAGTGGGCGGTGATGGAGATGAACGAGCGCTACGAGCTGCTCGCCGCCAACGGGTGCCGGAACATCCAGGACTTCAACCGGCGCGTGCAGGACGCGGTGCCGCTCAAGACGCCCCGGAAGGGCGACGTGGCGTTCGAGGACACCGTCTATCGCGGGGGGATCCTGCCGTACATCGTCGTCGTGATCGACGAGATGGCGGACCTGATGATGACGGTGCAGGGCGAGGTGGAGACGCCGATCGCGATGCTCGCCCAGAAGGCGCGCGCGATCGGGATCCATCTGATCCTCGCGACCCAGCGGCCGAGCGTGAACGTGATCACGGGGCTCATCAAGGCCAACTTCCCGAGCCGGATCGCCTTCCGCGTGGCGTCGCAGGTCGATTCCCGCACGATCATCGACGGGGCGGGGGCGGAGATGCTCCTCGGAAATGGCGACATGCTGTTCATCCCGCCGGGGAAGTCGGAGTCCTCGCGTCTCCAGGGTGCCTACCTCTCGAGCGACGACACCGAGAAGCTCATGGGGTGGTACGAGGGACGTGCCGCCGCGCGGCGCGCGGCGCTGGCGGAGCAGGGGCTCGTGCTGGAAGAGAGCGCGCAGGAGGAACCGGACATCCTGGAGACGGTGCGCGCGCGCGAGGCCGAGCTCGCGGCCGCGCAGGACGGGGACCGCGGGGGATCGGCGGAGCCGGGATCGCGCGACGATCTCTTCCGCGAGGCGGCGGAGGTGGTGGTGCAGAACCAGAGCGGCTCGACCTCGCTCCTCCAGCGCCGCCTCAACATCGGCTACGGCCGCGCCGCGCGCATCATCGATCAGCTCGTGGAAGCCGGGGTGCTGGAGACGAAGGGGACGACGAAGGGGCGCGACGTGCTCGTCGGGCTCGAGGATCTGGACCGGATCTGCGGACCGCGCGAGTGACGCCGCTCCCCGTCCGGCGCCGGACGCCGCTCGCGGGCGTCGCGCTGCTGCTCGCGCTGGCGGGATCGGTGCGCGCACAGGACACGACGGCGCTCGCCGGCCGACCGGCGCTCGACGTCGGCCGCGTACAGCCCGGGAGCCGCAGCTATCGGCTGGCCGTCCTGCGTCACGGGCTCCCCACGAACGCCGGTCAGCGCGTCGTGTCGGTGCGCGAGACGTTCCATGGCGACATCCCCGCCTGGTCGATCGTGGAGACGCGACTGGTCGCGGGAGGGAGCACGACGGACTCGGTGGTCGTGGCGCGCGCCGATCTCGCCCCGCTGCACTGGGAGGCCAGCGCGGGGGGCGCCCGGCTGGTCGCGGGGATCGCGCGGGATACGTTGTACGGCGCGGTGGACGCGGCGGGGGAGCGCCGCAACGTCGTCGTCGGCGGTGTGTCCACTGCCGTGCTGAACGCGGCGATGCTCGAGACGTTGGTGTCGCTGCTCCCGCTCGACGTCGGATTCGAGGGCGTGCTGCCGCTGGTCGTCGTCGCCCACGACGGAGGGCGCGTCGTCCCCATGCAGGTCGTCGTCGAGCGCGCGGACTCCCTCCTGCTCCCGTCGGGACCGGTGGAGTGCTGGGTCGTGAGCGTGCGGAACGAGCGCGTCGCCAAGACGCTCTGGGTGAGCCGCGACGGGCGCGGCGTCGTGCGCATCGACGAGCCGATGCCCGACGTGGACGGCGCGACGCTCGAGCAGCTGCTGACCGCCACGACTCCCGACTGACGCGGCGGGCGTCGCCCCTGGCACGGCCCGGCGCGATGCGAGTGTCGGGTATTCGTCCGTTGACGGGACGAATCGGATGGTTATCATGGGCCGTCACGGCCCCGTCGGGCCGGCCTACCGCACCTGCTCCACCTCCGTCGTACCCACCCCTTGGAGGTCGTGATGCCCGGACGAGTCGTTCCTGCAGCCTTGCTGCTTCTCCTGTCCGCGATGGCCGCCCCGGCGCCGCTGCTCGCGCAGAGCGGCACGATCGCCGGTCGCGTGACCGATCGGTCGGCGGGTACTCCGGTGGCCGATGCGCGCATCGAAGCCCGCTCCACCGCCGGCGTCGCCGAGGCGCGCACCGACAGCGCCGGCCACTATCGCCTGAGCGTCGCCCCGGGGAGCTACGTCGTCGTCGCCCAGCGCCTCGGGTTCACCGCCGAGCGGGTCACCGGCGTGGACGTCGCGGCGGGCGCCACGCGGACGCTCGATCTCTCGCTCGCCGCCGCGGCGCGCATGCTCGAGCAGATGGTCGTGACCGGCGTCGGCAGCGTGATCCCGGAGAAGAGTCTCGAGCTGCCGATCTCGATCTCGGTCGTGAGCGCGGGGAGCATCGAGAAGAAGACCGGCGCCACCGTCACCGACTATCTCAAGTCGGAGCCGGGGCTCGCCATCTCGACCGGCGGCATCGCCCAGTCGAACGTCGTCTCCCGCGGCTTCAACAACGCCTTCTCGACGTCGATGCTGATGCTCCAGGACTACCGCTTCGCCGGGGTCCCGTCGCTGCGCGTCAACGTCCCCTTCCTCTTCACCGGCACGAGCGAGGACATCGAGCGGATCGAGGTGCTGCAGGGGCCCGCCGCCTCCGTCTACGGCCCCAACTCGGGGAACGGCGTCCTGCACGTGATCACGAAGTCGCCGTTCAGCGCGCAGGGCGGGCGCGAGACGACGATCTCCCTCGACGGCGGCGAGCGCTCGCTCGCGCGCGGCGCGCTGCGCCACGCCGCGGTGATCGGGGAGAAGTTCGGCTACAAGCTCTCCGGCGAGTACTTCCGCGCGAAGGACTTCGAGTTCCGCGATCCGAACGAGCCGGCGGCCTTCTCCTCGACCGACGCGCGCGTCCCGACGTCGCGGCGCGGCCAGCCGGTGGCCCGCGACTTCGATCTCGAGAAGTTCGGCGGCGAGGCGCGCATCGACTATCGGCCCACGCCGAACACGGAGCTCATCTCGACCGCCGGCTATTCGATGATCGGCAGCGGTCTCGAGGTCACCACGACCTTCGGCGCCGCGCAGGTCAAGAACTGGAGCTACCTCAACCTCCAGCAGCGCTTCCGCCACAAGCAGTTCTTCGCGCAGCTCTTCTACAACTCGTCGAACTCCGGCAACGACCACGCGCTGGACGATCAGGGGACGTTCTATCTCCGCTCCGGCATCCCGGTGGTGGACAAGTCGAGCGTCCTCGTCGGCCAGGTGCAGCAGGCGCTCACCTTGGGCCGGACCCGCTTCGTCGCCGGCGGCGAGTACATCGGCACGCGCCCGCAGACGGCCGGCACGATCAACGGCCGCAACGAGCACGACGACGACATCAACGAGTACGGCGGCTACCTCCAGACGACGACGGCGCTGCACCCGAAGCTCGACCTCGTGCTCGCCGCGCGCGGAGACGTCAACTCGCGCCTCGAGGGCGCCCAGTTCTCGCCGCGGGCCGCGATCGTCGTCAAGCCGACGTCGAACCACAACTTCCGCGTCACGTTCAGCCGCGCCTTCAATTCGCCGGCGTCGTTCGCGTACTTCCTCGACCAGTACTCCGGCCAGACGCCGGCGCCGGGGATGCCGGTGCAGATCATGGGGAACCCGGCGAAGGAGGGGTGGCACTTCGCGCGCACCTGCACCGGTGGCGCCGGCGACGGGCTGTGCATGCGCTCTCCGTACGCGTCCGGGGTCGTCCCCGCCTCGGCGGCAACGGCGTTCCCCGGGTTCATCCTCGCGCTGCCGCAGGTCGTGCAGGCGCTTCCTGCCTCCAGCTTCCCCAGCGAGGCCGCGCGCCAGCAGCTGCTCGGGCTGCTCACGCAGCTCGGCCCCGCGCTGCGCTCCCTCCGGCCGACCGACGCGCAGGTCGGCACCGTGCTGGTGGACCTCGGGACGCGCACGCCGGTGACCGGTGCCGTGAACGACTACGGGCCGCTGACGGCGAACTTCTCGAATACGCTCGAGGCCGGCTACAAGGGGATTCTCGGTGATCGCGTGCGTCTCGCGGCCGACCTCTGGTTCCAGAAGCGCCCCGCCGATCCGACGACGCAGATCTTCAACCCGGGGGTGCTGTTCAACCCGCAGCAGCTCGGCGCGTATCTCGGCAACGGCCTCGCGCAGGCGTTGATCGCCGGCGGGATGCCGCAGCAGCAGGCAGTCGCCACGGCGCAGGCGGCGGCGACGGCGCTCACCCCGCTGATGGCGGCGATCCCGGTCGGCGCGACGGCGTTCACGCATGCGAACTACACGGAGCCGTACCTGGTCTTCTCGTACCGGAACTCCGAGGGCTTCGTGAACGTGTGGGGCTCCGACCTCGCCGCCGACTTCGTCCTCGGCCGCGGGTGGGAGCTCGGCGCGAACTACTCGTTCCTCAACAAGAACGTCTTCACCGACGCCCCGGGCGCGACGGCGGAGAACCCGCTCGCCTCGAACACGCCGAAGCATCGCGGCTCGGCGACGCTCCGCTACGAGAACGACATCCGCGGTTTCAGCGGCGAGGTGCGCGGCCGGTACGCCGACGCCTTCCCGGTCAACTCGGGGGTCTTCAACTCGTACAACATCGGGACGCCGGTCCGGTACGCGCCGGTGCCGGTCAACGCGCTGCTCGACGTGGGCGCGTCGTGGAAGCTCCCGGTGAACGGGCAGCCGCGCTGGTCGGTGAACGTGACGAACCTGCTGAACAACGAGGTCCCGACGTTCGTCGGCGTGCCGTCGATCGGACGGCTGATCACGACGCGGATCGCATACACGTTCTAGGGCGGCCATCTGCCACCGGCCCTCGGCCGAGGGCCGGTGGCGACAGTCGGCCGAGGGCCGGTGGCAGGTCGCCGAGTCTGTCGATCGTCATGGCGCCTCGCGCCATGACGATTTTCCTTTCCATTCGTGCGCCGATGATCCTCACCGACGTCGCGGCGCGGCCCGTCATCGCGCATCGTGGCGATTCCGCGCACCATCCGGAGAACACCTTCCCGTCGTTCGATGCGGCGGTCGCGCTCGGCGTCGATGCGCTCGAGTTCGACCTGCGCCTCACGCGCGATGGGGCGGTCGTCGTCATGCACGATCCGACGACCGGGCGGACGACCGATCGCTTGCTCGTGGTGCGCGACTCCGTGCTCACCGAGCTGCGCGCGCTGGACGCGGGGGCGCGCTTCACTCGCGACGGCGGAGCCACCGTCCCGTTCGCGGGGAAGGGGATCGTCGTGCCGACGTTCGAGGAGATGCTCGACCGGTATCGCGATCTGCCGCTCCTGATCGAGGTCAAGGTCCCCGAGGTCGTCCCGGAGGCACGGCGCCTCGTCGTGCGCCACGGCGCCCAGGACCGCGTGCTGCTCGACTCGATGGACGACCGCGCGGTGGCGCCCTTCCGCGGTCAGTTCCGCACGGGCGCGTCGATGCGCGACGTCCTGCGTCTCCTCCCGCGCGCCTGGTGGCCCCGGCCCCCCGCCTCGCTCCCCTACGAGGCGCTCTGCATCCCCCGCTGGTACGACGGCATCCCGGTGCCGGTGACGCGGCTGGCGCGGCAGGCGCGCCGCGTCGGCACGGTCACGCACGTCTGGACGGTGAACGATCCGGACGTCGCCGAGCAGCTCTGGCGCGCCGGGATCAATGGGATCGTCACCGACGATCCGGGGACGATGCTGGAGCTGCGCCGGCGGCTCTGAGGCTCAGGTGGGGCTCCCTGGGGCCGTTCGCCGCTCGACTCCATCCAGTCTCGCGGAGCCCCACGCCTCGCGTCCTCCGAGTCGCCGGCACTCTGCCGCGATCTCGCCATGCCCGGCACCGGGCGATCGGGGCCCGCGTCGCCAGGGTGACGCCCGCGTCCGTCGGATGACGGAGGGTGGAGCGGCGCCGCTAGCTTCGCCCCATGACGACGGCACGGCAGGAGCTCGGGCTCCTCGGAGAGGGGGTGGCGGCGCGGTGGCTCGCGCGCCGGGGGTGGCGGGTGCTCGCACGGCGGTTCCGGGTCGGGCATCGCGATCTCGACCTCGTGGTGACCGACGGCTCCACCGTCGCGTTCGTCGAGGTCAAGGCGCGGCAGGGCGGGGCGTTCGGCCATCCGGTCGAGGCCGTCAACCTCCGGAAGCGGAAGGAGTTGGCTCGGTCGGCGCTCGTCTGGGTGGACCGGCACGGCCGCGCTGGCGAGGCCTACCGGTTCGACGTGGTCGGGGTACTGATCGAGGGGCGGCGGGTCCGCGTCCGGCACGTTCCGGACGCCTTCCGGGTGCCGTTTTTCGGTTGATTTTCGGTCTCTGTTTTCGTACTATGTTCGGGTGTCGGAGCGCCTCCTGATCCGGTACGATTCCCACTGCATGGCCAGAGGCCGGACGAACCAATTAAACAAAAGGGTGTGAGAAAATGGCTGTGTCGACGATGCTGGACGACAAGAAGAAGGCGCTGAACCTGGCCATCGCGCAGATCGAGAAGAGCTGCGGCAAGGGGTCGATCATGAAGATGGGGAAGGACGCGGAGAAGATCCGCGTCGAGACGATCCCCACCGGCGCGATCAACCTCGACGCCGCGATCGGCGTCGGGGGCATCCCGCGCGGGCGCATCACCGAGATCTACGGACCGGAGTCGAGCGGTAAGACGACGCTCTGTCTCCACGTCGTGGCCAACGCGCAGAAGTCGGGGGGCGTCGCCGCCTTCATCGACGCGGAGCACGCGCTCGACACCGAGTACGCGCGCAAGCTCGGCGTCGACGTGGACAACCTGCTCATCTCCCAGCCCGACACCGGGGAGCAGGCGCTCGAGATCTGCGAGATCCTCGTGCGCTCGGGCGCCGTGGACGTGGTCGTCGTGGACTCGGTCGCCGCGCTCGTGCCGAAGGCCGAGATCGAGGGCGACATGGGCGACTCGCACGTCGGCCTGCAGGCGCGCCTCATGAGCCAGGCGCTGCGCAAGCTGACCGGTGCGATCGCGCGCTCCAAGACCTCGGTCATCTTCATCAACCAGCTCCGCGAGAAGATCGGGGTCATGTTCGGCAACCCCGAGACGACGACCGGCGGCAAGGCGCTCAAGTTCTACGCGTCGCTGCGCCTCGACATCCGGCGCATCGGCCCGGTGAAGGAGAAGGACGACGTCGTCGGGTCGCACGTCCGCGTGAAGGTCGTGAAGAACAAGGTCGCCCCGCCGTTCAAGCAGGCGGAGTTCGACATCATGTACGCCGAGGGGATCAGCCACACCTCGCTGCTGGTGGACATCGGCGCCGAGTCGGGGATCATCGAGAAGTCGGGTGCCTGGTACAGCTACAAGGGGCAGAAGATCGGCCAGGGGCGTGAGAATGCGAAGCTGTACCTCAAGGACAACCAGGCGATGATGCTCGAGATCGAGGAGCAGGTGAAGGGCGTGCTCGGGATGACGCGGGGCGCCGAGGGCGACGCCGCCGAGGAGTGAGCGGGCGCCGCGCGAGCGGCCGCCGAGCACAGGGGCCGGCGAGTCGTCCTCCCGAGCCAATGGGACCCGGAAACTCCCATCGGTGACGGAGGGCGCTCTCCGGCCTCTCCCGCATCCAGCCATGGCCATCCTCACTGCCATCCTCCCCAGCCCGCGCAAGCCGGGCCGCTTCGAGCTCGTCGTCGAGCGGGAGCTGCTCGCCGTCGTGTCGCTCGAGACGGTCGAGCGGCTCGGCCTGCGCCCGGGGATCGACGTCGAGCCCCACCGCGAGGCGATCGCTGCCGACGCCGCCGCGCTCGCGACGTACGACCGTGCCGTCAACATGCTCGCCGCGCGCGCCCGCTCCGCCACCGACCTGCGCCGGCAGCTCGTGCGCAAGGGTGAGCCGGCGCCGCTGGTCGATGCGGCGATCGCCCGGCTGCAGGCGGCCGGATTCCTCGACGACGCCGCGTACGCGCGTGCCTTCACCCGGAGCAAGGCGCTCGGCAGTGGAGCGTCGCGCCGGCGCGTGCAGCAGGAACTGACGCGCAAGGGCGTGGCGCGCGACGTCGCCGACGAGGCGATCGCGGAGGTGTTCGACGAGGAGGAGATCGACGAGGGGGCGAGCCTCGACCGGCTCGTGCAGAAGCGACTGCGCTCGCTCGGGAGGCTCGATCCCGCCGTGCGCGACCGACGGCTCTGGAGCTTCCTCGCGCGCCGGGGATTCGACGCGGACGCGATCCGGAAGGCGATCGAGCGCGCCACCGGCGAGGAGATGCACCCGGAGTAGCGACGGGCGAGGGGGCGTGGCGTACGCGGGGGAGGGGCTCGCGGGGGGTGGGATTCACGCGGAGAGAAACGGCGATTCCCGCGGAGACAGCTTCACCCCCGCGGGATGATGCCCTCGGAAGCGGAGATGACGACCGTTGATCGAGCCGCGGAGATCCGCTGGTTTCCGCGGAGATCGTCGTCCCGCGGGAGGGGTGGACACGCGGTACGCGAACCGATCGCGGCGAGAGAGGGATGTACGGCCGACGCGGCTCCGGCTTCACTCCGGCCCCGTGTATATTCCGGGCCTATGCGCGCCTCCGAAATCCGCTCCCGCTTCCTCGCCTACTTCGAGCGCCAGGAGCACCTCGTCCTCCCCAGCTCGTCGCTCGTCCCCGCTGACGATCCCACGCTCCTGTTCACGAACGCGGGGATGGTCCAGTTCAAGAAGGTGTTCCTGGGGCAGCAGAACCCTCCGGGCGGCGCCCGGCGCGCCACCACGTCGCAGAAGTGCGTGCGCGCGGGCGGGAAGCACAACGACCTGGAGCAGGTGGGGCACACCGCCCGGCATCACACCTTCTTCGAGATGCTGGGTAATTTCTCCTTCGGCGACTACTTCAAGCGCGACGCGATCCGCTTCGCGTGGGAGTTCGTGACGCAGGAGCTCGGCGTCGATCCCTCGCTTCTCCGCGTGAGCGTCCACTACTCGGACGACGAGGCGCGCGGGCTCTGGCGCGAGATCGCCGGGCTCCCCGACTCGCGCATCTACGGGCTCGGGGACAAGGACAACTTCTGGCAGATGGCCGACACCGGCCCCTGCGGTCCCTGCACGGAGATCTACGTCGACCTGGCGCGCGCGGCGTCCGACTTCCGCTTCCCCCAGGGCGCGAGCGGCGAGTGGACCGAGGTGGCACGCGACGACTTCTCGATCGAGGCGTTCGTCGAGGGGGCGGAAGCCGGGCGCTTCCTCGAGATCTGGAATCTCGTCTTCATGCAGTACGACCGGCAGGCGGACGGCACGCTCGTGCCGCTGCCGCGCCCCTCGGTCGATACCGGCGCAGGGCTCGAGCGCATCGCCGCCGTGCTGCAGGGATGCACGAACAACTATCACACCGATCTCTTCGCGCCCCTCCTCGCGCGGGTGGAGGAGGTCGTGGGGATCCCCTACTGGGGGCGGGAGAGCGACGAGCCGCGCAGCGGCATCCTCGTGCGCGGTGGCCACGGCGGCAGCGACGTGCTCCCGAACGCGGTGGATCCCGCCTCGTTCCGCGTGCTCGCCGACCATGCGCGCGCGGTCGCCTTCCTGCTCGCCGACGGCGTCTTCCCCTCGAACGAGGGGCGCGGCTACGTCCTGCGGCGCATCCTCCGTCGCGCCGTGCGCCACGCGTGGCTGCTCGGGCGCAAGGAGCCGACGCTCGTTCACGTCGTCGAGCGGGTGATCGACACGATGGGCGATGCCTTTCCCGAGCTGCGGGCGCGCGCGAAGCACCTCCTCGACACGACGCGGGTCGAGGAGCAGAGCTTCCTGGCGACGATCGAGGGGGGGCTCACCCGCTTCGAGCAGCTCGCCCCGGCGCACACCACGCAGGGGGGCGACGCGATCCGCGGCACGATCAGCGGGGAGGACGCGTTCCGGCTCTACGACACCTACGGCTTCCCGATCGACCTCACCGAGCTGATGGCGCGCGAGCGGGGGTACACGGTGGACATCGCGGGGTTCGAGCAGGCGCTCGAGCAGCAGCGCACCCGTTCGAAGGAGGAGCGGAAGGCGCGCAAGCTCGGCGTCGAGGCGGACGCGCTGGCGGACCTCACCCAGTGGGAGCGCGCGCCGGAGCTCGGCGACGCCGAGCCGAGCGCCGACTTCGTCGGCTACGACACGGTGGAGATCGAGACGCAGCCGACGGCGCTGCGGCAGCTCGGCGGCGGACGCGTGGCCGTGCTGCTGCGCGAGACGCCGTTCTACGCGGAATCGGGCGGCCAGATCGCCGACCACGGCGAGATCATCGGCGACGGCTGGCGCATCGAGGTGGACGACGTGCGGAAGATCGACGGGCGCCCGGCGGCGGTGGGGCGGCTCGTGGGCGACTTCTCCTGGCAGGGGAAGGTCGTCGCGCGCGTCCCCTCCGCGCGGCGGCGCGACACGGAGCGCAACCACACCGCGACGCATCTCCTCCACGCGGCGCTGCGGCGGGTGCTGGGCGAGGCGGTGCACCAGGCGGGGTCGCTCGTCGCCCCGGAGCGGCTGCGCTTCGACTTCACCCATCACGGACCGGTCGCGCCGGAGAAGCTGGCGGAGATCGAGCAGATCGTGAACGAGGAGATCTGGCGCGGGCTCCCGGTGACGTTCGAGGAGCTTCCCTACCAGGAAGCGCGCAGTCGCGGCGCGATGGCGCTGTTCGGGGAGAAGTACGGCGACGTCGTGCGCGTGGTGACCATCCCCGGCTTCTCGATGGAGCTGTGCGGCGGCACGCACGTGCGCAACACGGCGCAGATCGGCCTCTTCAAGATCGTGAGCGAGACCGGTGTCGCCGCCGGGGTGCGTCGCATCGAGGCGGTGACCGGGCCCGGCGCGTTCGCGCTCCTGCAGGACCGGGAGCGTGCGCTCGCGACGGTAGCGGAGCTGGTCAAGGCGCCGATCGACGGTGTCGAGCGCCGGGTGCAGCAGCTGCTCGACGAGCGGCGCGCGCTCGAGAAGCGGTTGGCCGAGGCGCTGCGCGGCGGGGGCGACCAGCTGCAGCAGCTGCTCGGCCGCGCCACCGACGTGAACGGAGTGAAGGTCGTGGCCGGCGCCGTGACGGCGACGGACGTGAAGGAGCTCCAGGCGCTCGGCGATGCGCTGCGCGAGAAGCTCGGCAGCGGCGTCGGCGTGGTCGCGGCGAGCTTCGAGGACGGGAAGACGACGATGCTCGCCGTCGTGACCGACGACCTGCGCGATCGCGGCGTGCGCGCGGACGCGCTCGTGCGCGAGGTCGCGGCGATCGCCGGCGGCCGCGGCGGCGGCAAGCCGCACATGGCGCAGGCGGGGATTCCCGACGCCGCGAAGGTGCCGGAGGCGCTCGCCGCCGTCCCGGCCGCCGTGCGGACGCTGCTTTCCGCGTGAGGCCGGCACGCGTGTCCACCCTCGGCGCGTGGCTGGATGCTCGGCGCCCCGCGGCACCGCCGGCGCTGCGCGCGCGCCTCGACGAGGTGCTCGGCGACGACCTGAGCGCGGCGGACACGGTCGCGCACGAGCGCCTGCTCGCTGCGGGCGAACGCCTGCTCGGCGAGCTGCTGGCGCGCGGCGCGACGGGGCGCGACGGCGCGCTCGATCTCCTCGTCGCGGACGCGCTCGTGACCTACGCGTTCGAGGCGGCGGCCGACGCGCCCGAGCACGTCGCCGCGCGTGCCGATGCCGCGATGCGACGGCTCTCCGCCGGCGTGAGCGACGCCTCACCCGCCGCCTGACGATCCCACCACCGACACCGAGGAACGTGAGCACCGACGTACGCACGAGCTTCGCCGACGCGCTGCGCGAGCTGGCCGACACCGCGACGCGCGTGGCCGCCGAGATGGGTCCCGATCTCGAGGAGGCGCTGCGCCTGGTGCGCGAGACGGTGGCGCGACAGGGCACCCTCTTCTTCTGCGGCAACGGCGGCAGCGCCGCGGATGCGCAGCACCTGGCGACGGAGTACGTCGTGCGCTACATGCGGAATCGCCGCGCCTATCCCGCCGTCGCGCTGACGACCGACACGTCGCTCCTCACCGCGGCGGGGAACGACTTCGGGTTCGACCTGATCTTCTCGCGCCAGGTGGAGGCGCTCGCCAAGCCGGGCGACCTGCTGATCATCCACTCGACGAGCGGTAACTCGCCCAACGTGCTGCGCGCGGCCGAGGCGGCGCGTGCCAGAGGGGTGACGGTGCTCGCGTTCAGCGCGCGCGACGGCGGCGCGCTGCGGGCCCTGGCCGACCACAACGTCATCGTGCCGACCACGCGCACCGACCGCGCGCAGGAGCTGCATCTCTGCATCGAGCACGTCATCTGCGACCTCGTCGAGCGGGAGCTGCCGGCATGATCGACCTTCGTGGAAAGCGCGCGCTCGTCACCGGCGGCTCGCGCGGGATCGGTGCGGCGACCGCGCGGCTGCTGGCCTCGTGCGGCGCCGACGTCGTCATCGGCTATCGCGCGCGGACGCAGGACGCCGAGCGCGTCGTGCACGAGCTGCGCGCGGGTGGCGTGCGGGCCGACATGCACGCGTCCGACATCGGCACGCGCGAGGGCGCGGAGTCGCTCGTCGCGCACGCCACGCGCACGCTCGGTGGGCTCGACCTCTTCGTCGCCAACGCCGGGATCTGGCCGGCGGACGACGTCGCGCTGGCGGACATGACGGAAGCGCGGTGGCGCCGCACGATCGTGGAGAACCTCGACTCGATCTACTACACGACGAGCGCGGTGGCGCGCGTCATCGAGCGCGAGGGGCGGATCGTCCTCGTCGCCAGCACGGCCGGCCAGCGCGGCGAGGCCTTCCACGCCGACTACGCGGCGACGAAGGGGGCCGTCATCTCGATCACGAAGTCGCTCGTCGGCGAGCTGTCGGCGCGCGGCGTCACGGTCAACTGCGTGGCGCCCGGCTGGGTGGACACGGAGATGTGCGAGCAGCCGTACGCCGACGGCGGGAAGGAGCGCATCGCGCGCAACATCCCGCTCGGACGCGTCGCGACCCCCGAGGACATCGCCGGCCCGATCGTCTTCCTCTGCAGCGCGCACGCGCGGCACATCACGGGCGAGATCCTCAACGTCAACGGCGGCAGCGTGCTCTGCGGATGATCGTTCTCCTCTTCACCGGCGGCACCATCAGCATGCGCTTCGACCAGGGCGCCGGCGGTGCCGTGCCCGCGCTGGCGGGGGCGGAGATCTTCGCCGCCACGCCAGGGCTCGCCGACGTGGCGGAGGTGGAGATCGACGACTTCGGCGCATACCCGGGGCCGCACATGACGACGCAGCGCATGTGGGAGCTCCGCGGCCGGATTGCCGCGCATCTCGAACGTCCGGGGGTGCAGGGGGTCGTCGTCACCCACGGCACCGACACGCTCGAGGAGTCGGCGTATCTCTGCGCACGTTCCCTCCCGGCCTCCAAGCCCGTCGTCTTCACCGGTGCGATGCGTGCGGCGAGCGATCTCGGCTGGGATGGCCCGGCGAATCTCCTCGACGCCGCGCGCGTCGCGGCGAGCCCCGACTCGCGCGGCATCGGGACGATGGTCACGATGGGCGGCCGCATCTTCGCCGGCGTGGACGACACGAAGGTCCACACGCACCTGCTCGACGCCTTCGAGTCGCCCGGGCTCGGCCCGATCGGCGTGATCGACGACGGGGAGGTCGTCTACGTCCGCGCGCTCTCGTCGAACGGGCCGGTGCTGTCGCCGCCGCAGCTCGCGTCGCCGGTGGACATCGTCGGCGCGTGGGCCGGGGCGGACTCGCGCCTGCTCGACGCCTCGCGCGTCGAGGGGAAGGGCGTCGTGCTCTCCGCGCTGGGCCGCGGCAACGTGCCGCCCGCCATGGTGCCCGGCATCGAGCGGTGGATCGCCGAGGGGAAGCCGGTGATCATCTCGTCGCGCGCACAGCGTGGGCGGGTCGGTCACACCTACGGCTATCCCGGCGGCGGACGCACCCTCGAGCAGATCGGATGCATCTTCGCTGGCAGCCGCCGTCCGCCGCAGGCGCGCATCGACCTGATGCTGGCGCTCGGCGCGGGGCTCTCGGGAGACGAGCTGCGAACGTACTTCGAGGACTGAGCTGCCCGAGCGAGCGAGCGACCCGGCGGACGTTCAGGTCGCGACCAGCGGAGCGGGTTCGGTGACGGCCGATCGCTTCTCCCAGCGCTCGAAGCAGTCCCAGCCGAACTCGCGGGCCGCGCGGATCTGGTCCGGGAGGCCGAAGTAGTCGGTCCAGCCGAGCTGTTCCGCTTTCCAGCGGCAATCCCAGACGAACGCGATGCGGTGCGTCTCGCCGCCGGCCACGACCGTCATCTCGCCGACGAAATCGGAACAGCCGGAGCGTCCGTTCAGCGTCACGCGCTCGATCGGCAAGGCGGACTCGGCGGCGAGCAGCTGCGCGAGGACGCGCGCGATCTTCACGCGCGGCGCGCGGCCGAGCACCGCGATGAGGTCGGCGTCCTCACCGTTGACGAAGGCGCGCACGGCGGCCTTGAAGGGCGCGGTGGCGAGCGATCGGTCGATCAGGTGATCCATGCTCTCGGGACGACGGGGGCAACGGGTTCGTAAACATGCGAACCACCCTCGAAATATGGCCGGGGACGCCTGCACTCCCAAGGGGTCGCCCTTCATCGGCGCGGCCCGCTCCCTTATTCTCTCCCGGGTGTCGCACCCCGACTCCCGTTCAGCACGCCAGATGGCCGTCGACGCACGCTCCCACCGCCCCATCCAAGCGCCGTCCCCCGTGGTGGAGATTGCCGAGCGCCTCGAGCGGGCGGGTTACGAGACGTGGTGCGTAGGGGGCGCGGTTCGCGACGCGCTGCTCGGGCACCAGCATCTCGACTGGGATCTGGCGACGGCGGCGACGCCGGAGCAGGTGCGGCGCGTGTTCGGCGGACGTCGCACGGTGCCGGTCGGGGTGCAGTTCGGAACCGTCGGCGTCCTCGACCCGGGCGGCACCCTGCACGAGGTGACGACCTTCCGGCGGGACGTGCGCACCGACGGCCGGCACGCCGAGGTGGAGTTCGGCGCGTCGCTCGACGACGACCTGGCGCGTCGCGACTTCACGATCAACGCGATCGCCTACCATCCGCTGCGCCGGATCGTGCACGACCCGCTCGGCGGCCGCCGGGATCTGGAGCGGAGGGTCGTCCGCGCCGTCGGGGACGCGCGTGCACGGATGCGTGAGGATCGGCTGCGCGCCCTGCGGGCGATCCGGTTCGCGGGGCGGCTGGGCTTCGAGATCGAGCCCGAGACGTGGACGGCGATCGTCGAGAGCGCGCCGCATCTGGGACGGCTGTCGGCGGAGCGGGTCAAGCAGGAGCTGGAGAAGACGATGGAGCAGGTCGAGCGGCCGTCCGCCGCCTTCCGCCGCTGGCGCGAGAGCGGGGCGTTCGCGACGCTGATCCCGGCGCTGGCGCAGGTGCGCGACGAGACGCTGTCGGTGGTCGATTGCCTGGCCTGGCCCGCCGCCGTCGAGACGTCCCCCGCCCGCCTGCGCGCGCGTCGCCTGGTGCGCATCGCGGCGCTGCTCTCGGAGACGGACGCTCGAGAGGCGGCCGCGGTGCTGGCGGCGCTCCGCTTCTCGAAGCAGGACGCCACGCTCGTCTCCACGCTCGTCGAGCGAGCCGCGGCGGTGCGCGAGCCGATGCGGGACGCGCTCCTGCGCGGCGCGCCGGACGACGCGTCCGTGCGCCGCTGGGTCGCGGGGATGGGACGCCTCAACGTGCGGCTGGTGATGCGGCTCCTCGCCGCCGAGTGGGCGGTGCAGCGCGAGGCCGGGCACCCGACGCCGTCGGCACGCGCGGTGCATTCGCTTCACCGGCGCCTGCTCCGCAGCGCCTTCCGCGATCCCGTGGAGCTGCGGGACCTGGCGCTGGACGGCGACGACCTGCGGCGCGCGGGCATCCCGGCCGGGCCCGGATTGGGTAAGATTCTCCACGCGCTGCTCGCGCGCGTGATCGAGGAGCCGTCGCGCAACGAGCCCGCGTGGCTCGCGGCCGAGGCGAAGCGGCTGGCGGCCGTCGGCCCCGAGGCGGCGGAGGGGACGACGACGGACGGTGGGGGCGAGGTGCAACGCGGCGGCAGCCGACAGGGAGCCTAGAGCGCGAGATGCTATTTCGAGGACGACAGCCGGAGGCTTCCATCTGGCGCCGGTTTCGCACGGCGGCGGACGGCTTCACCTTCGCGCAGGAAGACGATCACTACACCGCGCACGTGGTCGCGAACGCGGAGCGGGTGGTCGATCTCTTCTACTCGCTGAGCGAGCATCTGCCGCCGGCGGTGGACGTGCTGATCGACGACCTGCGGAGCGGGCGCACCTGGCGTGGCGAGGCGGTGGCGCTCCCCGACGTCCGGGAGCAGATCGCGCGCGTGAAGCTGATCCTCGCCCGCTACGGCGGGATCGAGTTCACCGTCTACACCTCGGAGGACCAGCTCTCGCTGAACCCCTATCTCGAGCTGTTCGTCTACGCGCGGACCGACCGGTGGCTGTACCTGCTCGAGGGGAAGGGGCTCGAGGAGCGCCGACTCGTGCGATCGAAGAGCTGGAAGGTCAAGCGCCAGCAGTTTCCCGCCGCGCCCGAGCTGGTGAACGCGGTGGACGCGGCGGCGGAGCGGCTGGGGCTGCAGCGCACGTGACACGGGCCGAGCTGTCCTACGCGCTGGCGGCCGCGATGGCGAACATCCTGGGCGCGGTGGCCGTCACCTCGCGCACCCGCTGGACGCTCCGCGCGCACGACGCGACGCTGTCGTTCGCCGCGGGGTTCATGGTCTCCGTGGCGATCGCCGACCTCCTCCCGGAGGCCATCGCCGTCGGGGGGGCGTCGGCGGCGACGGTGGCCCTCGTCGGCTATCTGCTCGTGCATCTCACGCAGCACACGCTCGCGCGGCACTTTCACTTCGGCGAGGAGACGCACGAGGTGTCGGAGGTCGTGAGCGTGTCGGCGCTCATCGGGCTGCTCCTGCACACCTTCGTGGACGGCGTGGCCGTCGCGTCGAGCGTGCGGGTGAGTCCGACGCTGGGCGCCCTGGTGTTCGTGGCGGTGCTGCTGCACAAGTTCCCCGAAGGGCTCGCGATCTCCAGCCTGTTTCTCGCCGCGGGGGCGGGACGTGCGCGCGCCCTGCTCGCCGCGGCCTCGCTCGGCGGCGCGACGATCCTGGGCGTGCTGCTGACGGACGTCGTGCCGGCGCTGTCGTCGAACGGGCTCGCGCTCGCGGCCGGGGTGACGTTGTACGTCGGGGCGTCGAACCTCGTGCCGGAGTTCCAGAGCAAGGGCGGGTGGCGGAACCCGGCGAGCTTCTTCGTGGGCTGCGGCGTGTACTTTCTCGCGCGCCAGCTCGCGGGTCACTGAGCCGCTTCGCGCGGAGAGGACGTGATGCCGGCACGTCGAGGCGGTCGCGGTGACGAGGCGCAGCAGGGCGACTCGCTGTTCGCCGCGCAGGGGCGGCACGAGCCGCTCGCCGCCCGCCTGCGCCCGCGCTCCCTCGAGGAGTACGTCGGGCAGCGGCACCTCCTCGACCCCGGCAAGCCGCTGCGCGTGGCGATCGAGCAGGGGCGGGTCGGCTCCATGATCTTCTGGGGACCTCCCGGCACGGGGAAGACCACGCTCGCGCGACTGATCGCGCGCTACACGGAGCGCGAGTTCGTCCCCTTCTCGGCCGTCACCGAAGGCGTCGCGCGCGTGCGCGAGATCGTCGCCGAAGCGCAGCGCCGCCTGCAGCTGGGGCGCGGGACGATCATCTTCGTGGACGAGATCCACCGGTTCAACAAGGCGCAGCAGGACGCCTTCCTCCC
>Ga0182741_1002048_pt1 | contig 24430 bp, 18 predicted proteins | sample eDN5th37CBELigOP_FD_128874 | JGI IMG/M metagenome (GOLD analysis project Ga0182741, IMG submission 128874) | Enriched Organic Plus compost microbial communities from Emeryville, California, USA - eDNA 5th pass 37_C BE-Lig OP (version 2) (version 2) ... | reverse complement strand
GAGCGCGAGCTGTTCGAGCTGGAGTACCAGCAGGTCTTCGGCAATGTCATCAACGAGGCGATCAGCGACGTCGGCCGGATCAAGGAATCCATCGTCAAGTTCATCGAGACCGGTGCCGGCGACGAGCTGGCCGTGCTCGAGCCTCGGTTCGCCGGTGTGCTCGGCGCGCTGCGCATCCTGGAGATGCGGCGCGCGGCGCAGTTGCTGGAGGCGGCCGGCCGTTACGTCAACGACCGCCTCGCTCCCGGCCGGGCCGTGCCGCCGGCCGACGAACTCGATGCCCTCGCCGATACCATCACGGGCATCGAGTACTACCTAGAGGCAGCGCGCGAGCGCCGTCCCCAGCCGGAAGCGATCCTCGACGTGGCCGCCAGCGGTCTGGAGCGGTTGGGCTACTCGCCGCAAGCCGAGTCCGTGGACGCCGCGCAGCCGGCCGTGCCGGCCGAGGACAGCGGCGTCGGCGAGGAGCTGCCGGAGTTCACCATCGAACTCGAGCCTCTGAGCGACGAGGCGGCGCAGCCGCAAGTCGAGGCCGTGGAGGTCGAGGCGACCGCTGCCGAGCAGCCGGCACAAGGCCCGGCGGAAGAGCCGGTCGCGGCCGCGCCGGCTCCGTCGGCGCCGGAGCCTGCTCCCGCGCCGGCACCGGCTCCGGTCAAGAAGTCGGGTCGGATCAACTACGACGTACCGTTGGTCGGTAACGACCTCGATCCGGATATCCTCGAAATCTTCGTCGAGGAAGCCGGCGAGGTTCTGCAGACCTTGCAGAGCGAGTTCGCACGTTGGCGCGCCAACCATGACGACACGGCCGCGCTCACGACCTGCCGGCGCATGTTCCACACGCTCAAGGGCAGCGGCCGGCTCGCCGGCGCGCTGGTGCTGGGCGAGCTGGCTTGGAGCCAGGAGAACATGCTCAACCGTGTTCTCGATCAGACCATCCAGCCGACCCAGGACCTCTACGAGACCATCGAGCAGACCCTGGGCGTTCTGCCGGCGCTGATCGCAAACATCGAGGGTGGCCCGGCTCCCGAACTGGAGCCCATATTCGCCATCATGCGTCGCGCCGAGCTGCTAGCCGACCCGAGCCTGCGCGATCAGCCGGTCGAGACGGTCGAGGCTTCCGCGGCAGTTGGGGCCGCCGAGGCTGCTGAGACCGTTGAAGCGGTCGAGGTCGCTGAAGCTGCCGAGCTCAGTGATGCCGTCGAAGCGACGGAACCCGCCGAAGCCGTTGAACCTGTCGAAGCCGTCGAGTTCGAGGCTGCCGACATCGCGTCCGACGAGATCGTGCTGGAGGCGGGCGAGCCCGCCGCCGAGGCCGACGACCATCTCATCGACGTGGACCTGGCCTTGCCGGCGCTGGAGCTCGAGGTACCGAGCACGCCCGCCGAGGCCGGCCTGGAGGAGACGATCGAACTCGACGGCCTGGAGCTGCCCGAGCTCGAACTCGAACCGATCGAGGGGCAGACCGAGGAGATCGAAATCGAGTCGGTCGTGCCGCCGTCCGATGAAATCGAGTTCGAGGCGATCGAGCTTGAACCGATTGCCGCCCAGTCGGAGGAGGCGGAGCTCGAGCCGGCGGCGCCGCCGTCCGAGGAAATCCAGCTCGAGCCGATCGCGGCGCAGCCCGAGGAAATCGAGTTCGAGTCGACCGTGGCGCCGTCCCAGGAAGTCCAGTTCGAACCGGTGGTGGCGGACTCCGAGGAAGTCGAACTCGAGGCGATTTCGGCCCAGTCCGATGAAATCGAAGTCGAGCCGGTCGCGACGGAGCCGGAAGACGTGTCGGTCCCGGCGATGGATCCGGTGCTGTACGACATCTTCAGTCGCGAGGCCGCCGATCATCTCGCCGTGGTCGAGTCGTTCGTCGCCGAGGCCCACCAGCACGGTGACGTCTGGGAAGTGACCGAGCCGGTGATTCGCGCGCTCCATACACTGTCGGGCAGCGCCCGCATGGCTGGGGTCGAGCCGATCGCGCTGGCCGCGCGCAAGCTCGAGCTCTACGCCGAGGAGCATCTGATCGAGGACCGGCCTTTCGTCGCCCGGGACTTGGCCTTGCTGGAGCAGGGCATCGACTTGATCCGCCGCATCGTGCAGTTGCTGGCCGAGCCGGCGCCGTCGCTGCCCGACGTGTCGCCGCTGCTGGACGCGGTCAACGCGCTGCGTGACGAGAAGTCCCGGACTCCGCCGCCGGTGGTCGAGCCGATCGTCACGGCGCCGGTTAGCCCGATGCCGCGTCCGACGTTGGATACGACGGACGTGGATAGCGATCTGGTCAACCTCTTCCTCGAGGAAGCGGACGACATCCTGCAGTTCCTCGAAAGCACCGTGCAGCGCTGGGAGGAGGAGCCCGACCACGACGGCGCTATCGCCGAGTTGCATCGCTCGCTGCATACGCTCAAGGGCGGCGCGCGGCTTGCCGGTTTCCATGCCATCGGTACGCTCTGCCATGCGCTGGAGGGCCTGACGGGCGACGTCGTCGAGCACAAGGTGCCCGCTGACGACAGTTTCTTCGACGCGCTGCACGCGGCCCTCGATCAGCTGGCCGTCATGCTGGCGGAAGCCAAGGCCGGCGGCATGCCGGAGGCTTCCGATGCGCTGACCCAGCAGATCGCCGCGCTGCGTGGCGCCAGCGCCGCGGCGCCGGCGCCGAGCTTGCCCGATACCGGTGCCGATACCGAGTTGATGCAGGTTTTCCTCGACGAGGCGTCCGAGATTCTCGAGTCGACCGAGTCGATCCTGCAGAGCTGGCAGGACGATCCGTCCAACCAGGAATTGGTCAACGAACTGCAGCGCGCCTTGCACACGCTCAAGGGCGGCGCGCGCATGGCCGGCTTCATCCCTATCGGCAACCTCAGCCACGCCCTCGAAACGCTGCTGGTGAAACTGTTGGCCGACGCGCAGGCGCCGGACGCCGAGCTGTTCGAGCTGATGGAGCGCGTGCACGATCGACTCTTCACCTTGCGCGCCAAGGCCGCCGCCGGGGAAGCGCTGGCCGAGGCCACCGACCTGCTGCAGGCGATCGACGCATTGCGCTCGGCCGCGCCGTCGGCGGCGGAGGCGGCGCCGCAACCGGTGAAGTCGGTGGACGCGCGGCCGGAAGCCGGCGAAGTCATCGAGGTCCGCGACGACGGCCGGACGCAGCAGGGCGCGGTACGCGTGCGCGCCGACCTGCTCGACAACCTGGTCAACTTCGCCGGCGAGGTCAGCATCTACCGGGCGCGTCTCGACCAGCAGGTCGGCGCGATGCGCTTTAACCTGCAGGAGCTCGATCAGACCGTCAGCCGACTGCGCGATCAGCTGCGCACGATGGAGATCGAGACCGAGGCGCAGATGTTGTACCGCTTCGAGCGTGAGCGCGAAGTCGAAGGCATCGATCGGCACCAGGACTTCGACCCGCTGGAGTTCGACCGCTTCTCGCGCATGCAGGAGCTGTCGCGCGCCTTGTCCGAGTCGGTCAACGACCTGGTGTCGATCCAGGGCTTGCTCGACGGACTGGCGCGCGAGGCGGAAACGCTGTTGCTGCAACAGTCGCGGGTGAACACCGAGCTGCAGGACGGCCTCATGCGCACCCGCATGGTGCCGTTCGCCAACCTGGTGCCGCGTATGCGCCGCATCGTGCGCCAGACCTGCCACGAGCTGAACAAGCAAGCCCAGTTCAAGGTGCTCGGCGCCCAGGGCGAGATGGACCGCACCGTGCTGGAGCGGGTCATCCCGCCGTTGGAGCACATGCTGCGCAACGCGGTCGCGCACGGTATCGAGTCGCCCGAGGCGCGCCTAGCCGCCGGCAAGTCCGCGGAGGGCGCGATCACGGTGTCGCTGGCGCGCGAAGGCGCCGACGTGGTGATCCGCGTCGCCGACGACGGCGCCGGCATCAATCTCGCCGCCATCCGCCGCAAGGCGATTGAGCGCGGGCTGATTCCGGAGAACGCGCCGCTCAGCGACCGCGACGTCATGCAATTCATCCTCGAGTCCGGTTTCACCACCGCCGAGAGCGTGACGCAGATCGCCGGCCGCGGCGTCGGTATGGACGTGGTCGCCACGGAAATCAAGCAGCTCGGCGGTTCGCTCGAGATCGATTCCGTGCCGGGGCAAGGCGCGACCTTCACCGTGCGCCTGCCGTTCACCCTCGCCATCAACCAGGCACTGCTGTGCCAAGCGGGCGACGAGGCTTACGCTATCCCGCTGACCAGCATCGAAGGCGTGGTGCGGATGACCCACGAGGAGCTGGAGCACTGCTTCCAGAACCCGCACCTGGCCTACTACGACTACGCCGGCAGCCGCTACGAGGTGAAGAGCCTGGCGCAGCTGCTCGGCACCGGCGAGCCGACCTTGCCCGGCCCCGGCAAGCGGGCACCGGTGGTGCTGATGCAGACCGGTGACCATCGCCTGGCCATCCATGTCGACAGCCTGCTCGGCAATCGCGAGATCGTGGTGAAGTCGGTCGGTCCGCAGATCAGCTCGGTGCCCGGTATCTACGGCGCGACCATTCTGGCCGATGGCCGCGTGGTGCTGATTCTCGACCTCAGCACGCTGGTGCGCCTGGGCGCGGCCAGTCAGCTCGCAACCGAGGCGGAGACCGAGGGCGCGGCGGCGGGAACGGCCAGCGCCGACGGCGCCGACCGCGCCACGCCGGTGGTCATGGTGGTGGACGACTCCATCACCATGCGCAAGGTGGCCACGCGCCTTTTGGAGCGCAACGGCTACCAGGCCGTGTCGGCGAAGGACGGCGTCGACGCTGTGGCGCGCCTGCAGGAGGTCCTGCCCGATGCCATGCTGCTGGATATCGAGATGCCGCGCATGGACGGCTACGAGCTCGCCACGCACATGCGCAACGACCCGCGTTTGCGCAACGTGCCGATAATCATGATCACCTCGCGTACCGGCGAGAAGCACCGTCAGAGGGCGATGGAGATCGGCGTCGACCGTTATCTCGGCAAGCCGTATCAGGAATCCGATCTTCTTCAGAATCTCCGCGAGGTACTGGAGGAGCGGCGTGGCAGCAACTGAGCCGGCGCCAGATACCCGTGTTCGGGTAGCCATTCTCGGCACCACCCTGATGGGCCGCATGGACCTTCGCCGTGGGCTGGAGGGCTGTGGCCTGAACGTGGCGGTCGAGGAAACCCTGACCAACTTCCTGTCCGACATCGAGCGGCAGGAGCGGGTCGACGTGATCCTGGTCGACCTGGAGCAGGCCGACGACGACGATCTCGACATCCTCGAGGCGCTCGTCGAGCACAGCCCGGTGCCGCTGGTATTCCATGACGTCGGCGGTCGCGCCGACAATGCCGCCTGGCTGCGGCGCTTGGCGGCCAAGCTGACCACCGCGGCGCGCAGCGCGCCTGTGCCGGCCAAGCCGGCCAAGCCGGCGCCGGCCTCCGCCGTGGTGCCGGTCACGGTCGAGGAGGCGCCGGAGCCGCGGGTGCCAGGTATCAGCGAGGCCTTGCGCGGTCTGCGCTGCTGGGTGCTCGGCGCTTCGTTCGGCGGACCGGAGGCGCTCAAGCGTTTCCTCACCGCCGTGCCGGAAGTGCCGCCGGATACCGCGTTCATCATCGGCCAGCACATCGGCGACGGCTTCGTGGAAGTGCTGGCCGCGCAACTCAATCGAGCCACCAAGTTCAAGGTGGCGCCGGCCACCGATGGCGCGCGGCTGGAAAGCGGCACGATCTACGTCGCGCCGGTGCGGGAGCGGGTGAGCATCGACCACGGTGGCTACCTGCACCTGCGGCCGGAGACCGAGCGGCGCACCTACATGCCGTCGATCGACGCGATCATGGAAGAGGTGGCCATGCGTTTCGGCGCCAACAGCGGCGCCATCATCTTCAGCGGCATGGGCGACGATGGCACGCGCGGCTGCGCCGCCATCGCCCGCGCCGGCGGCACCATCTGGGCGCAGGAGCGGACCAGTTGCGCCATCGACAGCATGCCCAGCTGCGCCATGGCCACCAGGCTGGTACGTCACAGCGGCACGCCGGAGCGATTGGCCGCCGACCTCGTGGCCTATCTGAAAGAACATGCGGCGCGGGCGAACGCCTAGCGCCTTGTGAGGGGGAGTCGATATGTCCCAGAGCCAGGCGAACGTGCGCAGCCTCTTGCTACCGGTGGAGGAGGCGACGCTGTTGCTACCGAGCACGGTGGTGGCCGAAATCATCCCCTACAGCGAGCCGGTCGCGCCCGACGCCGGCGCGCCCGAGTGGCTGCTTGGCACCTTGCTGTGGCGTGAGCTGCGCATTCCCCTGGTCTCGGTCGACGCGATGCTGATCGGCGAGCCGGCGCCCGTGGGGCGGCGGGCGCGCATCGCCGTGCTCAAGGCCCTGGGCAACCGGCCCGGTCTACCTTACTTCGGTATCGTCACGGCGAATATCCCGCACCTGGTGCACATCGCCGAGGGGGCGATCGAGACACTGGACGATGGCGCCGCGGCCAATCCGGTGGTGGCGGCCGAGGTGCTCGCCAACGGCGAGCCCGCCCTCATTCCGAACATGGATCTGATCGAGAACCAGCTTCACGGCGCGCTGAACGACTAGTGTCGGCGCCGGGCCGCCGTTCAGCCGAGATCGCCGGCCAGGGCCTGCAGCGCCGCCAGCGCCGCCACGCCGGCCGTTTCGGTGCGCAGGATGCGCGGGCCAAGACGCACACCGTGAAATCCATGCGTCTTGGCGGCGGCGACCTCGGCGTCGCTCAAGCCGCCTTCCGGCCCTACCAGCAGGCTCAGCTCCACGCCGCCTAGGTTCAGGTCGCGCAGCCCGGTTTCCGCGCCCGGGTCCAGCACCAGCCCCAATCCCTCGGCCACATGCGGCCAGGCGCGCGCCAGCGGCACGGCCGGCAGCAGCAGCGGCAGCCGGTTGCGGCCGCATTGCTCGCAGGCGCTCGCGACCACGCCGCGCCAGTGCTCCTCGCGCTTGGCCAGCCGCTCGCCGTCGAGCTGCACCACCGAGCGCTCGGTGAATACCGGCACGATTCGCTGCACGCCCAGTTCCACCGCCTTCTGGATGGTGTAGTCCATGCGGTCGCCCTTGGATATGCCCTGCACCAGCGTAAGCCGCAGCTGACTCTCCGCCTCGCGCGGTAGGTGATCGATCAGGCGAACCCGCGCTTGCCGCTTGTCCACGGCCAGCAACTCGGCCAGGAACTCGCCGCCCTGACCGTTGAACAGAGTGAGCGGATTGCCCGCGGGCAGGCGCAGTACCCGCACATGGTTGGCGGCCTCCGCCGGCAGCTCCAGTTCCCGTCCGGCAGCCAGGTCCAGCGGCACGTACAGTCGCGGATGCTTCATGGTTCAGTTCCCGGTAGCCAAGCCGATGCCCTCGCGCGCGACCTCGGCCAACAGATCGATTTCTTGCTCGGTAATGATGTAGGGCGGCATGAAGTAGACCACGTTGCCGAGCGGCCGCAGCAACACGCCCCGGTTCAGGGCGTGTTGATAGACCCGCAGGCCGCGCCGCTCCTGCCAAGGGAAAGGCGTGCGGGCCGCGCGCTCGGCGACCAGCTCGATCGCCAGGATCATGCCGGTCTGGCGGATCTCGCCGACGTGCGGATGATCGGCCAGGTCGGCCACCGACTGCCCAATGTACGCGGCCAGCTCTCGGTTGCGCGCTAGTACCGGCTCGTCGCGGAAGATGTCCAGCGTCGCCAGCGCGGCGCGGCAGGCTAGGGGGTTGCCGGTGTAGCTATGCGAGTGGAGGAAGGCGGTGAGCTTGCCGTAGTCGTCGTAGAACGCCTGGTACACGTCCTCGGTGGTGAGCACCGCCGCCAGCGGCAGATAGCCGCCGGTGAGTCCTTTGGAGAGGCACATGAAGTCCGGGGTAATGCCGCCCTGCTCGCAGGCGAACATGGTGCCGGTGCGGCCGAAGCCCACCGCGATCTCGTCGGCGATGAGGTGCACGCCGTGGCGGTCGCAGGCCTCGCGTAGCAGACGAAGATACACCGGATGGTACATGCGCATGCTGCCGGCGCATTGCACCAACGGCTCGACGATGACCGCGGCGACCTCGTGCGCGTGCCGCTCCAAGGCCCCCTCCATGTAACGGAACATGGCGCGGCTGTGGGCTTCCCAGCTTTCGCCCTCGGCGCGCAGCCAGCAGTCCGGGGAGGGGACGGTGATCGCCTCCATCAGCAGCGGCTTGTAGGTCTCCTTGTACAGCGCTACATCGCCCACCGCCAACGCGCCGAGGGTCTCGCCGTGGTAGCTGTTGCCGAGGGTGATGAACTTGCGCTTGTCGCCGCGGCCCTGGTTGCGCCAGTAGTGGTAGCTCATCTTCAGCGCCACCTCGACCGCGGATGAGCCGTTGTCGGCATAGAAGCAGCGACTCAAGCCGGCCGGCGCCACCGACAGCAGGCGCTCGGCCAGCGCCACCGCCGGCTCGTGGGTGAAGCCGGCCAGGATCACATGCTCCAACTGCTCGAGCTGGTCCTTGAGCGCGGCGTTGATGCGCGGATTGGCGTGCCCGAACAGGTTCACCCACCAGGAGCTGACCGCGTCCAGGTAGCGCTTGCCCTCGAAGTCCTCCAGCCACACGCCCTGGCCGCGCCGAATCGGTATCAGCGGCAGCCATTCGTGGTCCTTCATCTGGGTGCACGGGTGCCATAGGCAGGCGAGGTCGCGTGCGGTGAGATCCTGATTTCGCATGGTGGTCGATGTCGCTACGGGCGCCGAGGCGAACGATGGTCGTATCCGCGCGGCCGGCCGCGCGGGACAGGAGCGGCCTACTCTACAAGCGAAGCCCCGGCCGGGCCGGGGTTCCTCGAGCCGCGCCGGCGTTAGGTGCCGACCCGCTGATCGGCCTCGGGGGCACCGAGACCTAGGTTGCGCCAGATCGCCTCGGTCGGGCCGGCCTGGTTCATGGTGTAGAAATGCAGACCCGGCGCGCCTTCCTGCAGCAGGCGCCGCGCCAGCTCGGTCACCACTTCCAGGCCGAAGGCCTGCACCGACTCGCGGTCGTCGCCGTAGGCTTCCATCCGTTTACGCAGCCAACGCGGGATCTCCGCGCCGCAGCCATCGGCGAAGCGCGCCAACTGCTTGAAGTTGGTGATCGGCATGATGCCCGGGACGATCGGCAGGTCGATCCCGATCTTCTCGCAGGCCTCGACGAAGCGCAGATAAGCATCGAGGTTGAAGAAGAACTGGGTGATGGCCGCGTCGGCGCCGGCATCGACCTTGCGCTTGAAGTTGAGCAGGTCGCGCTCGGCGTCGTCCGCCTGCGGGTGAACCTCCGGATAGCAGGCCACCTCGATGCGGAAGTGATCGCCGGTTTCGGCGCGGATGAACTCGACCAGTTCGTTGGCGTAGCGGAACTCGCCCGCGCTGGGGCTGCCCGAGGGCAGGTCGCCGCGCAGCGCCACGATGTGGTGGATGCCCTGCGACATGTACTCGCGCAGGATCTCCCGAATGCTGTCGCGGGTCGAGCCGACGCAGGACAGGTGCGGCGCCGCCTCGATGCCGGAATCGCGCTGGATCTCACGCACCGTGTCGAAGGTGCGCTCGCGGGTGGAGCCGCCGGCGCCGTAGGTGACGGAGAAGAACCGGGGCTTGAGCCGCGCCAGCTGCGCCGTGGTGTCGCGCAGCTTGCGCGCGCCCTCGTCGGTCTTCGGTGGGAATAGCTCGAAGCTGTAGGTGGGGGTGTATTTCTTCTGCGACTGCATGATCTAGGTACCGAGAGCTGGGCGGGCGGCCGCGAGCGGCCGCCCGCGTGGCGGATTTAGTAGCGGTACCACTCGGACTTGTACGGTCCGTCCACCGGCACGCCGATGTACTCGGCCTGGGCCGCGGTCAGCTTGGTGAGCTTGGCGCCCAGCTTCTCCAGGTGCAGTCGCGCGACCTTCTCGTCCAGCTGCTTGGGCAGCACGTAGACCTTGTTGTCGTACTTGCCGTGCTGGGTCCACAGCTCGATCTGCGCCAGCACCTGGTTGCAGAACGAGGTGGACATCACGAAGCTCGGGTGGCCGGTGGCGCAGCCGAGGTTCACCAGGCGGCCTTCGGCCAGCAGGATGATCCGCTTGCCGTCGGGGAAGATGACGTGATCGACCTGGGGCTTGATGTTCTCCCAGGGATACTGGCGCAGCGCCTGCACGTCGATCTCGTGATCGAAGTGGCCGATGTTGCAGACGATGGCGTTGTTCTTCATCCGCTTGACGTGATCGTGGCCGATCACATGGTAGTTACCGGTGGCGGTGACGAAGATGTCGGCCAGCGGAGCGGCCTCTTCCATGGTCACCACGCGGTAGCCTTCCATCGCCGCCTGCAGCGCGCAGATCGGGTCGATCTCGGTCACCCACACCGTGGCGCCCTGGCCGCGCAGCGACTGCGCGCAGCCCTTGCCGACGTCGCCGTAGCCGCAGACCACCGCGATCTTGCCGGCGATCATCACGTCGGTGGCGCGCTTGATGCCGTCCAGCAGCGACTCGCGGCAACCGTAGAGGTTGTCGAACTTGGACTTGGTCACCGAGTCGTTGACGTTGAAGGCCGGGCACTTGAGCGTGCCCTCGCGCTGCATGTCGTACAACCGCTTGACGCCGGTGGTGGTTTCCTCGGACACGCCGCGGATGTGCTCCATCAGCTGCGGATACTTGTCGTGCACCAGCTGGGTGAGGTCGCCGCCGTCATCGAGCAGCATGTTCGGCTGCCAGCCGTCGGGACCGTTGATGGTTTGCTCGATGCACCACCAGTAGTCCTCCTCGGTCTCGCCCTTCCAGGCGAACACCGGGATGCCAGCGGCGGCGATGGCCGCGGCGGCGTGGTCCTGGGTGGAGAAGATGTTGCACGACGACCAACGCACCTCGGCGCCGAGCGCGGTCAGCGTCTCGATCAGCACCGCGGTCTGGATGGTCATGTGCAGGCAGCCGGCGATACGCGCGCCCTTGAGCGGCTGGCTCGCGGCGTACTCGTCACGGATGGCCATCAGGCCGGGCATCTCGGTCTCGGCGATCTGGATTTCCTTGCGGCCCCAGTCCGCCAGCGCGATGTCCCGGATCTTGTAGTCGGAGAAGTTCTTGTTCACGACAGCGTTCATGGCTTGCACTCCATGTTGGCTGAGCGCCGTTGTGAAACATCGCCGCGCCCCCTGAGCCTGGCAGCGGAATCCGCCGTTGCAGCGCTCCTCAGGGGGCCCGGTTACCTTACGCGATTACAGGCCGGCGGCCGCGCGCAGCGCCTCGGCCTTGTCGGTGCGCTCCCAGGTGAACGCCGGCTCCTCGCGGCCGAAGTGGCCGTAGGCGGCGGTGCCCAGGTAGATCGGCCGCACCAGGTCCAGCATCTGAATGATGCCGTACGGGCGTAGATCGAAATGGGCCTTGATCAGTTCGGCGATACGCTGCTCGGACAGCTTGCCGGTGCCGAAGGTGTCGACGCTGATCGAGGTCGGTTCGGCCACGCCGATGGCGTAGGACACCTGCACCTCGCAGCGGTCGGCCAGGCCGGCGGCGACCACGTTCTTGGCCACGTAGCGGCCGGCATAGGCGGCCGAGCGGTCGACCTTGGACGGGTCCTTGCCGGAGAAGGCGCCGCCGCCGTGGCGGCCCATGCCGCCGTAGGTGTCGACGATGATCTTGCGGCCGGTGAGGCCGCAGTCGCCGACCGGGCCGCCGATCACGAACCGGCCGGTGGGGTTGATGTGGAAGCGGGTATGCTTGCCCAGCCACTCGGCCGGCAGCACCGGCTTGATGATCTCGTCCATCACCGCCTCGCGCAGGGTCTCGGTGGAGACCTCCTCGCTGTGCTGGGTGGACAGCACCACGGCGTCGATGGCGACCGGACGGCCGTTCTCGTAGCGCAGCGTGACCTGGCTCTTGGCGTCCGGACGCAGCCAGGGCAGCGCGCCGCTGTTGCGCACCTCGGACTGGCGCTTGACCAGACGGTGGGCGTACAGGATCGGGGCTGGCATCAGCGTGTCGGTCTCGTTGGTGGCGTAGCCGAACATCAGGCCCTGGTCACCGGCGCCCTGTTCCTCGGGGCTGGTGCGGTCCACGCCCTGGGCGATGTCCGGCGACTGCTTGCCGATGCAGTTGAGCACGCCGCAGGTGGCCCAGTCGAAGCCCATCTCGGAGGAGTTGTAGCCGATCTTGCGCACGGTATCGCGCGCGATGCCTTCGAAGTCCACCGATGCCGTGGTGGTGATCTCGCCGGCGAGGATGATCATGCCGGTCTTTACCAGGGTCTCGCAGGCGACGCGCGCCTTCGGGTCCTGGGCGAGGATCGCGTCCAGGATGGCGTCCGAGATCTGATCCGCCATCTTGTCCGGATGACCTTCAGACACCGATTCCGAGGTAAACAGGTAGTCGTTCACCTTAGTCTTCACTCCCACAAGAGATCCCGCGCCCGGCGGGGTTGGATGGATGACGCTCGCCTTAGAGGACACTAGCCGCCCGAAGTTGCAGCACCGGCGGACTCGGAATTGTAGCGGCGCGTACCCGCTTTGGCGACGACCCTTGCCCCACCTTCGATACTCGGGGAAAATTCGCAGCTTGCTTCACCGGATCAGCCGCGCCGCATCGCGTTGCCCGCCAGGGACTCAAGGCGCCGCCCTTACCCCGATATCTGGAGATCCGTCTTCATGCCCACTCGCCGCGAACTCGCCAATGCCATCCGCGCCCTCAGCATGGATGCCGTCCAACAGGCCAACAGTGGCCACCCGGGCGCGCCGATGGGAATGGCAGACATCGCCGAAGTCCTCTGGAACGACTTCCTGCGCCACAATCCGGCAAATCCGGGCTGGTTCAACCGCGACCGTTTCGTGCTCTCCAACGGGCACGGGTCGATGCTGATCTACTCCCTACTGCACCTCACCGGCTACGACCTGCCGATCGAGGAGCTGAAGAACTTCCGCCAGTTGCACTCCAAGACGCCGGGCCACCCCGAGTACGGCTACACGCCCGGCGTGGAAACCACCACCGGTCCGCTCGGCCAGGGCCTGGCCAACGCCGTCGGCATGGCGCTGGCGGAGAAGGTGCTCGCCGCGCAGTTCAACCGGCCGGGGCATGAGATCGTCGATCACTACACCTACGTGTTCCTCGGCGACGGCTGCCTGATGGAAGGCATCTCGCACGAGGCCTGCTCGTTCGCCGGCACGTTGGGCCTGGGCAAGCTGATCGCCTTCTACGACGACAACGGCATTTCCATCGACGGCAAGGTGCATGGCTGGTTCGCCGACGACACCCCCAAGCGCTTCGAGGCCTACGGCTGGCACGTGGTGCGCAACGTCGACGGCCATGACGCCGAGGCGATCAAGCGCGCCACCGAGGAGGCGCGCGCGGTCACCGACAAGCCCAGCCTGATCTGCTGCAAGACCATCATCGGCTTCGGCTCGCCCAACGCCGCCGGTACCCACGGCGTGCACGGCGCGCCGCTCGGTGCCGACGAGATCAAGGCCTCGCGCGAGTTCCTGAAGTGGCCGCACGAGCCCTTCGTCGTGCCCGAGGAGGTGTATGCGGCCTATGACGCCCGCGCCAAGGGCCAGCAGCTCGAGGCCGAATGGAACCAGGTGTTCGCGGCGTACAAGCAGGCTCATCCCGACCTGGCCGCCGAGTTCGAGCGCCGCATCCGCGGCGAGCTGCCCGCGACCTGGCCGCAGGTGGCCGCCGCCGCCCTGGCCGAGGCGCAGGCCAAGGGCGCGACCGTCGCCAGCCGCAAGGCCTCCGAGAACGCGCTCAACGTGTTCGGCCCGCACCTGTCGGAGCTGCTGGGTGGTTCCGCCGACCTGACCCACTCCAACAACACCTGGTGGAAGGGCTGCGAGGGCATCACCCCGCAGGACGCGGCCGGCAACTACGTGTTCTACGGCGTGCGCGAGTTCGGCATGACCGCCATCATGAACGGCGTGGCGCTGCACGGCGGTTTCATCCCCTACGGCGGCACCTTCCTGGTGTTCTCCGATTACGCCCGCAACGGCGTGCGCATGGCGGCGCTGATGAAGCAGCGCACGGTGCTGGTGTACACCCACGACTCCATCGGCCTCGGCGAGGACGGCCCCACCCATCAGCCGATCGAGCATCTTGCCTCGCTTAGGCTGATCCCCAATATGAGCCTGTGGCGGCCCTGCGACGCGGTGGAAACGGTAGCGGCCTGGCAAGCGGCCATCGAGCGCCGCAACGGCCCGACCTGCTTGATTCTCTCCCGTCAGAACCTTCCGCATCAGGCGCGCGACGATGAGCAACTGCAGAACATCCGTCGCGGCGGCTATGTCTTGCGCGATTGCCAGGGCGAGCCCGAAGCCATCGTCATCGCCACGGGGTCCGAGGTTCAGTTGGCCGTCGCTGCCGCCGAATTGCTGGCGCAGGAAGGCCGGCGCGTGCGGGTGGTGTCGATGCCGTCGACCGATGTGTTCGATGCGCAGGACCCGGCGTATCGCGAGTCGGTGCTACCTTCTAAGGTAACGGCGCGAGTGGCGGTCGAGGCCGGCTCGCCGGATCTGTGGTTCAAGTACGTTGGCTCGCAAGGCCAGGTGATCGGCATGACCCGCTTTGGCGAATCGGCACCGGCGGGGGCGCTGTTCAAGCTGTTCGGGTTCACGCCGGACCGGGTGGCGGAAGCCGTCCGCGCGGTGCTGTCGTGAGATAGCCCCAAGTCGGCGGGCGGCGCGGCCGACGTGGTCTACGGTACGGAAAGCGACTGACACGGAGGCGGACATGGCGATCAAAGTCGGCATCAACGGTTACGGCCGCATCGGCCGTAACATCCTGCGCGCGCTGTACGAATCCGGCCGGACCGACGAGATCCAGATCGTCGCGGTCAACGATCTGGGTAACGCCGAAATCAACGCCCACCTGACCCGTCACGACACCGTCCACGGCCGCTTCCCCGGCACCGTGACGGTGGAGGGCGATTCGATGCTGGTCAACGGCGACCGCATCCGGGTGCTGTCAGAGCGCGATCCGGCCAAGCTGCCCTGGGGCGAACTCGGGGTGGACGTGGTGCTGGAGTGCACCGGGCTGTTCACCAGCAAGGAGAAGGCCAGCGCTCACCTGCGGGGCGGCGCCAAGAAGGTGATCATCTCCGCGCCCGGCGGCAAGGACGTCGACGCCACTATCGTCTACGGCGTCAACCACCAGGTGCTGAAGGCCTCGGACACGGTGATCTCCAACGCCTCCTGCACCACCAACTGCCTGGCGCCGCTGGTCAAGCCGCTGCTGGAGGGGGTGGGGATCGAGGCCGGCATCATGACCACGGTCCATTCCTACACCAACGACCAGGTGCTGATCGACGTCTACCACAAGGACGTCCGCCGGGCCCGCTCCGCCACGCAATCGCAGATTCCCACCAAGACCGGCGCCGCCGCGGCGCTGTCGCTGGTGCTGCCGGAGATCGGCAATCGGCTGGAGGGCTTCGCCATCCGCGTGCCGACCGTCAACGTCTCGCTGGTCGACCTGACCTTCACCGCCGGGCGCGACACCTCGGTGGACGAGATCAACGACATCATGCGCAAGGCGGCGGAAGGGCCGCTGGCCGGCATCCTCGCCTACAGCGAGGAGATGCTGGTGAGCATGGACTACAACCACGATCCGCACTCGTCGATCTTCGACGCCACCCTGACCAAGGTGGTGGGCCGGCTGGTGAAGGCGTGCGCGTGGTACGACAACGAATGGGGCTTTTCCAACCGCATGTTGGACGCCACCAAGGCATTGATGAACGCTAAGTAAGAACCAAGGCCCGCGTCTCGCGGGCTTGTCGTTTGGAGCTAAGAGGAGCCCATGGCCGTAGTCAAGATGAGCGATCTCGACCTCAAGGGTAAGCGCGTGCTTATCCGCGAGGATCTCAACGTGCCGGTGAAGGACGGCAAGGTCACCGACGACACCCGCATCCGCGCGTCGCTGCCGACCATCCAACAGGCGCTGGCCGCCGGCGCCCGCCTCATGGTCATGAGCCACCTCGGCCGGCCGACCGAGGGCGAGTACTCCGAGGAGAACTCGATCAAGCCGGTGGCCGAGCATCTGTCCAAGCTGCTCGGTCGCGAGGTGCCGGTGCTGCGCGACTACCTGGACGGCGTCGAGGTCGAGCCGGGTGAGCTGGTGATGTTCGAGAACGTCCGCTTCAACAAGGGCGAGAAGAAGGACAACGAGGAGCTCGCGCGTAAGCTGGCGGCCCTGTGCGACATCTATGTCATGGACGCCTTCGGTACCGCGCACCGCGCCGAGGCCTCGACCCACGGCGTCGGCAAGTTCGCGCCGGTGGCCTGCGCCGGCCCGCTGCTGGCGGCCGAGCTCGATGCGCTGGGCAAGGCGCTGCAGAATCCCAAGCGGCCGCTGATCGCCATCGTCGGCGGTTCCAAGGTCTCGACCAAGCTGACGGTGCTGGAGTCGCTGTCGCAGGTGGTGGATCAGCTCATCGTCGGCGGCGGCATCGCCAATACCTTCATCGCCGCGGCCGGTTACAAGGTCGGCAAGTCGCTGTACGAGGCCGAGCTGGTGGACGAGGCCAAGCGCCTGATGGCGGCGGCCAAGGCCAAGGGCGGCGAGATTCCGGTGCCGACCGACGTGGTCTGCGCCAAGGCGTTCGCCGAGGATGCCGAGGCCACGGTGAAGAAGGTGACCGACATCGCCGATGACGACCTGATCCTCGACATCGGCCCGGAGACCGCCGAGCGCTACAAGCAGCTGCTGAAGGCGGCCGGGACCATCGTCTGGAACGGTCCGGTGGGCGTGTTCGAGTTCGACCAGTTCGGCAGCGGCACCAAGGCGCTGGCCGAGGCCATCGCCGACAGCGAGGCGTTCTCCATCGCCGGCGGTGGCGATACCCTGGCGGCGGTGGCCAAGTACGGCGTGGGCGAACGCATCTCCTACATCTCCACCGGCGGCGGCGCCTTCCTCGAGTTCCTCGAGGGCAAGACCCTGCCGGCGGTCGCGATGTTGGAGAGCCGCGCGGCCGCGGCGTCGTAACCCTCACCGTCAGGAGGCGCACGGATGCGCAGGCGAACCAAGATCGTCGCCACATTGGGGCCGGCAACGGCGCGGCCCGAGGTCATGGTCGCCATGATGGAAGCCGGGCTCGACGTGGCCCGGCTCAACCTCTCGCACGGCACTCACGAAGGCCATCGCGCGCAGCTGCGGCTGGCGCGCGAGGCGGCCGCCGGCGCCGGACGGACGCTGGGCGTCATGTTCGACCTGCAAGGCCCCAAGATCCGCATCGAGCGTTTTCGCGAAGGCACCGTGACCCTGGTCGAGGGGCGCCGGTTCGTGCTCGACGCCGAACTGCCGCGCGACGCGGGCAATCAGGATCAGGTCGGCATCACCTACAAGGATCTGCCGCGGGATGTGCGCGCCGGCGACTGCTTGCTGCTGGCCGATGGCCTGATCCGGCTCGAGGTCGAGAAGGTCGACGGGGCGCGCGTCTTCACCCGGGTGGCGGTGGGCGGCACCCTAGGCAGCGGCAAGGGCATCAACCGGCTCGGCGGCGGCTTGTCGGTGGCGGCGCTGACCGACAAGGACCGCGAGGACATCCGCTTCGCCGCCGAGGAAGGGGCCGACTACGTCGCGGTGTCGTTTCCCAAGGACGGTGCCGATATCGAGGAAGCGCGTCGCCTGCTGCGCGAGGCGGGCGGCCATGGCGGCATCGTCGCCAAGATCGAGCGCCAGGAGGCGCTGGAGAATCTCGACGAGATCATGCAGGCGGCCGACGCGGTCATGGTGGCGCGCGGCGACTTGGCGGTGGAAATCGGCGACCCCAAGCTGGCCGGCGTGCAGAAGGAGATTCTGCGCCGCGCCCGTGCCCACGATTGCGTGGTGATCACCGCCACGCAGATGATGGTGTCCATGGTGCACTCGCCCACGCCGACCCGCGCCGAGGTGCTGGACGTGGCCAACGCCATCCTCGACGGCACCGACGCGGTGATGCTGTCGGAGGAGACCGCCGCCGGCGATCACCCCGCCAAGGTCGTGGCCACCATGGCCCAGATCTGCGAGGGCACCGAGCACTACCAGCGCTTTCACCGCGAGCGCGAGGAGCGCAGCGACTACCGCTACGTCGACGAGGGCATCGCCAAGGCCGCGATCGATACCGCCAATCGGCTCAAGGTCAAGGCCATTGCCGCCTTCACCGAGTCAGGCGCCACCACCATGTGGATGTCGCGCATCGGTACCGAGATTCCCATCTTCGCCTTCAGCCGCAACCCATCCACTCATCGCCGCGTCTGTCTTTACCGCGGTGTGTACCCGGTGGCCTACGATCCGGTGGCGCGCGATCACCTGGGCGTGAACCGCGAGGTGGTGCAGCAGCTGCGGCAGATCGGGGCGGTGGAGGACGGCGATCTGGTGGTCCTGACCAAGGGCGACCTGGCCGGCGTGCGCGGCGGCACCAACACCCTCAAGATCATCCGGGTGGGCGAGAACGCCTAGGATCGGCGTTCGCGGCTCGCCGCGGCCGCCTGCCCGGCGTGGGCAAACGGCCCGGCGCGGACCGGCGCTACTCGCCGCAGAGGCGGCGCTGCGCCTCGCGGTACTTGGCCGCGGTGCGCTCGATGATCTCGGCCGGCAGGTGCGGGCCCGGCGCGGTCTTGTTCCAGTCCAGCGTCTCCAGGTAGTCACGCACGAACTGCTTGTCGAAGCTGGGCGGCGAGATGCCTTCCTGATACTGATCGGCGGGCCAGAAGCGGGACGAATCGGGCGTGAGCGCCTCGTCGATCAGCATCAGCTCGCCGTTGCTGTCCAGGCCGAACTCGAACTTGGTGTCGGCGATGATGATGCCGCGCCCGCGCGCGTATTCCGCCGCCTCGCTGTACAGGCGCAGCGTGACATCGCGCACCCGCTGCGCCAGCTCGGTGCCGATGGCCGCTTCCACGTGGGCGAAGCTCACGTTCTCGTCATGGGTGCCCACCGCCGCCTTGGTCGACGGGGTGAAGATCGGCTGCGGCAGGCGGCTGGCCTGCTTCAGTCCGGGCGGCAGGGCGATGCCGCAGACCTCGCCGGTCGCTTGATAGTCCTTCCAACCCGAGCCGATCAGATAGCCGCGGGCGATCGCCTCCACCGGCAGCGGCTTGGCGCGCTTGGCCACAACCGCGCGGCCTTGGACCCGCGCGGCCTCGGCCGGATCGGGGATGACCTCGGTCAGCGGCACGTCGAGAATGTGGTTGGGGATGATGTGGCCGAGCCGGCGGAACCAGAAGTTGGACACGGCGGTCAGCACCGCGCCCTTGCCCGGAATCGGGTCCGGCAGGATCACGTCGAAGGCGGACAGCCGGTCGGTGGCGACGATCAGCAGCCGCTGCTCATCGATGGCGTAGACATCGCGCACCTTGCCGCTGTGCAGGAGGGGCAAGCTGTTCAGACCGGATTCGTGCAAGGCGTCGGGAGCTTTGGTCATCGCTTTACCTTCAGGGCCGCAACTGCCGCGCGTACCCCAAGGGGTATAATGGCGGCGCGAAACGATAATTGTACCCGCAGAGTCGGAGGGACTGATATGGCCGCGCAAATGGAGACGCCCCAGCAAGCGCACAAGCGAGCGTTGCTGGCACGCCTGGCGCGGATCGAGGGACAGATCCGGGGCATCCGCCGCATGATCGAGAGCGACGCCGGTTGCGAGGATGTCGCGCAGCAGCTGGCGGCCTCGCGCAAGGCGCTCAATAAGGCGTTCTACGAGATGATGGCCTGCGCCATCGAGCACCAACTCGATGCGAACGGCGCCTTGCCGGCCGCGAGCAAGGACAAGCTCGGCGAACTGACCCGCTTGCTGGCGAAGTACGGCTAGGCGGGGCGGTATCCGCCGCTGCGCGGTAGCTCCGACCGGCTGGATTTTTTGACCAATCTCCTTTATCAACGCGCCCTTAAGGCTTACCTTGAAGGCCTTCAGAGCGGAGAACGATATTGTCGCTTCCGATGGTGATGGTTGCTGGGCCGTGGTGGGGCAGAGCGGCGGGGACGCTTCTGGGCGCGGTCCTCGGCGGCTGGCCCGGCGCTTTGCTCGGACTGATCCTCGGCTATGTGTTCGATGAACGTTTGCGCCTGGAGCCGTACTCCGGGCGCACCTGGCGTGGCTGTCAGCTTAGCCGCAGCGAGCAGGAATTCCTGACCGCCACCTTCGCGGTCATGGGCCACCTGGCCAAGGCCGACGGCCGGGTCAGCACCAAGGAAGTCGCCGCCGCCGAGCAGGTCATGGCCCGGCTCGGCCTGGACGAGGCGGGGCGCCAGCGCGCGATCTATCTGTTCACCCGCGGCAAGGCGCGCAACTTCCCGATGCGCGCGGTGCTGCGCCGCTTCAAGGCGGGCGCGGGACGGCAGCCGGAGATCCTGGAGCGCTTCCTGCGCTGCGTGCTGGAGGTGGCGTACGCCGACGGCAGGCCTTCGCCCAAGCAGCAGCGCCTGCTCGGCAAGGTGAGCCGGCGGCTGCAGGTCAGTCCGCAGCGCCTGGAGGAGCTCGCCCGCGCCCGCACCGCCAGTCGCGGCAGCAGCAAGCCGCAGCCTATCCTCAACAGCAGCCCGCTGTCCGACGCCTTCAAGCTGCTGGGGGTCGCCGAGGGCGCCAGCAACGAGCAGGTGACGCTGGCTTACCGGCGCGCGATCAGCCGCAACCATCCCGACCGGCTGCAGGCCAACGCGGCGTCGGAGGAGGAGTTGAAGGCGGCACACGTGCGCACCCAGCAGATTCGCGAAGCCTACGAGGAAATCCGCCGCGCGCGGGGCTTCTAATGCCGCGATAAGTGTGCGCGGCGCGGCTGAAAAGCCCTTGCGCATGCGCTAAAGTCACCGCCTTCATCGCAACGGCCCGAGCGTAAGCCCATGCGCGACTACCTCATCGCTCCCTCCATCCTGTCCGCCAATTTCGCCAAGCTCGGCGAGGAAGTGGACGCCGTGCTCGCCGCCGGCGCCGACATCGTGCACTTCGACGTGATGGACAATCACTACGTGCCCAACCTCACCATCGGCCCGATGGTGTGCAAGGCGCTGCGCGATTACGGTGTGACGGCGCCGATCGACGTGCACCTGATGGTCAAGCCGGTGGACCGCATCGTGCCGGACTTCGCCGAGGCCGGCGCCAGCTACATCACCTTCCACCCCGAGGCCAGCGAGCATATCGACCGCACCCTGCAGCTGATCCGCGATTGCGGCTGCAAGGCGGGCCTGGTGTTCAACCCGGCCACGCCGCTGGATTACCTGAAGTACGTGATGGACAAGGTCGACATGGTGCTGCTGATGTCGGTCAACCCCGGCTTCGGCGGCCAGGCCTTCATCCCGGCCACGCTCGGCAAGCTGCGCGAGGCGCGGGCGCTGATCGACGCTTCCGGCTTGCCGATCCGGCTCGAGGTGGACGGCGGCATCAAGGTGGACAACATCCGCGCCGCGGCCGAAGCGGGCGCCGACACCTTCGTCGCCGGCTCGGCGATCTTCGGCAAGCCGGACTACGCCGCCGTCATCCGCGCCATGCGCGACGAACTGGCGAAGGCCGGCTGATGCGCTTCGACGGCATCCGCGCGCTGCTGTTCGACCTGGACGGCACGCTGGTCGACAGCGTGCCCGACCTGGCGGCCGCGGTGGACGCCATGCTGGCCGACGTCGGCCGCCCGCCGGCCGGCGAGGCGCGCGTGCGCGAATGGGTCGGCAACGGCTCGCAGCGGCTGGTCAAGCGCGCCCTGGTCGGCCAGATGCACGGCGAGCCGGCTCCGGAGCTGTTCGAGCGCGCCATGCCGCGCTTCATCGCCCATTACGACGCGCGCCTGGCCGATCGCAGCGCGCTCTACGACGGCGTGCGCGACGGTCTGCACCGGCTCAAGGGCGCCGGCTACAAGCTCGGCATTGTCACCAACAAGCCAGCCCGCTTCATCGAACCGTTGCTGGCGGCGCTAGGTGTGCGCGAGGACTTTGCAGTCCTCGTCGGAGGCGATACCCTTGCCGAGAAGAAGCCGCATCCGGCACCCTTGCTGCATGCGGCCGAGCTTTTAGGCGAAGGCCCGGCAACCACCCTGATGGTGGGTGACTCCCGCAACGACGTGGAGGCCGCGCGCCGGGCACAGATGGCGGTCGTGTGCGTGCCCTACGGGTACAATCACGGCGAGGACATCCGGCTGGCGGCCCCGGACGCCGTGGTCGAGGATCTGCGGGAACTGGCGAGACTACTGCTGGCATCGGAATGACTATTTCGGCCCTCCGCGAAGAAATCTTCCACACCGCTCCGTGGCGATGGCGTCGCTAAGCGCTCCGCTTCAGCACGCACCATCACTTGCCCAACGGACGGTAATCCAATGAACAAGCAGCACTTCGACGCCCTCGCGGATCAGGGCTTCAACCGCATCCCGCTCGTGCGCGAGATCCTGGCCGATCTCGACACGCCGCTCAGCACCTACCTCAAGCTGGCCAAGGGGCCGTATTCCTATCTGCTCGAGTCCGTGCAGGGCGGCGAGAAATGGGGGCGCTACTCCATCCTCGGCCTGCCGGCGCGCGAGGTGCTCAAGGTCCGCGGCTACGACGTGGAAATCCACCGCGACGGCGAGTGCGTCCGCGCCGAGCGCGTCCGCGACCCGCTGGCCTTTGTGCAGGACTATCACCAGAGCTTCCGCGCCGCGCCGCCGGCCGGCATTCCGCACGCGCCGCGCTTCCTCGGCGGCCTGGTGGGGTATTTCGGCTACGACACGGTGCGCTACATCGAGCCGCGCCTGGCCCATAACGCCAATCCGGACGAACTGGGCGTGCCCGACATCCTGTTCATGGTGTCGGACGAGGTGCTGGTGTTCGACAACCTGGCTGGCCGCCTGTACCTGGTGGTGCACGCCGATCCGGCGCGGCCGGGCGCCTTCGAGCAGGCGCGCGCGCGGCTCGACGCACTGACCCAGCAGCTGCGCAACGCCGGCAGCGTGTACCAGCCGCCGCGGCCGAGCCGCGCCACCAAGGAGGCGGAGTTCAAGTCGAACTTCACCGAGCAGGGCTTCGAGGAGATGGTGGAGCGCATCAAGCGCTACATCATCGACGGCGACGTCATGCAGGTGGTGCCCTCGCAGCGCATGTCCATCGCCTACCAGGCCTCGCCGCTGGATCTGTACCGGGCGCTGCGGTCGATGAACCCGTCGCCGTACATGTATTTCCTCGATCTGGACGACTTCCACATCGTCGGTTCCTCCCCCGAGATCCTGGTGCGGCTGGAAGAGGGAGAGATCACGGTGCGGCCGCTGGCCGGCACCCGCCGCCGCGGCGCCACGCCGGCCGAGGACAAGGCGCTGGAGGAGGAGCTGCTGGCCGATCCCAAGGAGATCGCCGAGCACCTGATGCTGATCGACCTGGCGCGCAACGACGTCGGCCGGGTCAGCGAGGTGGGCAGCGTGCGCGTCACCGACCAGATGACCATCGAGCGCTACTCGCACGTGATGCACATCGTCTCCAACGTCAGCGGCAGGATTCGCCCGGACTTCACGCCGATCGACGCGCTGCGCGCCACCTTCCCGGCCGGCACGTTGTCCGGCGCGCCCAAGATCCGCGCCATGGAGATCATCGACGAAGTCGAGCCGGTCAAGCGCGGCGTCTACGGCGGCGCGGTCGGCTATCTGTCCTACAGCGGCAACATGGACGCGGCCATCGCCATCCGCACCGCGGTCATCAAGGACGGAACGCTGCACATCCAGGCCGGCGCCGGCGTGGTGGCGGACTCCGTGCCCAAGCTGGAGTGGGAGGAAACGCTCAACAAGGGACGGGCGCTGTTCCGCGCCGTGGCCATGGCCGAGGCCGGCCTCGACAACCCGGGTGAGGAGTGAGGGCGACGCCATGCTGCTGATGATCGACAACTACGATTCCTTCACCTACAACCTGGTGCAGTACTTCGGCGAACTCGGCGCGGACGTGCGGGTGTACCGCAACGACGCCATCACCTGCGCCGACATCGAGCGCATGCGGCCGGAGCAGATCGTGATCTCGCCGGGGCCGTGCAGCCCCAACGAGGCGGGCGTGTCGCTGGAGGTCATCAAGACCTTCGCCGGCAGGATTCCGCTGCTCGGCGTCTGCCTGGGGCATCAGGCCATCGGCCAGGCGTTCGGCGGCAAGGTGGTGCATGCCGGCCGGGTCATGCACGGCAAGACCTCGCCGGTCCTGCACCGCAACGAGGGCGTGTTCCGCGGGCTGCCCAATCCGATGACGGCCACGCGCTACCATTCGCTGGTGATCGACAAGACCTGCGTGCCCGACTGCCTCGAGATCACCGCCTGGACCGAGAATCCGGACGGCGGTGTGGAAGAGATCATGGGGGTGCGCCACAAGACGCTGGACGTGGAAGGCGTGCAGTTCCACCCGGAGTCCATCCTCACCGAGTGCGGACACGAACTCTTGGACAATTTCCTGCAGCGCACCCGCCGCGCGGCCTGAGCTGGAAGGAAGGACGAACCATCATGGACATACAAACGGCTATCCGCCGCGTCACCGAGCGGCAGGATCTCACCCGCGAGGAAATGAGCGCGGTGATGCGCTCGATCATGACCGGCGAGTGCACCCCGGCGCAGATCGGCGGTTTCCTGGTCGGCCTGCGCATGAAGGGCGAGACCGT
>Ga0182741_1002046_pt1 | contig 24434 bp, 21 predicted proteins | sample eDN5th37CBELigOP_FD_128874 | JGI IMG/M metagenome (GOLD analysis project Ga0182741, IMG submission 128874) | Enriched Organic Plus compost microbial communities from Emeryville, California, USA - eDNA 5th pass 37_C BE-Lig OP (version 2) (version 2) ... | reverse complement strand
CGCAAATGCACCCAGTGATTCATGTCCCTTAGGTATGGGGCAAGAACAAATAATCAAAACGATCTGGAATCAATGATGCATATCGGCACCCCGGGTTGCCTTTAATGGCTTTAACGGCAACCTGGGGCTGTTCGGATTTAACGCCAACCTAACCCGGGTGCAACATGCTTCAAAATAGAAGACAGCACGTGCACATTATAGTCAACTCCCAATGTATTGGGTATCGTCAAAAGGAGCGTATCCGCTTCCTGAATGGCTTCGTCTTGCCCCAATTCTCTGATCAGTTGATCCGGTTCAGCGGCGTAACTTCTTCCGAAAATGGTCCGTTTGTCATTTTCAATTATTCCGATTTTATCAACCCGACCGGCTTCCTGTCCAAAGAAATAGCGATCCTGATCGGTTACCAATGCAAAAATAGATCGACTCACCGAAACCCTTGGTTCGCGTTGGTGGCCTGCCTTTTTCCACGCTTCTTTGTACAACCGGATTTGCTCTGCCTGCTGTATATGGAAAGGTTTGCCGTTTTCGTCGTATTTCAGGGTAGAGCTTTGCAGGTTCATTCCATTTTCCGCGGCCCAAACGGCCGTAGCATTGGAAGCAGCTCCCCACCAGATACGTTCCCGCAATCCTTCTGAATGCGGCTCCAAACGTAACAGGCCCGGTGGATTCGGAAACATCGGGTATGGATTCGGCTGTGCGAATCCGATTCCCTTTAATTTATCCAAAAATTCCAATGCTTTACGGCGTCCCATGTCTGCGTCGGTTTCACCTTCACCCAGTTCATATCCAAAATAACGCCAGCCGTCGATGACTTGTTCCGGCGAACCTCTGCTGATTCCCAATTGCAACCGCCCTCCCGATATTAAATCAGCAGCTCCGGCATCTTCCACCATGTACAGTGGGTTTTCATAACGCATATCGATTACACCGGTTCCAATCTCGATATTGCTTGTCTTGGCACCGATAGCCGAAAGCAAAGGAAATGGCGATGCCAACTGAGCCGCAAAATGATGTACCCGAAAATATGCTCCATCTAACCCCATTTCCTCGGCGGCAATAGCCAAATCAATGGATTGAAGCAAGGTGTCGCTTGCTGTGCGGGTTTTGTAAGCGGGATGATTGGACCAATGTCCAAACGATAAAAATCCTATTTTCTTCATAAATCGTTTTACAAAGGTAATAATTATCATCCTGCTTCAGCCCATCACGCATTTGGTTATCAGGCCCGGTTATATTCTTTGGCCGCCAAACAAAAAACCCGTTACCTAAGATAACGGGCCGCCCCAATGGGGTTAGGGGCTATCAACCTAAACCTAAGACGAAGATACTGAAAAAACCCAATCTCTCAAAAGATTTTAATTTTTGAGGTAGGTCCCTGTTTGGTGATGCACCCCCGAAAGTATCTTATTCCGTTGTTAACTTGGCAAGATCTTCGTTCTTTCCGTTATCAAGAAAAAGATTATTGCCTTCTATCCGATAGCTTTTTGTTTGCTCCAATGCGTCAAAAAACTGTCCTTCCAATTCCAGATTAGGGCAAGCCATCATTGTGGCTCCTGCCTGCGAAAGTTCAATGCCTCCGCCTTCTTTCAGTTCAAAGCTCCCCATAAAATTATTACAGCCCCCGTTTCCGTTCAGTCTGTTTGTCTCCTTGTTAAAAATCAGGTGTGGTTCTTTATTGAAAGTCGTATCCAATTGGATGGCTTTACCGCTTAATTCGATCAATTTCCATTCTTTACCAAACAAATCAGTTGCATCAGCTGCTACCTGCTCTTCAACTGTTGCTTGTTGTGAGGTGTTTTTGGTGTTTGTGTTATCGCAGGCCGCTGCTACAACTGCCAATGCGACGATTAAAAGGCTTCTTTTCATAACTTTATTTAACATATTATAGGTAAACTTACTCAAAAATACTCACTTTCTTTCGCTTGGCTGCTATACTTTTTGTTCAGCAAATAACGTAAAGCGAAGCCCCGAAACGGGGAGAATCGGGGCTTTCAAACTAACCAATTATAAACCTAAATTATGAAAAGACAATTTTTTATTAACTGTTTATATAACGCACCAAGATGTGGTTTTGTTACAACGAAAATGTTAAGATTTGTTAAATGAATCTTAAAGTGGTCAAAAAAGAAACCTGAGGCATCAATACATCCACCGTGCGTCGTTTTCCATCACGTCCCTGTACCGGAACTCTGCTATCCGTTTGATCAGTTCTTCGGGCAGCGGTTGATCGTACGGGAACTGTATGGTATCCTTACCGGTTTTATAAGGAGCCAATTCCTTCCTGAATGGCTCCAATGAAGGCCCCGTGGGCATAAATCTCAGGTGGCTTTTGAAAGCAGCATACGAAAATAGAATTCGCTTTTCGATTAAAACAGGCTGCCCCCATTTCAGTTCCTCGGACGCGTTTGGGGCAATGGATTTCAACAGGGAACGGATTTCGTTCAGCTTTTCCCGGGCATAGTCAGGAGCCATATCAACGTATTCGTCTACAGTGTTTGGTTTTGAAGCAGGCATGGCAAGTAATTAAAGTTTTTTTAACAGTTATCTATTCCTAACATCTTTACAAAACTATTGTTTCAGACAGACTTTTTTGCCGGGCAAAAGCGACGAATTAGCGGTGAATTTGAGACAAAATGATTGCGACCGCTCCGAAGGGATATCGTTTTATGTTTCCTGAACGTCTTACACATCTGCAATACCGTAGCATTGGGGTCCAAAATCAATTTTGTTTCTGTTGTTGTATTTCATTAATCATCTTAGCAGCGTTGTCATTTTTGGGATCGAGTGCGAGTGATTTTTGGTAATTGGCAATCGCGAGATCCAATTCACCAAGCTTCGTACAGGCTTCGGCATAGCTGTCGTACACATTTGAACTACGTGGATACAGGTACATATTGATCTCAAAGACCTGTTGTGCTCGCCTTGTCTCTCCGGATCCCAGCAGCCGGTACCCCAATTGATTCAACCGGCCTTCGTCAACGGCGGGATCTTCAGGATGTGCCTTGACCAAGCTTCGATAGGCGTCAAGCGCACCCCGGAAATCGCCTTCAACAAGCTTTTCGTAGGGCACTTTCTCTCCGGCTTTCATGGATGGGTAAGCGGCGGAAGTTGCTCCTGTGTAGGGATTGAGTAGGATTAACTGGCGTTTACCAGACGACTTGTCCAGTCTGAATTGGATATGCTGATCCTGCTTGCGGGTCACAAACGTGCTATCGGCTATACGGACCAACTCTTCGGGGTTACCTTCAATGTCCTTGGTCCATATTTCATATCCATCACGGTATACAGTGATCACCTCCTCATTTCCCGACCGGTAGCGGCCCTCAAGAGTAATGGTATCCTTTCCAGTGGCTCTCCGGTATACGGGCACATAATTGTCCCAGCCGTACGTAAGGGCAACGGAACGTATCAATTCATCAATGAATTGAGGCTGGTTGGCATTGGTCATAACCACGACACCGTATCCTTTTTCCCTATGCGTGACGAGCATGCTGGAAAAGCCTTCATTCCATCCGCCGTGATTGAAATACGTATCGTCCTTCCGCTTGTCGAGAAAGATACCCAATCCGATGAAATCGGTGACATAGGGTGTCAGCATTTCTGCAACCATTTCCTTCGGCAGCACCGCATCGGATCGCCCTGCATAGGTTTGCTGTATATTAATCGCAAACCGGGCAAGGTCGGTTGCAGTGGTCCACAGTCCCGCGGCCGCCAACTCGGGATATGTATGTCGTTTGCCATCGGTCATTGATCCATCGGGCAGGTAACCGGTAGCGGCCAGCTTGAGCGCCGCCCCCGTAAGCGGCTGCGTATACGAACTGTTTTGCATGCCAAGCGGCTGTAGCACCAATTCATCCATTAGCACAGGAAAGGGCTTTCCGGTTACATCGATCATCAGCTGCTGTAAAATGCAAAAGCCACCGCCGGAATAGCGGAAACTTTCGCCCGGCAATTTATCCACACGGATCGCCGGTGTATTGGCGGGAGTCACGCCATCCAGCACCTGCACGAGACTAGGCAAAGGAACGCCTGGGCCATATCCCGGAAAACCGTGTACCGTTGTGCCCGCCGTATGGCTAAGCAGTTCCTTGAGTGTGACATGGTGTTTAAGCGTCCACTCATTTTCAGGCAGATGCCACGTCTTCAGGTAGCTGTTGATATCTTCGCCGAATGCGAGTCTATTTTCGTGCACCAGTCGCAATGCGCCATATGCTGCCACGGGTTTGCTGATGGAAGCCGCTTGAAAAAGGGTTTGATCGGTTATAGGCTCTCGGCTTTGCCTGTCCGTAACCCCGTAACTTTTCGACCAGGCGATCTGGTTGTCATAGATGACCGCAATGCTCACACCCGGTACGCCGTAATGCGCCATACGTGCTTCAATAGTCCATGTGGAATCGCCTTCGATCAAAACTGGCCCGGCAAGGTTTGTTTCGACTTGTTTGATGCGATCTTCCGGTGCCCGGGTACAGGCGAAAAACAATGCAGCGGATAGGAAAGCAAGGAGAAATGGGTTATTTTTCATCATGTTGAGCTTTAATGGGCGGCGGACGCGGATATCAAAATCGTTATGAAAAGAAATGCAAAGTAGAAAAAATTGATGGGTGCACAAAAATTTCCAAAGTCAGGTTGAGAAGAATATACTTAGACCAGGAGGATGAAGCCAAAAAATTGTTATCCTTATCCATATTGATTTCAAAAATTTGAATATCTTTGCATCCCCGTTCCCGTAGTTCAATGGATAGAATTTCAGATTCCGGTTCTGAAGATAGGGGTTCGAATCCCTTCGGGAACACAAATCTTACCATCAAAACGTACAAAAGCCTGTAAATTGACCATTTGCGGGCTTTTTGTTTTTATCAGCATCCCGATTCATTCAATTATTCGCATAAAAACAGTGCGTAATTCGGTGAGTCAATTCCTAACCTACTGCTACTCACTGAAAGCGCATTAAGTTGTTGATCGACAACCCGTTCAATACCTGAACATCTTGACTACCGTAGGCTGCAAGGCTACATTTATTCACCATAAATGATGTATTATCATGAGTACAAATTATTCCTTGCTCTTCTACTTGAAGAAACCAAAAAACTATGTTAGCGGCCCCGTTCCCATTTACATGCGGATTACCGTTGACGGAATCCCGAAAGAAATTTCAATCGGCCGGTCGGTCGACCCCTCCCGCTGGAGACCCAAAGCGAATCGGGCCGCAGGCACCAAAGAAGAAAGCCGTACATTAAACAGCTACCTTGAAACCCTTGTCCGGAATATAGAAGACGTCCATACGGCGCTTGTCAAGGGAAATGCCGTTATCACCGCCGAATCACTGAAAATGCGATTTCTTGGACAGGACACCAAAAGACATTACCTGATTGAAATATACCTTGACCATAACCGAAAGATAGAAGCCCTGCTCGGAAAAGGATACAAGCCTGGCACGCTGAAAGGTTACAATACTTCAGTTGGTCACCTTACCGATTACGTGCTAAAGCAATACGGGGATATGGATATTGATATTCAGCGCATCGACCACGCATTCATTGAGGGTTACGAATTCTTCCTCCGCACGGAAAAAAGTTGCAGCCCCATATCAGCAGCCAAATATATGAAGCACTTTCGCAAGGTTGTCAAATTGTGCCTTGCCCACCGCTGGATTACCGCAGACCCATTCGTATTTTACAAGAATACCGCCAAGCCAAAGGAAAAAGGATTCCTCACACAGGACGAACTTGACCGGATAATGGCCAAGCAATACGTCACGCCACGGTTGACTCATGTTCGCGACATATTCATTTTCAGTTGCTACACCGGCCTGTCGTATGCCGATGTGAAGAAATTGAGAAGTTCGGTCATCGCAAAGGGTGTGGACGGCAAACTGTGGATATTGAGCAGCCGAGAGAAAACGGAGACGGTTACCAATATCCCCCTGCTGCCGCAGGCCAAGAAAATCATAGACCGCTATGCGGACTACCCTCCCTGTGCTTCCAAAGGGGTGGCACTTCCCGTATTGAGCAACCAGAAGATGAACAGCTACCTCAAGGAGATAGCCGACCTGTCCGGCATCACCAAAACGCTGACTTTTCACATGGCTCGACATACCTTCGCAACCACCGTAACATTAAGCAACGACGTACCCATTGAAACAGTTTCCAAGATGCTCGGTCACACAAGTATCAAGACCAACCAGCATTACGCAAAGCTGCTGGATACGCGAATCGCTAACGATATGCAGACTTTACAGCGTAAGTTGTCAGGAAATTAATTTACCCATACTTGATACCCGTTTGGAGATATTTTAGGTTACCAAACGGATATTAGAAACAGTATATAAACACAAAACATTATATTTGAATCATGGCCAAAGCAACAAAACCAACAATAGGCACTTATATCGACCCATTAACCGATTTCGCATTTAAAAAGCTCTTTGGAAGCGAACCAAACAAGGACTTGCTGATTGACTTCCTCAACGGCGTGTTCCGAGGGAGGAAGCTCATCGTGGATTTGGTATACAACAAAAACGAGCATCCCGGCGAAACGGTAAACGAGGGCAGTGCCATATTCGACCTAACCTGTACCGGAAACGATGGGGAGCAATTTATCATTGAAGTACAGCGGGGAAAACAGGGCAACTTTAAGCAACGGGCAATCTTCTATACCAGCCGCTTAGTCAGCGAACAGGCTCCAAAGGGTCGGCGTTCGGAGTGGGCTTATGATGTGAAAGAAGTATACCTCATCGCGCTCTTGGAAGATTTTTCCTTGGATGCGGGTAATGACCAAGAGTTTCTGCACGATATTTGCCTAAGTAACAGGGAGACAGGGAAAGTTTTTTACGAAGGGCTGGGGTATATATTCATTGAATTGATTAAATTTGTAAAAACGGAAGCGGAACTGGATACCGACCTTGACAAATGGCTCTATGTTTTGAAGAACATGAGCAGCATGAATAAGATTCCGGTATATCTGCGCAAACCGATTTTTGAGAAACTGTTTAACATTGCTGAATACAGCAATCTGACAAAGGAGGAAAAGACCATGTATGATACAAGTCTGAAACGCAAATGGGATAACAAAGCTGTGTTGGACTATGCAGTAAATGAGGCCGCAAAGGAAGCTAAGCAAACAGAAAAAATGGAAATCGCACGCGAAATGAAAAAGGACGGCATTTCCGTTGAACAGATTGCCAAGTTTACCAAGCTGTCCATCGAGGAAATCGAAAAGCTTTAATAGAACGCTCACCATTATAGAAGTAAGCCAACCGCCAGCCGGCGGTTGGCTTTTTTCGTATCCTCCTTGCACGCACCAAGGCATTTCACATGCTGCATAATTTGCTTTTTATTGGCCATGTGGATTATTCATGTGGTTCGCTTTCAGCGGCAGCATGAATAATTTCACCGCTTAGGCCACCGGAACGCAAGGCGGGGGAATCGGGTCAAGGGCGCCGGAGGGCAAAGGCCTGCGGGAGGGGGCGTTTATATACCCTTGACCTTTCCCACGCCGAGGGTAATTTTGGCCGGGCGGTGCAAAACATCCAGTTTTTTTCGCCACGTGATCTTTGATATGCGGGGATATCTTTCGGAGCAATCGGCTTCAGACATCGTCATCGAGAACCTCTTGAAAGATACCGTTGCACCCGAAAACATCTTTACGCCCAAAATCTACGGTCCGGGAGATGTCAATTGGGTAGGCGGTCCCAACGTCTATGCACCCGGTACGAACAGAAACCGGGAAAAAGCTAAGTTTTTCTTCCTGACGGATGAAATAACATGTCAACCCGATCGGCAGGGCTATTGATACAGCATTCCTGAAAAGGAAACCAAACCAGTTGTCGCGATCAATCTACCCCGTTTTTCGATACGATTGCAGAATGAAAATCACTGTCCGCAAATGAACAGCAAGTGTTCGATATCGAACAGATCTCCACCAAATATACCCCGTACAAAACTCATTATCAATACATTAAATTTTTGGCTCTAAATCTGTCATATTTTTTTTACAGCAATAATAAATCTAGTTAATTCTTTACGTTTCAAGTACCGGCGAATGACTTAAAGGCAGATGGTAAAAAAAAATCAAAATCAGATGAATCAACTCAGAATCATATTCCGGACGCTTTGGAAGCATAAGCTGTTCACGATCATCAATATCCTTTCGCTCACATTTTGCCTCCTCAGTGTCATCGTGATGCTCCTGCTGGTGAGCAAGCTGGTGACCTTCGATGGCTTCCACAAGCAGGGCGACCGGCTTTATGGGCTACAGGAAGGCGACGATAAAAATCCGCTTGCTCCGGGAACGGTATTCCCGATTGCCGAACGGCTCCATGCTGATTTTCCCGAGGTGGATCGGTACACCCGGACACTCACGTGGGACAACTACCTGCTGGGCTACCGCGAGGGCGACTGGTCGGTCAATCCGGATTTCGTGGATCCCGATTTTCTCCACATGTTTACATTCCCGCTGCGCTATGGCGATGCCGCTAAGGCGTTGACCGACGTCAACAGCATTGTGCTTTCCGACGAGCTTGCGTTGCGGGTGTTCGGTGATATCAATCCAGTGGGAAAAGAGATCAAGTGGAACGACTCACTGCGGTTGACAGTGACTGGGGTTCTGGAACCTGTACCGGGTGCGTCATCCTTGAATTTTGCAGCGTTGATGCCAATGCAATGGCTGTATCGCCATACGCCTTATTTCAGGCAGATGGCCGATGGATGGGAAACCCGGTTCGTCACCTCGTATATTCTGCTCAAGCCGGATGCCGACCGGGCCGCCTTCGAAAAAAAGCTGTCGGCTGCTGCGCCACGCTATTACCCCCAAAAAGACCGTGGACCACAATTGGGGCTCATCCTTTTCAAGGATATCACGCCGCGCTATGAACCCATGCTACCGTACTATGTAGGTGGCCTACGCCTCATCGTGCTTTTTCTGGTGCTGATAGCAGGTGTCAACCTCATCAACCTTACGTCCGCATCGGCGTTGTATCGTATTCGCGAAATCGGTGTACGCAGTGTATTGGGATCGTTGAAGCGGCAGGTACTTGGCTTATTCCTATCCGAAACTGCCGTTGTTGTTGGTTTCTCGCTGATTGTCAGTCTGAGCTTAATACCGCCGCTTATCCGCTATTTCAACGCCGAAGTGCTCACCGAGTTCTCCGTGGACTTCCGATGGCACTTGGATTATCCTGTAGTTATCCAGGTCGCCCTCATCTTTATTCTGCTTGCCTTCGCGGCGGCGTGGATTCCGGCACGGCGGTTACTCTGTACTCCCGTGGCCTTATCGTTGAAGGGACAAACGGCCATGCTACCGAAACGCAACGTACTGCAACACAGCCTTATTGTAATTCAGTTTTCGCTTGCCGTCGTGTTTGTATTCCTCACGGTGGTGGTCCAACAACAGATGTACTACATGAAACGGGCCGATTTGGGCTTCGATAAGGAACAGGTAATGGTGATCGATTCCTATTTAGGGTTCAAGGACCGTGAAAAGGCTTACCAAACCCTGGACCACGCAATACGCGGGCTCGAACAGTTCCCGGAAGTGGAACGCTATTCGGTGGGGCAAAACGTTCCGGGGCAGTACCGCAATTGGTTCAATACCTTGCAATTCGCCGATAGGGAGGTCTATTGCAGGGTGAGTTACAACGTGGACAGCACTTATTTCCCGACCTATGGCATCCGGTTCATTGCGGGCACCAACTTTCATGACGAGAAAGCGCGGGCCAAGCGCAACGCCATCATCCTGAATCGCACGGCTGCGGAAGCCTTCGGATGGACACCCAAAGAGGCCATCGGCCAGTACATCCATCCCCGGGATGAAGCATCGGAATTACACACCGTGATCGGGGTCACAGAAGACTTCAACTACCGGGCACTCAACAGCGGTATCGAACCCCTTGCCCACTTCGGCAATGATAACGGTGTGCCGTCCATGCTCGAAGGAGGCCAGTTTATCAGTCTGCGGATCGATCCGGCAAAAGCAAAACCAGTTATCGCATACCTGCGGGAGGCGTTTGCGAAAATTCCAGCTACCGGTACGTTTTCGTATTCCTATAGCAATGAGGTATTTGACAGGCAATACGAGCGGGAAGACATGGTGATGACGTTGATTGCCACCGCAGGAGCCATCGCCATCTTCATTGCCTGTGCAGGTACGTTTGGCTTGGCTGCGCAGCTTGCGCGCCTGCGCACTAAAGAGATCGGCATCCGCAAGGTACTGGGCGCATCGGTAATCCAGTTGGTTCGATTGCTATCCATGCGATTTGTTATACTGGTGGGTGTGTCGCTGCTGGTTGCATTGCCTATCGGTTATTTGGGGGCATCCCTGTGGCTGGAAGCGTTCCCCTACCGGATCGAGATCAGTTGGTGGATGTTCGCATTGACCGCTTGTATGGTATTGTCTATTGCACTGACTACGGTTTCGCTCCGGGCTATCATGGCGGCAATAGCCAATCCGGTAGAGAGCCTAAGGGATGAATAACGGCATTCCAAAACCAATACGGCTAGTGGCCGCCATCCTATTGCTCTTCCCTTTCACCGGCCTTGGTCAGGTACTCAAGGGTACGGTCAGCGACATGGAAACGCAGGAACCGCTGCGCTATGCGACTGTGTCCATTATTGACAAAAATCAGCGGATCGTCACCCGGAGCGATGGATCGTTTACATTGGATGTTTCCCGAGCAAACGCATCTGACAGCATAACCATTTCCTACATCGGGTACCAAACAATGACCTATGCCCTTCGGGAACTCGACGTCGCTGCCAATCAACTGTTTCGGCTTAAACCGTTAGTGTATACCATCGAGCCGGTAACCGTTACGGCAAGAGAAAGAATGACTCGGGCAATCGGCTTTACCAAAACGAGTGGCATGCGGACGGGCTGGGGGGATTTCTCCAGCGGCCGCGGCCGGGCGCGTGGCGTGGTCATCCGGGATATCGATTGCTCCAATCCCATCAAATCGTTCGTATTCCGTATCCGGAACAATGAATGGGACAGTGTAGCATTCCGGTTAGACTTAGTGTCGTTTAAAGATGGCAAACCTAGCAACTCCCTCCTACCCGAAAATATCATCGTTCATACCGCGGAGAAGAACAAGTGGGTTACGGTCGACCTTGCCCAGTATGGTATCACCTATTGCGGGGACCTGCTCGCAACCTTGGAATGGGTCGATGCTTGGGGTACAACCGGTGAGTACAGCAACGTACTCACATTATCCTTGGGTAAGGGGATCGGAACGGTTTTTACCAAAGAAGCCAACGAATATGAGGGGAAACTGCAGGAAGAACAACCTCCGCTAGCGATGTATATCGAAGTATTCAAAAATTAAATTCAACGCGGTAAGAATCCGCACTACCCGCAGTTGAGTTATATGCTTGGCTCCAGATCTTTGGCCTGCATCCCGCGTTCTGCCATTTTAGTTTGACAGCCTCAATGGGGTCTACGTTTGGTAGGTGCACATGCTTGTCTTCATAATCCTTCACCAATACCAGCAGCAACGCCAATTCGTCTACTTCGGGGGTACTTTGTTCAGCGTGAAATATCTCCAATGCCCGGGCTACCGCCTTTGGTACCGGGCTTCCGTGTACAATACTTTCCAATCCATCTCTTTATGATTTGCACGTCAATATCATTCCCAATGCTCACTTTTGGGCTTATGCAAAAGTGTTGGAATGGAATTTTTTATAACTTCGCTGCTATCCGCGCTTTCACCAGCCGATCTACCCGATACATCATCAGCAGGCCGAGCACCGAGATGGCAACGACCACATATCCAATCACATCGTAATGTTCAAGCGGACTGAAATTGGTTTGCTGAACCACGATTTTACCAGCCAGTGCCGCCGCTATTCCCCCGGCCAACTGCTGCAAAGAAGCATTGATACTCATAAATGCACCCCGGTCTTTCAACTCGGGCACAGCACTCACGAGTGCGGAAGAAGGTACCATACGGCTGGTCACTCCTGCCATTAACAGGACATTGAGCACAATGGCAGCCCACAACGGAGTAATGGAAAGGTTGGTATACCAAACGCACATCACCATCAGCCAAAGCGAAGCAATGACGAATAATTTATACTTGTCCATGCGATCACTGAACCGACCGATAAAAGGCATGATGACCAGGGTACTCAATCCCGAAACCATAAATAAAATGGGTAGCTGGTATTCGGTGATGTGCAGGTTATTGATGGCAAATGCACTGCCAAAAGGCATCATCATAAATCCACCTACGGAAAGCAAAGCCGTAGCGGCAAACCCGATGCGGTAGTGACGCTGGCCCAGGGTATGCAACAGATGGCCAAATGCCGATTTTTCGTTCTTAACTCCCAAATGTGCGTTGACCGGTTTCAGGTAAAATGTAATTACTCCGGTAATGAGTATACTGAGCACCGCCACCATTAAAAATGGGGCTTCCCAACCCCATCCGTTGGCTATATACAGGCCTATGGGAATACCCAGCACCTGACTGGCACCGAACGCCATTTGTACAAAGCTCATTACACGGCCGCGTTGCTGCAATTCGAATAGATCGGCCACGATGGCCATGGATATGGAGCCGATAACCCCACCAAACAATCCGGTGATGATACGCGCCGCTACCAAAAAGAGGTAGGTGTGGGCAATGCCACATAATATCGTACCGACAATGAAACCTATGTAGAAAAATAACAATAGCTTCTTTCGGTCAAATTTATCCGAGAAACCGGCAGTAAGGAAACCCGATAGACCGGCGCTAAATGCATAGGCGGATACTGCTAAACCAAATTCCGAAGGGGTTAATCGCATCGACTTCATCAAAATGTCTCCCAAAGGAGACATAATCATAAAATCAAGGATGACGGTAAATTGGGTAAGGGCTAAAATAACCACTACCAAAACCTGATAGCGGCTGAAGGGTGTTGCGCTCACGGCTGTTCGACTCATTTCTTGAAGACGCCAATGTCAGCCGATTGTTACAACCGCTTTTTACTATTTTCCCTTGCCTTGGGCCATCACCTTAACAGTCTGCAAGATAATATCTAAATCGGTCTTTAAGCTCATGGTCGACAGATAATCCAGATCGTAGTTCACCCGTTCGCACATCTGATTGACATTTTCGGCGTATCCATAATATACCTGTCCAATGGATGTAATACCGGGCTTCAGGCGGAAAAGCTGCATATACTCGGGTTTGCGCTCCTTAATCTCATCGATAAAATGCCTACGCTCCGGCCGGGGTCCCACAATGGCCATATCGCCTTTTAAAACATTCCAGAACTGGGGCAGTTCGTCAAGGTGTGTCTTACGCATGAATTTCCCCCATTTGGTAATGCGGGGATCGTCATCCGATGCCAATTGCGGACCGGCCTGTTCGGCATCCACACGCATGCTGCGGAATTTATAGATGTAAAACGGCTTTTGGTCTTTACCGATGCGTTCCTGCCGGTAGAACACGGGGCCGGGTGACGTGATTTTGGTAATCAGCACTAACAATGCATAAACGGGCAGACCGGCAACGATCACCAATGCCGAAAATACGATATCGAACACACGCTTGAGGAAAATCGTTTCCTGATAAACCAGCAATTTCCGTTTTACCGCTTGCAGATCGATACGAAAAGGCGGTTGATAGGTAATTAATTCGTATAAACTGTTATCAACGTTATAAGCAACCTGCTGTATTTGAGTTTCTCTTATCATGGTATTCACACTTAATCAACACGGATGTAAATACCAATTAAGTGCCATATTAGAAAAAAGCGGTCATTATGCGTCCTACAGCGATTTTAGGGAAATAAGGGGCAAAAAGACTACCTGAGAAGTGGGGAAAAAATCCACAGATTAGGGTTTCGGCCGGGTGATATCACCCCCAGTATGGCTTATACATCGAAAAGGCTTTACGCAGCCGGATCGGCAGCGACCGGTAGGACAACCCCAGTTTATATCCCAACCATTTGGCTACAAACGAACAGCAGACTTTGGGAAGCACCCAGGGTTTACGGCGGGCTACAAACCGGATCTCCGACTTGGCATACCGAAACCCTTCACTGTCGGCCTTGCCGAACGAATCAAAAATCCATCGGTTATCGCTATGAAATACGCCAATGTCAAAATAACGTTCAAATTCTTCACGAATACTGTAGGCATGCGAATGGTAAACGCAGGCATCGCCCACATAGGCCATTTTCCATCCATCCAGCAACAGCTTACCGGCAACAATGACATCCTCGCCCATGATGGTGCCCCGCGGAAAGCCTCCCACAGACGCCAAAGCACTCCGGCGATAGGCGGCAAATGAATTGGAGCAGGAAATCGTCTTAATGCCATAGGTAGCTGCGTCTGCCAGGCTTCGAACCTGACTTTGCGGAGGATAATTGAACAGCCGTGCATGTGCCTCCATAACCGTGGCTCCTTTGTGGGGAAGCTGCCGGCCATAGGCCATCCCAATTTGCGGATCGTCAAATGCCCGGACGATGTTTGCAAGCGCCGATTCATCGGCCGGAATGGCGTCCTGGGTAAGAAAAATATAGATGTCTGCCGCTGGATGGGTATCGACGGCCAATTGTCGGGTACCCCCATGGTCAAATCCGGTACCGCCCAGCCCCATCACCTCAAATCCGTGGGTCCGCGCTGCTTCCACCGTGCCGTCCGTGGAACCGGAATCGACTACGATACGTTGTGCTATGGGAACGGTTTGGTGGGCCAACGCTTGCAGTAACTCCGCAAAGCGACGGCCTCCATTCCATGTGGGTATATAAAGGTTTACCTTCATTGCTGCCCGTCCATTTTTGCGTGCTCCTGCACCCGGTTATTATTTATTTTGATGTTCGGTGGCTGGAAATCATGGATCCAGGTACCGCCGGATGTTACAAAATTACTATCTATACGTACATTGAGGGCCGTTTTCCTCACCGTAATCGCGGCATTTTTTGCGTTGAGGATATGGTTTCCGAGCAGCGAAGCGCTCTTCGTCTTCACCAATAGCAAGGCCCCAGCTTCGTGTCCGCTTCGCAGGCGGTTGCCCTCAAACTTCAGATGTCCTTCCATATTGACGTTGACGGGGCCACTGTTGATCTCATTTTCTATGAGATCCAACGAGTCGATACGAATCGCGTTGGGCAGCATGATACTGCCAATCCGGCTGTGCCTGATATCCAGCAACTGCCCGTTGGCGTTGGCCAATAGCCGCAAAGTCTGAAAGGAGTTTCCCTCCATCCGTATGCGTTCCCACTGCCCAACCAATTCAAACGCACCATCGGTGACATTCCGGTTAGCCGTAATCTCCCCGCAACCTTCGATATACAGTGCAGGCCGGTTATTGCCAAAGGCCCGATTTCCACTGAGCGTCACGCCCGAGATACCGATCAGTGTACCGATGCCGGAACCATCCGGGGTAGATTCCCCCTTCACGAAACCGTTACCGTTGCTGTAGTTACCCGCTACGAGTGCATGAATGGCCACTACCCGCCCATGCGCCCGGTTATTGATGTCCAACGCATCGGCAGCATTGTGTTCCAGCCTATTGTTGGTGATCCGGTAATTCGTTACCCGCTCGGCGGTATTAAAGGCTATCTGAATGCCACTCATCCCGTTGTGGTGGATGGAATTTCCGTCGATTTCCACATCTCCACTATCGTGAATAAAAATCCCGTTTTCACCGTTGTGATGAATCCGGTTGCCGGAAATGGTGATGCCCTGACCCGACAACACCCGTACCGCTGTACCCGGATGGTACGTTTTCGGGGATTCCCGGGCACTCCCATACCGGGTGATGGTGGAACCTGTCACCCGGGAAGCTGTACAGCTATACCACAATACAGCCGGAAACGAACGGTTATTCAGGGAGTCGCCCGTCAGGTGGCTGTCGGCGATGGTGATGTTGCTGCATTGCGATGCATAGATGGCTTCGTTGGCCGTTTCCGCCCGGAAGGAAAGGTATACGTTGGATATCCGGTGCGCGCGGAAAAGAGGGGCATCCGAATGTTGTTTTTCGATGGCGAAGTGCGCCGACAGTTCCTTGGACTGCTTTAGCAAGCCATCGGATACCAAATGAACATTGGGTACCAAACGAATGGTGCGCACCAGATAGGTTCCTTTGGGCAGGTATACCGTATCCCCTACCGATGCACTGTCCAGCGCCGCCTGTATGAAACGGCTATCGTCGGTCTTTCCGTCCCCTAAAGCACCGTAATCCTTCACATTGATGCGCCGTCCCGCATCCGCAACCTCGTTTTCGGCTTGCCGATCTGCCCCGCCCCCATTACAGGCAAGGACCATCAAGCCTGTTACTATACACGTAATTCCACATAAATCAGTCCACTTCATTGCTTCAGGTGTTTATCCATGATCACGTTCCATGTATCCGCCGCGGTGCGGTCCCACGTAAATTGTGCAGACCGCTGCGTTCCTTTCTGCTGAAAATCACGGTAGCCGTCGCTGTCGTTTACCAACGCTTCGATGCCTGCTTGGATCGCCTCCACGCTATGCGGATCCACACATAGCGCGGCATCACCTGCTACCTCCGGCAGTGGGCCGGCGGTCGATGTCAGCACCGGCGTACCGGAGGCCATGGATTCGATGACCGGCAAGCCAAAGCCTTCCATCAGCGACACAAAGAGGGTAGCATACGCACCCTTATAGAGCTTCGGCAACTCCGCTTCAGGGATCCGCCCTAAAAAGCGGACCCGCTTTTCGATGCCCAGTTGTGCGATCAGTGTACACAACGTCTCGTCACCGTGCCCCGAAAGAAAAAACATAAAATCCATTGGGATGGCTGCGTGCGCGAAGGCGGTAAGCATGGCCGGAATGTTTTTGTTCTTGCGCCGGTTGCCCACATACAGAAAATAAGGTGCTTCCGACCGAAAGGCCTCGGTATTCCGCCGGTATATTTCATCCACTCCGTTATAAACGACCGTAACCAGCCGTTCGTCGATTCCGAGCAGTTCAACCAATTGCTTTTTGCTGAAATGTGACACAGTAATGATCTGCTGCGCCTTCGCCGCCAAGCGGGCAATCACCTGCTGGTAATACAGACGATGCCAGGGTGTGTAATAAAACAGGTGCATCAAATCGTGGATCGTGAACACAAACGGGATGCGGCTGCGCAGCGGCGGCATAAACGAGGGACTGTAAAATACCTCGGCGTCGCTGCTCCGGATCTCACGGGCTAGCATCCACGGCGTCAGCAGGTTGCCAAGCCCCATGTTGCTTTGTATAAAAGCCGGTGAGATACTGGCAGGTATCCGCTCCATCACCTCACGGTACAGTTTGCCAATACCGGTATCGCCCGCCCATCTGCCGTCAATCAATACACGTAAGCTCATGACCCAACCCTCCACTGCAGACGTTCCATGCCTACCCGGTAGCTGCTACCCAGCAAAAATACCAACACCAAGTATAAAATAACATCGTTGTCGTAACCTGAGTATAAAATCAATAGAATGGCCAGCAACGGCAGGAAGGCCACCCACCAAAAGGGGCGGCTTTTCTGCTTCTCCATACAGAACCGATAGAAATAAAACAGAAATAATACGTAAGACGTCAATCCAACGATACCAAACTCAAGGTAACAGGTAAAAAACGTATTATGGATGTGCGGTTCGCCGTGGTAAAAATCCGCATAGCGACGGAGGAAATCGCCTCCGCTCATGAACCCGTTGCCCAATGGAGAAATGGCCGTGAAATGCTGAAAGAACGCCTTCCAATACACCAGCCGGACTCCCATTCCATCGTTGGACGCCAGGATACTGTCTATCCGGATCACCTTTTCGGCCAAAAACGGAATAGCCAGCAACACCCCTATACCCAATACCACCCGCCAGCGGAAAGTTGTGCCCGCCCAAAGCAGGCAGAAAACGCCGAGAAACAGGGCCACCATCGGGGTACGCGATAGCGACAACCAAGCCAACACCCCCACCAAAAGGATCCGCCACCACACCAGGGCTTGCCTACGTACGATGGGCAGCAGTACATAGACAAACCCTAGCAATGCGATACGTGCACCAAACATATTTTTATCGTCTAACCCCCAGAAGTAATGAGAAGGATGGTACAACGCGCTGCCGTGTGCCGAACTCGGCGCACCTCCCAACCATCGGAATCCCGCAGCCTGGTGGTACAATAGCAACTGCAATAACGTAAGCCCCAGCGCAACGTGCAATGTACTATCCACCCATCGCAATAGCCGGGTGTTATCCCGTTGGGCCAGCCATCCCACTGCGAAATACAAGTAGCAAAAATTAATCGGCAATTTCAGGAAATTGATCACCTCCCGTTTGTCACCCGGCAGGTGAATCAGTAAGGTTAGCGATGCATAACCTATAAATATACCCAAAAATCCTACCCAATAGTGCCGGAGCAAAACCGGGGTATCCCAAAAGTAAGCCAAAGACGCCAGCAGAAACACAAACGGATAGATCTTGACAGGCAGGAAAACTGCCAGCAACGCAAGGCAAAATAACACCTCGCAAAACGTAGTTTTGTAACCCGCTACCGCGTTAAGCATCCGCATGATCGGTTGTTAAGGTTTGTAGCACATGTTCATATTCCGTTACCATACGTTCCACACTGAGGTATTTGCTCACCGAGGACCTCGCCCCTGCTGCCAGCCTGTTATAACGTGTCACATCGCGCCAAAGCGTAACGAGTACCTCCCCAAGGGAATCAGGCCGGTCCGGATCGCAAAGCATTCCGTTAATCCCTTCGGCAACGGTTTCCCGCAGCCCGCCCCGGTTGCTGGCAATAACCGGCAAATTATTTGCCAAACCCTCCACGGCCACCATCCCCAACGGTTCCTCCCAGATAGAGGGAACGACCAGCACGTCAATCGTTGCATAGAAATCACCTGAATTTACATAGCCAACGAAGCAGATGCGTTTATCGTCACCGGCCAATTGCCGGAAATAGGCCAAATCTTCTTCCTTTCCACCGCCGGCGATGCGCAGGTCGCCTTCGATGCCTGATGCCTTAAATTGACGAATGAGCCATGCTACTCCCTTGGCAACCGATAACGTGCCGATATACCCCACTTTCAGCGACTGCCCTTCTTCCCGCAGATGCGGTTTGCCCACATCGGGGATAACACGCGCATTGTGTACCACATATTGGGGAACATCCCTGAAATAGCCTTGTACGGTAAACCGTTCCAGCACGCTGCGGCTAATACCCACCACCGCCCCCACGGTGTGGGATTTGCGGATATGCCTCCGGCGCAGCAACCGCCTCATCAACTCCTGAAACAGACTCCTCCCCCCCTCGTTGAATAAGGTACTATCCGGGCTTAACAGGTACATGTCGTGCAATACCTGCACAACCGGAATGCGGGCACGATGGATTTCATCCCATGCAGCGATGGACCATCCCACGAGGTTATGGCACGATACGACGGAGGGTTTTTCCTGTTGGAGCACTTCCCGCACATACCTGCCCATGGCGGAATTATAGGCATCACGCAAGTGCCATAAGAGTCTGCGGAGCTTTAGCGGCCGGTCGTTGGTAAATGGCCAGTACCCATTGCGGAGGCCGGCCCGGTACACTTTTACACCATTCACCCAATCGACGCGCATGCCGGGTTCGGGTGCCATACTCAGTACGACAACTTCGTGGCCCCTGGCCTGCATACCTTCTACGATGAGTTTTAGCGAAATCTCGGCACCACCTGCTATATAGGGATCATACAATGCGTTGATATACAAAATCTTCATAGCTGATATACCTTATCCAAAATTGCCCCGGCCTTTTGTACATTGTGTTGATCTGACACGTATGCGTATAGCCGGTGTCCCTTCGTTCCCAGGGCAATGGGGTCACGTTGCTTCAACGCCACCGCCCGTTCAATTTGTGCGGCCAACGCAGCGCGGTGCTGTTCATCGGTGTGATACCGGTAATGAAACGTATCGTCCCTATGCGACCCCAAATCTGAAATTGTACCGATTTCAGGGCAAATTACCGTTTTTTTATAGGAAAAAGCGAGAATAGCGGTTCCTGAATTGAGGCTGCTCGACAGGTCGTACGGTAAAACGATCACATCGGCCCCGGCAAGCAATGCGGCCACTTCCCCATCGGGAACGAAATAAGGCAACCAGACTACATTACGCGCACGTTGAGCACGGTCGGAGATTTCTTTTTGATAGGCATCGTCCAACGCTTTCCCGGCGATCGTCAGCCGCACGCGGTCACCGAATGTGCTGACCACATCGACGAGAAGCTCCAGGTTTTTATACGGTTTCACCATTCCAGTGAAGAGCAGTTCCAGTCTTTCGTTGCCGCGCGGGGGCGCTGGACACACGTCCCCATACACGCCGATAAAGTGGGGATGTGGAACATACACCGCTTTCTTCAATGTCTCCGCACCATAGGCCGCAAGGATTTCTTCGGACTGCCGGCTGTGGATGACAATGCGATGCGACCAGCGCACCAACAGCCGGGTGAGCGTCCGGCTGAAAAAAGCCAATCCCTTTTCGTGAGACACCCGATTGTGTAAAGTCCAAACCAAGCGCTTTCCACTCCAATGAATTACACTCAATACCAACAGCTTGCGCATAAAGCTCCGTAACGCCACAAAAAAACTGCTGTCGTCGACATTTTCAAACCAATTGAGGTGAACTACGTTAATGGACTTAAAATGCTTCCGGCTCGAAAAAATCGTATCCAACGGATGGATGCGGTATCCCCTCGCGCGAAGCTCCCCAACCAACAACTGAATGTATTGATTTTCCTCGTTGACAGGCGGATTGAAAATGATGTCCATGGGGTCTGCTAATTCAACAAATTTCTTCGTAATCCCCTCGATTTAACGGCGGATGCCACGATATCCAGAAGGCTAAGCCTGAATTCCCTGCGGTGGTTATACCACATCCAAAATTTGGCGATCCGATCCGAACGCATGGACAATGCCATGGTATACCGTTTCCGCCGTAGCATCAGTTGTTCCTGTTGTCCCAATAACGTGTCGTAAACCACCTTTTCCGTTTTATCGGGCACGTGATTTTCCAAAAAATCATGTAGCCATTGCGCATATTGCATATTGGCTTTCATTTTTTCCAAATCGTTGCCGGAAGACGTGATGGAAAGGTCGTTGCTCCGGTAGTTGAATACAGGCTTGGCGGTATGGGCGATGCCTTTTTCAGCACCGGCGAGGTAAGCCGTAACATCGTCCGACCCCCAGGCGAGGGGCAGCGGGTAGAATCCCCCCCGGCTGCGCAACGTCGCCGTGCGGTATACAAAATCGGATATGTACTGGGAACGCCATTGGTTCAGGCGATGCCAGATGTGATCGCATACCCGTTCGTAGGATGGACAGGCGGGCGTCAGTCGAAGGGGCCGGCCCCGGTCGTCAATCACCACACTCCGGCAATGGTACACCTCCAAATCCGGATAGTCGTGCATCAATCGCGTAAACTCCTCCAGGTAATCCGGCTCCAAGCGGTCATCGTCGCCCATGATAACCACGTATTCCCCTTGCGCCAGTGCAAGGCATTTATTCCAATTGTCGGTAAGCCGGATCGCGCCGACGTTATGTTCGTTTTCATAATACCGGATGCGGGCATCGTCAAACCCCATGACAATCTGTTTCACCGGTTCCGGTGAACAGTCATTCAACACAATCAGTTCAAAATCGCCAAACGACTGCGCAAGGATGCTCTGGATGCACTCAGCCAGGAAACGGCTTTTGTATGCCGGGATACAGACCGAAAATTTAAACATTGCCCCTTCCTTTCCCCATGAGTGTATCGGTTAGGTAACGGATATCAACCGGCCTCACCACAAAGATCAACAGATATAACATGTATAGGATTCCAAATATAGCCGATCCGGCGATAACCATGCCATATCCACCGGCAACCGGAAGTAAATGCAGGACATACCGGCTAATGAACAGCGTCAACACCCCACCAAACGCTGCCGGCAGGAAAGCCCGCGTAAACAACCGGAACCCATCCAGTTTCAGCACCTTTGGTATGTAATAAATGTAAAAAAAACCGATCTGAAGTACCATATACACTAAATAACCCACTACGGCTGCTCCCACCTGCAAACTGGGAGCAAAGACGATTGTAATGGGCAGTGAAACCACACATGCGATGGCCGATGAGTATACGAGAAACCTGGTTTTTCCGGTAGAAAGCACCAGGCTTGCCACCGGTGTATTGTGCATGGAAAGCAACACCGTGAGTAACCAAAGCGACAACCACAACGATAGCTTGCTGTATCCGGCTCCCATGTACAGGCGAAGGATCTCGTCGGCATTCAGGATCAGCACGAACACAATAAACACCAAGAAGATGGAAATGTATTTCGTTGCTTCAAATATCATCCGCTCGATCCGTTGCTGGTTTCCTTCGGCATAAGCCTTTGCCGAAGAAGGCAGCAGAACCTGCATAAATACGCCCCCGAAGGCTACGATGAGCATGGCGATGGTCTGAATAACCCGGTAATCGGTAAGCACCTCCATGCCATCGGCAAATTTGCCCAGCAACAGCGGCCGCAGGTTGTTTGCCGTCAGCTGGAACAATCCCATTAAGAATATGGCCAAACTGTAATTCAATATTTCACGGAAAGCACTTCCATCCCACCGGGGCAACAGTAAGGCAGTCCGGGATAGGGGAAACACCCGCAGCCGTGCGATGTAAAACGGAATGGGGATGAGCGTGGTCAGTGTATAAGCGATAAAATAGGGAATCAGCGGCCATCTGAGCTGAATAGCCAACAACGCGACGACGAAATTCAGTATACTGCTCAGTACCGTTACCCGGTTTACATATCCCAATTCATCCTTGGCACTCAGCAGTTGGATGACCACACTGGACAGCCAGTTGAGCACGGTTGAAAAAGCAAGAATGTACATGATTTGCCGGTAAAGCGGCTCCTGGGCGGCGGTTAGGTTGAACAATTGGGGGCCGTATGCAGACATGAAAAGGAAGATGATCGCATTGAGCAATCCGACTACCCCATAGAAGACCATACTTGACCGGGATACTTTTCCGATTTTATCCCATTCGGATGCAGCCGTCCACATGGAGAAATACCGCACGGCACCCACATTAAATCCCAAATCCATCAGCCGTAAGTAAGCGTTGAGTGAAAACGCCAGTGCAATCAAACCATAGTCGGCTTTGCCATAGAAGCCCACCAGCATCGGGATGGTAACGAACTTGGCAAGGGCATCGAGCACCTTGGCCAGGATACCCCATGCAGAACCGGAAAAAATGCGCTTGACACGATTAGGCGTGCCTGTTTCGGATGATACGATGGTGTTGGGATCCATATTCAGCCACCAATATCGGCAAAAATGCCGATTGGCCAAAACTATCCCTACTCCTCAACAATCCGTTCCACAATCGTGACATCGTGGCCCGGGCATACCGAATCTTTCACCGGACAATAGCCGGTTGCACCCCGCAAAATCAGGGCACTGCCCAGCGTAACCTCAGCGAGGGAAGTCAGCGGTGTCTTAAACATCCGGGTAATTCCGGTGTACAGCACAAAGGCACCGGCCGCTACCGACAATATCCGCTCTGAATTAGCAATGTTACGGTGATCGTTGGCTTCCCGAAGGCGCTCTTTTACATCGTCCAGTATTTCTTTGGTCTTGGTGTTCATATCGTTTAACTTCGTAATCAATTCCTTTGCATTCGCTGTTTTATAAACAATTCAATAAACATTTGGTTTTTGGAAAAGTTGTCATTTCACGTGTCACCCAGTTTCGTTACTTTTGTTATATGAAGATCGCCATCAAAAACATGGTCTGCCCGCGTTGCTTACAGGCGGTATCGCAGGTATTTGCCTCCATGGACATTGTTCCTCTGGATGTCAGGCTTGGCGAAGTCATCCTTGCTGCACCCTTGACACAGGAACAACAACAGCATCTGCAGCAGAAATTAAGCGACATCGGTTTTGAGCTGTTGGATGATCAGCAACAACAGCTGGTTGAAAGAATTAAATCCATCGTCATCGAACATGTACACCAACAGGAAGACAATCACTTTGTATTTACCGAAGTACTACAAACCGCTTTGAACAAGGAGTACTCCCAGTTGAGCAAACTTTTTTCGGAGAAAGAGGGAATTACCATTGAACAATACGTGATCCTGCAACGGATGGAGAAAGTAAAAGAGCTGCTTTCTTATAACGAACTGACGCTAAGCGAAATTGCGTATAAGCTGGGTTATAGCAGTGTGGCTTATCTATCTGCACAATTCAAAAAGGTGACCGGCTTAACACCTTCGCAATTCAAACGGTTGGGTATTAACTTACGGAAACCGATTGATCAGGTATAAAAATGAGCTATGGATAGATCTTTGGTTAGCGATCCTTTTCTTTTGTTATCTTCTGATCCTTCCGTCTAAACCAATTCGCCAACGCTGAACCCGTCACATTCTGCAACGGCCCGAAAATCGCCGATGCTAATCCCACGGTGGCTACCTTACCCATCTGCAAGGCTAATCCCGTTGCCACCCCGCCGT
>Ga0182741_1002045_pt1 | contig 24435 bp, 24 predicted proteins | sample eDN5th37CBELigOP_FD_128874 | JGI IMG/M metagenome (GOLD analysis project Ga0182741, IMG submission 128874) | Enriched Organic Plus compost microbial communities from Emeryville, California, USA - eDNA 5th pass 37_C BE-Lig OP (version 2) (version 2) ... | reverse complement strand
ATGGTGGCCACCCTCATCTGATACCGACCCGCCTGGAGCAGATCCCGTTCAGGCGGCATCAGTGGCCTCGACCGCACGCGCCGGCCTCCGCCGGGCAGGCTGCCCGCCACCGGGTACGGTGGCCATCTGGCCGCTTGGCCAGCTTCGCCCTTCGGAGGTCAGGATGTCAGCGGGCCGGCATGGCCTGCGGAATCCTGGCTGTTGTCCCCTCGCGCTACCCATCCGACGGCGTGCCTCGGTCCTGCCGCGCCATGCGCCGGGCACTCAGGGCGTAGATGGCCAGCGAGGTGGCCGATCCGAGAACCTGACCCCTCGCCAGCTGGTACACCCCAAGCCCCGCCAGTCCGACCGACAGCCAGGCTGGTTGCCGCGTCGCATGGCTTCCGTAGGCATGCCAGAGACTCTCGACGGCATTGCCCAGAATCCGGCCGCGAACGGCCTGGCAGACGGCCAGCCCTGCGAGGCCCACCGCGGTCATCGAGAGTGGATGCGGCGCTGGCCGCATGCGTCCAGACCGCGTACCGCCCTTCGATGCAAGCCGAACGCCCGGCTCCGGCGGCACAACCTCGAAGAGGCCACGCTCCCGCGCCAGTGCAAGGACGGCCCCGACATCGTCCTCGTACGACAGCAGCAGGCTGCCGGTCCGCGAGTTCGTGCGCAACGCATGGAGGCCCGGCGCATCGCGGAGCTGTTCCTCGACAGCGGCAAAGAAGGCGGTATCGCCGCGACGCATGGGGACACGCAGCCGCATCCGGCCGGGAATCTGGTGCTCGATCTGGGCGCTCGGTAGCGGCATCGATCTCCCTCCCCTCCCCGGCTGCGGCACGCGACCTCCGATGGTCATCGCACGAACCCCGCTGCGGTGAGAACGTTCCCGTGCCTGCTTGCACCGAAACACCGGACGAGCATCGCGCATTTGCGGAAGGAGGAGGGTCGGAATGGCTCGAACCTACAGGGGCGGCCTGGTCACCGGCATGGCCCTGGGCCTCATGGCAGCGCTGCTCGCCCCGGCGTTGCGCCCCGTAGCTTCGCGCTGGGGCCGGCCGTTGGCCAAGGGCGCGGTCAAAGGCAGCCTGGACACCTATGAGGCCGCCCGCGAGCGGCTCGCCCAGCTCAGTGAGCAGCTTGAGGACCTGGTCGCCGAAGCCCAGGTGGAGCGTGCGACAGAGCGCCTCGCCGCAACGCAGGGCGAGCCGACGCACACTGCCCCGGCCGGCCAGGCGAACGCGCGCGAGAACATGGCCGAGACACATCACGCGGCCTGACCTGGCGGCGCCGGGCAGGTCTGTTGTCGTGCATGCAGGCGCTGTCCTGGCAGGCCAGGGCGGGGTGCCTGAGGCTCGCCCGATTCAGGCGCCGTGCGAGGCACAGCGCCGCCAATGTGCGTTCATGGACTTATCGCCCTGCCAGCCAGGACGGCGCATGCATCGCCTCCACCCGCCCGGTGCGAACACAGGTCTTGGTGCCGTCCACCACAGACCAGCCTCTCACGTGAACGATCATAGGCCCGGAATGCGACGCCAAGCCGATCATTTGACGAGCGAACCACTTCGCGTGGCTGCTCCCGACATGCGCCTTCTCACCGATCTCCACGGCATGCGCGAAAGTCGGTTCTCCCCGAAGCCGGAGGCGATGGCATGCAGGACGGCATCGTTGCGGCCACAGCCAGCACAGGCGATCGCGCAACGATGTGTCACCAACTTCAAATGGCTTTGTCTCACGCAGATCCCTGGATGAATCCGCGGGATGTCGCGTTACATCTTGGTGACGGTGGCGTGTCAGACGCCAGGAATTGGGACCGGCGATGGCGCTGATCGAGGACGCCCTCAAGGGCAATGCGGTGACAGGGCTGGCGGCGGGCATTGGCACCGTTGTGCTGGCGCCGCTCGTGGTGCCCGCGATCGCCTGGGTTGTGCGCCCGATGGCGACGGTCGCCGTGCAGGCCGGCATGGAGATCTATCGCGGTACCGTGGCGCCGATAGGCGCGGCGGTGTCGAATCTCGTCGCCGAGGCGCAGGCCGAACTCGGCGACAGTCCTGCGCGGAAGCAGGGGCGCGATACGCCGGACCCGATATCCAATGAGGCCAAGGACGACCAGCCGAAGGCAGAGACGACAGGTTCGCGGGAGGCGCGCGGCGCGCATACCCCGCGGCGGACGGCGAGATCACGAAGCAAGAGGACGAGGTGAGGCGATGGCGCTCTTCGAGGACATGTTCAAGGGTAATCTCGGTGCGGGGCTCGCCGTCGGCGTCGGCGTGGCGGTGGTCGGCCCGTTGCTCACGCCGGTGATTGGCGCAGCCCTGCGTCCGGCGGCCAAGGCCGTCATCAAGGCCGGCCTGCTCGCCTATGACGTGGGCCGCCAGGGCGTGGCGCAGGTCAACGAAATGAGCGGGGACATCGTTGCGGAAGCACGCTCCGAACTCGACGAGTCTCGGGCGGCCCGCGCGACGGCCGCCAACACGAACGCCGCCGAGCGTCCGGCTGGTTGACCTCCGGCCCGCCGCGGCGGGCTGTCCATCCTGCAGCGATCCGCATGGACGGCGAGGCGCCGTCCATCGCCTCTCACGCCGCTGAGGGGAAGGCGGCACAGATGGCATGTCGGTAGCCATGTTGCGGCATGAGGCCGGAATCCGACGTCCCGTGCCAGGGAGGACGCGGACGCCCGCACCTGATCTGCCCTGCGCCCGGGAGTAGCGTGCGTGCCATTCGAGGCGTCCCCGGTCGCATGTCGGTGCCAGATGCCACCCCGTGCCGACGCGGCCACCCTGGTCGAGCCGGTGCACACGGCCGTCGCCGGCCGTGCACGCCTCCGCGTCACGGGGCTGCACCGCTCGCCGGTTCTGGGCAACACGCTGGAACGCGGCCTCAGGATGCTCCCTGGTGTTCGCGCGGCAACGGCGAACCTGCTCACCGGCAACCTGCTCGTCCACTTCGACCCCGCCTTGCCGCTGGGACCGATCGTCGAGCGCACCACAGCCCTGGTGCGCGGCGACGTCCTGCCGCCGCGGCCCGAGGAGATGTCTGTGGGCGAGGCGCCTGGCGACCAGGCAACCGGGTGGCATGCGCGTGACACTGCGGACATCGCCGCGGCATTGGGCACCAGTGCGACGGCGGGGCTGTCCGCCGAGGCCGCGCAGGCACGCCTCACCGAGTTCGGTGCCAACACGCTGCCAAACCCGCCTGTACGCTCCGCCTTCGATATCCTGCTCGGGCAGTTCCGCAGCCTGCCTGTCGGCCTGCTCACCGGCGCTGCCCTGGTCTCGGTCATCACCGGCGGTGCCCTTGAGGCAGTGGCGATCCTCGGCGTGGTGGCGCTGAACGGGGCGATCGGCGCCAAGGTGGAGAGCCAGTCCGAGCGTACCATTCAGAGCCTCAGCGACACGGGGGCCCGCGCCGCCGTGGTCCTGCGCGCCGGAACCGAGGCCGAGGTGCCTGTCGAGACCGTGGTGCCCGGCGATCTGCTCGTGCTCCGACGCGGCACGGTCGTCCCGGCCGATGCGCGCGTGGTCGCTGCGCAGGACCTGACGGTCAGTGAGGCGCTGCTGACCGGCGAGAGCCTGCCGGTGCGCAAGACGGCGGATCCGCTACCTCGCCAGGGCCTGCCGCTCGGCGAGCGCGCGAATATGGTCCACCGCGGCACGGTGGTGACCGGCGGCGGAGGCAGGGCGATCGCCACCGCGACCGGCACGCGCACGGAAATGGGCCGCATCCAGTATCTGGCCGGCGGTGCGGCACCCCCTCAGACGCCGATGCAGCGGCAGCTCGAGGATGTTGGGCAACGCGTGGTCTGGCTCGCGCTGGGCGTCTCCGCCGCGGTTTTCGGTACCGGGCTGCTGCGTGGCTTCGGCGTGCTGCAGATGGTCCGCTCGGCGGTCTCGCTTGCCGTGGCGGCGGTACCGGAGGGGCTTCCCACGGTCGCCACCACGACACTGGCGCTCGGCGTCGAGGAGATGCGCCGGCGCGACGTGCTGGTCCGCCGTCTCGACGCCGTCGAGACACTCGCCTCGGTCAGTGTGGTGTGCTTCGACAAGACCGGCACGCTGACCCTGAACCGCATGTCGTGCGCGGCCGTCGCCCTCGGCGCCGAGGAGAGCATGCTGCAGGTTTGCGGGGATATCGCGCCGATGGAGGGGCAGCGCTCGGATGAGCTCCGGCGGTTGCTCGAGATCGGCGTGCTGTGCAGCGAGACACAGATCGAGCAGCGCCAGGACGGGCGACCACCTTCGCTCAACGGCTCGGCCACCGAGAACGCACTGGTGCAGATGGCGCTCGACCTGGACCTCGATCCAGCGGCGTTGCGCTACCGGCACCAGCGCATCGCGCTGCGGCAGCGCACGGAGACCTATCGCTTCATGGCCTCCACGCACCGCCAGCCCGGTCGCGACACGGTGTTGGTGGCGGTCAAGGGCAGTCCCGAGGACGTCCTGGCCCTGTGCACCTGGCGCCTGCGAGGAGGCGAGAGGCACCCGCTGACCGAGGAGGACCGCGCCGCGATCCGACGTACGAACGCGGCGATGGCGAACAGGGCGCTGCGTGTCCTGGGCTTCGCCTTCCGCGACGATGCAACAGGGAACGGGGAAGCCCCGGCCGAGGGACTGACCTGGGTTGGCCTCGCGGGCATGGCGGACCCGGTACGCCCCGGCATTGCGGGGCTGATGCGCGTCCTGCATCGTGCCGGCATCCACGCGGTGATGATGACGGGCGATCAGGTCCCCACTGCGCGCGCAGTCGCCCGCGAGCTCGACCTCGCGCAGGCAGGGGAACCGGAGGTGCTCGATCTCGCCGAGTTCGAGCGCCTGTCGCCAGGGGAGATCGCGGCGGCGGTACGACGTGCGCATGTGCTGGCGCGTGTCAGCCCGGCGCAGAAGCTGCAGGTGATCCAGGCGCTGCAGGGCGCCGGCCTGGTGGTCGCCATGATCGGTGACGGCATCAATGACAGTCCGGCCCTGAAGGCCGCCGATGTCGGCATCGCCATGGGGCGCGACGGCACCGATGCCGCACGAGAGGTCGCGGATGTGGTGCTGCAGGCCGACGACCTGGCGGCGCTGGCCGTTGCGATCGAGCGCGGGCGGGCTACCTACGGCAATGTTCGTCGCTCCATCCGCTACCTGCTCGGGACGAATCTCAGCGAGATCGGCGTGGTGCTTGCCGCAACAGCCGCCGGCATCGCCGAACCGCTCTCGGTGCCGCAGCTGCTCTGGATCAACCTGATCACCGACATCCTTCCCGGCCTCGGCCTGGCGCTGGAGCCGCCGCGGCCGGGCCTGATGCACCAGCCGCCGCAGCCGGCGGAGGAAGCGGTGCTCCGCAGCCGCGACCTGACCGCCATCGCGGGCGAGGGCGCCGTCCTCGCCTCGGGCGCCCTGCTCGCCTGCGGCTGGGGTGCGCTGCGCCATGGTTCCGGGCCGGAGGCGCGCACCATGACCTTCGGCAGCCTGGTCACGGCGCAGCTCCTTCATGCTCTCAGCTGCCGACCGGGCGCCGCGGGCGGAGCGCGCCCGCCGGCGAACCCGGCGCTCTCGGCCACGCTCGGCGTCACCGCTCTGGCCCAGGGCGCGGCGCTGCTGGTGCCGGGCCTGCGGCGCCTGCTCGGCATCGCGCCGCTCGGACCGCTCGACATCGCGGTGACGCTCGGCACCGGCGTGCTGCCCTATCTCGTGAACGGCGCCTTCACGCGACCGGCCAGGCACGGAGCCGCGCCACCTGCATGACCGAGGCACCGGTCGCCGGCCACGGCCGGGCGGTGACGATATTCGCCGGCATGTGCGGGAGTGCCTCGGGCAGCCAGGAATCACGAGGAGGGCGCCCCTGGCGGGCTCGCTGCAGCCTGGAGCACCCTGAAACCGATCGCCGCGATCAAGCCATGGGCCGGACTTGCCTGGGCCTGGACATGCGACGTGACCAGGCCGGTGGATTTCAGCTCCTCTGCAGAGACTCCGCTCTGGTGCAACGGAAGCAGCCCGGCTCGTGGTCGTTGACGATTCCGGCAGCCTGCATCCAGGCATAGACGATCACCGGACCAACGAATTTGAAACCGCGCTTCTTCAGTGCCGCAGACACGGCTTCAGACAGCGGCGTGCTGGCCGCGATGCGGTCGGCTTCACCGTGGATCGGGTTGCCGCCAGCCATGCCCCAGACGAAAGCCGAGAAGTCCTCTCCCTTGGCCTGCATGGCGAGATAGGCGCGGGCATTGCCGATCGTCGCTTCGATCTTGGCACGCGAACGGATGATGCCGGGGTCGGCCATCAGCCTTGCGACATCCGCCTGGCCGAAGCCAGCCACGGCTTCCGGAGCGAAGCCGTGGAAGGCCCGGCGGAAACCCTCGCGTCTCCGCAGGATGGTGAGCCAGGACAGGCCGGCCTGGAAGCCCTCCAGCATGAGCATCTCCCATAGCCTGCGGCTGTCGCGCACGGGCACGCCCCATTCGGCATCATGATAGGCCATGAGCAGCGGGTCGTTCTCCGCCCAGCGGCAGCGTTGCAGCGGGCTCATCCAGACACCGGGACCAAAGGGATGCCTATAGAGACCACGAGCATACCAGGCGTTGGTTGCGGCATATGGGACGACCTCCGTTCGGAAAGGACGAGCGCGCTGTGGTTCACTGGCGGCGCCACGGCAGGGCTGCGCAACGGCTGACCAGGCCAGCCCCGTGAAGGTCACGAGGAGTACACTGGCTGGACCGCAACATCACCCGTCAGCCAGGAGGCAATCATGCCGTAAACGATGCGGACAGCCAGGGCTGACGCACACAAGGATGGTCTCCGGCGCCAGGCGCATGTCTGCTGGGATCTCCCGATCCGAGGCACCGGCTTGCGCACGAGCCGGCCCTCGCCAGCGAGCGCAGCCTGGACCTGTACGGGACAGGGACCCACCCGCCATCGCGGCCGGCCCGGCGCCCTGCACCTTATCCGTGCTGCGATCCCGCACCACTCGGCGCGATCGCAACGCCTGCTCTTCAGGTCGGGCCGTCCTGCCCTAGGCCAGCCGGGCCGCCCCTTCCGCGCTGAGGAAGGCGGGGCGGCCGGCGCAGAAGGTGGCGACCAGGGTCGGCCCCGTCGGGTCCACCACGACCACGTCGCCGCGCCGGCCCGGGAGCAGAGCGCCGCGATCGGCGAGCCCCGCCGCGGCGGCCGGGTTGGCGGAGACCAGGGCCCAGGCGGCCGGCAGGTCCAGCACACCACGACGGGCCATGACGAAGGCGGATTCCAGCATTGCCGGCCAGTGGTAATCGCTGGCCAGCACCGTCACCAGGCCGCGCTCGGCCAGCGGCGCCGCGCTCGCCCAGCCGAGATGGCTGCCGCCGCGCACCACATTGGGCGCGCCCATCACCACGGCCTCGCCATGCGCGCGCGCGTCCTCGGCCACCAGCTCGGCCATCGGAAACTCGCAGATGCGCGCGCCGAGCCCACGATAGAGGGAGCGGTCCTCGAGCGTCGCGTCGTCATGGCTCAACATCGGAAGGCCGGCCGCGGCAGCCGCGGCTGCCAGACGCTCCCGCGTTGCCGGCACGGCGTCGCGCCGTGCGGCGACCCGGGCGACGAGAGCGCGGTATTCCTCCGGCGCAACGCCGGCGCGGCCCGCGTATTTCGCTACCTGTTTCGCATCGTCCATGCGCCTGAGAATGGGTGGCGTGTGGTCGTTGAACCCGAGCAGGTGCACACGCCCGGCTGCGATATCGGTCAGCGCATCGGGCAGGGCGTCGAGATTGTCGGCCTCGAAGCGGAGATGGACGCGCAGGTCGAGCGGCACGGAGGGACGCGCCGCCTCCAGCGCGGCCATCAGGCTGCGCCAGGCTTCCAGCGAGCGCAGCCCCGGTTCCCAGGAGAGGGTGACGCCGAGATAGGCGGTGGTGATGCCGGCGGCGAGGAGTTGCGCGACCGCATCCCGCAGCGCCAGCGCAGCAGGGAAGCTGACGCCCGGGCGCGGCTGCAGGCAGCGCTCATGCGCATCGCCGTGGATGTCCACCAATCCGGGCAGGACCAGCAGCCCTCCGGCGTCGAAGCGGCGAGCGCCGGGAGACGCCGCTGCGGCGATATGGCCGTCCTCGAGAGCGAGTTCGCCCTCCTCCAGACGATCGCCCGCGAGAACCCGGCCGCCGGTGATGCGGATACGCATGGTCAGCTCTCCACCACAAGCTGGATCCGCCCGGCGGCGTAGCGGCCGATGCCGACCTCCACCGGCCTGCCCTCGGCATCCACGTTCACCGCCTCGGTGACCAGCACGGGGCGACTGCGGGACTGCTGCAGGAGGGTGGCTTCCTCCGGAGTCGGCATGCGAGCGACGATACGGGTCACCAGGCGACGGTAGTCCTTCACCCCGCTCAGGGCCAGCGCGCGGGTAATGGAGGGATCCTCGGCGAGCAGGGCAGCAATTCGCGGGAAGCGCTGGGACGAGAAGTAGTGGGTGCCGATCACCATCGGCCGGCCGTCGGCAAGACCGAGCCGCTCCGCCGCCACGACGGAGCAACCCTGACGCAGACCAAGCGCCTCGGCCACCTGCGTTGCAGCCGGGACCTCCGCGATGCGGAGCATGCGGCCCTCCGGCTCGCGGTTCTGGCGGCGGATGGATTCGGAAAAGCGGGTGCGCGGACCGACGGGGTAATCAAGCACGTCCTCCGCCACGAAGCTGCCGCGGCCCTGCTCCACGCGGATCAGGCCGCTGCCTTCGAGGCTCTCCATGGCGCGGCGGACGGTATGGCGGTTCACGCCGAAGCGGGCGGAGAGCTCGGCCTCGGTCGGCAGGCGGTCGCCCGGGTGGCGGCTGCCCGAGGTGATCTCGCGCTCGATGGCCAAGGCGATCTGACGCCAGAGGGAGATCCCCTGCCTTCGCGCGATCCGCGCGTCTGTGACCTCTGTCATGGAAGCTTCGCTCACGGCGCCGATCCGGGATGCCTATGCTCCGTTGACAAATAACCTCCGAACATCTAGTCGTCTATACATCAATGAGCCGAATTTCCGAACCCCCACCGGCGGCAGCGGATGGCTGCGTCGCCGGACCCGAAGCGCGGCGGCACTGGATGGGCGTCCTGGCCCGTGCCAGTGCCGCAGCCATCACCGACCAATTGCAGGCGGTCCCGGAGCTGCCAGCCCATATCCGCCTGCGCGGTCCCGAAACCGGGTTGGTCATGGTGCGCGGCCGCCAGGGCGGCGACGGCGCTCCGTTCAATCTCGGGGAGATGACGGTGACACGCTGCACGGTGCGCCTTGCGGGCGGACAAGTGGGCCATGCCTATGTCGCCGGGCGCGATGCACGTCAGGCCGAGCTGGCCGCCGTGCTTGATGCGGCCTTGCAGGATCCCGCCTGGCAGGGCGTGCTGATGACGCAGGTGATCGCACCGCTGGCCAAGGACCAGGCCCGCCGCGCGACGCAGCAGGCCCGCAAGGCCGCGGCGACGCGAGTGGACTTCTTCACCCTGGCGACAATGCGATGACCGCGCCCGGGAATACCGCCGGGACCGAGGATGTCCTGGATGCGCTCGCGCCGGGTTTCGCCGATCCGGTGCTGGATGCGCAGCGCTGCTTCCGCGCGCTGCTCGACGCCATGGCGAGGCCAGGGCGGGTGCAGCGCATCGCCGCGCCGTGCGGGGCGCCGGCGCCGCTCGGCCCCGCCGCAGCCGCCGCGCTGCTGACGCTCACCGACGCCGGAACGCCGGTGTGGCTGGATGCCGGCGCGGCCGTCGCGTCATGGCTGCGCTTCCATACGGGCTGCCCGCTGGCGGCCGATCCCGGCGCTGCGAGCTTCGTGCTGGCCTGCGGCGCGCCGCCGCCGCTCGCCGCCCTGGATGCCGGGACGGAAGAGGAGCCACACCACTCAACCACCCTGATCCTTCAGGTAGCGGGGCTGGCAGAGGGTGAGGGCTGGCGGCTGACGGGGCCGGGCATCGCACGTGAGCACCGGCTTGCCGTGCAGGGACTGCCGTCGGAATTCGTGGCGACCTGGGCGGCGAACCGGATGCGCTTTCCGCGCGGGGTGGATGTGATCCTCTGCGCCGGCGACAGGCTGGCGGCACTCCCCCGCACCGTGGCAATCGGGGAGCCGGCCTGATGGCATATGTAGCGGTCAAGGGTGGCGAGCGGGCGATCGATGGCGCACATGCCTGGCTTGCCGAGGTGCGGCGCGGCGACCCTGCCGTGCCCGAACTGTCCCTCGCGCAGATCGAGCAGCAGCTCGCCCTGGCGGTGGACCGGGTGATGGCCGAGGGGTCCTGCTATGACCGCGGCCTTGCGGCGCTGGCGGTGAAGCAGGCGCGCGGCGACCTGATCGAGGCTGCCTTCCTGCTGCGCGCCTACCGGACCACCCTGCCCCGCTTCGGCGCGAGCCTGCCACTCGACACCGGCCGGATGCAGCCGGCACGGCGCATCAGCGCGACCTACAAGGACCTGCCGGGCGGCCAGGTGCTGGGGCCGACCTTCGACTACACCCACCGGCTGCTGGACTTCGCCCTGGCCGCCGAGGGTACCGAGCCGCCACCGCCCGCACCGGAGGCAGCAACCGATCCGGCCCCGACGCCGCGCGTGACCGGCATCCTGGCCCAGGAGGGGCTGATGGCGCCCGAGCTGCCTTCCGATGCCGAGCCGCCGGACCTGACGCGCGAGCCGCTGTCCTTCCCCGCCGAGCGCCCGCTCCGGCTGCAGGCGCTGGCACGCGGCGATGAGGGCTTCCTGCTCGCGCTCGGCTATTCCACGCAGCGCGGCTACGGCAATGCGCACCCCTTCGTCGGCGAAATCCGCATGGGGCCCGTGGCCGTGGAGCTCGTGCCGCCCGAGCTCGGCTTCGCCATCGAGATCGGCGAGATCACCGTGACCGAGTGCCAGATGGTGAACCAGTTCGCGGGCTCGAAGACCGAGCCGCCGCAATTCACCCGCGGCTACGGCCTGGTCTTCGGCCAGGGCGAAAGGAAGGCCATGGCGATGTCGCTGGTGGATCGCGGCCTGCGCAGCGCGGAACTCGGCGAGGAGGCCACCGCTCCGGCACAGGATCCGGAGTTCGTGCTGTACCACTGCGACAATGTGGAGGCGACGGGCTTCGTCGAGCACCTGAAGCTGCCGCACTACGTGGACTTCCAAAGCGAGCTCGAGAAGGTGCGGGCAATGCGCGCGACGGCGCAGGCAACACTGCGGGAAGCTGCCGAATGAGCACGCAGGCAGGTTACAACTTCGGCTATCTGGACGAGAACACCAAGCGAATGATCCGCCGTGCGCTGCTGAAGGCCGTGGCCATCCCGGGCCACCAGGTGCCCTTCGGCGCGCGCGAGATGCCCCTGCCCTATGGCTGGGGCACCGGCGGCATCCAGGTGACAGCCAGCGTCATCGGCCCGGACGACGTGCTGAAGGTGATCGACCAGGGCGCCGACGATACCACCAATGCCGTCTCCATCCGCCGCTTCTTCCACCGTGTCGCAGGCGTGGCGACGACGGAACGCACGGCGGAGGCCAGCATCATCCAGACCCGCCACCGCATTCCGGAGACGATGCTGCGCGAGGGCCAGATCCTGGTCTATCAGGTGCCGATGCCCGAGCCGCTGTTCCGCCTGGAGCCGCGCGTGACGGAAACGAAGCGCATGCACGCGCTGGCCGACTACGGGCTGATGCATGTGAGGCTCTACGAGGACATCGCCCGGCACGGCCATATCGCCATCAGCTACAACTACCCGGTCATGGTGAACGGACGGTACCTGATGGCGCCCTCTCCCATCCCGTCCTTCGACAACCCGAAGATGGACCGCATGCCGGCGCTGCAGCTCTTCGGCGCAGGACGGGAGAAGCGAATCTACGCCGTGCCGCCCTATACGGAAGTCCGCTCCCTGGACTTCGAGGACCACCCGTTCCAGCCCATTCGCGCCGATGCCGCCTGTGCCCTGTGCGGATCGCGCGAGAGCTATCTGGATGAGGTGGTGACCGATGACAGGGGCGGGCGGATCTTCGTCTGCTCGGATACGGACTACTGCGCCGGGCGCCAGGCCAGTCGGCAGGCGGAGGCGGCAGAGTGATCGAGGCACCGCTGCTGGAGGCCGAGGGCCTCTCATTGCGCTTCGGCGCCGTCACGGCACTGGACGGGGTCTCGCTGGCCGTCTGGCCGGGCGAGGTGGTGGCGATCGTCGGCGAATCCGGCTCCGGCAAGACCACGCTGCTGCGCGTGCTGTCGGGGCTGATGCGGCCGCAGGCCGGCTCCGTCCGCTACCGGGACCCGGAGGGCACGGTGCGCGAGGTGCACGGCATGGGCGAAGCGGCGCTGCGGCGCCTGCACCGCACGGACTGGGGCTTCGTGCACCAGAATCCGCGCGACGGGCTGCGCATGGGCGTCTCGGCCGGCGGCAATGTCGGCGAGCGGCTGATGGCGGTCGGTGCGCGCCATTATGGCAGCATCCGCGAGCAGGCGACGGCCTGGCTGCGCCGCGTGGAGATCGACCCGGCACGCATGGACGACCCGCCGACGAAATTCTCCGGCGGCATGCAGCAAAGGCTGCAGATCGCGCGTACCCTGGTGACGCATCCGCGCCTGGTCTTCATGGACGAGCCGACGGGCGGCCTCGACGTCTCCGTGCAGGCGCGACTACTCGACCTGATCCGTGCGCTGGTGGCCGATCTCGGCATTGCCGTGCTGCTGGTGACCCACGACATCGCTGCGGCGCGGCTGCTGGCACACCGCATGCTCGTGATGCGGCACGGGCAGGTGGTGGAGGAAGGACTGACCGACCGCGTGCTGGACGATCCGCAGCACGCCTACACGCAGCTTCTGGTGGCCTCGGTGCTGGCGGCATGAGCATCGCGATCGCAACCGAAGGGCTCCGCAAGTCCTTCACCCTGCATCTGCAGGGCGGCATCCGGCTGCCCGTGCTGCAGGACGTGGAACTCGCCGTGCGGCCGGGCGAGTGCGTTGCGCTGTCTGGCCCTTCCGGCGCCGGCAAGTCCACGCTGATGCGCTGCCTCTATGGCAATTACGGTGCCGGTGGCGGGCGCATCTGGGTGACCCATCGTGGCGCGCCGGTGGATATCGCGACCGCCGATGCACGACTGATGCGGGAAGTCCGGCGTGAGACGCTCGGCTATGTCAGCCAGTTCCTGCGCGTGATCCCGCGGGTCGCGACGCTCGACATCGTGGCCGAGCCGCTGCTGGCGCGTGGCCTGGATCGTGCCACGGCACATGACCGCGCGGCGGCGCTGCTGTCCCGGCTCAACCTGCCCGCAGGGTTGCACGGCCTCCCGCCGGCCACCTTTTCCGGCGGGGAGCAGCAGCGCGTGAACCTGGCCCGCGGCTTTGCGCCGGGCTACCCTGTGCTGCTGCTCGACGAGCCGACTGCCAGCCTCGACGCTGCCAACCGCGCCGTCGTCGTCGCGATGATCGAGGAGGCGAAATCCGCCGGCAGTGCCATCATCGGTATCTTCCACGATGCCGAGGTGCGCGATCGCATCGCCGACCGCCTGTTCGAGGTTCACCCCATCGCGGCTGCCGCATGACCCCAGAGACCATCCTGACCAATGCCTTGCTGGTGCTGTCAGGCGAGGTGATTCCCGGCACCCTGGTGCTGCGCGGCGAGCGGATCGCCGAGCTGCAGCCGGGCCGGTCCCACCTCGCCTCCGCGCTGGACCTGGAAGGCGACCATCTGATCCCCGGCGTGGTGGATCTGCACACGGACAACCTGGAGCGCCAGGTGATGCCGCGTGCCAATGCCCGCTGGCCGAGCCTCTCCGCCATGCTGGCGCATGATGCGCAATGCGCCGCGGCGGGGGTCACCACAGTGCTGGACGCGCTCTGCCTCGGCGATCTCGGCTTCGATCCCGGGCGCGGGCAGACCTTCCGTGACGGCGTCGCGGATCTGGACGCGCTGGCGGAGACGGGCATGCTCAAGACCGAGCACTTCCTGCACCTCCGCTGTGAGTTGCCCGCGCCGGACATGAAGCCGGCGCTGGACCCGGTGGCGGATCATCCGCGCGTCCGCATGGTCAGCCTGATGGACCATTCGCCCGGCATCGGCCAGTACCGCGACCTCGACCGCTATCGCGCACTGCGGCGGCGGCAGCGTGACCTGACGGATGCAGAGGTCGATGCCCGGATCCAGGCGCTGCTGGACCAGCGCGCCCGATTGCGGGAGCCGCAGCGGCGCTGGCTGCTGGACCGCATCGCGCATCGCGCGCTGCCCCTGGCCAGCCACGACGACGACAACGCGGAGGAGGTGGCGCGCAACGCCGCTGACGGCATCCGCATCAGCGAGTTCCCGGTGGTGATGGAGGCGGCGAAGGCCGCCCGCGCGCTGGAGGTGGAGGTGATCGCCGGCGCACCCAACATCGTCCGCGGAGGCAGCCATTCCGGCAATGTCGCCGCTGCCGATCTGGTGCACGAAGGCGCCGTCGATGCGCTGGCGAGCGACTACGTCCCCGCCGCGCTGGTCGAGGCCGCCTGGCGCTGCGCAGCGGAGACGGGTATCGGGCTGCCGGCCGCCATCGGCATGATCACCGATCGCCCGGCCCGCATGGTCCGGCTCGAGGACCGCGGGCGGCTGATGCCCGGGCTGCGGGCGGATCTCGCGCAGGTGCGTCCGCTCGGGGAGATGCCGGTGATCCGCCGCGTCTGGCGCGCAGGCGAGAGGGTGGCCTGATGCGGCTAGGCGCCATGCCTGAGCAGGCGCGCGTGGCGCTCTATTGGGCGCCGGAACCGGACGACCCGCTGCATGCGCTGGGCTCCGCCTGGCTGGGGCGGGATGCGGAAACCGGGGCAGCGCAGCCGCAACCGGCGGTGTCCGGTCTGGACATCGCTGCGATCACCGCTGACCCGCGCGGCTACGGGCTGCATGCAACGCTGAAGCCGCCCTTCCGCCTCGCGGTCAGCTGGGCGGAAATGGAGGCCGCCGCTGAGGCGTTGGCGGCACGGCTTGCACCCTTCGAGCTGCCGCCTCTTGCCGTGCACGACCTTTCCGGTTTCCTCGCCTTGCGCGAGACCTCCCCCTGCCCACCCCTGCAGGCTTTGGCGGACGTCTGCGTCGAGGCGCTCGATGCCTGCCGCGCGCCGCCGACCGAGGCGGAACTGGCGCGGCGGCGCAAGGCCGGACTGACGCCGGCGCAGGAGGCATTGCTGGCGCGTTGGGGCTACCCTTACGTCTTCAGCGAATGGCGCTTCCATGTGACGCTCACGCGCCGGCTGACGCCGGAGGAGCGCGCCGTGGTGCTGCCGGCCGTGACTGCCCATCTCGGCGATGCACCGGCACGGCCACGCCGCGTCGCCTCGATCTGCCTGTTCGTCCAGGCCGCACCTGGCACCCCCTTCCTGATCGCTCGCCGTCTGCCGCTGCGCGGCGGGAACTGATCCGCCGCAGCGTCCAGGGGCGACAGCCGGAAGTGCCGGCCGACCCCGGCGCCGACTGCAGTCGGATTGTCCGCTTCAGCCGATCCTGCCGGCCTGCTCGGCAGCCGCGCGCAAGGCCGAGACGACCTGCGCCACGCCCTGGTCGACGGATCCGTCATTCACGGTCCGGATCACGGACAGGCCGGGCGGCAGCGGGGCCTCCCGCGCCAGCCGGACGGCGATGGCAGCGGCATCCTCCCTCCCTCGCGCCGCGAGCCGCGCGGCCAGCAGGGCCGGCGGCGCGGTGATCTCCAGTACCAGCAGGCGAAAACGCCGGCTGGCCTCGGCCAGCACGGTGCGCGAGAGATTGGCGACGACGACACGGCCGATCCGGAGGTCGTCCTCGATGTCACGCGGAATGCCGTAGAGCAGCCCATGCGCCGCCCACCACAGGGCGAAGCCGCCACTCTCGCGCCGCGCCGCGAAATCCGCCGGATCGAGCGCCAGATGGTCCTCACCGCCCGCCTCGACCGGGCGGGTGATGGCGCGGCGCACGAAGCGGATGCGCGGATCGTTGGCAAATGCCGACCGTGCCGCAGCCATCAACGTGTCCTTGCCCGCGCCCGAAGGGCCGACCACGCCTACCAGCACACCCATCACCCGGATTGACCTCCACCCCCTCGCCCTGCACCAATTCGCTGCGGCCATGCCATTCGCACGCCCGCGTGCCGAGGAAAACGCCCGATGTTCACCACCCGTCCCGAAATCGCCGGCACCTTTGGCGCCGTTGCCTCCACCCACTGGATCGCCTCGCAGGTTGGCATGGCCGTGCTGGAGCGCGGTGGCAATGCCTTCGATGCCGCAGCCGCCGCCGGATTCACCTTGCAGATCGTAGAGCCGCACCTGAACGGCCCGGGCGGGGACTGCCCGATCATCCTGCATAGCGCGAAGCAGGATCGGCAGATGGTGATCTGCGGTCAGGGTCCCGCGCCACGCGCCCTGACGGTGGCGCGGCTGAAGGACGAGCTGGGCCTCGACATCATTCCCGGCACCGGTTTCCTCTGCGCCCCTGTCCCCGGCGCCTTCGATGCCTGGGCGTTGATGCTGCGCGACCACGGCACATGGCGGTTGCGAGAGGTGCTGGAATTCGCCATCGGCTACGCGCGACGCGGCGCCCATGTCGTGCCGCGCATCTGTGCCACCATCGAGACGGTAAGGCCGCTCTTCGAGAGCGCCTGGCCGAGTTCCGCGGCGCTGTGGCTGCGCGACGGCGGGCCGAAGCCGGGCGGGCTCTACACCAATCCGACTCTGGCCGACACCTATGAGCGGGTGGTGCGCGAGGCCGAAGCGACGAGCGATGACCGCGACGGCCAGATCGAGGCCGCGCGCAATATCTGGTACAGCGGCTTCGTCGCCGAGGCGATCGACCGCTTCGGCCGGTCCTTCGAAGCGCTCGACACCTCCGGCCGCCGTCACCATGCGCTGCTGACGGCCGACGACATGGCCGGGTGGCGCGCCAGTGTGGAGGAGCCGCTGCGCTTCGATTATCGCGGCCACACGGTGCTGAAATGCGGCCCCTGGAGCCAGGGCCCGGCCATGCTGCAGACGCTGGCACTGCTGCAGGGCTTCGACATCGCGGCCATGGATCCGGTAGGGCCGGAGTTCATCCATACCGTGACGGAGGCGATGAAGCTGGCTTTCGCGGATCGCGAGGCCTTCTACGGCGACCCCGCCTTCGTGGATGTGCCGATGCCGACGCTGCTCTCGCCCGCCTACAACGATGCGCGACGGCAGCTCATCGGCGAGCAGGCATCGCTCGCATTCCGCCCCGGCAACCCGGATGGACGCGCACCACGCACCGACTACGCCGCAGCGGTCCGGCGCGCGCAGGAGGTGGCGATGGCTGCCGGCACCGGCGAGCCGACCGTCTCTCGCCTCGGCGCCTCGGGCGGCGACACCTGCCACGTGGATGTGGTGGACCGGTGGGGTAATTTCGTCAGCGCCACACCCTCGGCCGGCTGGCTGCAATCCTCGCCCACCGTTCCCGAGCTTGGCTTCTGCCTGGGGAGCCGGTGCCAGATGTTCTGGCTGGACGAATCGCTGCCGAACGGCCTGAAGCCAGGCAAGCGGCCACGCACCACCCTCTCGCCCAGCCTGGTGCTGCGCGACGGCAAGCCCTGGATGAGCTTCGGCACGCCAGGCGGCGAGCAGCAGGACCAGTGGCAGCCCATCATGCTGATGCGCATGGTGGACCACCGCTTCGGCATCCAGCAGGCCATCGACCTGCCGAGCTTCCATTCCGAGCATTGGATCAGCAGTTTCTGGCCGCGCGGTGCGAAGCCGGGGAGGCTGGTGATCGAGGGGCGCTTCGCCCCGGAGGTGCTGCAGGCCCTGCTCGCACGCGGCCACAAGGCGGAGATGGGTGGGGAATGGTCCGAAGGCCGCCTGACCGGCGTGCGGCGGGAGACGGATGGGCAGATCCTGGCCGGCGCGAATCCACGCGGCATGCAGGGCTATGCCGTGGGACGATGAGCCCCCCGGCGGGGAATTCAGCCACGGCGACACAGCTTAGGGTTGTCGCCACCGCTCTCCCCAGGCAGGGTGCGGGCAACGATCCCCGGGGTGAGATCATGCACCGCCGCACGCTCCTTGGCCTGTCCCTCTCACTATTGCCCTTGGCAGCGCTCGGCCAGACGGCCACCGCGCCGGCTGAGTCGCCGCCGCAGCGGAAACCGAGGCTGGTCGAACTCGAATTCGATCGGATGACGCCGCGGCAGCAGCGGCGCGTACAGGCGCGTCTTGCCGGGGACGGCAAGGCGCCATTGCAACCCGAAGAAGCACGCCGGATCTGGAACGGCATGGACAAGCGCCAGCGGCGCCAGGCCATGCGCCGCCAGAGCAACGGCCAGCCCCGGCGCGGTCAGGCCCAAGCCCCGGCGGGCGCGGCGCCGCAGTAGCCCGCGGGCGCGCTCTGCCGTGTCACCGCGGGCGTGGCGCTGTGCGGCGCGGGGTCGGAGCGCGCACGGCCTGGGCCGGTGCCTTGGCTGCCGCACTCTCCGCCGCCCTGCGCGCCTGCTCGCGCAACTGTGCGATGGTGGCGCGGTTGGTCACCTGCTCGGGATTCGTACGCACCTCGATCACGGCGGGTTTGCCGCTGGCGGCGGCGCGCTGGAAGGCGGGCACCAGCTCCTCGGTGCGTTCCACCGTTTCGCCATGGCCGCCGAAGCTCTCGATGAATCTGGCGAAATCGGGATTCGTCAGGGCGGTGCCGGAGACGCGACCGGGATAGGTCCGTTCCTGGTGCATGCGGATGGTGCCGTACATCTGGTTGTTGAACACCAGGATGATCGGCGCGACGGCATGGTGGAACGCCGTGGCGATCTCCTGCCCCGTCATCAGGAAGCCGCCATCCCCGACGAAGCAGACCACCATGCGGTCCGGCTGCACGATCTTGGCGCCGATCGCCGCCGGCACGCCGTAGCCCATGGCACCGTTCGTCGGGCCGAGGAAATCCTGGCCTTCCTTCACATGCATGAAGCGTGTCGGCCAGGTGGCGAAGTTTCCGGCATCCGTCGTGAAGATGGTGTCCGGCGGCAGCGCCTGCTCCAGCGCCTGCAACGCGGCGGCCAGGTTCAGCGGGCCCTCGTACTCCGGCACCTTCGCCTGCGCCTCGCGCGCCGCGCGCAGATCGGCGCGCCAGCCGGCCCAGACGGGGCCAGCCACGGGCGTCATGGCCCTGGACGCAAGGGCGAAGGCATTGAGGTCCGAGACGATACCGAGCGCCGGGCGATAGACGCGGCCGATCTCGGACTGCTCCGGATGCACCTGCACGATCGGCGTGCTGCCGGCCATGTCGAACAGCGTGTAGCCCTGGCTGATCGGCTCACCGAGGCGCGTGCCGATGGCAAGGAACAGGTCGCACTCCTTCGCGCGCGCCACCAGCGCCGCATCGGCACCGACACCAAGATCGCCCACGAAATTCGGGCTGGTGCCGTCGAACAGCCCCTGACGGCGGAAGGAGACGGCGACGGGAAGGTCGTTGGCCAGCAGGAAGTCGCGGATCGCCGCCTTGCCCTCTTCCGTCCAGCCGCTGCCGCCGAGCACGGCAAGCGGTCGCTGCGCCTTCGTCAACATCGCCATCAGCCGCGGCAGCGCCTCCGGCGAGGGATGCGGGCGCAGCACGGGCGCGGGGCCAATATCGGGCACGGTGGCCATCTCCCGCTGCATTTCCTCGGAGATGGCAACCACCACCGGCCCCGGGCGGCCGCTCACCGCGACGTCGAAGGCATGTGCCATCAGCTCGGGGATGCGCGCGGCATCGTCGATCTGCGTCACCCACTTCGCCAGCGGGGCGAACATCTTGCGGTAGTCCACCTCCTGGAAGGATTCGCGGTCGGTCTCCTCGAAGGGGATCTGGCCGACGATCAGCACCAGGGGCGTCGAATCCTGGAAGGCCACATGCACGCCAATGCTGGCGTGGCACGCGCCGGGACCGCGGGTGACGATGGCCACGCCCGGCCTGCCGGTGAGCTTGCCATAGGCCTCGGCCATGTGCACCGCTCCCGCCTCGAACCGGCAGGTGACGAGCTGAATGCGGTTGCGCTGGTTGTAGAGCCCGTCGAGCAGGTCAAGGTAGCTTTCGCCCGGCACGCAGAACGCATGGGTGACGCCCTGCGCTACCAGCGCATCCGCGAGGATGTGCCCACCGATCCGTGCTTCGGGCCTGCGTGCCGCCACATTCGCCATCCGCCGCTTCCTCCCGCCTCATCCAATGCGTTCAGGATGACTGGTCTAGCGCGAGGCAGAGCGAGCGTCACCACGCCTCGTCACGGTCGGACCGGCGTGAGCGCGAACCGTGGCGCCTCAGTCCGACGCTCCCGGCACCTTGATGCAGCGCGCCATGCGGTCGGGCACCGGACGTCGCGGTGCCGGGTCGGCCGTGCTGCAGGCCGGCTCGGCCTCGGTGCAGCGGGGCGCGAAGGCGCAACCGACCGGCAGCGTCTCAAGCGAGGGCGGCGCGCCGGGGATGGTGGTAAGGCGCTTGCCCCGCAGGCCGGCATGCACCGTCGCGCCCAGCAATCCCCGTGGATAGGGATGCAGCGGCGCCGCCATCATGGCGCCCACCGGCCCTTCCTCCACCACCTTGCCGGCATACATCACGGCGACGCGGTCGGCGATCTCACCGGCGACGCCGAGGTCATGCGTGACGAAGATCACGCCCATCCCCATCTGCTCCTGCAACTGGCGCAGCAGCAGCAGCACCTGGATCTGCACCGTGGCATCGAGGGCGGTGGTAGGCTCATCGGCCAGCAGCAGCTTCGGGCGGCACGCCAGCGCAACGGCGATCATGGCGCGCTGCCGCAACCCCCCGGAAAGCTCATGCGGATAGGCAGCGAGGCGACGCTTCGCGGACGGGATCTGCACCAGCTCCAGCAGCTCGAGCGCGCGCGCCTCGGCGGCTGTGCGGGAAACCCTCTCATGTCGCTGTACCGTTTCGGAGATCTGCCGGCCGATGGTGAAGACGGGATCCAGCGCCGTCATCGGCTCCTGGAAGATCATCGCCACGTCGCCGCCACGGAAATCGGCGAGCTGGCTCTCGTTCATCGCCTGCACGTCGCGACCGGCCACCTCGATCCCGCCCTCGACCTTCGCGGTCCTCGGCAACAGGCGCATCAGCGCGCGCAGGGTGACGGACTTGCCCGATCCCGACTCGCCCAGGATGCACAGCACCTCGCCGGGTGCGAGGTCCATGTCCACCCCGTTCACCGCATGCACGGTGCGGTCGCGTGTGACGAACCGGACATGCAGATCGCGCAGCCGCACCAGCGGCACTGCGGTCGTGGTGGCCGTCGCCGGCCGTTCCAGCACCTCGCTCATGCCGCGAGCCTCCCTGCCTGCGAATGGCCACTGCCCGGCACGGCCATGAGGCACGCCGCCTCGTGCCCTCCACCGAGATCGGCTGCGGGCGGCACCTGCGTGGCGCAGACATCCTCCGCGAAGGGGCAGCGGGTGCGGAAGCGGCAGCCGGAAGGCGGGTTGACGGGATTGGGCGGGTCGCCGGCCAGCGGCGGTTCGGTGCGGCGCTTCGCCGGATCCATGGAGGGGCGGCTCGCCAGCAGTGCCCGCGTATAGGGATGCGCCGGACGTTCGTAGATCGCGTCCACCGGCCCCTGTTCGGCCACGATGCCGAGATACATCACCAGCACGCGGTCGCTGATGTACTGAACGACGTTCAGGTCGTGGCTGATGAAGACGTAGGTCAGGCCGAACTTCTCCTTCAGGTCCATCAGCAGGTTCAGGACCTGCGCCTCGACCGATTTGTCGAGGGCGGAGACAGGCTCGTCCAGGATGACGAGCCGCGGGTACAGCGCCAGGGCACGCGCGATGTTCACCCGCTGGCGCTGTCCACCCGAGAGCTCGTGCGGATAGCGGCGCGCGAATTGCGCGGGGGAGAGGCCCACCGCAGCGAGCAGTTCCCGCGCCCGCTCCTGCGCCTCCCTGGCTGGCACGCCATGCACCTTCGGGGCGAAGGCGATGCTGTCCTCGATCGGCAGGCGCGGGTTCAGCGAGGCATAGCTGTCCTGGAACACCATCTGCACCTGCCGGCGGTATTCCTTCAGCGCAATGCCGCCGGCCTGGGCGTCGACTCCGACAGGCTCGCCATCGAAGACCGTTTCGCCCGCATCGGGGTTCAGCAGGCGCATCAGCAGCCGGGCGGTGGTGGACTTGCCGCAGCCCGATTCGCCGACGATGCCAAGCGTCTCACCCTTTCGCACCTGGAAGGTGACGCCATCCACCGCACGGACGGTAGCGATGGAGCCACCGAACATGCCGCCACGGATGGGGAAGTGCTTCTTCAGGCCACGCAGCACAAGCAGGGGCTGGGCCGGACCGCCACGGTCTTCGCTCATGGAACGCATCATGCCACAAGTGGACAGCAAGCTTCATGCCATTTGCCCGGATAGGCGGGGCGATGGTGCGTCGCAGCATCACCTGTCAACCTTGCACGCTTCCTGGGCAGCGGCGCCTGCAGCGGCAGCACGCTCCAGGGATCCTCCTATCGGGATGGCGTGGGCGACATGGAGCGGGTCCCGCACCACGTCGCCCCGAGGCCGCTGAGGGCAGCGAACACTAGCCTGACAGGCCGCCTCCCTACCAGCCCATGGCGCGCGCCGCACGGCGCGGGTCGGCACCGCCCATCAGCAGGCCGTCGGACTCGCGCCGTTCGATGGCCATGACGCCCGCGGTGTTGATCGAAAGCTGCGGGCGTGCCTGCACGGCGTGGCCCTTCGCCGTCAGGGCCGCGCCCAGCGCCTCCGCCAGCGGCTCTTCCAGGTCGAGACGCCCGGGGTGATAGGGATGCGGCTCGAAGCTGCCGGGAAAGCTGTGCGTGACGAAGCGCGGCGCTTCCACCGCCTCCTGCATGCTCATCCCGAAAACAGTGCGGTTCAGGAAGACCTGCAGCATGGCCTGCGGCTGCAGATCGCCGCCCGGCCCGCCGAAGGGCATCACCCATTCACCTCGGCGGAGCGCCAGCGCCGGATTGGGCGTCAGCCGCGGCCGCTTCCCCGGCGCCACGGAGGCAGCGTGATCGCGCCGTCCCCAACTCTGCGAGCCGCGCGAGGAGGGCACGAAACCGAGCCCCGGCACCATCGGGCTCTCATAGGAGGTGTCGGAGGGCGTGGCCGAGACCGCATTCCCCCAGCGGTCCACGACGCAGACATAGGAAGTGTCGCCGGCGAGCGCGGGATCCGCTGGCTGCCACGGCGCGGGCACGGGCGGCGGCACGGCATCGCCCAGGCCGGGGGCGGGCATGCCAGCCGCGGCGCGGTCGGGGTCGACGCAGGCAAGCCGGGCCGCGCAGTAGTCCGGCGAGAGCAGCCGCTCCAGCGGCACCTGCACGAAGCGCGGATCGCCGTAATACCGGTCGCGGTCTGCGAAGCCGAGCTTCATGGCCTCGGCAAGCATGTGCACATAGGCCAGTGAGTTGTGGCCCAGGGCGGCGAGGTCCATGCCTTCCAGCATCGCCAGGAACTGCAGCAGCACCGGCCCCTGGCACCAGGGTCCGCAGGAATAGACCTCGGTACCATGAATGTCGCGGCGGACCGGCGGCTCGATGGCGCTCCGATAATCCGCCAGATCCTCCGCGGTGAGCCAGCCGCCATTCTCGCGATGGAAGCGGACCATCGCGGCGGCCAGGTCGCCGCGATAGAAGGCGTCCCGCGCGGCGCGAAGGCCGGCGGTACGGCCCTTGCGCTTCGCCGCCGCCTCCTCGTCCGCCATGTACTGCAGGCTGCGGGCGAGGTCCCGCTGGATGAAGAGGTCGCCCTCGCGCGGCGGTGACCCGCCCGGCAGGAACACCGCGGCGTTTTGCGGCCAGAGCCGGTACTGGTCGGCGAACTGCGCGATGTAGTGGGCCATCACGGGATGGACGCAGAACCCTTCCCGCGCATAGCGGATGGCGAAGGAAGCAACCTCGCCGAAGCCCATGGTCCCATAGCGCTCCAGCGCCAGGATCCAGGCGTCGGGCGCGGCGGGCACGACCGTGCGCAGAATGCCGAGGGGGATGGCACCGCCGTGCTCGCGCTCGAAATGCTCCACGCGCGCGGCGCGCGGCCACCAGCCAAGGCCGCTGATCGTGACGATCTCCTCCCGCTCGCGCAGATGCAGGACCATGGGCGCCACCCCGGAGACCTGCACCTGATCGGGATGCAGCACGCCGAGCGCGATACCGGCGGCTGCCGCGGCGTCCACCGCGTTCCCGCCGGCGGCAAGCACCTGGTGACCCGCCTCGGCGGCGAGCCAGTGGCCGGCGGACACCATGTGGCGCCGGCCGGTGACCATGGGCTGCAGCGGCATGCCTCTCCCCTCCCGCGATGTGGCGGGAAGTTTCGCATGACGGCCGGGTGGCACGGCAAGAGGGCCCATCCCGGGTGCCTGTTCTGTTAAGCTGTGCTGGACCGATGCCAATAGCCGGAGAGAGCCAGCCATGTCGGATTTCGGCACACGCGCGCCTGCCGCCACAGGCGCCAACCTGGACCTCGCCTTGCTGATCGCGCGGATCCTGCTGGTCGCGATCTTCCCGATCAGCGGCTACTACAAGCTCGTCCAGTGGCCGGGCATCGTCACCATGCTGACGAATGCGGGCGCGCCCCT
>Ga0182741_1002042_pt1 | contig 24451 bp, 20 predicted proteins | sample eDN5th37CBELigOP_FD_128874 | JGI IMG/M metagenome (GOLD analysis project Ga0182741, IMG submission 128874) | Enriched Organic Plus compost microbial communities from Emeryville, California, USA - eDNA 5th pass 37_C BE-Lig OP (version 2) (version 2) ... | reverse complement strand
GCGAGCTGCTGGCCGAGTTCGGCGTGCCGGGCGAGCGCCTGATGCTGGAAGTCACCGAGACGGCGATGATGCAGAACGCCGAGGCGGCCATGCAGGTGCTCACCCATCTGCGCGCCGCGGGCGTGCGCAGCTCCATCGACGATTTCGGCTCCGGCTACTCCTCGCTCGGCTATCTGCGGCGCTTGCCGGTGAGCGAGGTCAAGATCGACCGCTCGTTCGTCAGCGACATGCTGGAGAATCGCGACGATGGGCTGATCGTGCAAACCATCATCGACATGGGGCACAACCTCGGCCTGCAAGTGGTGGCCGAGGGCGTGGAAGACGGTTCCACGCTGACCCGCCTGCGCGCCATGGGCTGCGATCTGGCACAAGGCTATTTCATCAGCCAGCCACTGCCCGGCAGCGCGCTGCTGGATTGGCTGGCAAGACCATTGGTATCGACATCGAAGTTCGGGGCTGCGGGATAGGACCGACCTTCGACGCTAGGGAACAGCGTGCCAGCAACCGCTACCGCCAATCTCCTTACAGAGATCATTGCCACCAGTTGGGGAGACCGGCCAGACCCAGCGGGAGACGTCTACTTCTGCACGCCGGTGGCCATGGCCCGGGATCAGGCCGGCCACGTCTACGTCGCCGATCTCGGTAACAGCCGTATCGTCAAGCTCGATGCCGCCGGCCGGGTACTCGGCGCCTTCGGCGGCCATGGCACCGCGCCGGGACGGTTCAATCTGCCGTTCGGCGTGGCGGTGGACCGGGAAGGCAACGTACTGGTGGCCGACAGCGGCAATCACCGCATCCAGAAGTTCGACCGCAACATGCGCCACCTCAAGAGCTGGGGCGGGGAGGGCGCCGGTCCGGGACGCTTCGGGCTCGCCCGCGAGATCGCGGTGGACAGCCGCAACCGCTACTACGTCACCGACGAGTACAACCATCGGGTGCAGGTGTTCGACAGCGACGGCAGCTACCTCTACCAGTTCGGCAGCTACGGTTATCAGCGCTGCCAGTTCCGGCTGCCGCAGGGCATCGCCATCGATGCCGACGACAACGTCTACGTGGCCGATTGCTGGAACCACCGCATACAGAAGCTGACCGCGCGTGGCGAGTTCCTGGCGCAGATCGGCAGCACCGATACCAGCGGCGATTCGCCGAACCTGCTGCAGTTCCCGCGCGGTATCGGCATCGACGCGCAGGGCAATGTGCTCGTCGTCGACACCTATAACCACAAGGTGAAGAAGTACGGTCCCGACCTCAACTACCTGTACACCATCGGTGATTTTCCCGAGCCGCTGTTTCCCAACCAGGTGTTGGCCATGCCCGGCGGCGTGCTCTACGTCAGCGACTCCGGCAATAGCCAGCTGCTGATCTACAACAACGGCCGTTGGCGGGCGCGGTTGGTCGGCGCGCGCGGCGCGCCGCGCTCCGAGCCGGGGCAGTTCAGCGCCGCGGGCGGCGCGGTGGCCGGCCTGGACGGGCGCATCTACATTTCTGACCGCTTCAATCATCGCGTTCAGGTGTTCGACGCCGACGGCCGCCACCTCGACAGCTGGGGCCGCAACGGCGGCGCCGATGGTTACCGCAGCAGCGGATCCGCGCCCGGCGAGTTCAACATGCCGGCGCAGCTGGCGGTGGACAGGCAAGGGCGCATCTACGTCGCCGACACCCTCAACCATCGCATCCAGATCTTCGATCCCGACGGCCGCTATCTCGGCGGCTTCGGCCGGCTCGGCATCTTCGCCGGGCGCTTCGTCAGCCCGACCGGGGTGGCGGTCGACCGTTGGGGCAATGTGTTCGTCGCCGACTGGGGCAATGACCGCATCCAGAAATTCGATAGCCGGCTCCGCCTGGTGCGCAGCTGGGGGACCAGCGGCACCGGCAACGGCCAATTCCGCCGGCCGTACGAGGTGGCGGTGGACGACGCCGGCAATGTGTACGTAGCCGATACCCGCAACAGCCGGGTGCAGAAGTTCGACAACTATGGCTATTTCATCACCAAATGGGGCACCCACGGCGGCAACGCTCGCGCCGACGTGGCGCTGAACAGCGGCCGCGGCGACGGCGAGTTGTTCCTCCCGCTGGGCATTCGCGTCGCCGGCGACTTCGTCTACGTCAGCGACAGCTCGAACCACCGCCTGCAGAAGTTCGACCTGGACGGCAACTTCATTGGCCGCTTCGGCGGCTTCGGCGGCGGCGCAGGGCAATTGTTCACGCCCAACGGGATCGCGATCAGCCGCGACGGCGGCGTCTACGTGACCGATCTGCTGCTGCAGCGGGTGCTACGTTGTCCGCTGTGATTGCCATGAAGCTCATCCGGGAATAGTCTCGGCAGCGATAGATTGTGTGCCCGGCGGCCGCAACGGCCGGCAACAGGTTGTTTCGCCGTATTCCGGGAGCGGCGTTCAGTGAAGGTTCAACATGGCAGATCAGGCACCCCGTCAATCGCAGGCCGATTCCGACGAGCTGATACGCTTGCGGGCCGAGGTGGCGGTGTTGCGCGGTCAGCGCGAGCAAGCGGCGCTTGCCGAGTTGTGCATGCGCATCAGCGCCACGATCGAGCTCGGCGGCGTGCTGGACATCCTCGGCGACCAGATCGAGCGCTTGGCGCTGTTCGACGGTTACCTGATCAGCCTGGCCGAGCCCGAAGGCCAGGAACTGGTGTGCCACAAGGTGCGCCTGCCAGACGGTTTCCAGGGGATGGAGCCGGCCTACCAGGGGCTGCGTATCAGCCTGCGGCAGGACGATCCGCAGGTTCGCGCCTTCCGCGATAGTCGAACGCTGCTCGCCGACGCGGCCGAGTTCGCCGCCGACCCCGGTTTGCGGCCCGGCTTCGAGCACTGGCAGATCGCCGCCATCGCGGTGGTGCCAATCCGGCGCGGCGCGCAGACCATCGGTACGGTGTTCGGTTTCCGCCAGCAGGGCAGCATCGACCGCGAGCGGCTACGCGTGCTGGAGGCGCGGCTGCCGCTATTCTCCGAGCAAATCCGCAACGCGCTGTTCTTCAGCGAGCTGAAGCGGCGCGAGGTCGAGATCGAGGCCGCCGCCGCCGCTCGCCAGCGCTTTCTCGACTTCGTCGATCACGTTACCGAGCTGCGCGATCTCGACCAGATCTACGATGTCATCACCCACGAGTTCCTCACCCTGCTGCCGTTCGACATCGCCGGCGTGGTGATGCGCGAGGACGACCGGCTGGTGGTGAAGAAGAACACCGGCCGCGATGGCTTGCCGCCGCAGTTGCTCGAGGCGTGGACCGCCTATTACCGAGACACCTGCTACGAGCTGGATTCAGCCGACGGCGCCACCGCCTTCGCCTATTGCAACGACACCCGGGTGCTGATTCCCGACGTGATGAAGATCCTGCACCTGCCGATGTCCGACAAGGACCGGCGAGCGCTGGAGATCATGAAGACGCCGCGTACCTTCCTGTTCATGCCGATACGCCGCCAGGACGAGGCGGTGGGCGTGCTGTGGCTGTTGAGCGCGCGCGAGCCGGTGCCGATTTCCAAGCCGGATATCGAGCTGGTGGAGGCGTTGTGCTCGATCATCGGCACCTCCATCGGCAATGCTCAGCTCTATACCACGGTGGAACGGCAGCGGCGGCAGATCGAATCGGCGCTGGCGCAGCTGCAGAAGACCCAGGAGCAGCTGGCGCGGGCCAAGGAGGCGGCCGAGGCCTCGGCGGCGGCGAAGAGCGCGTTCGTGGCCAATACCAGCCATGAAATCCGTACCCCGCTGACGGCCATCATCGGTTTCGCCGAGGGGTTGCTCGACGAATCGGCGCCCGATTCCAACGCCGCGCGCGCCGCCAGCGTGATCCTGCGCAACGGACGCCAGCTGCTCAGCCTGATCAACGACATCCTCGACCTGTCCAAGATCGAGGCCGGCCGCCTGGAGTTCGAGCGGGTGCCGTTCTCCCTGCTGGAACTGCTGCAGGACGTTCGCGACACCGTGGCGCAGCTCGCCCGCGACAAGGGGCTGCGATTCAACCTGAACCTGCTCAGCCGGATGCCGTCGCAGATCCGCGGCGATTCGGCGCGCTTGCGCCAGGCGTTGCTCAATCTCTGCAACAACGCAGTGAAGTTCACCAACGTCGGCGGCGTCGACCTCGATCTCAGCTACCGCGAGGAATGGCTGACCGTGCGGGTGCGCGACACCGGTATCGGTATCCGTCCGGCCGACGTCGAACGCATGTTCGCGCCCTTCACCCAGGGCGACGCGTCCGTCACGCGCCGTTTCGGCGGCACCGGCCTGGGGCTGGCCATCACTCGGCAACTGGTGGAGGGCATGGGCGGAACCCTGCGTTTCAGCCCTAATCCGGGTGGCGGTTCCACCTTCGAGCTGCGCATCCCCACCGGGCCGGTCGCCGGCGGCGACTGGCTGCAGCCCGAGGCGCTGACCCGCACCCGCACCTGGTTCCCGGAGGCGGCCACGGCGCCGGAGCCGGCGCCGATGGTGGACGGCACGGTGCTGGTGGCGGAGGACGGCATCGACAACCAACGCCTGATTCGCATCTACCTGGAGCGCGCCGGGGCGCGGGTGGCGGTGGTGGAGAACGGCCGCGAGGCGGTGTCGGCGGCGCTGGCCTCGCCGTTCGACCTGATCCTGATGGACATCCAGATGCCGGTGATGAGCGGGCTCGACGCGGTCGGCGCGTTGCGCCGCGCCGGCTACGATCGGCCGGTGGTGGCGCTCACGGCCAACGTCATGGCCGACGATGTCGCCCGTTATCGCAACAGCGGCTTCGACGACTGCCTGGGTAAGCCCATCGACCGCGCCACCTTCTACCGGACGCTGCGCTACTACCTGCCGGAGCGGCAGGCGCCGGTGGCGGTGCCGTCCTTCGACATTTCCGACCTGGTGGCGCGCTTCACCGCCGAGCTGCCCGCGCGCATCGCCGACCTCGACGGCATGGTACGTTGCCGCGACTGGTCCCGCCTGGCCGTGGAAGCGCACAAGCTCAAGGGCTCGGCCGGCGCGCTGGGCTGGCCTCAGCTGGGCGATCTCGCCGGCGAGATCGAGCGCATGGTGCGACAGCAGCCGGACACCGAGGAACGCGCGGCGGCACTGGCTTGGGTGCTACAGCAGGCGCGAACCCTGGTTACGGCGAAGAGTGCGTAAGCTGCCGTATATCGCGGAATAAACGGTGCTTCGCTGCTGTTATCGCCCCGGATTCTTGCTTCGCTCTCCAGCGAACAAGACATGAGCGTATGTACCAGAAGTCGATGGGTGCGCCAGTAGCACCGCATTTGGCGAATTCTGGTGCATTCGCATGGGCCTTCTAGTTCCCCTCTCCCCTTGCGGGAGAGGGGGTAGGGGGCTGAACGACGCGAAGCAGCAAATAACGCTGGACGCGCTAGTAGTACCGCGCACAGCGGAATTTAGTGCGTTGTTTTTGCTCCCATATCCATCGCCGGGCGATGAGAGAGCAAAGACCATGCGCCACAATTCGATGGACGCGGCGGTAGTACGGTGTCGCGCGCACCATCTCGCTGCGCGGCAAACCGATGGTTTTTCCCGCCCCGGAAGTTCAACGTCCGCCCCGGGCACCCGATTCGAGTGCCCCGGCGCGGCGTGAGAGCTTTAGAACGTGTACCCCAGCGTGAACAGGTAGGCGATGTCCTCCGACTTCGCGCCCTCCGCCGGCTGCCAGTCGTAGTCGAAGTTCACCTGGAAGGTGCTGTTCAGCTTCTCCCACAGCGGGAAGCGGATGCCGGTCTGGCTGCGCAGCAGCACGTTATCGCTGTCCTCGAGGCCGGCCAGCAGCTCGTGCCGGTGGAACAGGCGGGGGCCCGAGCCGAGCTGCTTGACGAAGTCCAGCGCGTAGCGCGCGGCCGGCTGGCCCTTGTCCTCGGCGGTGTCGAAGTTCTCGTGCAGGTAGCTCAGGCCCAGCTCCACCGACAAGCGGTCGGGCGGGGAATCGAAGAACTGGTAACCCATGCCGAGGCCGACCGTGGTGCGCAGGTCCAGGTCGCGGAACTCGTCGCGCGCCAGGCCGAGGTTGGAATTGAAGTACCAGCGCGGGCTGACGAAGTAGTCATGATTGAGGAAGGCGGCGGCGTTGTTGATGTTGCGGGTGCCGTCCTCGGAGCCGTAGTTGAACTCGGCGCCCACCGAGGTGCGGTTGCGCGCGGTGCGGGCCACCAGTTCGGCGTCGGCATGGTAGGCCGAGGTGCGCGTATTGCCGCGGGTGACGTTGGCGCCGGCGTTGATCCAGCCGCTGACCTGCATGGCCGGCACGTCGACCGGTCCTACCGCGCGGATGTCGGCCGGTGCCAGCGCCAGGCTCTGCTGGTCGTCGGCGATGATGCGAACCTCGCCGTTCTCGACCGCCAGCCGCCCGACGACCGATTGGCCATCGTCCAAGGTCAGGCGCAGCGCACGCTCGGTCGCCAGCGCCTCGATGCGGTTCCAGGGCAGCTCGAGCTTGCCGAAGCTTCCCTGCAGCCGCAGGTTGCCACCCTCCATGGCGGTGACTTCGCCCGTGTAACGGTCGCCATTGTCCATGCGGACCCAATCGGCCTGGGCGGTGGAGGCGGCCAGCGCCAGTAGCAGCGTTGCGGTTCTGATCGTGTTCACGTGATTCCCGGTTGATTATTGTGGGCCGGCGTCTTGCGCGACCGGCCCGAAACGACGGCGCGACATTTATCCCTGGCCGACCGCGAGGCGCCTGCGCGGACCTGCGCTGCCTTGGACTCTGGCCAGGGCTCGAAAGCGGGGCAAGCCTACCAAAGCGCGCGCATCGGCGGCGGCATACTAACGTAGTTCGCTATTTCGGTCGGCGAAGCGCGCCGCGTTTCGCGGTCGCGGCAGGGAAGCCGCGCACCCGCGCGGCAACAATTGTCGGGCGTTTTCTGGCAAGCTCCTTGCTTCACCTAACGAAGCAACAACTCCAAGGAGGTGGAACGTGGCGACACGACACTGGCTCCCGCTGGTTCTGCTGGCGCTATCGACCTGCGGCAGCGCCTTGGCCGGCCCGACCCTGGATGCCGTCAAGCAGCGTGGCTATCTCAAGTGCGGCGTCAGCCAGGGCTTGCCCGGATTCTCGACGCCCAGCCAGAAGGGCGAATGGACCGGACTCGACGTGGACTACTGCCGTGCCCTGGCCGCGGCGGTGTTCGGCGATGCCGGCAAGGTGCGCTTCACGCCGCTGTCGGCCAAGGAGCGTTTCACCGCGCTGCAATCCGGCGAGATCGACATCCTCGCCCGCAACACCACCTGGACCTCGTCGCGCGACACCGAGTTGGGCTTCGACTTCGTCGGCGTGAGCTACTACGACGGGCAGGGCTTCATGGTGCGCAAGGAGCTGGGGCTGAACAGCGCCAAGGAGCTCGACGGCGCCACCATCTGCGCCAACGCCGGCACCACCACCGAGCTCAACGTCGCCGATTACTTCCGCACCCACGGCATGAAGTACCGTCCGGTGGTGTTCGAGAAGAGCGACGAGACGGTTGCCGCCTACGATGCCGGCCGCTGCGACGTCTACACCACCGACAAGTCCGGCCTGTACGCGCAGAAGGTCAAGCTCAAGGATCCGGCGGCGCATGTGATCCTGCCCGAGGTGATTTCCAAGGAGCCGCTGGGGCCGTTGGTGCGCCAGGGCGACGCGCAGTGGTTCGATATCGCCAAGTGGACCCTGTTCGCGCTGATCGGCGCCGAGGAGCTCGGCCTGACCTCGGCCAACGTCGAACAGCAGCGCAAGACCTCGCAGAATCCGGAAGTGCGGCGCATGCTCGGGGTCGAGGGCAAGCTCGGTCAGGCCCTGGGCCTGCCGGGCGACTGGGCGTTCCAGGCCGTGCGCCAGGTCGGCAACTACGGCGAGATCTTCCAGCGCAACCTGGGCGGCGCGCCGCTCAACATCGAGCGCGGCCAGAACGCGTTGTGGACCCAGGGCGGGCTGATGTACGCCCCGCCGTTCCGTTGATCGCGCATGTCGGCTTCTGAATCGAAGGCGCCGCCGGACGCGGTCCCATTGTGGCGCCGTCCGCGGCTGCGCGGCTGGCTGCTGCAGGCGCTGTTGCTGGCGGCGGTGCTCGGCGCGGTCGGGCTGATGTTCGGCAATGCCCTGGACAATCTGGCGCGGCAGGGCATCGCCTCCGGCTTCGGCTTCTGGGACCAGCCCGCCGGCTTCGGCATCAACACGACGCTGATCGAGTACAGCGAGACATCGAGCTACGGCCGCGCTTTCCTGGTGGGGCTGCTCAACACGCTGCTGGTGTCGGCCATCGGCATCGTGCTCGCCACCCTGGTCGGCTTCGTGATCGGTGTGGCCCGGCTGTCGCCGAACGCGCTGATCCGAGGCTGGGCCTATGCCTACGTCGAGGTCATCCGCAACATCCCGCTGCTGCTGCAGATCTTCTTCTGGTACTTCGCGGTGCTGCGGCCGCTGCCCGGGCCGCGCGAGGCGATCTCGCTGTTCGATCTGGCCTTCCTGAGCAACCGCGGGCTGCAGCTGCCGCGTCCGCTGCCTGAGCAGGGCTTCGGCTGGCTGCTGGCGGCGTTCCTGGTAGGCATCGTCGCGGCGGTCGTGCTGCTGCGCCGCGGCCGCGGCGGCGGCCGTTGGTGGTGGAGCCTGGCGGCCTTGCTGCTGCCGCCGCTGGCGGTGGCGGCGCTGGTCGGCTGGCCGCTGGGGTGGAGCGTGCCGGAACTCACCCGCTTCAACTTCCGCGGAGGCATGGCGCTCACGCCCGAGTTCGTGGCCTTGGTGCTGGCGTTGTCGCTGTACACCGCGAGCTTCATCGCCGAGATCGTGCGCGCCGGCATCCAGTCGGTGCGGCGCGGGCAGCGCGAGGCGGCCGCGGCGCTGGGGCTGCCGCCGGGGCTGACGCTGCGCAAGGTGGTGCTGCCGCAAGCGATGCGGGTGATCGTGCCGCCGCTGACCAACCAGTACCTGAATCTCACCAAGAACTCGTCGCTGGCCGCGGCCATCGCCTATCCCGACCTGGTGTCGGTGTTCGCCGGCACGGTGCTCAACCAGACCGGCCAGGCGGTGGAGGTGATCAGCATCACCATGGCGGTGTACCTCGCGATCAGCCTGACCATCGCCGCCCTGATGGGCTGGTACAACCGCCGCCAGGCGTTGGTGGAGCGTTGACCATGGAACGCATGCCGCCGCCGAACCGTATCGGCCCGCTCGCTTGGGCGCGGGCCAACCTGCTGTCCGGTCCGTTCAATATCTTACTGACGCTGCTGGGGCTGTGGCTGTTGTGGGCGATCGTGCCGCCGGTGCTGGAATGGGCGCTGCTCAAGGCGCAGTTCCTCGGCGACAGCCGCGACGACTGCGGCGGCGAGGGCGCCTGCTGGGTGTTCGTGCGGGTGCACCTGCCGCAGTTCCTGTACGGCTTCTATCCGGAGGCCGAGCGCTGGCGCGTGAACCTGGGCGTGGCGCTGCTGGCGGTGTTCGCCGTGCCGCTGGCCTGGCGCCGGCTGCGCGAGAACGTCTGGGCGTGGGCCGCGCTGTTCCTGGCCTATCCGCTGCTCGCCTGGTGGCTGTTCCACGGCGGCCTGGGGCTGCCGGAAGTGGACACCAGCCGCTGGGGCGGCTTGTTCCTGACCCTGGTGGTGGCCGGTTCCAGCATGGCCGCGGCCTTGCCGCTGGGAATCCTGCTGGCGCTGGGGCGGCGCTCGGAGCTGCCGGTGGTGAAGGCCGTGAGCACGGTGTTCATCGAGTTCTGGCGCGGCGTGCCGCACATCACGGTGTTGTTCATGGCATCGGTGATGCTGCCGCTGTTCCTGCCGTCCGGGGTGGATCTGGACAAGCTGCTGCGGGCGCTGATCGGCGTCGCCATCTTCGCCGGCGCCTACATGGCCGAGGTGATCCGCGGCGGTTTGCAGGGCGTGCCGGCGGGGCAGCTGGAGGCGGCCAAGGCGCTGGGGCTGAGCTACTGGCGGCAGATGCGGCTGGTGGTGCTGCCGCAAGCGCTGCGCCTGGTGATCCCCGGCATCGTCAACGTCTTCATCGCGCTGTTCAAGGACACTTCGCTGGTGCTGATCATCGGCCTGTTCGACCTGCTTGGCGTGGTTCAGGCCGCGGTCACCAACCCGCAGTGGCTGGGTTACGCGATAGAGGGTTATGTATTCGCCGCGCTGGTGTTCTGGCTGTTCTGCTACGGCATGTCGGTGCTGAGCCGGCGGCTGGAGCGGCGGCTCAACGTCGGCCGCGGCGCGCCTCAGGAGCTTGCATGAACGAAAACCAGGCCGCGGTCCGCTTCGAGCGGGTCAACAAATGGTTCGGGCAGTTGCATGTGCTGCGCGACGTCAATCTGTTCGTGCGCGCCGGCGAGCGCATCGTGATCTGCGGTCCGTCCGGTTCCGGCAAGTCGACGCTGATCCGCTGCGTCAACCGCCTGGAAAAGCACCAGCAGGGGCGGGTGGTGGTCAACGGCGTGGAACTTACCGACGACCGCAAGCGCATCGAGCGGATCCGCCGCGAGGTCGGCATGGTGTTCCAGCACTTCGAGCTGTTCCCGCACCTCACCGTGCTGGAGAACTGCACGCTGGCGCCCATCCATGTGCGCGGCATGGCGCGGGCCGAGGCCGAGGCGCTGGCCATGGAGTACCTCAGCCGCGTGCGTATCCCGGACAAGGCGAACAGCTATCCCGGCCAGCTGTCCGGCGGGCAGCAGCAGCGCGTCGCCATCGCCCGCGCCCTGTGCATGCAGCCCAAGATCATGCTGTTCGACGAGCCGACCTCGGCGCTGGATCCGGAGATGATCAAGGAAGTGCTGGACGTGATGGTCGAGTTGGCCGCGTCGGGCATGACCATGCTCTGCGTCACCCACGAGATGGGTTTCGCCCGCGAGGTGGCGGACCGGGTGGTGTTCATGGACCAGGGCACGATCGTCGAGGCGGCCGAGCCGGAGCTGTTCTTCAAGGCGCCGCAGACCGAGCGGGCGAAGCAGTTCCTGAGCCAGATTCTGGGGCATTGACGGCCGGCGGATGCGGAGTCGGCATGACGAGGTCTTCGTTCCGTCAGCCGCGGAGTCCCGGACACACTCGTCGCATCGCCACCCTCACTCCGTCCCGTCCTCCCGCGCCTGCTCGCGAAACCGTGCCGGGCTCTCGCCGGCCCAGCGGCGGAAGGCCTTGGCGAAGGCGCTGTCGTCGGAGAAGCCGAGGTCCTCGGCCAGTTCGCGCAGCCTATCGCCGCGGCGCAGCCGTTCCGACGCCATGCGGAACAGGGTGGCGTCGCGCAGCAACTTGAACGAGGTGCCTTCCTGCGTCAGCCGGCGGTTGAGGTGGCGGCCGCTCATGCCCAGAAGCTCGGCGATGCGCTCCTTGCCCCAGTTCGGGTGGTGGCGTACCAGCGCTTCCACCTGCGCGCCCAGCTCATGAGCGGACAGCGAGGCCAGCATCTGGTCGGCGGCCCGCTGCAGGTGCTCGCGCATGGCGGCGTTGGCCTGGATCAGCGCCACCGACAGATCCCTCCGCGCGTAGAGCAGGCCGTACTCGCCGGCGTCGAAGCGCACCGGGCAGCCGAGCAGCGAACGGTAGCGGGCGGGTTCGGCCAGCGGCCGATGCGCCAGGCATACCTCGGCCGGGCCGGCGCGGTCGCCACTCATCCAGCGCGAGAGGTGGACGAAGCAGCCGATCGCCGCTTCCGCGCGGATTTCGCGGCAGACCTCGTAGCCGGGTAGATAGCGTAGCCGCACGCCGGCGGCTCGCTCGGACACGTCGAGCTGGCTGCCCTCGGCGATGATGGGGAAGTACTCGATCAGCGCCGCCAAGGCGTCGTTCAGGGTGTCGCAACTCATCAGCAGCAGCCCGGCGCTGTCGAGATGACCGACCTGGATCTCCAGACCCATGCGCAGGCCGATCAGCGGATCGGACGCGGCGGCGGCGATGGCCTGCCACAGCGCGTCCTGCAGCGGCAGCGGCACCCGCGCCGGATGCTGCTTGAGCTCGGCCGGCAGCGCCGGCGGCAGGGCAATGCCCAGCCGCTCGGCGGCTTGTACGATGGCCTGGCTGAAGCGCAGGGTGACCGTGGGCGTTCTGGTCATGAGTACCCGGCGTGCGCGTCTCGAATTGACCGCATCGAAGTCCCGTTTTCGCCGTTATTGCCGACGGCGGCTGGTCTAGGCTGACAGGATATGCCCCGCAAGAGGGCACAAGAATAACGAAAACAAGATATCGAGCGAGGAGACGAGGCATGTACGCGGTGATAGGCGCCGGCCCCATGGGCTTGGCGGCCGCTCGTAATTTGAGCAAGCACGGAATTCCCTTCACCGGCTTCGAGCAGCACAGCGAGGTCGGCGGGCTGTGGGACATCGACAACCCCCACAGCACCATGTACGAAACGGCGCACCTGATCTCGTCCAAGGGCACGACCCAGTTCGCCGAGTTCCCCATGCCCGCCTCGGTGGCGACCTACCCGCACCACGCCGAGATGCGGCAGTACTTCCGCGACTACGCGCGTCACTTCGATCTGTACCGCCATTACGAATTCTCCACCCGCGTGGTCAGGGTCGAGCCCGACGGCGACGGCTGGCGGGTCATCACCGAGGCGAAGGGCCAGCAGACCGTGCGCCATTTCGACGGCGTGCTGATCGCCAACGGCACCTTGCACCATCCCAATCTGCCCAAGCTGCCTGGCGAGTTCGCTGGCGAGCTGATCCACTCCAGCGAGTACCGTTCGCCGCGGCAGCTGGCGGGCAAGCGCGTGCTCATCGTCGGCTGCGGCAATTCCGGCGCCGACATCGCGGTGGACGCGGTACACCACGCCGCCAAGGTCGACATCTCGCTGCGGCGCGGCTACTACTTCGTGCCCAAGTTCATCTTCGGCCGTCCCACCGATACCCTCGGCGGACGGCTGAAATTGCCGCGCCGGCTCAAGCAGCTGCTGGATGGTCTGCTGGTGCGGGCGGTGATGGGCAAGCCCTCGCAGTACGGGCTGCCCGATCCCGACTACCGGATGTACGAATCCCATCCGGTGATGAACTCGCTGATCCTGCACTACCTCGGCCAGGGCGACGTCGGCCCGCGCCCGGACATCGCCGCCATCGACGGTCACCGCGTGACCTTCAAGGACGGCAGCCGCGGCGAGTACGACCTGATCCTGCTGGCCACCGGCTACAAGCTGCATTACCCGTTCATCGACCGCGCCGAGCTCAACTGGCCCGAAAGCGCCGGTGCCCCGCAGCTCTATCTGAACGTGTTCCACCCGCGCTACGACAACCTGTTCATGATGGGCATGGTTGAGGCCACCGGGCTGGGCTGGGAGGGGCGCAACGAGCAGGCCGAGCTGGTGGCCTTGTTCATCCGCGGCCTGGCGCAGGGCGTGCCGGCGGCGGCCAAGATCAAGGCGCTGAAGATGCGCTCGGCGGCCGAGCGCATCGACGGCGGATACCGCTACCTGAAGCTCGAACGCATGGCGTACTACGTGCACAAGGACACGTACCGCGCCGCCGTGCTCGCCCATAGCCGCGAGCTACGCCGGGATCTGGCCGCGTCGGGCGCGGCCGCTTCCGCTGGTTCCCACGTCAAGCCGGCAGCGTAGAGGTGCGGCCATGAGCGGTGCTCTTCCGATTCAGTTCAATCCCGCCAGCCTGGTGCTGCTCAACGCCATCCTCGCGCTGATGATGTTCGGCGTGTCGTTGGACCTGCGTCCGGCCGACTTCAAGCGCGTGCTGGTGTCGCCGCGCGCGCCGTTCGCCGGCTTGTTCGCCCAGTTCCTGCTGTTGCCGGCGGCGACCTGCCTGGGGACCTGGGCGTTCAGGATCGACCCGGAGTTGGCGCTGGGCATGATCCTGGTGGCGGCCTGCCCGGGCGGTTCGTTCTCCAACATCATGACCTGGCTGGCGCGCGGCAACGTGGCGGTATCGGTGAGCATGACCGCCATCTCCAGCCTGGCCGCGGCCGTGCTCACGCCGTTCAACTTCGCGCTGTATGGCTATCTCAACCCGTACACCCGCGAGCTGCTGACCAGCATCGCCGTCGATCCGTTCGAGCTGCTGTTGTTGGTGCTGCTGGTGCTGGGCCTGCCGCTACTGCTGGGTATGTGGGTAGGGAAACGCTTTCCCGGCCTGGCCGGGCGGGTGGAGAAGCCGCTGCGGCATGTGGCGCTGCTGGTGTTCCTCGCCTTCGTCGGCATCGCCTTCTTCAACAACTACGGCTTGTTCATCGAGCGCTTCCACACCTTCTTCTGGTTGGTGGTGGCCCACAACACCATGGCGCTGGGATTGGGCGCGCTGATGGGGCGGCTGCTGCGGCTGCCGGTTGCCGACCGCCGCGCCGTCACCCTGGAGGTGGGCATCCAGAACTCGGGGCTGGGGCTGGTGATTCTGTTCACCTTCTTGCCTCAGGCCGGCGGGATGATGCTCATCACCGCCTTCTGGGGCGTCTGGCACCTCGTCTCCGGACTGACCCTGGCCAACATCTGGTCGCGGCTGCCCGTGCCCGCCGAACTGCCGGCCGCCGCCGAACCGCGCCAATAACGACAACGACGCATCCGCTTTCGCTTCCTGGGGGCTCCCGCAGTGACCAAGAGAGTGCTCATTACCGGCGCCGCCGGCTATGTCGGCAGCCTGCTGGGCGGCCGGCTGGCGGCCGATTTCCATGTGGTCGGCACCGACATCCGCAGCCGGGGCGACCTGCCGTTCCGGGTCGTGGAGATGGACGTGCGTTCCCCGGCGCTGGCCGACCTGCTCAAGGCCGAGCGCATCAGCCACGTCGTGCACCTGGCCTCGGTGCTCGATGCCGGCAACGATCGCGCCCGTGAGTTCGACATCGACGTCAATGGCACCCGCAACGTGGTGGAGTGCTGCCTGGCGGCAGGCGTGCGCCATCTCACGGTCACCAGTTCCGGCGCCGCCTACGGCTATCACCCGGACAATCCGGCCTGGATCGACGAGACCCAGCCGCTGCGCGGCAACGTCGAGTTCGCCTATTCCGACCACAAGCGCCAGATCGAGGAGATGCTCGCCGACTACCGCCGGCGGCAGCCGCAGCTGGGCCAGTTGATCCTGCGCCCCGGCACCATCCTCGGCGCCACCACCCGCAACCTCATCACCAACCTGTTCAAGGCCAAGCGCATGCTGGCGGTGCGGGGCAGCGACTCGCCGTTCGTGTTCATCTGGGACGAGGACGTGGTGCGGGCGATCGAGCACGGCATCCGCCAGGACCGCACCGGCATCTTCAACATGGCCGGCGACGGCGCGCTCACCGTGCACCAGATCGCCGCCATTCTCGGTAAGCCGGTGATGGCCCTGCCGGCCTGGCTGATCAAGAGCGCGCTGTGGTGCGGCCGGCGCCTGGGCGTGGGGCGCTACGGCCCGGAGCAGGTCAACTTCCTGCGCTACCGCCCGGTGCTGAGCAACCGCCGGCTGAAGGAGGAGTTCGGTTACCAGCCGCAAAAGACCTCCGAGGAGACCTTCCGCTTCTACGTCGAGCACGCGCGGGCGCGGGGTGAGCTGTGAGTTGCGTGCTGATCACCGGCGCTGGCGGCGGGCTGGGCAGGGCACTGGCGCGAGCCTTCTTCCTTCGCGGCGACAATCTGCTGCTGGCCGATCTCGACCCGGCGCAACTCAAGGCGACCGCCGAGGGCTTGGCCAACGAGCGGCGCGTCGCCTGGCTGGCCGGCGACATTACCGACCCCGCGCACCAGCAGGCGCTGCTGGAGATGGCGCAGGATCTGTTTGGCGGCGTGTCGGTGCTGGTCAACAACGCCGGCATCACCCACCGCTCGCTGATCGCCAAGACCGATCCGGCGGTGCTGCGCCGGGTGATGCAGATCGACTGGCAGGCGCCGCTGGAGCTGACGCTGGCGGCGCTGCCGCAACTGCAGCGCCAGCGCGGCAGCATCGTCAACATCGGCTCCATGGCCGGCTGGATGCCGGTGCTGGGCCGGGGCGCCTACTGCGCCGCCAAGAGCGCGCTGGCGCAGAGCTTCGAGGTGCTGCGCTGCGAGCAGCAGCGCCACGGCATCCATGTGCTGATGGCCTATCCGAGCTTCCTCGACACCCCGATCGAGCGCAACGCGCTCGGCTTCGACGGCCGGCCGGCGCGGCATGCCCGCTCCACGGTGGGCACGCCGAAGAGCGCGGACTGGATGGCCGCCCGCATCGTCCGCGCCCTGGAGCGGCGCCGCCGCCGGGTGTACTCCGACCGCATGAGCGTGGCGGCCAGCCTGCTGTGGCGGTTGCTGCCCGACCTCTATCAGCGGCTGATGACCCGCAAGTTCGCGGTGGAGTTGGATCAATGATCGACCCCTGGATCTGGCTGGGGGCGTTCATCCTGGCCGCGTACACCGTGGAGGCGGTGACCGGCTTCGGCAGCATCGTCATCGCCCTGGCGCTCGGCGCGCTGTTGCTGCCGATTCCCGAAATGCTGCCGGTGCTGGTGCCGCTGAACATCGTCATGAGCGGCTACCTGAGCATCCGCCATCGCAGCCGAATCCACTGGCCGACCCTGCTGCGGCTGATCCTGCCGCTGATGGCCGGCGGCACGCTGCTCGGCTATCTGCTACGGCCGGCGCTGGGCGGGACGCTGTTGCAGACCTTGTTCGGCGTGCTGATCGTATGGTTCGCCGCGCGCGAGTTGTGGCGCCTGCGCGGCGGCGGCACGGCGCGCCAGCACGGGCCGCTGGCGATGGGCGGCCTGATGCTGGCCGCCGGCGCCTCGCACGGGCTGTTCGCCTCGGGCGGGCCGCTGCTGGTCTACGCCCTTGCCGGCACCAGTCTGGACAAGTCGGCGCTGCGCGCCACCCTGATCGCGGTGTGGTTCAGCCTCAACAGCCTGCTGACGGTGATCTTCCTGCTGGACGGCACGCTGCTGCCGGCCTTGCCCCGGTTGCTCGCCTATCTGCCGTTGGTGGTGGTCGGCATCGTGGCGGGGGAGTGGTTGCACCGACGTATCGATGAGCGGCGTTTCCGGCAGTTGGTGTTCGCGGTATTGGTGGTGACGGGGGGCGTGTTGGCGTTGCCGGGTTGAGGGTTTTGGATCAGGCCATCGACAGATCTGGTAGCCCCCTCTCCCGGCTCCGGGAGAGGGGTAGGGGGCAAGGCTTTCTTCGGCGTCATCGAACTCGGAACGCCGATTCCAGCCATCAGCCCTTGGTCGGATCCGCTCCCACCTGCACCAACAGCTTGCCGCGGTTACGGCCCTGCAGCAGGCCCTGGAAGGCGGTCACCGCGTTCTCCAGGCCCTGCACCACGTCCTCGCGGTAGCGTACCTGGCCGTTCTTGAGCCAGCCGCCCATGTCGCGCAGGAAGTCGGGGAAGCGCTCGGCGAAGTCGAACTGGATGAAGCCGCGCACCATGATGCGGCGGCTCAGCACCGTGCGCAGGAAGCCGGGCAGCTTGTCGGGGCCTTCCGGCATGCCGGTGTCGTTGTAGTGGGCGATGATGCCGCACACCGGCATGCGGGCGAAGTCGTTGAACAGCGGCAGCACCGCCTGCAGCACCTCGCCGCCGACGTTCTCGAAGTACACGTCGATACCGTTGGGGCAGGCCGCGGCCAGGTCCTCCGCCAGGGTGGGGGAGCGGTGGTTGACCGCGGCGTCGAAGCGCAGCTCGTTCACCACGTAGTCGCACTTGTCCTGCGCGCCGGCGATGCCGACCACGCGGCAGCCGTGCAGCTTGGCGATCTGGCCCACCACCTGGCCGACCGCGCCGGCCGCGGCCGATACCACCACCGTCTCGCCGGACTTGGGCTTGCCCAGTTCCAGCAGGCCGACGTAGGCGGTGAAGCCGGGCATGCCCATCACGCCCACGGCCGTGCTGATCGGCGCCTGCTGCGGGTCGAGCTTGCGCACGCCCTTGCCGTCGGACAGCGCGTGGGTCTGCCAGCCGTTGGCGCACAGCACCAGGTCGCCGGGCTTGAAGCCGTCGACGTGGCTTTCCATGACCTCGGCGACGGTGCCGCCCTGCATGGTCTGGCCGATCTCCTGCGGCGCGGCGTAGGACTTGCCGGCGGCCATGCGCCCGCGCATGTACGGGTCGAGCGACAGGTAGATGGTTCGCAGCAGCATCTGGCCGGCCTGCGGCTTGGGAATCGGCATGGATTCCAGGCGCAGGTGGCGCTCATCCGGCATGCCCTCGGGGCGGGCGACGAAGACGATGCGTTGGCCGGTGGACTCGCTCATGGTTTCTCCTCTTTACTTACGGTGTTCGCGCTTCGATTGGCGCTGTTGTTGGTAGGAAGTAGTTGTACCAGCTAACGTTCGCCGTTGCAGGCGCGAGCGCGCGATTCCCTGCGCCGGAGCGCGCGGCTATCATGGCCGCCGCAGTCCCCCACGCCGAAGAAGATCGTTATGAGCCGTTACTGGAGCGCCCTGGTACATACCCTCACGCCTTACGTGCCGGGCGAGCAGCCCAAGCTGCAGAACCTGATCAAGCTCAACACCAACGAGAACCCGTACGGGCCTTCGCCCAAGGTGCTCGAGGCCATCCGCGCCGAGGTCGGCGAGGGACTCAAGCTTTACCCGGATCCGAACTCGGATCGCGTGCGCGGCGCCGTGGCCGCCTACTACGGCATCGAGCCGGCGCAGGTGTTCGTCGGCAACGGTTCCGACGAGGTGCTGGCGCATGCCTTCCAGGCGCTGCTCAAGCACGAGCGGCCGCTGCTGTTCCCGGACATCAGCTACAGCTTCTATCCGGTGTACTGCGACCTGTACCAGATCGAGTATCAGCGGATACCGCTGGATGACGATTTCCAGATCCGGGTCGACGACTATGTCCGGCCCAACGGCGGCATCATCTTCCCCAACCCGAACGCGCCCACCGGCCGCGCCTTGCCGCTCGTCGAGATCGAGCGGCTGCTGCGGGCCAATACCGACTCGGTGGTGGTGATCGACGAGGCCTACGTCGATTTCGGCGCCGAGTCGGCGGTGGCGCTGATTTCCCGCTACCCGAATCTGCTGGTGGTGCAGACCTTGTCCAAGTCGCGCTCGCTGGCCGGGCTGCGCGTCGGCTTCGCGCTGGGGCAGCCGACGCTGATCGAGGCGCTGGACCGGGTCAAGAACAGCTTCAATTCCTATCCGATCGACCGGCTGGCCATGGCCGGCGCCGCCGCGGCGCTGGAGGACAAGGCCTACTTCGAGCAGACCCGGCAGGCGGTGATCGCCAGCCGCGAGCGGTTGGTGGCGCAGTTGACCGAGCTCGGCTTCGAGGTGCTGCCGTCGGCCGCCAACTTCGTGTTCGCCCGCCACCCGCGGCGCGACGCCGCCGAGCTGGCGCAGGCGCTGCGCGAGCGCAGCATCATCGTTCGCCACTTCAAGGCGCCGCGCATCGAGCAGTTCCTGCGCATCACGGTCGGCACCGACGCCCAGTGCCAGGCGCTGGTGGACGCGCTGCGCCAGCTGCTGTGACGGGCGAGTGGCCATGCGCGTTGTCGAGCAAGCCGACGAGCATTCGCCGGACGACCTGATCCGGCTGTTCAACGCCGAGTTCCAGGACTCGGAGAACACGGTGCTGGTGCGCGGCGGCGACGAGCCCATCTACTTGCCGGCCGATGCCGAGTCGCCGCTGCACCGGGTGGTGTTCGCGCACGGTTTCTACGCCAGCGCGCTGCACGAGATCGCGCACTGGTGCATCGCCGGCCCGGAGCGGCGCAAGCTGGTCGACTACGGCTACTGGTACAAGCCGGACGGCCGCTCGGCCGAGGAGCAGGTGGAGTTCGAGCGGGTGGAGGTCAAGCCGCAGGCGGTGGAGTGGGGGCTGGCCATCGCCGCGGGGTTCCGTTTCGACGTCAGCGTCGACAACTTGTCCGGCATTCCCATCGACCGCGCTGGGTTCCGCCGCCGCGTGCACGCGCAGCTATGCGTCTACCATCGGGACGGCTTTCCGCCGCGGGCGCAGCGGCTGATGCGGCGGCTGCACGAGTTCTACGGCACCCGCTTCGAACTGCCGGCGCTGCCGCTCTAGGATTCGGATTGAGCGTGACGGCGGGCGCTCTCGGCCCGCCGTCGTGGCTCGACGTCAGCGCAGCTGGATCTTGCCGCCGCCGGGCAGGCCGCCACCGGTCAAGCCGCCAGGGCCGCCAAAGCCGCCGCCGCTGTCGGGCACGATCAGACCCGAAGCCGCCTCGCGGCGCAGCTGCTTGAGCCGTTCCATGGTGTCCTCGACCGCCTTGTTGGCGGTCTCGCCGAACTTCTCCACGGCCTGCTGCAGCGAGTCGGCCTCGATCTCGAAGCTCAGCGGCAGGGCGCCGGCGGGAGTGAGGATCTGGGTCTGGCCGACGTACAGCACCGGGCGGCTGTCGTCGCGGCTGCCGTCGCCGGTGACCGGGGTCAGGCGCATGATGCTGCCCACCCGACGGTCGGAGAACATCTCTTCCAGGTACAGATCCTTGGGGTCCATATTCAATTCGTCTGCGCGGTTATCCGCCATTTCCGTACGCCTCTTGCCGGGAAAATGTCTGGCCGGAAAGGTTACCAGGGTCTCGACGGCGGCGCTGCATCGGCGCGTGGGGGATGCACATGCGTAGGATCGTGATCCAGCGTCCGGGCAGTTACGAGCGCTTGCAGGTGGCCGAGGGGCCCGAGCCTGTTCCCGCAGTGGGGGAAGTGCTGATCGAGGTCAAGGCCATCGGCGTCAACTTCGCCGACTGCATCACCCGCATGGGGTTGTACGCCTCGGCCAAGGCTTACGTCGGCTATCCGATCACGCCCGGCTTCGAGGTGGCCGGCCACGTCGCGGCGCTGGGAGAGGGCGTGACCGACCTTGCGCTCGGCACGCCGGTGCTGGCGCTGACGCTGTTCGGCGGCTACGCCACCCGGATCACGTTGCCGCGGCAGCAGGTGTTCGCCATCCCGCGCGGTTGGTCGATGGCGCAGGCGGCCGCGATGCCGACCGCTTTCCTCACCGCCTGGTTCGCGCTCAACGAACTGGCGCATCCGCGCCCCGGCGCGAAGGTGCTGGTCCATTCCGCCGCCGGCGGCGTCGGCGGAGCGCTGGTGCAACTGGCGCGCATCCGCGGCTGCGAAGTGGTGGGCGTGGTCGGCGCGCGCCACAAGGTGGACGCGCTGCGTGCGCTCGGCGCCGCCGCGGTGATCGACAAGTCTTCCGAACCGCTGTGGTCGGCCGCTCGGCGGCTGGCGCCGGACGGTTTCGACGTGGTGCTCGACGCCAACGGCGCCGCCACCCTGGGCGAGAGCTACCGACACTTGGCGCCCGGCGGCAAGCTCGTGGTGTACGGCTTCCACAGCATGTTCCGCAAGGCTGCGGGCCGGCCGCCGTGGCTGAAGCTGGCGTGGGACTTCCTGCGCACGCCGCGCTTCAGCCCGTTGCGGCTGACCAGCGACAACCGCAGCGTGCTCGGTTTCAACCTGAGCTTCCTCGGCCATCGCACCGAGCTGCTGCGCACCGCCATGACCGAGCTGCTGGCTTGGGCCGAGGCTGGCCATATCCAGCCGCTCGCCACCACCGAGTACCCCTTCGACGCGGTGGCGCAGGCGCACCGCGATCTGGAGTCGGGGCAGACCGTCGGAAAGCTGGTGTTGCGGGTCGAGTGATGGAGATCGCGGGAAACGACGCTGAGCGCCGCGGTTCCTACTACCGCGGCTATCGAACATTAGTGCGATCGGATGGAGCCAGCCGGGCACGTTCTAGCCTACTGTTCCAATCAATGCGGCGAGGGACAGTATGTCCACTGAAGACCTAGCCACTGGCCTTGTCGTCGTTCCCGCCCCCGCCTTGGCGGGGGGAGGCCCTAGTTCCAAACAAGATCGGGCCGTCGCGGCGAGCAGCGAAGTTCGCTGTACGCACCAGTAGTGTTTCGCTGCCCTTACCCGGCTCCGTCGTCCCGCGTCGGCATCCGCGCCGGCGCCAGCCGTTCGCCGACCCGGTACCAGTCGAGCTGCCGGGTCAGCACCATCACCAGCGCCAGGCTGAGGAAGATCAGGCCGCTGCCCATCAGCAGGGCGTAGTCCTCGGCGCCGATGATCACGTACAGCGTGGCGTACAGCAGCGCCAACAATGTGGTGTAGAGCGCCGCGAGCCGTGTGCTGGCCAGGACATGGCGCAGGTAGTAGCCGAGCAAGCTCAGGCAGGCGACGGTGGCGATGCCGTAGGCGTAGCCGAAAGCGATGTGCTCGGCCAGCGACAGCAGCAGCAGGTAGAAAATGGTCAGCGCCAGCCCGACCAGCAGGTATTGCACCGGGTGGATGCGCAAGCGCCGCAGCAGCTCGATCAGCAGGAAGCCGACGAAGGTCAGGCCGACGAACAGCAGGCCGTACTTGAGCGAGCGTTCGGTCTGTAGATAGGCATCGACCGGGTCCACCAGCGCCACACCCAGCGCGTTGTCCAGGTAGTCGCGGCAGACGCCTTGGCCGCACTTGCCGGACAGGCGGGCGATCTGGCTGGTGGTTTGCCAGCGCGCGCTGAAGCCGTCGGCGCCGATGCTGCGAGTGCTGGGCAGTACCCGGCCGGTGAAACGCGGGTGCGGCCACACCGACTGCAGGTTCATGGTCATGCTCTTGCCGACCGGCGCGACCGCGATCTGCGCCATGCCGCGCAGGCTCACGCTCAGACGAAACGGCAGCTGGCCGCCGAGCGGATCGGGATCGACTTCGCCGAGCGGCGCGTGCAGCCCGGTTTCCAAGCCGTCGATACCGCTGCCGGCGCCGTCGAACGGGCGTTCGCCGCCGTTCCATTCGGCCACCGGTACCGCGCTCAGTCCGATCGGATCGGTCACGTGCAGCGCCAGCCAGGGCTCGCCGATCGACACCACGTCGGCGCGGGCGCGCAACGCGCGTAGTGGCTCGCTCGGGTAGTGACCGCTGAAGGTCAGCGCGGCGGTGTAGACCGGCACCTGATGGATTCCCAGGTAGCGCAGCTCGGTGGCGAGGCGGCTGTCGACCTGCAGGGCGTCGGGAAGGATCAGCTGCTGGCGTTTGCGCTGCACTTCCTTGTCGAAATGGTGCTTGCCGTCCTGATCCCACTCGCGCACCCGTTCGCGGACCACGTAGGGCACGACCAGCACCGGGCCGAGCACCTGCTGCCGGCCGGCCCAGCTGTGGGCAATGGATTGCTCGGCGTCGGCGCGGTAGCTCCGGCGCTCGTCCAGCTTGTCGCCGATCAGCAGCAGCGGGATCAGCAGGAGCAGGGACAGCAACCCCAACGTGAACAGCTTGAGGAGGAGCGGGCGTTGCACGGGAATCTCCTTCATGGATGTGGGATTCCCGGCAGCCTAGGCGCGCGTGGTGGCGCGGCCGCGGCGCGATTCTGACGAATTCGGGCAGCACCGGATCGAAGAGGTCGGGATTGTCCTTGGCCGCACGTACTGCGTTCGCTCCCCAGGACTTGCTAATCTCTTGCTGACGGCAGGATGCCGGCACCATACCAACGACAGCAGAGGGATCTGCTATGCGGCCAGCCAAGGTTCTGTTCATTTCCGGGGGATGCCTCGTCGTCGCCGGTTTGGGGTGGGCGATCGCGCTGTTGGTCCTCTACCTGCTCGCGCAGCAGCCGCTAGCTCGTGTCGCCACCGAGCCGGGCTGGATGTTCCGCACCGAACCCATCGAGCTCGATCCCGGCGAAAGCGGCAGGGTCGGGGTCGAACTCACCGTCACCAGCCACTACAGCGCGCGGGCGTTTTCGCCGCGGGGCGAAGGCGCCGAGGTCGATCTATACCAGGTACCCATCCACTACCGTGTGCTGAATTCGCAAGGCGAGACGCTGCTCGCGCAGTGGGTGGTGCTGGATGCCAATCGAAATCATCTGCTGCGCCAGGAGCAGCGGCCGAAGCTCGAGCTGGTTGGGCAGAGGCTGCGGGCCAAGTTCGATCCTTTCCGCGTGCCCGCCGACGGTAACGTGCAGGTGGAAATGCGCGTGCACACCGACGACGCCTACGGCGCGGAGCTGATGGACGCGCAGTTACAGGTGTTCCGGCATCAGCCGGCCGCGGCGACCAAGCTACCCACGGCCTTGCTCACCGGCGGTGTCGGCATGTTGTTGCTGATCGGGGCGGTGTTGCTCGAGGCCTGGGCCGGAATACGGCGCTTGCGCCCGCGCTCGACCGCGGCGCCAGCTGCTAGGCCGGCATTGGCCGGCTAGACGGTGGTTCGGTCGGCGGCAGCGATCGCCGCCATGTCCGACCAGCAGCCGTTGCTTGCTGTGCCGCTTCCACCGGGCAAAGCAGCGTCTCCTCATCCCGGGCATGGCGGCGGGAGATGCTATGTTCCGGAACAAGCCTGCATGTGCGGTTTGGGCGGCTAGTCGGTCTGTGGTGACTTCTTAAGCTTTTCCTGCGCCTTTCCCTGTGGGAGATTCTATGTTCCGGCACAAGGCTGGATGTGCGGTTTGGGCTGGTAGGTGGTCTGTTTCTTCATCAGGGCGAAGGCGACGCGGGCGAGCTTGCGGGCGAGGATGACCAGGGAGTGGATGCGCGAGAGACCACGATCGCGGTAGCGCTGGTAACAGGGCTGCCAAGTGGCGGAGCGGCTGGCGGCCATCGCCGCCAGGTACAGCAACCGGCGCAGTTCAGGATTGCCCTTTTTGGTGAGCTTGCGCCGACCGTGGTAGCG
>Ga0182741_1002039_pt1 | contig 24462 bp, 24 predicted proteins | sample eDN5th37CBELigOP_FD_128874 | JGI IMG/M metagenome (GOLD analysis project Ga0182741, IMG submission 128874) | Enriched Organic Plus compost microbial communities from Emeryville, California, USA - eDNA 5th pass 37_C BE-Lig OP (version 2) (version 2) ... | reverse complement strand
CTCAACCGGCTCTCCTCCCCACGGATCTCGGGTGTCCCCGAGATCCGCTCCCACGATGCGCAAGTCGGCAACACCCGCCTTGCGGCGGGGAGGAGGTGGAGGTGGGGGTGCCAGCGCAGGACTGGATCCAGCTTAGCGCTCACACCCCCACCCTGACCCTCCCCACAAGGGGGAGGGAATTCTGTCGCGCAACTCCCGATCTCGTAACTTCCCCGTCATGGTCGGTTCTGGCGCGGCACTGTCCCAGAAAAGGCAAGGCAAGTACGATGGCAGAGACGTGATCGAGCGTGCGCGCGGCGGCCATAGGGGCGCCTTACTCTGCCGCCATGCCTGTCCGGACTTCCGGCCACGGCGCCTGGCCAAGCGCCCGAAAGTGCCGGGCCTCCTTACGCGAAGGGGGCACGCGGGGCGCGGCGGGGCTATGCTCGGCGGATCGCAGCCCTGGGCGGAAGCGCTTTTGAAAGAGCGCTGTTCCGGCTACGGCGCTTGACGAAGCAGCTTTTTATGACGTCCAACTCATTTCATTAGGGAAGTTTATTCGATGCCGCGATATTGCCTTGCCCTCCTGGGCCTTCTTGCCGGAGCTGGATGGATCATTGCTGCAACGGTCCCGGCCCTCGCTCAGGGCCAGGCAGCGTCGGACGCAGAGGGTTCAAAACCGCTCAGGCTCACCGTGCGCCCTTCCGGCTTCGATGCGGACGCGGAGAATCAGGCTCGCCAGGAGCGCCTGCTCCGGCGCCTGGAGCAGGCGGATTACTCGGTCCGCTCCATCTGCGTGAATTGCGGCGACGCCTGGAAGCACCAGACCTACGCACCCTTCAACCCGCTCCAATCCCTCGGCATGCCGCATCCGTCGGACGACTAGGGTCCGGACGGCCCATGCGTGGCCGTCAAGCCTCCATGCCCCAGGCAGCCTTGAAGGGGCACAGCCGTGACCCGTATATTGCCGGCGGCGGGGACGACCCCGCTTTCCCCCACATCCCGGTAGGGACGACCCTGCCATCGACGGAGGTCCTGTCATGGCATGGATCTATCTCTTCGTCGCCGGTCTCTTCGAGATCGGCTGGGCGATCGGCCTGAAATACACCGAGGGCTTCACGCGCCTCGTCCCTTCGGTCCTGACGGGCGCCAGCATGATCGCCAGCGTGCTGCTGCTCGGCCTCGCCCTGAAGGCTTTGCCCGTGGGTACGGGCTATGCGGTCTGGACCGGGATCGGCACGGTCGGAACCGCAATCCTCGGGATCTATCTCTTCGGAGAGCCGGCCACCGCCGCCCGCCTCGCCTGCATCGGCCTGATCGTCGCGGGCATTCTGGGCCTCAAGCTGGCGGCCTGAACCGAGGCGATCCGTTCCACACTCTTGCCCGAACCGCGGCCCCTCCAAGCGGGGCCGCGGAACCGGCCGTCCCATTGCGCTGTTGGAGACACGACACGCCATTGGGACGAGACCATGTCATTGCAGAGTACCGACAGGACACCATCCTCGCTGACCACCACGAGCCTGATGATCCTGCTCGGATGGACCGTGGTGCGCCTCGTCACCCTTGGCGGCCGGCCGCAGCCGGCAGCACCCTCCCGCAGGCCCGCGGGCGCCGGTCATACGGGAGGCGCGACCACACCCGGCCGGAAATCCGCCGATTTCGGCGCCAGGACCGAGGGCGCCGCATCGCCCCATGAGACCGGGCGCGGACGGCAGGCGGACTCGCCGACCGAGATCCCGGCACGGGGCTGGAAGGATATTCTCTGGCGCGTCTATGAGCGGGTGCAGCACGATCGTGTCATGCTCGTCGCGGCCGGCGTCACCTTCTATGCCCTTCTCGCAATTTTCCCGGCCATCACGGCCCTGGTATCGATCTATGGCCTGTTTGCGGATCCGGCGAAGATCCAGAGCCACCTGAGCATGCTTTCGGGCGTTCTGCCGGGCGGTGCGCTCGAGATCATCGGTGAGCAGGTGACGCGGATCGCCAGCAACGGCTCGGGCACGCTGGGGCTGAGTTTCCTCGTCGGTCTCGCGGTCGCCCTGTGGAGCGCCAATGCGGGCATGAAGTCGATCTTCGATGCCCTGAACATCGTCTACGAGGAGGAGGAGAAACGCTCCTTCATCATGCTGAACGTGGTTTCGCTCGGCTTCACGCTCGGCGCCATCGTGTTCATGCTTATGGCCCTGGGCATGGTCGTGGTGGTGCCCATCGTGCTCAGCTATCTGGGCCTTGAGACATGGACCGAGACCCTGGTGGCCCTGCTGCGCTGGCCGGCGCTCCTGATCGGCATCGTTCTCGCCCTGGCGCTGGTCTACCGTTACGGGCCGAGCCGCGACAATGCGAAATGGCGCTGGATCACGCCCGGCAGCCTCATTGCTTCCGTCCTGTGGCTTGCGGGCTCGATGCTGTTTTCCTGGTACGTGGCGAATTTCGGCAAGTACAACGAGACCTATGGATCCCTCGGCGCCGTTATCGGCTTTATGACCTGGATCTGGATCTCGACGATCATCGTGCTGCTCGGAACCGAGATCAATGCCGAGATGGAGCACCAGACCGCGAAGGATACGACCGAGGGACCGCACCAGCCCCTCGGCACCCGCGGCGCCACCATGGCGGACACGCTCGGCGAAGCGAAGGCCTGAACCCTCGCCTCGGCAGGCTTAGAACACGCATTCCCGGAAGGCGGGCTCCACCGAGCCGTTCCAGGCACCGTGATAGCGCTCGAGGAGACGCTCCGCCGGGGTGACGCCCGTCTCGACGATCTCCTGCGCATAGGCGAGATGGCGGGTTTCATCCTGCCCTGCCGCATCCTTGAAGGCTCTGCGCCGGAGGCCGGCTTCCGAGAGCGCCAGTACTTCGTTGGCAATCTCGCGCACGCTGCGGCCTGCGATCTCGGCCTTGAGCGCAAGGGTCGGCACATCGGCGCGCAGGCGGTTGCGCTCGGCTGCGCTCCAGCCCTTCACGAGCTCCCAGGCCCCGTCGAGTGCGGCGGAATCGTAGAGAAGACCCGCCCAGAAGGCCGACAAAGCCACGATATGCTCGGGCGGCCCCACATCGGCGCCGCGCATTTCCAGGTAGCGCTTGAGGCGCACTTCCGGAAACAGGGTGGAGACATGGTTCGCCCAGTCGGAGCGCGTGGCGCGCTCGCCCGGCAGCGGCGAGAAACGTCCCTCGAACAGATCCTTGAAGGACGCGCCTGCCACGTCGTGATAGGTCGAATCGCGCTTGACGAAATACATCGGCACGCCGAGTGCCCAGTCGACATAAGCCTCGTAACCGAAGCCGTCATCGAAGGCGAAATCCATCATGCCCGTGCGGTCGCGGTCTGTGTCGAGCCAGATAGCGGAGCGGCGGGACAGGAAACCGTTGGGCTTGCCGTCCGTGAAGGGCGAATTGGCGAAGATCGCCGTGGCGATGGGCTGGAGCGCAAGCGAGACGCGCAGCTTCCGCACCATGTCGCTCTCGGATTCGTAATCCATGTTCACCTGCACGGTGCAGGTGCGATACATCATGTCGAGGCCGAGCGATCCGACCTTCGGCATGTAATCGGTCATGATCTTGTAGCGCGCCTTCGGCATGACCGGGGTCTGGGCACGGGTCCAGAGCGGGCTCATACCCAGGGTCAGAAATCCGAGGCCGAGCTCCTGCCCGACGGCCTTCACGTGATCGATGTGAAGCGCCGTCTCGTCCGCCGTTTCATGCAGGGTCCGCAGGGGCGCGCCCGACAGTTCGAACTGCCCGCCTGGCTCCAGGGAGATCGCGCCGCCTCCGGCCTCGTCGAAGAGCCCGATGGGCTGCTCCTGCTCGAGGATAGGCTCCCATCCGGTGCGGGCCTGCAGACCCTCCAGGAGCGCACGGATTCCGCGCCCGCCCTCATAGGGGACCGGGGAGGCATCGGCCGTGTAAAAGGGGATCTTCTCGTGCTCTGTGCCGAGCCGCCATTCGCTTCGCGGCTTCTCGCCGTCAGCGATCCACGCGACGAGTTCCGCACGCGTGGTGATTGGGGTCGTATCCGATACGTCCCGCGCCATGAACCACCTCATCAAAAAGCGCGTTCAAGGCGCGCCGACTCAGGTCGCGACTAGATAGGCGCGTTACGGACAAGCTGCAATGCGGTGCCGGAAGAAAGCTCATCGGATCTTGCATGGCTCGGAAAGCGCCAACCTGCCTCCTCCCCCAACTGATCTCGTGTGTCTGCGGGAAGCCCTGACCTGCTCTCCTCCCCCCTGTGGGGAGGAGCTGGAGGTGGGGGTGTTGGCGCTGAACTGAATCCAGCATGGCGCTCACACCCCCACCCTAACCCTCCCCACAAGGGGGAGGGAATCGCGTCGCGCAGCGTCCCAGTTGTGCGTGCCCTCTCCGGAGAAGCCGTCCCCTCACCCGGTGCCTAGCACCGGCCTCTGCCTTAGAAAGCGGTAAAAGTGCAGCAATGCTGGTCTAATGCCGAACCATGGTATCGCCGGTGGTTTCGGCCGCAAGCCAGTCCACGACGCCGAACAGAGCATCCCGGTTCGACAGGCCGCGGCCGACCGCTTCCGTGTACAGGGAAAGCTGCCGGTCGGCGCTGGTGCCGCGGGCGATGATCCAGCGGCAGAGATCCAGCTCGCTGCGGCAGCCCAGGGCGTCCGCGTCCTCGGCCACGAGCGCAAGGGTCTCGTCGAGCATCTGCCGCACGGGCTTGGCGCTGCGGGTCGCCTCGTCCACGAAGCTGCCGTGGATCCCATAGCGCTGGGCCCGCCAGCTGTTCTCATCGTTGATGGCCCGGGAAGCGCCGGTCTGGCCGGCATTAAGGGCCTTATCGCGGCTCAGGTGTCGCACGAGGCAGCGGTAGAGGGCCGCGATGGCAAGGGTGTCGTCGATACGTGTGCAGCTGTCGGCGACCCGCAATTCCAGGGTCGGATGCTTCAGGGACGGCCGGATGAACCACCACACATAGCTGGAATTCTCGATGGCCCGCGCCGCCACCAGGGTATCGATGTAGCGCTGGTAATCCTTCTCGTCCGCGAACAGATCCGGCAGGCCGGTGCGCGGCAGCTCGCGATAGGCCGCAAGCCGGTAGCCGAGGAGGCCTGTGCGCTGCGACTGCCAGAACGGCGAGGAGGTCGACAGGGCCAGGAGCAGCGGCAGGAAGGGCTGGATGCGGTTCATGATGTCGACCCGGGTCGCGAGATCCGGGATTTCCACATGGACGTGCATGCCGCACACCACCGTGCGGCTGCCGACCATCTGCAGGTCGTGCATCACCTTGCCGTATCGGGGCTGCGCATTTGGCCGCACCCGCGCCCAGACGGCCAGCGGGTGAGTGCCCGCCGCCATGACGGACAGCCCATGCTCACGGGCGATCTGACCGACGGAGGAGCGCAGGCTCGAGAGCTGCGCACGGGCCTCGGCGAAGTCGACGCTGGGTTTTGTGGCAATCTCGATCTGCGGCTCGAGCATTTCGTGCGTGATGCCGTCTTCGAGATTTTCGTGGCAGGACGCGAAGAACTCCTTCACTCTTGCGCGGGCAACATCCCGCTTGGCGGCATCGTTGACGAAGTACTCCTCCTCGATGCCGAACTTGAATTCCCCACCCATACTTGAATTCCTCTTATCTTATTCTTGAGTACTTCCGAACTAGACGCTCGCCCGCTTCGACGGCGCCCAAACTCCTCTTCAATGAGGCGAGATTGGGGCGGACCGGAAGGGAACTGCCAAGCTATTGAGGCTAGCGGGAAATCTTCGTCGTGCGTCGTTGGAGGATCGGATCAGACCCAGTCTCCCAGCACCGACTGGACGACCGCCAGGGCTGCGACAGCGGCGGTGTCGGCACGCAGGATTCGCGGCCCCAACGATACGCGGATACATCTTTCGTGGGCGGCGACAAGCGCTCTCTCCTGGTCGACGAAACCCCCTTCGGGGCCCACAATAACGGCGAACTTGGCCGGCTGGTTCCACCCCTCATCTACGGCTTTTCGCAGCGCCTCCACGGGGTTGGCGATGGGGGCGTTCTCGTCGCAGAAGAGGATCAGCCTATCCTGCTCCAAGTCTTTGATGAATTTGGGGAAATCTACCTCTTCCCGAACCTCCGGAAGGCCCAGGATGCCGCATTGCTCGGCCGCCTCGACGGCATTACTCCGCATGCGCTCCAGATTCACCCGCGTGGCCTGGGTCCGGCGGGTCAGGACCGGCTGGAGAACTCCCGCGCCCATCTCGACCGCCTTCTGGACCATATAGTCGAGGCGCGCATGTTTCAGGGGCGCGAAGGCATAGACGAGATCAAGCGGATAAGTCTGCTCGCGGGTGCGGGCGACACAGACGAGATCCGCGGCCTTGCGCCCTTCCACCGCCACGGCCGCCCTCCACTCCCCGTCCCGGCCGTTGAAGACTAGGACCGCATCCTCGGCCTTCAGGCGCAGCACGTTCAGGAGATAATTGGCCTGTGCCCGGTCGAGCGCGAGGCGCGCGCCCTCGGCAAGCGGCGCATCGACGAACAGGCGGGGGGCGTTGAAATCGTAATGGGCCATGGCGACTCCGCAGGTGGGGACAGGATTAGCAAGTCCGTCTCCCGGACGGGAGGGCGCCGGGCGGGCTGTTCCCCCGGAATTTTGCGTGCGCCCGATCACATCCTGCGCAGGGGAGACCATTCGCCCCTTGGCCGGGGGAGTTTGAACGTGTTAACGGAACGGCTGCCCGCGATCCGTCGCGGACTTCCAGATCCGGGGAATGTGTCGATGCTGCCTATCCGTTCGCACCTTGCTGCCACCTTTGCCGTCGCGGGCGTCTTCATGGCCGGCCCTGCCTTCGCGCAGGCGAGCGGTTGCGGAGATGCGCAGAAATTCCTGACCGAGCGCCAGAGCCTGATCCAGCAGATCAACAAGCTCGGCGGCGGCGGCAAGAAGAAGACCGTCGATCCCCGCGCGGCCTGCGGGATCTTCACCAAGCTCGTGTCCAACGGCAGCGTGGGCCTCAAATGGCTCGAGACGAACAAGGTCTGGTGCCAGGTGCCGGACGAGTTCGCCAAGGGTCTCGAAGAAGACCACAAGCGCGCCGTGGAGATGAAGGGCAAGGCCTGCTCGGCTGCCGCCAAGCTGGCCGAGATGGAGAAGCAGGCCAAGAAGCAGCAGCAGCAGGGCGGCGGATTGCTCGGCGGCGGCGGACTGACCGGCTCCTACACCATGCCGAAGGGCGCCCTCTAAGGGCCGGCCCGTTTCCGTGCCGGAGCGTCCCGCCGCATCCTCCCTGCCGGATGCCGTCCGCGGCCATTGGGCCGATCGGCTGGCGCCGGCGGCCCTTCGCCCATATTTACGCCTCGCCAGGATCGAGCGGCCCATCGGATGGTGGCTGCTCCTCCTGCCCTGCTGGTGGTCGGCGGCCCTCGCCGCCGTCGCGGGCGGGCTCCCCTGGCCGAACCCCTTCCATTGCCTGCTCTTCCTGATCGGCGCCGTGGCCATGCGCGGAGCGGGCTGCACCTATAACGACATCGTCGACCGGGATCTCGATTCCCGCGTGGAGCGCACGCGCGACCGCCCCCTCCCGTCGGGCCAGGTCGGGCTCAAGGGCGCCCTCACGTTTCTCGGCCTTCAGGCGTTGGTGGGCCTGTTGGTCCTGCTCCAGTTCAACGGCTTCGCCATCGCGACGGGCTTCGCGTCCCTGGGGATCGTCGCGCTCTACCCGTTCATGAAGCGCTTCTTCTGGATGCCGCAGATCGTCCTCGGCCTCGCCTTCGCCTGGGGCGCGCTCATGGGCTGGGCCGCGGCCTTCGGCTCCCTGAGCCTGCCTGCCCTCCTCCTCTATGCGGGCAGCATCGCCTGGGTCGTTGGCTACGACACGATCTATGCCCTCCAGGACATCGAGGACGACGAGATTGCCGGGATCAAGTCCTCGGCCCGGTTCTTCGGCGAGAGGGTCCGGCTCGGCGTCGGCCTCTGCTACGGCCTGGCGCTCGCCTTCATGATCCCGGCCTTCTGGCTGGCCGGAGCCGGCCTCGTATCCTTTGCGGGGCTTGGCCTCTTCGCGCTCCACCTCGCCTGGCAGGTGGCGCGGATCGACCGCGCCGACGGCGCTCTCGCCCTGCGCCTGTTCCGGTCCAACCGGGATGCGGGCCTGATCCTGTTCGCGGCCATGACCCTGGAATGCCTCCTGCGGAGTCTTTGAAACGCCTTAGACTCCGTATTCCTGCTCGACCGGCTGCACCGCCACAGGCTCCGGCCGGCGCAGGCTCACGAGGCTTAAGGCCAGTGCACCCACCGCGCAGGCCGCGATGGCGCCGACCATCGGCAGGGACGTACCGTCGAACATCAGGCTGACGATCACGATCATCACGCCGCCCGCCACCATCTGCAGCGTGCCGCCGAGCGCGGAGGCCAGACCCGCGATGGGCCCGTGATCCTCGAGCGCCAGCACCATGGTGGCCGGAATGACGAGGCCCAGGAACGCGAAGGACGCGAAGAGCAGCACGACCAGCACCGCGAGGCTGTCGATGCCTGCCGCCGTGAGGGCGAAGAGCAGAACCGCGAAGAAGGCGTAGCAGGAGGCGGCGGCTGCCACGACCCGCTTCATGCCGAAACGGGAGCCAAGCGTCGCTGTGAGCTGCGAGGCGCCGATGAAGCCCACCGCGTTGAGCGAGAAGGTGAAGCTGTACTGGGTCGGCGTCAGGCCGAAATGATCGATATAGATGAAGGACGAGCTCGCCAGGAACGCGAAGAAGCTCGACATGCCGAGCCCGCCCGTGAAGGTGAGCGCCAGGAAGTGCCGGTCCCGGAAGAGCTGCCCGAATCCGCCGAAAACCTCACCGAGGCTGACCTTGATCCGCTCCGCGGGCGGGCGCGTCTCGGGCAGCGAGAAGGCGAGCAGGACGAGGCTCACGGCCGCCGCCGCCGTGACGGCGACGAAGACGGCGCGCCAGCCGAACGGCACGATGAGGGCGCTGCCGGCCAGCGGCGCCAGGATGGGCGACACGCTGATCACCAGCATCACCAGCGACATCAGCCGCGTGGCCTCGATGCCCGTATGCAGGTCCCGGATGATCGCCCGCGGGATGACCATGACAGAGGCCGCGCCGATGCCCTGCACGAAGCGGAAGACGATCAGCGCCTCGATGCTGCCGGCCAGGATGCACCCGACGGAGCCGGCCGTGAAGAAGGCGAGCCCCACATAGAGCGGGGGCTTGCGCCCGATCATGTCGGAGACCGGCCCGTAGACGATCTGACAGAGGCCGAAGGCTACGAAGAAGGCCATCAGGGTCATCTGAGTCGCGGCGGTCGAGGCCCCCAGGTCCGACGCGATCGTCGGCAGGGCCGGAATATACATGTCGATCGCGAAGGGTCCGATAGCCGAGAGAAGGCCGAGGACGAGAGCGGTTCTGGCGTAGCTGGAACGCATGGGAGATCCTTGGGGATCGTTCGGATGGTGGGAGAGCGGACGAGGCCGGGCGGCCCGGTCTTTTAAGCTTGGGCCTGAGGCAGCATGGCGACGAGCATCCAGCGATGGCCGAAGGGATCCTCGACCATGGCGAAGCGCGCGCCGAAGAAGGCATCGTGCGGGTCCATCACGCCCTTGCTGCCTGCCGCGACAGCCTGCTTGAAGATGGCGTCCACCTCCTCGGGCCTGTCGTAGGAGACCGAGATGGAGACCGGAGACGGCCGGCCCGGCACCGGCGCCGACCCGCCGTCGAACTCCTCAAACTCGTCCGAAAGCATGACGGTGCCGCCGTTGATGGTGAGATGCGCGTGCATGATGCGCCTGCCGTCCTGGGCCGGCATGCGGGCATTCTCCTGCGCGTCGAACGCCTTCTGGTAGAACGCGATGGCGTCGGCGGCGCCCTTTACGGTGAGATAGGGCGAGATTCTGGGCGCGTTGTCCATGGTTCCTCTGGGGTGTTGTTGGCGGTGGCGTGATGGGAGGCGGCGCTCCGCCCGAATGAAGCGTTCAGGACAGGGCGCGCAGCCCGGCCCGCAGGTCGTCCGGGGAGGATTGGACCAGATTTTCGACCACGGCCTGCGTCTCCCGCCAGACCGGCAGGGCCGCGGCCAGGAGAGCCCCACCCTCCGGGGTGAGCGCGAGGCGGCGGCTGCGCTTGTCCTCGGGATCCGGCTCGACCCGGATGAGCCCCCGCCTCTGGAGAGGCTTCAGGGCAGCCGTGAGGGTGGTGCGGTCCATGGCGAGGAGCGACGCGACGCTGCCCATGTTCGGCGGCTGGGGGCGGTTGAGGGACATCATGAGCGAGAACTGGCCGTTCGTGAGGCCGAAGGGACGCAGAACTTCGTCGTAGCGACGGGCCAGGGCTCGCGCCGCGCGCTGGGCATGAAGGCAGAAGCAGGCATCGCGCACCTCGAGCGTCACGGCAAAGGGAACGCCGTCGCTTTTCGGCGCATCGTCGGGTTTTGACATGAGGGACATTATGTTGATATCAACATTCATGTCAAGGAAGCGGCCTGAGAGCTGACTTCGAATCCGACGAATCCCAACCTGGAGCGGCTACATGCATGGCGGATTGTTCACACCCCGCCCCGAGGATGCGATCCATGCACGGATCGAGGGGTGGTGCGAGGCTGTCCGCGCCCGCGATGTGGAGAGCATCGCGGCCTATTACGCGCCCGGTATCCTGGCTTTCGACGCCGTGTCCAGCCTCCGGTTCGAGGGCCTCGACGCCAATACGCAACATTGGCGGGACTGCCTGGCCTCCGGCGAGGGAGAGATGATCTTCGAGGTCCGGGACATCGCGGTCACAGCCGGGGTCGATCTGGCCTTCGCGCATTTCCTCAACCGCTCCGGCCGCCGGGACGGGGACGGCTGGGAGGATGCGGTCTGGCTGCGGGTCACCCTGGGCTACAGGAAGCATTTAGGCCAATGGCTCATCGTGCATGAGCATGTCTCGGTGCCGTTCGATCTGGACAGCCATGAGGCCCTGATCGACCTGCACCCTTGAGAGAGACCAGGTCTCCCGGGAAAGCCGCGGCGGCTTGGCTGTTTGACCCTGACCCGATCATGCCTTAAGCGGCGCCATTGTTTCACTATCCGCAAACGCCGCGCCTTGCCGCCCGCCCGCGAGGCTGCGCCACCAGGGAATCGCATGAATCCGACGCGACGCCAGATCCTCGGCTCGCTTTGCGCTCCGGCGCTCCTGGCCGGCTTCACGAAGCGGCCGGGCCTCTCGCCTTCGCGGGCTTCTCGCAGGACGGCAGCGCCTATCAGCGCTATCTCGGCATCTGGAGCCGCTATCTGTCCGGAGCCTCGGTCGAAGACGCAGAGGCCACTTCCCTCCTGGAGCACCCGGAGAGCTTCAGGGAGCGGCGCGAGGCCTTTCCGGAGGCCTCTGCCTTCGGGGTCTTCACCAGCTGCACGCCCCATCGGGACGTATTCTACGACTGCCTCGATTTCAGCCTGCGCTGGCTCACCGCGCCCGACAATCCGGACCCTGCCCTGCCGCCGCTCTACAACCGGGGCCAGCTCTATTCCTGGCAATGGTCGTTCTGGGGCCGCGCCGCCCTGGAGCTCTACGAGGCCACGGGTGAGACACGATTTCTCAACCTCCTCGTGGGCGCCGCGCACAACGTGATGGCCGCGCGGGACGACCGGCACGGCATCGTCGACGAGAACCAGAAGCGGGTCGTCAAATCCTGGGGCTCGGTGATCTCCTTCGGCGGCCCCCAGATGCGCGGAACCGACGTTACGGCCACGGGGCTCATCACGCTGCCGATCCTCCAGCTCGCCAACAGGCTCGCGGCGCGCGGAGAGCTCGACGAGGAGGTGGCCGGCCTCGCCCAGCAATGCGCGCCCTCCTTCGACGAATACGAGATGTTCTATGTAGACCTGCCGACATTCGACGCAGGCTGCTACCGCTACGCGTTCATTCCCCAGGCCATCGACCCCACGAACCACATCAACGCCTTCGGGGCCGGCCTCGTGGAGCTTTATGCCTTTACGAAAGAGCCGCGCCATCTGGAGCGGGCTCGCAAGCTCCTCAATTTCTATCGCGGCTCCATGGTCGTCGACCAAGACGGCGCCATCTCGACCCCCTACGAGCAGGACCCGGAATTCAAGAAGCATCCAAAATCGGAATGGTTCTGGAAGATGACGGTCTCGGCCGAGCTTCCGCTCGCGCTTGCCCGCCACGGTCTCCTGGTGAAGGAGGAGGAGATGATCGGCATCGCCCGGACCTATGCGGATGTGGTGATGGCCGAACCCGGCGGCATCAATGCCATGACGCGGCGCAGCGACAAGGCCCGCATGATCGACTTCACTAAGCCCCTCGACAGCGAGACGCCCGAATATCGCAGCTACGTGCCCATGGTCGCCGCGGGCCTGTTCTTCGTGGACCGGGAGCGGCGCATCGGCGACAGGCTTTTGCGCTACATGCTGCATTATCCGCAATGGTTCACGAACGGTCTCTTCAGTGGAGGCGGTGTCGCGATGCTGGCCCGCGCCTATTCGCTGCGGCGAGGCTTCCGGCTGTAGGCCGCTCGCGTGGCAGGCGGATAGTCGGGAAAAAAATCCGTGTCCTGCGACGAAAATCGCCGCCGGGCGTTACGATTGCGATAGCATTCGGATCAGGTTTACCCCATCTGTAGCTCCAATGGATGTTCCCCTGACGCCCCAAGATCATGCCCTGGCTGCCGCCATGCGCGACGCGGCGCGGGAGGCCGGCGCCCTCGCGCTTCCGTTCTTCCGCGAAGGCACGCAGACGGCGGCGCGCCTGTGGTACAAGGAGCGCAGCTCCCCGGTGACCGAGGCAGACATCGCGGTCGATTCCTTCCTCAAGGACCGCCTGACCCGCATCCTCCCCGAGGCCGGGTGGCTGTCGGAGGAGACGGCGGACGACCCGGCCCGGCTCGGGCGGTCCTATGTGTGGATCGTCGATCCCATCGACGGCACCCGCGCCTTCGCGACCGGCCACCCGGACTGGTCGGTCTCCATCGCGCTGGTCAGGGACGGACGGCCGATCCTCGGCGTCGTCCATGCGCCGATCCATGACCGCCTCTACGAGGCCTGCCTGTCCCAGGGGGCGTTCTGCAACGGCATCCGCATGACGCTTCCGTCAGGCCCCGCCTTGGAGCCTTTGCGGGTCGCTGGTCCCAAGCCCCTCATCGACCGGGCCGAACGCCATCTGGGCCATGTGGAACGCCTGCCCAAGGTGCCGTCCCTGGCTCTCCGGCTCGTCCGGGTCGCCGAGGGGACGATCGACGTGGGTCTTGTCTCGGCGAATGCGGCCGATTGGGACATCGCGGCCGCAGATCTGATCATTGCCGAGGCCGGCGGAGTCCTGTCCGATTTCAGCGGCAAACTGCCGCCCTATAACCGCCCCGATCCGTGCCACGGCGAAATGCTTGCCGCTGCGTCATGGTTGCATCCGCGGGCCGTTGGCGCCATGAGGACTTGAGAATCGGGTTTTCCCGTAGCAACAAGCCCTCTCCACCGTCTGGAAAGAGATCACACCATCATGACCGACATGCCCGGTAAGCAGCTCCTCCATCTCGTGTTCGGGGGCGAGCTCGAACAGCTCGACTCGTCTACCTTCAAGGACCTGTCGAAGCTCGATATCGTCGGCATCTACCCGAACTATGCGACCGCCCATACGGCCTGGAAGGCTAAGGCGCAGGCGAGCGTGGACAACGCGCATATGCGCTACTTCATCGTCCATCTCCATCGCCTGCTCGAGCCGAGCCAGGGCTGACCTGAACCCGCGATGAGCCTGGTCAAGCGCATCACGCGGTCGCGCCCCGTCCAGGAAGCCCTCGGCTTCCTGGTGGCGAGCTATCTGGGGCTCGTGCGGCGCACCAACCGGTTCGTCATGGAACCGGCGGATGCCTATGACCGGATCGGCCCGATGATGCCCGTGATCGCCGCCATGTGGCACGGGCAGCATTTCATGATCCATTTCGCCAAGCGGCCGCAGGACCGGGCCGCGAGTCTCGTCTCCCGCTCGGGCGACGGGGAGTTCAACGCCATCGCGCTTCGCCATCTCGGCATCCGGGCCATCCGCGGCTCGGGCGCCCGTGGGCGCGACATCCGCAAGAAGGGCGGCGTCTCGGCCATGCGCGCCATGCTGCGCGCGCTCGGCGACGGCGAGATGGTGGTCATGACCGCCGACATCCCCAAGATCGCGCGGGTCTGCGGCGAAGGCATCGTGACCCTGGCGCAGCTCTCGGGCCGCCCCATCGTGCCGGTCGCGGTGGTGACGAGCCGCAGGATCGATTTCGACAGCTGGGACCGGGCGAGCCTGGGCCTCCCGTTCGGCCGCGGCGCCATGGTGCTCGGCGACCCCATCCAGGTCCCCCGCGAGGCGGACGCGCAGGCTCTCGAAACGGTCCGCCAGGCCGTCGAGCGGGAACTCGACGCCGTCCATGCCCGCGCCTATGCGCTGATCGGCGCGAAGGATCCCGGCGCCCGCGTGAAGGAACACCGCGCCCGGGCCCTCGCCGGAGGATCCCGCGCATGAGAGTGCCGCTTCTCGCCAGGACCTACCGCACCCTCACGGCCGTGCTGGAGCCGGCCGTCATCGGCCTTCTCTACTGGCGGCAGCGCAAGGGCCGCGAGGACAAGACCCGCCTCGGAGAACGGCAGGGCTATCCCAGCCGCCCGCGGCCGAAGGGTCACCTGGTCTGGGTGCACGGGGCGAGCAATGGCGAGACCCTGTCCCTGATGCCCGTGGTGGAGCGCCTGACCCAGCGGGGCCTCTCGGTCCTGGTCACGTCAGGCACCCGCACCTCCGCGGCTCTCATCGCCCGCCGCCTCCCGCCCGGCGCGGTGCACCAATACGTCCCCCTCGACGTGCCGCGCTATGTCCGACGGTTCCTCAAGCATTGGCGGCCCGACCTCGCCCTCGTGGCCGAGTCGGAGATCTGGCCGAACACGGTCCTGGCCTTGGACGAGCGCCAGATCCCCCTCGTCATGGTCAACGGGCGCATGTCGGACCGCTCCTTCCACCGCTGGCAGAAGCTGCCCCGCATCATCCGCGCCCTTCTGGAGCGCTTCGCCCTCTGCCTCGCCCAGACGACCGAGGACGCGGAGCGCCTGGCCCGGCTGGGGGCCCCGCGGGTCTTCGTGACCGGCAACCTCAAGTTCGATGCCCCACCGCCTCCGGCCGACCCGCGCGCGGTCGCGCACCTGTCGGGCCTGATCGCCGGCCGCCCGGTCTGGCTCGCGGCCAGCACCCATCCGGGCGAGGAAAGCGCCGCCCTGGCGGTGCACCGGGCGCTGGTGCAGCGTCATCCCAACCTGCTGACCATCGTGGCCCCGCGCCACCCGCAGCGGGGCGCGGAAGTCGCGGCCCTTGTCGGGCAGGCAGGCCTGCGCGCGAGCCGCCGCTCGCAGGGCATGGCGCCGGACCGGGCGACGGATGTGTACGTGGTCGACACCATCGGCGAGATGGGCCTTTTCTACCGCCTGTCCCCCGTGGTCCTCATGGGCGGGACCCTGGTTCCGGTCGGCGGGCACAACCCGATCGAGCCCGCGAAGCTCAGCGCCGCGATCCTTCACGGTCCGCACGTCCACAACGCGGCGGAGATCTACGCGGCCATCGACAAGGCCAGGGGTGCGCTGCTGGTGAAGGACAATGCAGGCTTGGCCCGGGCCGTCAGCGAGCTCCTGGGCAACGCCGCCCTCACCCGGGCGATGGCGCGGGCCGCCGGCGATGCCGTGCAGGCCCTCGGCGGGGCGGTGGATCGCACGATCCAGTCCATCGAGCCCTTTATCGTCCAGGCGAAGCTTGGGGCCCGGCGCTGATGCGCGCGCCCCGCTTCTGGGGGCGGACGCCCCCTTCCCTTCTGGCTCATCTCCTCACGCCCGTCGGGGCGCTCTACGGCGGAATCGCGGCCTCGCGGATGCGCCGACCGGGGAGCCGGGCCGGAGTGCCCGTTCTATGCATCGGCAACTTCACGGCCGGCGGGGCCGGCAAGACTCCGACCGCCCTGGCGGTGGCTGAAATCCTGACAGATGCAGGCGAGCGCCCGGCCTTCCTGTCCCGGGGTTATGGCGGGCGCCTGAAAGGCCCCGTCCAGGTCCAGCCCGAACATCGGGCCGCAGATGTGGGCGATGAGCCGCTCCTCCTCGCCCGAAGAGCACCGGCAATCGTCTCCCGCGATCGGCCTGCAGGCGCCCGGCTCGCCGTCGAGACCGGGGCGACCGCCATCGTCATGGATGACGGGCTGCAGAACCCTTCCCTCGTCAAGGATTGCGCCATTGCGGTGGTTGACGGGGCGACCGGCCTCGGCAACGGCCTCCCGCTGCCGGCCGGCCCCCTGCGTGCGCCCTTGGAGGCGCAGTGGCCCGCGGTCGATGCCGTCGTGGTCATCGGCGAAGGGATGCCCGGCGAGTCCGTGGCCGCGGAGGCGGTGCGCAGGGGAAAGCAAATATTCCGGGGCGTTCTCGAACCGGAAGCAGCCGCTGTCGAAAGCCTTCGCGGCAAGCCGCTCCTGGCCTTTGCGGGGATCGGCCGACCGGAGAAGTTCTTCTCGACCTTGCGGGATTGCGGCCTTGCGGTGGAACGCGCCCTGCCCTTCGCCGATCATCATGCCTTTACGGCGAACGAGATCGAGGCCCTGCGCAGCGAGGCGGTTCGGCGGGGCCTCCAGCCCGTCACGACCGAGAAGGACCTTGCCCGGATCGCCGGCACGAAGGACCTGCCGCCCTGGCCGGAACTGAGGGCCCTGCCCGTGCGGCTGCGCCTGACGGATCCGGTGGCCTTCCGGCACTTCATTCTGCAAAAGATATCCGGGCACCGCACAGGCGTCTCGCCGACCACGTTCTCAGGATGAGGACGCCGCCTGCAGGACGCGGGTCATGACCGCCTCGGGAGACGAATAGGCCTCCTGGCGCTCGACGCTCCAATACTTCAACTCGTCGAGCGGAATGGGCTTGCCGGTCACGGCGCAGCGCACGAAGGCGCCCGGCTTGAGGACCCGCAGGTCGCTGTCGAGATATTGCACGACGGCCTCGCCGCCGATCGGCTCGAATCTGTTCATGGGGTCTGACATCACGCCGTCTTGGTCAACGGTCTTCACATAAGACCGCCCTGGCCTGGTTTTCAATGCCGCATCAGAACAGGGCGCCCTGCTCTTCCGCGACGGCGACCTTGGGCCGGTGCACTTTTGGCCTGAGGCCGCGGCCGCCGGTGGCCTGGGCCGTGCCGTCGGCGAATTCGAGCACCAGGGCCTGGCCGTCCATCACCTCCTCGGCCCCGCGCAGAGGCTGGCCGTCCGCATCCCGCACCAGGGCGAAACCGCGCGCCAGGACAGACTTGTAGTTCAGGCTGTCGAAGAGCTGGCCCAGCGACTCGAAGCGCTTGGCCTTGCGGTCGATCTGCCCTCGGAGGGCTGGCTCCAGCCGTTCCGAGACCCGCCGGACCAGATCGGCCGACTGGGACAGGCGCGTCCGCTCGGCCCTCAACAGGGTATCGCGGGCTACGACGAGGCGCTGGCCCGCCTGTTTCAGGGCCTCCTGGCGCTGGACCAGGGAACGGCTCACGGCCAGATGCGGCCGTTGTCCCACCGCGTCGAGCTTCGCCCGCATGGTCGCCACCCGGGCAACCGGCGAGACCCGGGAGAGACGGCGCGACAGATCGAGCAGCCGGGCCTCATGGGTGCGGGAGTTCCGCGACAGGGCGGGCAGAAGCCGCGCGATGGCGAGGTCGAGACGCTGGCGCTTGGGCGCGAACAGCGCATCGGGGGCAGGCAGAGCCCGGGCCGTGGCGCGCAGGTCCGACCGGCGACGCTCCAGGATACGGAATACCGACTCCACATGGCGGCGGGCGAGATCATGGACGCCCGCCATCAGCTCGACCCGGACCGGCACCACCATCTCGGCCGCCCCCGTGGGCGTGGGCGCCCGCCGGTCTGCCACATGGTCGATCAGAGTCCAGTCGGTCTCGTGGCCCACGGCGGAGACGAGCGGAATGTCGCTCTCGGCCGCGGCCCGGACCACGATCTCCTCGTTGAAGCCCCACAGATCCTCGATGGAGCCGCCGCCGCGGGCGACGATCAGCACGTCGGGGCGTGGGATCCTGCCCCGCGGATCGAGGGCGTTGAAGCCACGGATGGCGGCCGCAACCTCGTCCGCGCAGGTCTCGCCCTGCACCCGCACGGGCCAGACGAGCACATGGCGCGGGAAGCGGTCCTCCAGCCGGTGGAGAATGTCGCGGATCACCGCGCCGGTCGGCGAGGTGATTACGCCGACGACCTGCGGAAGGTAAGGCAGCCGTCGCTTGCGCTCCTCGGCAAAAAGCCCCTCGGCCGCGAGCTTGCGGCGGCGCTCCTCCAAGAGCGCCATGAGGGCGCCGACGCCCGCCGGCTCCAGGGAATCCACCACGATCTGGTAGGTGGACTTGCCCGGAAAGGTTGTGATGCGGCCCGTCGCGATGACCTCCAGGCCCTCCTCGGGCCGGATCTTCAATCGCGAAAAAGTGCCCTTCCAGATCACCGCGTCGATTCGGGCGCTCTGGTCCTTGAGGCAGAAATAGGCGTGTCCGGACGAGTGCTGCCCCCGGAAGCCCGAGATCTCACCGCGCAGGCGCACATAGCCGAACGCCTCCTCGAGGGTGCGCTTGAGGGCGCCCGCAAGGTCGGAAACCGACCATTCCGGCGCGTTCGAAGGTGCCTTATCCGCCATCATGGGCAAACCCTACCCCCTGCCCCGCCCCCGTGCCAAGGGCCCGGCGGGCACCGCTCACAGCCATCCGGTCGCAGGCCGGTCTGGTGCCATGTGCGGTTTCGCACGCAGCCCACGTTGAAGAGGAGCGCTTCGAGGAACCATCCGGAACGATAGTTTACGAAACAACGTTGCGATGGCAATTTGCCCCAAAAGGGGAGACCATCATGGCTGACGATATCTACTACACGATCGACGATGAACGCACGACCGAACAGGACTTCACACCCGCGACGCCTGCCAACATAACGGTCACCGTTACCGAGACCGGCCGCGTCACGACACCGACCGGGGACGGCATCGTGATCCTCTATCCGGCAAACTTCTGCGATGTCACGATCAACGGCTTCGTGTCGAGCCCGGGCCATGACGGTGTCTCCATCCTTATAGGAAAGACCCTCGTGGGAGCGACAGGACACGTTGAGGGAAGATACGGCTTCTTCTGCGCCAATACCGCGACCCTGACCAACCATGGCACGATCACGGGCACGATGGACGCTGTCGTCGGCTCGGACAATCTGACGGTCGTCAACGATGGCACCATCGTGGGTGGACAATATGGAATCAATTTCAATACGCGACTCAATCCACTCAACGTCACGAACGATGGCACGATCACGGGCAAATACTCAGCCATCTTCAGCGGGAAAAGCAACGATATCGTCGTCAACAGGGGCCTTCTGTCCAGTACCGAGGCCACGACCGTCACGCTGGGGGACGGCAAAGACTCTTACGACAGCACATCCGGCGGGCGCGCGACAGGAATCGTCGATCTCGGCAGCGGCTCCGACACCGCCCGCGGCGGCGACGCGGATGACGTCTTCGACGGCTTCTACGGAGACGATCTCCTGGTCGGCGGCGGCGGGCATAACACCCTGATCGGCGGAGCGGGTGCCGATACCCTCGATGGCAGCAATGGTGTCAGCCTGGCGTCCTATGAACGGTCGAAAGCCGGCGTGACCGTCGATCTGTCCCACGAGGCCGGCAATACGGGCGATGCCGCAGGCGACCATTTCATCGAGATCCGATCCGTTCGGGGTTCTGCCCACAGCGACACGCTTGTGGGCGCGGGCGAGAACGACACCCTCTGGGGCGGAGCGGGCGCCGACAGCCTCGACGGCGGGGCGGGCACCGACACGGCCGTGTTTACCGGGGCGAAATCCGCCTATACGCTGGCGAAGAACAGCGACGGCAGCATTACGGTGACGGGTCGCGACGGCACCGACACCCTGCAGAACGTCGAATTCGCCAAGTTCCATGACGCCACCCTCGACCTGTCGACCGTGACGCTGCTCCCGCCGCCGCCTCCGTCCGATGGCGGCTCTTCGGGTGGTAGCGGAGGGGGCGGCTCGTCCGGCGGGGGCGGCAGCCCGTCCAGCCCGGTGGCGCTGAGCCTGCGCGGCACGGCGCGGGTTGACCGGCTCACCGGCGCGGACGGAAACGATGTGATCAAGGGCCTCGCCGGCAACGATGTGCTCAAGGGTCTGTCCGGCAACGACAAGCTTTACGGCGGGGCCGGCAAGGACGTGCTGTATGGCGGCGCCGGCCAGGACATCTTTGGGTTCGATGCCAAGTTCAACAAAAAGACCAACCTCGACAAGATCGCCGACTTCAATGTGAAGGACGACACGCTCTGGCTCGAGAACAGCCTGTTCAAGGCCAACAAGAGCCTCTATGCCGCGATCAAGAAGGGCACGGAAGCCAAGCCGCTGAAGATGGCGAGCAAGTTCTTCACGGTCGGCGACAAGGCCAAGGGTGCCGACGACTTCTTCATCTACGACAAGAAGAAGGGCGTGCTGTACTATGATGCGGACGGGTCCGGGTCGAAGGCTGCGGTCGAGATCGCGACCCTCAAGAAGAGCCTCAAGCTGACCGAAAAGGACTTCTTCTTCATCTGAGGGAGACCCTCAACCGGCTCTCTTCTCCTCGGCTCAAGTTCTCGGGGGAAGCACTGCGCCGCTCTCCTCCCCCGTGTGGGGAGGAGGTGGGGGTGTGAGCGCGGCGTTTTGAAAGCCATGCGCCGACACCCCACCCTGGCCCTCCCCACAAGGGGGAGCGAATCCGGTCGCGCTTCGTCCTACTTGCGTATGGCCCCTCTCCACCGCTCTTCTTTCTCTCCGCGATGCCGGAAATATTCGGCTTGCTAAAGGGGAGAGCAGGCATCTGAGGAGGGCCGATCTTCCCGAATTTCGGGCCCTGGACGTGCTTGGAACTCGAGGCAAGAAAGACCAGGGTGCGCGATTCTCTGCACTCGCCTTTTGGAATATGTCGTGTATAGGTGCCCTTTCGTGCCGCTTATTGCGGTGAACGATGAGGATCATCAAACGACACGAGGAGTGTGTCATGAACGAGCGGTGGACGCCCGAAAGCTGGAGAAACAAGCCAATCCAGCAGGTCCCGGCCTATCCGGACCTCGAGGCGCTTGGAAACGTCGAGCAGCAGCTCGCCGGGTTTCCGCCGCTGGTTTTTGCAGGCGAGGCCAGAAAGCTGAAGAAGGCCCTCGGTAAGGTTGCCAAGGGTGAGGCGTTCCTCCTCCAGGGGGGCGATTGTGCCGAGAGCTTCGCCGAGCACAACGCCGACAATATTCGCGACTTCTTCCGCCTGTTCCTGCAGATGGCCGTGGTGCTGACCTTCGCGGGCAGCTCGCCGGTCGTGAAGGTGGGCCGTTCGGCCGGCCAGTTCGCCAAGCCGCGCTCTTCCGATACGGAAACGGTCGGCGGCGTGGAACTGCCGAGCTACCGGGGCGACATCATCAACGACATCGCGTTCACGCCAGAATCGCGCATTCCCGATCCGCGCCGGCAGCTCATGGCCTATCGCCAGTCGGCCGCGACCCTCAATCTGATCCGGGCTTTCGCGACCGGCGGCTACGCCAATCTCGAGAACGCCCATCGCTGGATGTTGGGCTTCGTAAAGGATTCCCCGCAATCCTCGCGCTATCGCGAGCTGGCCGAGCGGATCACCGAGAGCCTCGACTTCATGCGGGCCATCGGCGTGAACCCGGAGACGCATCCCGAGATGCGCTCGACGGATTTCTACACCAGCCACGAGGCCCTGCTCCTGGGCTACGAGCAGGCCCTGACCCGGGTCGATTCCACCACCGGCGACTGGTACGCCACCTCCGGCCACATGGTCTGGATCGGCGACCGGACCCGTCAGGTGGATCACGCTCACGTGGAATACATGCGGGGCATCAAGAACCCGATCGGCCTCAAATGCGGCCCGTCCCTGAAGCCGGACGATCTCCTGAGGCTCATCGAGAAGCTGAATCCTGAGGACGAAGCTGGCCGTCTGACCCTGATCTGCCGCTTCGGTGCCGACAAGGTGTTCGAGCATCTGCCGGCGCTCGTGCGGGCCGTGAAGCAGGAAGGCCGCACGGTGGTGTGGTCCTGCGATCCGATGCACGGCAACACCGTGAAGGCGGCCTCCGGCTACAAGACCCGGCCGTTCGAGCGAATCATGAGCGAGGTGCGCGACTTCTTTGCCGTCCACCAGGCCGAGGGCACCTATGCGGGCGGCATCCACCTGGAAATGACCGGCAAGAACGTGACGGAGTGCACGGGCGGCGCCCGGGCGCTGACCGACGCGGATCTGATGGATCGCTACCACACCTATTGCGACCCGCGCCTCAACGCGGAGCAGGCTCTGGAGATCGCCTTCCTGACCTCGGAGCTGGTCAAGCAGGAGCGTCAGGGTCGTGAGCGGCCCGACGCGGTAGCTGCCGAGTAGTCGATCTCTGCCAAGGCAAGAAAAAGAGGGGCGCGAAAGCGCCCCTTTTAATAAGTTGAAGGTCCCTGGAGGTCGAAATCTGTCTCAGTGCAAGTAACCGAGAAAGAAGAGAATAAGAATGATCGGCAGCGGAATGCCGATAAGCCAGAGAAGGCCGCCTTTTAACATCGCTGTCTCCCGTTCGTCTCGTGTCGTGACAACGAACTAGGCCGTTTCGGGTTCCGTCGGAGCCTGGCAGTTCTTCAGGTCTTCATCGGCTCCGATCCGCCCACCTGACTGTCCACCTCAGCCCGGCCCAGGTCCTTTGGCAGGAATCGGTCAAGAACCGCATCGATGACCGAGGCCGCGACCGTGTCGGCGGTCGCATCATCGACCCGGCACACATCCTTGAGGGCGAGATAGCTCTCCATCCCCGAGACAGCCGACAGCGAAAGAACCAGCCGGGTAAAGTCCTCCTCGGTCATGTGAGGGCGGACGGGCGCAAGGGCGAATTCGTACATGGGCAGCCGGCGCCCAGCCCGGATCTGGCGGTCCGGACGGCCGCCATCGGCCACCCAGGAATCCAGAGCACGCGCCAGGAAGATCCTGAACTTGGCCTCGGAGCCCCTGGTCAGGGCGAACAGATAGCGCTGCACCCGGTGGACCCGTTCCCGCACGTCCTGCGCGTCGCCGACGATTTCCTGCGGCGTGGCGACCCGGCCGTCGAGGACCGCTTCCAGGGACAGGACATCGGCATTCGAGAAGTACCGGTAGGCGGTAGCGCGGGAGATTTTGGCCTCGTCCGCGGCTGCCGCGACGCTGACGGGCTCATTGCGCTCCATCAGCAACCGGGCTGCTGCGAGCAGAGCCTGCCGGGTCCGTGCCTTCTGATTGGTTCGTCCGATGTCGAGGCGCATAGGGCGTGCTTCTTGAGACGTGTGTCTCATTATGATATCTTCGTCTCGTTCGTTCAAGTTGGTGTGTGTACCCCGATCCGTCATCAAAAGGGTTCCGCCATGACCGGCACCGAGACCGACACCTACCATCTCCTTGGGAATCTCCTGCGCTTCCATGCCCGCAGCCCGGATACGGGCGGCGCCTATTGCCTCGTCGAAACCCTGACGGCGCCCGGCGCAGGCGCGCCGCCGAACCGGCATCCTTCCGACGATGAGGCTTTCTACGTGCTCGAAGGTGCGTTCGAATTCCTCGTCGGTGACGAGACCGTCACGGCAGCCGCCGGAGATTTCGTGAAAGTCCCGAACGGGGCCGTTCACGCATTCAAGAATGTCGGGGAGGCACCGGGGCGGCTGTTGATCATCAACGCGCCGGGCCGCGCTCATGACGGGTTCTTCCGGGAGGCCGGCGACCCGATGCCCGCCGGAACGCGGGAGCTGCCTGCACCTGAGGGCGAGCCGGACATTCCGCGCCTGCTGGAGATCGGGCGCCGGAACGGGCTGGAATTCCTGCTTGCTCATGAGCCGGCTCGTTAGGCCCGAAGCCGCAAAGCTCCGGAGGAAAGCTCCAGCGGCGGATTGCTGAGCCGGGACCTGCGCGCTACATGCGAGGAGCCATGGCTCAAAACCGTCTCAAGATCGCCCTCGCGCAGCTCAACCCCATCGTCGGCGATGTCGCCGGCAACGAGGAGAAGGCCCGCTCCGCCCGTGCGGAAGCGGCCCGGCTCGGCGCGGATATCGTGATGTTCACCGAACTGTTCCTCGCCGGCTACCCGGCCGAGGATCTGGTTCTCAAGCCCGCCTTCCAGGATGTCTGCAGGGCCGCGCTGGAGCGCCTCGCCCACGAGACGGCCGATGGCGGGCCGGCCATGCTGATCGGGCTTCCCTGGCGGGACAACGGCAATCTCTACAACGCCTATGCGCTGCTCGATCAGGGCAGCATCAGCGTGCGCTTCAAGGTGGACCTGCCCAATTACGGCGTCTTCGACGAGAAGCGGATCTTCGAGCCGGGCCCGCTGCCTGGGCCGGTGAATTTCCGCGGCATCCGCCTCGGCCTTCCGATCTGCGAGGACATCTGGTCCGGTGACGTGGTGGAGTGCCTGGCCGAGACCGGCGCCGAGATCCTGCTTGTGCCGAACGGCTCGCCCTATTGGCGGGGCAAGACCGAGGAGCGGTTCAACATCGCGGCCTCACGGGT
>Ga0182741_1002038_pt1 | contig 24466 bp, 19 predicted proteins | sample eDN5th37CBELigOP_FD_128874 | JGI IMG/M metagenome (GOLD analysis project Ga0182741, IMG submission 128874) | Enriched Organic Plus compost microbial communities from Emeryville, California, USA - eDNA 5th pass 37_C BE-Lig OP (version 2) (version 2) ... | reverse complement strand
GTATCACGTTGAATCACTTATACTTGAGAGCACGAACGCGCGGCGCGGCTCTTGAATCCCGGCGTCGACGTCCCGCACGCCGTTCCACCCGATCCCCGAGACACCTCGTGAAGCTGCTGCACGTCGTCGGCGCCAGGCCGAACTTCCCCAAGCTCGCCCCCGTTCATCGCGCCGCCGCCGCGCGCGGCGTCGATCAGGTCATCGTGCACACCGGCCAGCACTATGACGAGGCGCTCTCGGACAGCTTCTTCCGGGACCTCGGGATCCCCGCCCCCACCGTGAACCTCGACGTCGGATCGGCCTCGCACGCCGTGCAGACGGCGCGCATCATGGAGCGCATCGAGCCGGTGATCGACGCGGAGCGCCCCGACTGGGTCGTCGTCTACGGCGACGTCAACTCGACCATGGCGGCCGTCATCGTCGCCACCAAGCTCGGCGTCCGCACCGTCCACGTGGAGGCCGGACTCCGCAGCGGCGACCGCGCCATGCCGGAGGAGATCAACCGCCTCGTCACCGACCGGCTGGCGGACCTGCTGCTCACCCCCTCCCGCGATGCCGACGAGAAGCTCCGCGCCGAGGGCGAGCCGGACGACGAGATCGTCTTCGTCGGGAACGTCATGATCGACAGCCTGCTCTACGCCCTCCCCCGCGCGCGGGCATGCGGTTTCCGCGAGCGCCTGGGGGTCGGCGACGACGCGGTCGTCGTCACCCTGCACCGCCCCTCCAACGTCGACCACCCCGAGCGCCTGCGCGCGATCGTCGAAGCGCTCCGGACGATCGCCGCCGAGCGCCCCGTGCTCTTTCCGGTGCATCCGCGCACGCGGGCGCGGCTCGAGGCGCTGTCGCTCGACACCGGCGCGATCCGGCTGCTCGACCCCATCGGCTACCACGAGATGCTCGATCTCGTGGCGCACGCGCACGTCGTCGTCACCGACTCCGGGGGGCTGCAGGAGGAGACGACCGCGCTCGGCATCCCCTGCCTCACCGTGCGGGAGAACACCGAGCGTCCGGTGACGATCACCGAGGGGACCAACCGCCTCGCGCCGGATCCGACGGCCCTCCCCGAGCTGGTGCGGGCCGCGCGCCGGCAGGCGAACGCGCGGCGCCCGGAAGGATGGGATGGTCGGGCTGGCGAGCGGGTGGTCGCCGCCCTGCTCGACCGCACGGCACGCGCGAGCGGGACGCTCCCGCCGCCCCGCGAGGCGGCGCTGGTCGGCTGAAGACGAAACGAGGCTCGCTCAGCGGGCCTCGTTCGCTTTTCCTCGCTTCCCGGCGAGCCGCGCGGGCGGCCGGTAGTCCACGATGCGCTGCCACTCCGCTTCGGACACCGGCTGCACGGAGAGGCGGCTCCCGCGCTTCAGCAGCTCCATCGCCTCGAGCCCGTCGAGCGTCCGCAATTCGGGGAGCGCGATCGGCGGATCGAACCGCGACACCGCCCGCACGTCCACCATCATCCAGGTCGGCGCCTCGGGCTTCGACTTGGGGTCGAAGTGCGGGTCGTCCGGATCGAACGCCGTGTGGTCCGCGTACGCCTCCCGCACGATCTCGCAGATGCCGGCGATCGCCGGCGGCTCGGCGCCGGAATGATAGAAGAACGCGAGGTCGCCCCGGCGCATCCCGTCGCGCATGAAGTTGCGCGCCTGGTGGTTCCGGACCCCGTCCCAGCAGGTGGTGCGGTCCGGGGCGGCCTGCAGATCGTCGAACGAGAACGAGGTGGGCTCCGACTTGAGGAGCCAGTAGCGGCGTTCGGCCATCGATCGCGTGCTCACCCCGCGGAGATCAGCTCGGAGCGCGCGCCGTCGTCCAGCACCTGGTCCGTGTAGCGGTAGCTCTCGAGGTACGAGTAGTACTTGTACGCGGCGTCCTTCGTCTGCACGTCGTTGAGCACTGCGCCGATGACGACCATCGGAAGGCGGTCCATCAGCTCGAGCTTCGCCTTCGCCAGATGCCGGTCCGTGCGGCCGGAGCGGAGCACGAGCGCCAGGTTGCGGGTCGCGATGCCGAGGGCGAAGGCGTCGACGCCCGCGCCGAGCGGCGCGCTGTCGATCAGGATGACGTCGAACTGATCGCGCAGCTCCGCCAGCAGCGCGGGGAGCGCCGACGAGACGAGGAGCTCCTGGCCGGTGCGCAGCCGGGTGCCGCTCGTGAGGAGCCAGAGGTTCGGCGAGTCGGTCGCCCGGATCGTCTCCGCCGTCGTCGCGCTCCCGCGGAGCTGGTCGATGAGCCCGGGCACCCGCTCCTGCCGGAAGGTCGAGTGGAGCTGGCCGCGCCGGATGTCGCCGTCGATCAGCAGCGTCCGATAGCCGGCCTGGGCGAACGAGAGGGCGAGGTTCGAGCTGACGAGCGACTTGCCGTCGTTCGGGCTCGGGCTGGTGATGGTGAGCGTCAGCGGAGCGCCCTCGCCCGCGGCGTGCGAGACGCCGAGCCGCAGCGCGCGGAAGGCTTCCACCACCTGCGCCGCCTGCTCGAGGTTGGCGGTACGACGACGGAGCTTGCGGATCCGCGGCACCGCCGCGAGGACGTCGAGCCCCAGCTCGCGGGTCGCCTGATCCGGGTAGCGGAACCGGCGGTCGATGCGGTCGAGGAGGATGGCGAGCACCAGCGCGCCGCCGAGGCTGCCGACGATCGCCATCAGCATGAGCCGCGGGGCCGTGTTCGACGACGGGATCATCGGCGCGACCGCCGTGTCGAGCACGGTCAGGTCGGGCTGCGCGGACGCCTCGGCGAGCTTCGCCTCCTCGTACCGGTTCTTGAGGGTCTGATACAGGTTCTCGCGGACGCGCTGGTTCCGCGTGAGCCGCATCTCCTCGATCGTGCGCGCCGGGATCTGCTGGAGCTCGTTCCCCGCGTTGCCGATGCGGGTCTCCATGTCCCGCTCCCGGCTCCGCAGCTGGTCGAGCAGCGCGGTCATCAGCGGGGGGATGGAGACGGTCCGCATCGTGTTGACCGTCTGGATCGCGTCGCGCACCTGGGGGTGCGCATCCGTGTACATCTGCCGGAGGCTGCGCAGCTTGGCCTCGGCCGCGCCGTACTCGGTGAGCGCCGTCTTGAGATCGATACCGTACTGATTGACCGCCGGGATGGCGAGGAGGGCGTTGAGCGACAGGCGGCCGTCCCGAACGGCCTCGAAGCTCCGCTCGAGCGACTCGCGATCGTGACGGATGTTGTCGTACTCGATCTTCTGCGTGAAGAACGAGTTGAACACCGCGGGCTGCGTCGCCTGGATGCCGGCGGCGACCGGGCCGCCCTCGGCGGGGAGGGTGATGGTCCGGACGCGGAAGCTCTCGAGGGCGTTCTCGGCGGCCTGGAGCTCCCCCTCGGCGTAGGCCACCTGCTCGCGGAGGGTCCGCGTCATCTCGACCAGGTTGCGCTTCTTGAGCTCATCCGCGGTGGTCACGAATTCCCGTGCCAGCACGTTGAGACTTTTCGCGATGACGTTCGGATCCTCGCCGCTGAGGGTCAGGCGCATCACACTGCTGCGCTCACGCATCTGGCTCCCGAGCCGTTCGCGCAGCGCCACGGCGGCGGCGCGGGGGGTCCGGAGGGTGAAGGCGACGCGATCGCGCCCCTGCAGCAGGTTGGCCGGGGGGATCCAGCCGATCCCGATCTGGCGGCCGATCGAGTCGCCGAGGGCGCCCCGTTCGACGACGATCTCGTTCGCGTCCAGGAGCTCGTAGCTCCCCGCCGCCCCCGCGCGCAGCACGTAGCGGCCGGGCTTCACGGCGCCGATGGGGGTCACGCCCTCGAAGAAGTGGCGATCCGCGGAGACCAGCGGCGAGATGAAGAGCGGCACGCCGACGGCCACCCGATCGAGGATCGCGAAGCTGCGCAGCAGCTCCGGCCAGGCGGTGGCGCTCATGAGCCCCCCCGCGCGGATGGGGCCCGTCCCCCGGGCGCCAGCACCCTGCTCGTCCAGCGACACCAGCACCGTGGCGGAGGTCTCGTACTCGGGATTCACCAGCTTCGTCGCCGCGACCCCCATCGCCGAGCCGGCGACCACGATGACCAGGATCAGCCACTTGTAGCGGCGCAGCGCGGCCAGATAGCGCCCGAACTGCGGCGCTCCCCCGTCGTCATCGGGGAGCGTCGCGCGCCGGGGCAGCGACGAGAGCGCCGGCAACGGGTTGGCTGGCGGCGCGTAGCGCGGAACGAGATCACCGGACATGCGTGACGAATCGAGGAGAATGGGAGTCTGCGGCGCTGAGGGGAGGGACGACACGAGCGCTTCGCATGCCGCGCCTTACGCAATATCCAGCCCATCCCCCGGCACGGTGTATACGGTATCGCACCAATCGGTCAGCACGCCCGACTGCTGCGCAGGAGCACCGATTTTGTAGCACCCCGGCAGCACAAAGTGTGGTACTCTCTCAACGTTTCTCCTTGACAGGCGGCAGGCACCGCTCACTTTGTGATCAGGCTCACCGTTGTCGCGCTCGCGTGGTGCCGGTGTGCCTTCCCTGATCGTGTTGCGAGCCTGCACCGCTTTCCGCACGAGCACGTGTGTCTCCGATGACCTTCGCCATGCCGAGTAGTCCCTCTTCGAATGATTCACTGGACGAGTCGGATGCCGCTCGTCCCGAGCTCGCGTCGTCCGACGCGTCCGCACCTGGATCGGTGTGGGCGCCGTCGGCGGAGCTCAAGGAAAGCCTGCAGATCCTGCTCGTCGACGACGACCGCACCCTGCGTGAGGGGTGCGCCAGCGTACTGCGCGCGGAGGGCTACAACGTCACGGTGATCGGCCGCGGCGAGGAGGCGTTGGAGCTGGTGCAGCGTCGCCGGTTCGACATCGTCTTCGTCGACCTCTATATGACGCCGGTGAGCGGGACGGAGATCCTCAAGGCCACCATCCAGGCCAACAAGGACACGATCGTCATCGTGATGACCGGCAACCCGAGCGTCGGCACCAGCATCGCCGCGCTGCGCGAGGGCGCGTGGGACTACCTGCCCAAGCCCTTCTCCGCCATGCACTTGCAAGTGCTGCTGGGACGGGCGGCCCACGCCATCCTGGCGGCACGCGAGACCTCGGCCAGCCGGCGCGGTCTCCTGCAGCAGAGCGGCAACAGCGACAAGATCACCCTGCTCGGCGTCTCCCCGGCCTTCCGTCGCGCCGTCGAGCTCGCGCGCAAGGTGGCGACGACCAACGCCTCGGTGATGATCACGGGCGAGAGCGGCACCGGGAAGGAAGTCATCGCCCAGTTCATCCACCACCACAGCCGGCGCGCCAACAAGACGATGGTGCCCATCAACTGCGCGGCGATGCCCGAGCAGCTGCTGGAATCGGAGATCTTCGGCCACCGGCGCGGCGCCTTCACCGGCGCCGATCGCGACAAGCCGGGGCTGCTCGAGACCGCCCATCGCGGGACCTTCTTCCTGGACGAGCTGACGGAGATGTCGCTGCCGCTCCAGGCGAAGCTCCTCCGCGTCCTCCAGGACGGCGTCGTGCGCCGCGTCGGCAGCGAGCAGCAGGACGCGGTCGTCGACGTCCGCTTCATCTCGGCGACGAATCGCGATCCCCAGGATGCCGTGAAGAACGGGGTCCTGCGCCACGACCTCTACTATCGTCTGCGCGTCGTCCCCATCCATCTCCCCCCGCTGCGGCAGCGGCTCGAGGACATCCCGATCCTCGCGAACCACTTCCTGTCGGTCTACTGGAAGCGGCATCGCCAGGCCAAGGAAGCGATGCCGCGCTTCTCGGACGGCGCGCTGGAGTCGATGCGCCGCCGCCCCTGGCGCGGCAACGTCCGCGAGCTCCAGAACGTCATCGAGCACCTCTCGGTGCTGGCGGAGCCCGGCCGCGCGATCGAGCCCGACGACATTCCGGTCTACGAGGACGCCACGACCGTTGCGGACACGGCCGGGATCCCGTCGTCGATCATGGACGACGCCTACCACCCCGCCAAGGACAAGTTGCTCGCCTACTTCGAGAAGGAATATCTTTCCCGCCTCGTCGTGCGCGCCGGTGGCAACATGTCGCGCGCGGCACGACTGGCACGAGTCGATCGCACCACGCTGTATCGCCTGATGGAGCGGCACAGCTTCCGTCGCGACGACGTGAACGGGACCTTCGAATGAGACTCGCCGCCCGCCCCGACGCCGCGGAGAGCCCGATCACCCCAGTGCAGAGCGCGGACGCCTCCACTCTCGGATCCGACAGGGCGACGCCCCTGGTGCCGCTGCTCCGCCGTGCCGCCGCGCTGGCGACGGATCAGCTGCGCGGCGCATCGGCGTCGGGGGGAGACGAGCGGGTCGCCGCGCTGCGGGCGGCGGTCGCGTCGCTCATCGGCGCGCGGACGGCGAGCGGCTGGGGGATGACCGCGCGGCCGGTCGCCCGCGAGGCGATCGACGCGCTGCGCGCGGCGATTCTCGCCCCCACGATCTCGAACGACGCGGATCCCGTGGAGGTGGTGGCGCTGCTGCGGGCGATCGAGCAGATCCCGGTCGCGACGCCGCAGGGGCAGGCGGGGGCCCCTCCCCTCGACGACGAGGCCGTCGCCGGAACCGAGGACCTCGGCCTCGTCGTCGAGGTCGCGCACGACCTGCGCTCTCCGCTCGGCTCGATCCTCTTTCTCGTCGAGACGCTGCGCGCGGGGCGCAGCGGACCGGTCACCCCGCTCCAGGAGCGGCAGCTCGGTCTGATCTACGGCGCGGCGTTCGGGCTCAGCGCCGTCGTCAGCGACCTCCTCGAGCTGGCGCGCGGCACCGAGCGCTATCTCGAGCCGCAGCCCGTCCCCTTCTCCCTCACCGAACTGGTGTCCGGCGTCAGCGACATCGTGCGGCCGATCGCCGAGGAGAAGCAGATCGAGCTGCGCAGCCGCAGCCCCGAGCGCGACGCGCGCATCGGCCAGCCCGCGGCGATCTCGCGCATCCTCATCAACCTCGCGACGAACGCCCTCAAGTACACGACGACTGGCTCCGTGGAGATCGCCGTCACGCAGCTCTCGCTGACGCGACTCGAGTTCAGCGTGACCGACACGGGGCCCGGAATGCCGCCGCACGTGCAGGAGTCGCTCTATCAGCCGTTCCGCAAGCACCCGCTGGCCCGCGGATCGCGCTTCTCGAGCGCGGGGCTCGGCCTCTCGATCTGCCGCCGCCTGGTCGAGATGCTCGACAGCGAGTTGACCTGCGTGAGCGAGGAAGGACGCGGGACGCGGTTCGCCTTCCAGCTCGAGCTGCCCATCGCATCGGCCTTCTAGAACGACGGCATCGCCGAAAGACCGAGGACCGAGGACGACGTCGTCGTCCTCGGTCCTCGTTTTTCAGCCGTCCGGATCGGCGTGCGCTCCGCTCAGTCGAACGCCGTCAGCTGGATCGCCGGGCCGCTGCGGCGGGTCTGCCGGAGCGCGCTCGTCGCGCGCAGCATGATGTCGACGGCATCGACCTGCGCCGAGGTGTAGTCGGAGACCGCGCAGTAGCCGCCGCGCAGCCGGATCGGACGCGCGTCGGCGGTGATCGGCGACGCCTCGAGCGCGCTCTGCAAGCGCGCGAAGAGCCGTTCGGCGCCGATCGCGTCGGTCGCGGGCGCCACGACCACGAACTCGGTCGGCCCCAGCCGGCCGAAGACGTCGGAGATCCGGCTCGCATCCCGGCACACCGCGCCGAGGTGGGAGACCATGCGCGCCGGCAGACCGTTCTCCGGTGAGACGTCCGCGTCCGACACCGGCTCGAAGGGGGAGAACGCCACGCACGCCAGCGGGTGGTGGCGGCGATACGCCTCGGCGCCGATCTCGCGTGCACGGCGGGCGATGCCGCGCATGTTGTAGAACCCCGTGAGCTCGTCGATGAGGCTCTGCTCGCGCACGTCGTCCGCGTAGCGCTTGGCCGCGACGAAGGTGCGCAGCTTGAGCAGCAGCGTCTCCCCGTCCACGGGATGCGTGCACACGTCGTGCGCCCCGGCGGCGAGCGCCGTCATCCGCTCCGCCCGCGTTCCGCTCGCGGAGGTGACGACGAGGATCGGGGTCGAGACGCCGATCTCCGGCTCCTCGCGCAGCCGCCGGCAGAGCTCCGCCCCGTCCATGTCGGGCATCTGCTGGTCCACCAGCACCGCGTCGAGCCGTACCGAACGCACCAGCTCCAGGGCGTGACGCCCCGAATAGGCGCGGAGCACCGCATAGCCGTTCGGCGAGAGCAGCGTCTCGAGGGCACGCGCCGCCCACTCGTGCTCATTGGCGATGAGGATCATCGGCGGACGCTCGCGCTGCGCGAGCTCCGGACTTCCAGAGTCCGAATATCGGTTCAGGGAACCAGCGCCTACGTCGGCCGGTCGATCCGCCTCTCTGATCACTCCGGAGTTCCTCCGCGCGTGCGGTGCATTGTGGAGGTCCACGGGCCGACGACCGTCGTCGTCATCCCCCGTCCCGTCCGTGAGTTGGACCTTCGACACAGCGAGAGCCGCGCCGCGGAGCGCGCACGGTTCGTCGAACGCCGGCCGTCCGAATCGCCCGAGCCGACCGTCGCGCTCTCCGCAGGAGACGTGCGGGGAGCTGAAGCGCACGCATCGCGCGATACGACAATGAGTTGATCGATTCGTCGTCACGCCGGCGCCATCGCATCCTGCGGCGCGATCGCGACACTCGTTGCACGAACGACACTGACGAGACCGGTCGATGGAGGGAGGAAGTCGGCGCTCGCGATCGGCCGATCGGCGGCGATTGTGTTGCGGCGCGGCGACGACTTGTTGCGACGGGGGCGGATCCGGCGTGCGTGGCCGCCGGCCAGTCGGACACACATCTCCATGCGACACATGACGATAGTGCGTGGCGGCCGGATCGGGGACGACACAGCCTGGTACTTGCGCGGCGCAGGGACCGGAACGGCGTCCGGACGGGATGCCGTTCCCTCCGCCAGCAGGTCGACCGACGTTGCAGCTGATGCCTCACGTTTCGCCCTCCCTCGTTCGCTCCCATGCTCTCGCTGCACCGGAGAGCTCCCCGCCCTTGCCGTCTTCTCCGCTGACCGTCCCCAACGAGCTGCTCGACCTCGAGACCGCCGCCACGCGGACGCGCGCGACGGAGGCAGCAGCGGGCCTCCGCCCCGTCGCCGATCCGCCGCGGCGGACGAGCCGCCCCGTCGTGCGCCCGGTGCTCCTCTGCCAGACGACGCGGGCTCAGACGCTCGAAGCCGCGCTGCTCGCGGACGTGCTGTCCACCCGATGGCCGGTGCGTCTGCTCGAATCGCGGAGCGACGCGAACCTGCGCGCGGACCGCGCCCTGTACGAGTCGCTCGCGGTGCGGGCGCCGGACCTCGTCCTCGGAGTCGAGCGGACGGCCCCGGTGGACCAGACGAGCGCCGTCCTCTCGCGCACGGCGGAGCTGCTGCGCGCGGAGCCGGTGTCGCCGTGGGCGATGATCGTGCTCGGGAACACCGACAGCGCCCTCGGGTGCGCGCTCGCCGCGGCGAAGGTCGACATCCCCGTGGTCCACGTCGAGGCGGGTGTGTCTCCCAACGGCGCCTCGGTTCCCTCCGACCTCAATCGGCGACTGATCGACACCCTGAGCACCGTCCTGTGCGCCCCCTCCCCGTCGGCCGCCGAGCGGCTGTACCGCGAGCATGCGCACGCGCACGTGTTCCATACGGGTGACCTCGCGCGCGACGTCCTCCAGCGGCACGCGACGCGCGCGGCGCTCCCGGCGGACTCCCGCTGGCCCCTCCCACCTGGCGCGCGATTCGTCTTCGCCTACCTCGCCGACGCCTACGACGACGAGCGTCGCTGGCTCCTGCCGGAGGTGCTCGACGCCCTCGCGAGCTTCGAGCTGCCGGTGGTCCTGCCGGCATCGGCGGAGGCGCGCGAGGCGCTGCTCCGACTGCGGCGCGCACCCACCTCGCCGACGCTGCACCTGCTGCCGCCGCTCGACTACCTCGCGGCGCTCGCCGCCATCCGCGATGCGGCCGTCGTCGTCACGGACTCCGGTCGGGTGCAGCGCGAGGCGTACTGGCTCGGCACTCCATGCGTGACGCTCGCCTGGGGGACGGACTGGCCCGAGACGGTGCGCGAGGGCGCGACGAAGCTGCTCGCGCCGCAGGCGATCCGGTCGAAGCTCGAGCTGGTCGTGCACGAGCAGCTGCTCGGACGGCGGAGCTGGGACCGGGACATCTTCGGCGACGGTTCGGCGGCGCAGCGCATCGTCGATTCGCTCGTGCAGATCGACGTCCTGGCGCACGTGGGGGACGATGTCTGAGCTCGACGCCACGGACGTGCCGGTGCCCGCGCAGGTGATGCCGAAGCGTCGTCGGACCGTCGGACCACTGCGGGTGCTGCGCGCGCTGCTACCGGCGGCGCTGCGTCGCCGCCTCTCCGAGCTCCGCGAGCTGACTCCGTTCGAGCGCCGCCTCTATCTCCGCGCCTGGCTTCGCGATCGCCGCGGCATCCGGCGCGCGCTCCCCGACCGCGCGCGCTCGATCCTCGTGATCTGCCACGGCAACATCATGCGGAGCGCGCTGGGAGACGCCCTCCTCCGGCGGGCCGCGGCCGGACGCGAGGATCTCGTGATCCGGAGCGCGGGCGTCGGCACGATCCCCGGGCGCCCGGCGGATCCGCGGGCGCGACGGATCGCCGACACGCTGGGCGTCTCGCTCGAGGAGCACCGGTCGCAGCCGGTGACGCGCGCGCTGGTGGACGAGGCGGACGTGATCCTGGCGATGGACCTGCTGAACGAGGCGCGGCTGCTCGCGCGGTTTCCCTCGGCGGAGGGACGTCTGCGCCTGCTCGGCGAGTTCGATCCGCACCCCGGGCGCGCCGAGATCCCGGATCCCTACCTGCAGGACCCGACGGACGCCGAGCAGTGCTTTCTCCGGGTGGCGCGCTGCGTGGAACAGATGTCCGCCGCCTCCCCGTTCCGACGCACGGAACCGTGACGACCAGCTCCGTTCGCAACGGGCGCAGGGTGCGCTCTTGCCTCGTCTTCCCCGGCGCGCGGTTGTCGTGGCGACTCCGAGCCGCTGTGGGATCGGCGCAACACCTCGGCGATCCGCGGGCTGGAGAGGAGGCGACGGGAACACGCAACAGATTGTCAACACGTATGTTATAGAGCATCAACGCTTCCGGCCCCGCTAGCACACCCGGTGCGTATGTGTGTGCCGCATCACCGCTTCGCTCTGTTGTGTCCTCCCCCCCAAGGATGCCGATGCTGCGTCTGTTGTCCGCCTTCCGCTGCTCTCCTGACGTCGCTCGGGCGCGCGTGCGCCTCGGTGCCGTCGCGCTGGCGTTCATCGCCATGGGCGGCACACCGCAGCGACTCGTCGCCCAGGTTCAGGCCTCCGCGCCGACATCGTCCCGCGCGACGCTCGAGAAGCGCATCGCGGACGCGGAATCGGCAGCGGCGAGTGCGCGGGACGACGACGAGCGCCGCCGTCTGACGGCGCTCGTCGACGGCCTGCGGGAACGCCTCCGACTCGGCGACTTCCTCCCCGGCGACCACGTGCTCCTCTCCGTCACGCGCGGCGAGTTCGCGCGGGACACGGTGGTGGTCCGCCCCGATACCACGGTGGTCATCACCGGGCTCGCCCCGATCTCGGTGCGTGGCGTGCTCCGCTCGGAGCTCGCGACGTACCTGCAATCGAAGCTCGGCGAGTACGTGCGGGAGCCCTACGTCACCGTCGTGCCGCTGCTCCGCGTCGGCGTGTTCGGGGGGGTGCGGACCGGTGGATACTTCGAGGTCCCCGCGGACACACGCGTGACCGACCTGCTGATGCGTGCCGGTGGCCCGGTCGAGAACGCCGATCCGCAGAAGATCGTGCTCCGTCGGGGCACCAAGGAGGTGCTCGGCCATGCCGACCTGAGCGAGGCGCTCCGGCTGGGGCGCTCGCTGGACGACATCGGCGTGCAGGGCGGCGACGACTTCAACATCGCCGTCAAGCGCAAGGCCAACTGGGGCACCCTGCTACAATGGTTCTCCGTCGCCGTCACGTTGGTGACGGTGGTGGCCGCGAGCCGCTGACAACTTCATGAGCACGAACATGCGATCCAGCCTGGGAACTGGAATCACCGAGCTGCGGGTGGCCTCTCACTTTCTCGCCGAGCGGCGCGCAGCCACGCGACAGCCTCGCTTTCCCGCCGCCGACATCGGGCGCTCCGAACAGCTGATCCGCGTCGTCAACTTCGTCATCGCCGCGCTCGCGCTGCTGATCCTGTCGCCGTTGATCATCCTCGTCGCGCTGCTCGTCCGCCTCACGTCGCCGGGGCCGATCTTCCACGTGCAGACGCGCGTCGGGCTCGATCGACGCGGGGGGCGCGGGGGCGAGTCGGACACGCACTTCGACCGCCGCCTGAGCGACCTGGGCGGCCGCGTGTTCACGATCTACAAGTTCCGCTCGATGTACGTGGACGCCGAGAGCCGATCGGGGGCCGTGTGGGCGACGAAGCACGACCCGCGCATCACGCCGGTGGGGCGCTACCTGCGCAAGCTGCGCATCGACGAGATCCCGCAGCTGTTCAACGTGCTCCGCGGGGACATGAACATCGTGGGCCCGCGCCCGGAGCGGCCGAGCATCTTCCTCCAGCTGCGCGAGAAGATCGAGGACTATCCGCTCCGCCAGCGCGCGAAGCCGGGGATCACCGGCTGGGCGCAGGTCAACCAGGCCTACGACACCTGCCTCGACGACGTGCGGAGCAAGGTGCAGTACGACCTCGAGTACATCCGGGACCGGCACGTCGTGCGCGACCTGCGCATCATGCTCCGGACGATTCCGGTGATGCTGGGACGCAAGCAGGGGTGGTGATCGCAGGCCCGGTGCGGCAGCCGGCGGCCCGATGACGAACGAGGCAGGGATCACGATACCGGTGATCCCTGCCTCGATGCTTTCGGGGACGCGTGCGGGGCGTCACGCCGGCCGGGTCTAGCCGCGCGGCGACACCGTCGCCGAGTCGGTCACCAGCCCCGGACGCCGGGTGGGCTCCCAGATCCGTCCGGCGCCCGGCCGCATGGCGTCGAACCAGGCCTTGATGCCGGCGACGTTGGCGGCGAGCGCGAACGCGGGGAGGGCGAGCAGCCGGGGGAGTCGCCGGTCCTCGGGCCAGCTCATTCCGATCGCTCCGACGCCGATGCCGACGACGGCGAGGACGAGGAGCAGCTGCGCGGCCGCGTGCTCGCGAGCGAGCAGCGCGAGCCCGACGAGCGCCGGCGGCAGCGTGAGCGGCGCGATCCAGCGCGCCAGCTTGTGGCTGGCGAGCATGACGGCGAAGCTGCCGTACCGCGTCGGATGGAGCAGCGCCCGCTTGTACCACAGCGTCCGCAGCCCGCGCTGCATCGTGCGCACCTTGCGGCGGAACTCCGCGCGCAGCGATCCGCCGCGCGGCACCACGCACAACGCTTCGTTCACCGAGACGGCGCGATAGCCGCGCTCCCGCACCGCCATCGCGGTGCCGAAGTCGCGGCTGAGGTTCTCCGGAAAGCTCGCGTCGTACAGCTCGCGACGGATCGCGTAGAAGCATCCGCTGACGCCGACGATCGACGCGATGCGCGTCTCGAGCCCGCGGACCCACATCTCGTAGCCGACGTAGCCGGTTTCCCCACCGTTCGATGCGGTCTCCGCGGCACCGACGCTCACGTCGCGCCCGGAGGCGGCGCCGACGGCGGGGTCGGTGAAGGCACGCACCAGCGCCTTGAGCGAGTCGGGGAGCAGCCGGGTGGTCGCGTCGGTGTTGACCACCAGCGTCCCCCAGAGGTGCGCCGCCGCTGCGTTCTCCGCCGCCGTCTTGCCCGAGCGCTCGGCCAGCCGCAGCAGCGCGACCCCGCGATCGGCGTACTCGCGCACGATCTCGTCGGTCGAGTCGGTGGACGCGTCGGAGATCACGAGGATGCGCCGGCGCTCGACGGGATAGTCGAGCGCGAGCAGCTCCTCGAGCTTCTGCCGGATCCCGGCGCTCTCGTTGTACACCGGAACGGTGATCGTGACCTCCGGCCACTCGTCCGGATCGGTCGGGGCGAGCGGCATCGGCCGCAGCGCCGCGACCGCGCGCAGGAGCAGCGGGTAGCCGGCGTAGGCGTAGCCGAAGAGCGCGACCGGCGCGCTCACGAGCGAGAGAGCGATCGTGTTCATGCAGACCTTGCGGCGACCGCGAGCGCGGCGTCGTAGATGCGTTCGTATCCGGTGAGCCAGGACTCGAGCCCGCGCTCGGCGAGGAGCCGCGCACGCGCGGCGGCGGCGCGCTGCGCGGCGCGGGCGGGGTCCCGCCGCACGGCGGCGATCGCGGCGGCGAGGGCGTGCGGATCGTCGGGCGGGACGAGCAGCGCTTCGTGCTCGCCGACGACGTCGGGGATGCCGCCGACTCGCGTGGCGACGATCGGCACGCCGGCCGCCATCGCCTCGAGCAGGACGACCGGCGTCCCCTCGGTGCGGGAGCTGAGCACGAGGACGTCGAACGCGGGGAGGACGCGCGAGGCGTCGTGCACCACGCCGTGCCACTGGATGCGGCCGGCGACGCCGAGCCGAGCGCTCGTCTCGAGCAGCGCGTCGCGCTCCGCGCCGTCGCCGAGCATCGAGAGCGACGCGTCGCCGAGCTGCTCCATCGCGCGCACCACCACGTCCGGCCCCTTCTCCGCGCTCAGGCGGCCGACCCAGCCGACGCGCCAGGCGTCGTCGGGGATCGCGAGGTGCCGGCGCGCCTCGGCGCGGGCGAGCACCGCCGCGCGCACGTCGAACGCGTTCGGATGGAGATGGATCCGCCGACGCGACACGCCCGAGCCGGCGAGCAGCTCCACGAGCGGCCGCGAGACGGCGGTCACCGCGTCGAAGCGGCGGAACGCGTAGCGGTCGAGCCGCTCGAACAGGCGCAGCTTCCAGTCGCCGCCGGTGAATCCGTGGACGGTGCTGACGGTCGCGACCCCGGCGCGGCGCGCCGCGGATCCCGCCACCAGGTCCGCCCGGTACCCGTGCGTGTGGACGATCTCCGCCTGCTCGCGCCGGCACAGGTCGCGGATCGCACGCCACTCGCGACGGTACGCCCGGCCGGGCAGCACAAGCGCCTCCTGCCGGACGCCGTCGTGCGCGAGCGCCTCGCGGAAGGCGAGCGCATGCCGTTCACTCTCCACGACGGAGACGACGAGCGGCCGGTCGCCGCGATCGCGCTGTCCGCGAGCGAGGAGGCGCACCACGCTCTCCATCCCTCCCACGTCCCCGGGTGCGAGCACGTGGATGATCCGCTTCGGGTCCGTCCCTCGCTGCATCGACGTCGTCGCGCGAGCCGGCGACGGCTCGGAAGCGAGCGCGCCAACGCTCACTGCGGATCTCCGGCGGCCACCGTCGGGCGCGGCTCAGGGCGTGGGCGATAGGGGGGCGGCGGCCATCCGCGCAGCCCGATCTCGGAATACGCCTCGTGCGTGGGATCGGGACGGGGCGCCCCGACCGCGTGCCGGAGGAGCGCGCCGCCGATGTGCGCCATCCCCTGCACCAGCAGCGTGAGCGCGTGCAAGGGAAGCGAGGCGATGGTGAAGAGCACACCCCCGCGCCGGAGCATGGAGTAGAGGAGCGGCCCGTCGAGGACGAGCGCTCCCGCGAGCGCCCCCGCCCCCGCGAGCGCCCAGCCGTGCCGCGCGGTGACGGCGGCCGCCGCGACGAGCACGAAGGCGACGAGGAGGAGCGCCTCCCGCAGGTGCAGGCGCTGGGTCTGCGGGGCGAGGCGCACGTGCGTCACGCGGCGGCGCCAGAGCTCTCCCATGAGGAGGCTCCGCAAGGTGAACTGCTTGAGGTGGACCGCGGTGATCTCCGGATCGACCGCGATGCGCGCGCCCGTCTGCACGAACCGACGGCCGAGCTCACGCACCTCGTGCTGCGGTCCGGCGAAATGCCATTCGTCGAAGTGCCCGGCCGTCGCGAGGAGCTCGCGGCGGACCATGCAGCAGCCCCCCCACAGCGCCTCGGTGGCCTGCAGCACGCGCAGCTGCTCGGCGTGCCGCCGCAGGTTCCGATAGCGCGAGATCATCCCCGGCGCCGAGTGCGCGGGATCGAGCACGGCGCTGAGCAGCCCGAGATTGGCGTCGCGCTCGAAGGCCGCGAGCATCCGGCGCAGCGTGTCGGGACGAAGGAGGACGTCCGCGTCGAGGAACAGCACGAGTGGCGCGCGCGCCAGCTCGACGCCGCGGTTGCGCGCGTACGCGGGCCCGCGCGGCGAGTCGGGGAGACGGATGACGGCTTCGGCGTGCCGCGCCGCGATCAGGGCGGTGTCGTCGCTGCTCGCATCGTCCACGACGATGAGCTCCCACTCGTGCCGAGGCAGGTCGCTCGCCTCGAGCGCCGCCAGCACTCGACCGAGCGTCGCGGACGCCTGGTGCGCCGGCACGACGATCGAGAGCTGCGGATTGGCGCGGGCCGGCGCGGCGCCGCGATCGATGCGAGACGTCATAGGATGACCACTGGCGTCGGCGTGTCCCGGCGGGACGACGGGAGGACGGATCGGGACACGCGAGGGCTAGCTGGATGCCTGCCGAGCCGCGGCGAGTGAGAGGGGCCAGGTGAACCCCGGCTCGTCGCCGCGCGCCGGCAACTCGCACACGGTGACGATGTCGCCGTTGGCGGTCGCCATCCCCGTCGCCCGCAGCTCCGCCGCGGTGGCCGACGAGGAGGCCGTGAGCGTTCGAACGTTGCGCAGCCGCCGGAAGAAGGAGCCCGACGAGCGCTGGCCGCGCTGCACGAGCACGAGCTCGACGCCGGCCGCGTCGCACGCGGAGAGCGTGGACCGGAGCGACTCCGAAACGACCGTCTCCTCCATCGCGACGAGCACGATGCTCAGCTGCGGCTCCGCTCGCACGCCCCGGCGCCGCTTGTGCCCGACGGAGCCCCGGGTCGGTGAGGTTGCGCCGGATGAGTGGTCGATCGCTCGGGCGATGTTGAGCGCCATGTGAGGATTCGGGGGGGTAGATGCGAGGGTGCAGCGTCGGTGCGGATGACCGACGCGGGCCCGGTTTGCAAGCGGCATGCGCGCTCCGCATCGTTGTAAGCGATTGTAATACAATCACTTCTCAACCTGAGGCGCGCCTGCGAGGTGATGCGTTCCGCCACGACCTGTGGCTTGGATGCCACGATGCGCGCCGCGGAGCGCAACCGGACGGTCCGCCATGCGATGTCGTGCGTGCGCGACAGATGTGTGGTACCGCGCGTGTTTCCCTCCTCGACGGATGCGCGTCTCGCGCATGCCAACTCTCGACATCGTCGTCACTTCGGACGTGGCGAGGCCTGGCCGTCCGATTGCTACTATTCAGCCTCGCCTCCGAACCTCGACCGACCTCCCCCGTGTCGCACCGCTACAACTTCGCTCGACGCCCCCGGCCGGCCGGCCGGCCGTCGCCATCCGGCCGATGACCGGCCTCCTCGCCTCGTCCAGAATCGAGCCCTACGTCAGCATCCAGGGCGGGATGCCGTCGCGCGGGCGGCTGCTGCTCGTGAGCTGGAACTTTCCGCCGGCGCTCACGGCGGGGAGCCTGCGGTGGCAGAAGATGGCGCACATCGCCGCGGAGCGCGGGTGGGCGTTCGACGTCGTGACGGTCGATCCCGCGCAGCATGGACGGCGCGACCCGCAGTCGCTCGAGCAGCTCGCGCCGGGGACGCGCGTCTTCACGGTGGATGCGCCGACGCTCCTCATGGCGCGAGCCGAGCATGCGGCGTGGCGGGTGCTCCAGGGGCTGCGCGCGCTGCGCCCCCGGGTGCGCGAGGACGCCACGGCCCGAACGGGTTCGACGGACGGCGGCGCTGCGGCGCCCACCGCGACGCCCAGGCCGCGCCCCGGCTCGTTCAAGAGCGAATCGGTGCGGTGGATGCCGCGCGAACCGCGTGATCTCCTCCGCGCGTACTACGCCTGGCAGTTCACCGCGCAGGAGGAGGCGTGGGCGAGAGCGGCCGCCAGGCTGGCGACCGGCCTCGTTCACGAGAACGCGTACGACGCCGTGATCACCTCCGGTCCGCCGCACATGTCGCACGTCGCGGGCTATCTCGTCTCGCGCGAGACCGGCCTCGCCCACGTGATGGACATGCGCGACCCGTGGAGCCTCTCCGAGCGCCTCCTCGAGCCGTTCGCCAGCCGCCTCTGGCTCGCGCTCGCCGACCGTGCGGAGCGCCGCGTCATCAACAACGCGACGCTGGTGGTCGCCAACACCGAGGCCGCGCGGCGCGGGCTCGCGCGGCGCTATCCGCACCTGGCCGACCGCCTGATCACGGTCATGAACGGCTACGACGATGCGACGCCGACGCGCGTCGCGACCGCGCGCTTCACCGCGACGTACGCCGGCTCGATCTATCTCGACCGCGATCCCTCACCGCTCTTCCGGGCGGCGGCGCGCACGATCGCCGAGCTCGGCCTCACCCCGGACGACTTCGCGCTGGAGTTCATCGGCGAGGTCGCGTCGTTCGACGGGGTGTCGCTGGAGACGCTCGCGGAGCGCGCGGGGGTCGGCGCGTTCGTGCATCGCCACGATCCGCTTCCGCGCCGCGAGCTCGCCTCGCGGCTCGTGAGCACGGCAATGCTCGTCAGCCTGCCGCAGGACAGCACGATGGCGATCCCCTCCAAGGTGTTCGAGTACATGCCCTACGCGGCGTGGCTGCTCGCCCTGGCGGACCGCGGCACGGCGACGGAGCTGCTCCTGCGCGACACGACGGCGGACGTGGTCTCCCCCGACGACGAGGACGGGCTCGCGCGCGTGCTCACGCAGCGGGTGCGCGAGCATCGCGCCGGCATCGTGCCGCAGCCGACGGCGCGCGCATCGTTCAGCCGCCGCGCCCAGACGGAGCACTTCCTCGACGCGCTCGATCGGATCCAGATCGGCGCGCGCCCCGCCGGCTGACGTGCCGGGCGCTCACCGCGCGACCGGCTCGCCCGCGTAGAGGCGCTCGTACCCGCGCACCATCGCGTCCACGCTGTAGGAGGCGATGACGCGATCGCGTGCGGCCTCGCCGTCGGCGGCGCGACGCGCGGGATCGTGCAGCGCATCCAGCCACGCGGCCGCCAGCGCGTCGGGGTCCTCGGCGGGGACGAGTCGATGGTCGAGCGCGGCGCCGAGCGTCGCGGGATTGCCGCCGACGCGCGTGACGACGGGACAGAGACCGCCGCTCATCGCCTCGAGCAGACTCACCGACGTCCCCTCGCTGCGCGACGACATCGTGAAGAGGTCGAACGCGCGGTGGAGCGAGAGGATGTCGTCGCGCCAGCCGAGGAAGCGCACGCCGTCCGCGATCCCCGCCTGCCGTGCGTCCTGCTCCAGGCGCGCGCGCTCGCTGCCGTCGCCGACGAGCACCAGCACCGGCGCGAGACCGTCGCGCCATTGCGCGCGCAACCGCGCGAAGGCGGACAGCATCACGTCGTAGCCCTTGATGGGCTCCAGCCGACCGACGGAGCCGAGCACCGGCACGCCGGGCGCGATCCCGAGCTCCGCACGCGCGACCCCGTCGTCGGGGCGCGGCCGATAGTGCGAGGTATCGACGCCGTTGGTGACGACGTGGATGCGACGCGCATCGCCGACGACGGTGTCGGCGAGCTGCTTCGCGAGCACCTCGGAGACGGCGACGACGGCGTCGGTGCGGCGCGCGGCGAGCCGGTCGATCAGGCGCGCCACCAACGGGTCGGGACTCGCGCGTCCGTGGTCGGTGTGGACGAGCCGTCGCACGCCGGCGCGGCGCGCGGCCAGCCCCACCTTGTACCACACGCCGCTGTGGGTGTGCACGACGTCGGGCGCGATCGCGCGAATCTGCGCGGTGAGCCGCGCGGGCCACAGCATCGACCAGGGCGGCAGCGGATCCGCCTCGTGCAGCGTGGCGACTTCCTCGAGCCCCTCCGCGAATCGTCCGAGATCGTGCAGCACGAGCAGGTGCGACTCGAAGCGATCGGGATCGGTGCGGCGCAGGATCTCGGCGAGGAGCCGCTCCATGCCGCCGTAGTTGAGGTTCCAGATCGCGTGCAGCACGCGGAGGCGGCGCGAGCCGCCCTCCGCCCACGAACGCGCCGCCGGATTCAGCGCCGCGTGAACCATTGGACACTCTCTCGAAGGAAGGGAGCGGGATCGTCGAGGCGCAGGATCTCGTTGCGATCCGCGACGCGCAGGCGCAGGAAGTCGAGCATCGCGCGGCCGCGCCCCGGCGCATCCGCGGGGAGGGCGAGCGCGGCGGCGCTGCGACGCAGCCGGATGAGGAGGTGATCGACGTCGCCCCACCACCAGCGCGTCCGCACGCCGACGCGGTACACGGGGGGCGACGCCGGCGCACGCCCCGCGGCCGTCTCGAGCAGGAGCGACGGAAAGTCCACTCCCGCATCGATCGCCAGCTGCAGCGATCCCCAGAATCGTCCGTTGATCTCCATCAGATACGGCTCGCCGGAGCGCGCGTCGCGCTTGAACTCGACCATCGCGACGCCGTTCCAGCCGAGGCGCTCGAGCAGGCGGCGCGACCGTTCGCCGAGCTCCTCGTCGAAGGGGACGCTCTCGGCGTAGACGCTCACCCCACCCGACGGCGGCTTCTCGCGCAGCCGGCGATGGGCGAACCGCGCCACGATGCGGCCGTCCCACGCGAGGAGGAAGATGCCGACGCCGGGACCGGTGATCCGCTGCTGCAGCAGGAGGGGGAACGCCTCGTCGGGGAGGGCGCGCAGGTGCTCGCGCAGCGCGGCCGCATCGGCCGCGTACAGCACGCCGAGTTTGACGCGGCGCGCATCGCCCTCGCCGACGGAGCGACCCGGCTTGAGGACGAGCGGATAGGAGAGCTCGTCGGCGAGGGTGTCGCGCCACTCGTGCCGTGACGCGACGACGTGCTGCGCGGGCGTTCGGATGCCGACCTGCTCCGCCTCGTGCAGCACGTGCGCCTTGTCGCAGACGCTGCGAAAGACGTCGATCGAGGTGAACGGCAGGAGCACGTCGGGGAGGCGGCTGCGCGCGGCCAGCAGCGCGAGCAGCGCCGGCTCGGCGACCGGGAGGAGCGCGTCGATCGCGTGGTGCGCCAGCAGCGCCGCCACGTCGTCCACGAAGCGCTCGGGCGCCGAGAGCGGATCGGCGACGCGGGCGGCGGCGGCGGCATGGCGCGAGGCGCCGGCGAGCGGCTGGTCGTGCGCGCTGCAGACGACGACGTGGTGGCCCGCCCTGCCGAGCGAGCGAACGATCGCGAGCGCCGAACGCTGCTCGCCGTCGGTGACGAGGACGCGCATCGCTATCGGTTCAGAAGCCCCGCGGCCCGAATGGCGAACCCATTCGCGGAGAGCCCGGCGGGGATGTTGAGTCGGGGGAGCCGGCTCGGCGCCTCGGCGCCGGTGGGGATCCACCCGCCCTCGATCAGGAAGGCGCCCGCGTGGCCGTGCGCGAGAGCAGCGCTCTCCGCGGCCGCGTTGCGACGGCCGTAGGGATACGAGAACCAGCGGCGCCGCGCGGGGAATCGCGCGTCGAGCCACGCGCGCGCGCGCTCGAGCTCCGACCGGAGCGTCGGCTCGTCGACGGCCGCGAGGTTGGCGTGACTCCAGGTGTGTGAGCCGATCGCGATGCCGGCAGTCCCCGCGGCCGCCGCGAGGTCGCGCTCCGCGGCGCAGCGGGCATGCGCAGGGAGGTCGTGCGTCCGCACCCCGGCGTCCCGCGCCCACGCCAGCACGCGCTCGTGCTCGCCGCGACAGGGGCCGAGCGCATGCTCGCGCACGTCGGCGCGCAGACCGTCGGCGGGGGCGGCGAGGAGGTCCCACCAGAACGCCTCGCCGCCGACGAAGGCCGGCGTCACGAACACGGTCGCGGGGAGGCCACGCCGGCTCAGCTCCTCGATACCGGCGCGCATCGCCCCGGCGTAGGCATCGTCGAAGGTGATCGCCGCCCGCGGGCGGCCGCCGGCCCCGCCGGCGCCGACGTCGTCGAGGGCGACCACGTCGTGCGTCTCGAGCAGCATGTCGAGCTGCGTCGCGAACGCCTGCTGCGGGAGATGGAGCGAGAGGTCGCCGGCGGGGCGCTCGCCGCGTGGCACGACGTTGTGGTACGCGAGCACGAGCGTCCGCCCCGCCATCCGACCGCGCGCGAGCCGCACGATGCCGCTCCGCATGAGCGCACCCTCCACCGCGTACCGTACCCTGGCCCGCCAGGTCATCGGCGACGCCGGGTGCCGGCCGCGCTGCACGCGGCGCCTCGAACGGCACCCGCGGAGTTGGAGCGCGTGGTGGTGGAGCGACTCATGGGCGTCGACGTCGGAGCTCGGCGGCTCGCAGGAGGGAACGAGCGGTGGGAATCGAACGGTGCGGAGGGAGGTATCGGCGCTCGCCGACGCGTGCCGGAACCAGCAAGCCGCATGCACGCCACGCCGATACGCAACGCGTTTCTACACAATGGCTTGCGTGACGTCACCCCGGGCGGCCGGCGATGTTCGTCGCAACGAACTGTGGCCTCCACGCCACGGGTGGCCGCCAGCGCCGGAAGGGGAGCGGCGGCGGAACGGCGGATCGCCCACGGGGGACATCCGGGCGGGGGTGGCATCGCGCGCACGCGCGCCTCCACGCATCACGATCGGCCATCGGTGTGGCGTTCTCGCGACAGTGGGGGCCGACCTCGGAGGAGCGGCCAGCGGCGCGCATGGCGTAAACATCAGCAAGGCATAGACTTTCCCCGCCCTACTCCGCCTGCCGGACGTGGCGTATGGTCTGCGGAGCCTCGCCGGGCGATTCCTCTTCCATCAGCAGCCGCATGCCCGCATCGACAACCGCCATCCAGCCTCCCTCGAAGATCGACGGCCTTCAGCTGGCCGTGATGGCGCTCATCTTCGGACAGGTCTGGCGGATCCAGGACTTCTACCCCGTGCTCGCCGCGGTGAAGTTCCCCACCCTCTCCCTCGCGGCGGCGGTGGGATTCTTCGTCCTCGACGGCGACCCGCGGCGCCGGATCGTGGCGATCCAGCACTCGCGCCTCGTGCGCATGATGATCGCGCTCGCGGCGGTCCTCGTGATCGGAGTGCCGGCCGGCATCTACCCCGGCCGCACCTTCACCTTCGTCACCTCGGACTACCTGCCGATGCTCGTCTACGCGCTGCTGATGGCGCTGAGCATCCGGGACATCCACGACGTGCGGCGCTACGCGTTCGCGATGATCTGCGGCGGGATCTTCTACGCCGGCTACGTGCACCTCTTCTTCACCGTCGGCATCGGGGGCCGGCTCGGGAACCTCGTCTACTACGACGCGAACGACCTCGCGGCGCTGCTCGTCTGGACGCTCCCCTTCATCATCTACGCCGCGCGCAGCAAGGGGATGGTCGGCAAGGGACTCGCGCTGGTCGGGATCCCGCTCTACGTCATGGTGATCATGAAGAGCGGTTCGCGCGGCGGCTTTCTCGGCTTCGTCGCGGTGATGCTCTTCGTCCTCCTCCGCTACGACGTCGTCTCGGCGAAGGTCCGGATGGGGGTGGTCACCGCCGCCGTGGGGCTGCTGGCGATGGTGGGAAGCGCCGAGTACTGGGCGAACATGAAGACGCTCCTCAACCCGAAGGACGACTACAACTGGTCGGGGAACTCGGAGAGCGGGCGGATGGAGGTCTGGAAGCGGGGGATGGGGTACATGATCACGCATCCCTTCGTCGGCGTCGGCGGACGGAACTTCCCGATCGCCGAAGGCACGCTCTCCGAACAGGGGCGATTGACCGAGGAGCTGGGGATCGGCTTCAAGTGGTCGGCGCCGCACAACTCGTTCGTGGAGATCGGCGCCGAAGCGGGCGTGACCGGGCTCGCGCTCTTCCTCGGCATGCTCGGATGGAGCTTCGCGAACCTGCGGCGCATCAAGCGCGCCTCCGGCGGCAAGAGCGATGCGGACATCGAGTTCCGCTCCCTGGCGCTGTCGGGGTCGGGGGCGTTCGTGGGGTACTGCGTCGCCGGATTCTTCGTCACCGGCGCCTTCATGCCCCTCCTCTACACGCTGTTCGCCCTCGCGATGGGGATCACCAAGGTGCACGCGTGGCACGCCGCGCAGTCGCGGTCGTCCGCGACCGGCGCGCCGCTCGAGACGGCGCCGCGGCGCGTCGTCCGCCGCCGCGGCGGGCTCGCCCCCGTCGCGTGAGGGGCGAGCCGAGGTAGTCCGGCGCGGCGCGTCAGCGGGCGGCGACGACGGCCGGCAGCGTCTCGCCGTCGATGACCTCCCACTCGCCGATCCAGAGCGACTGGCTGGCCTGCACCGTCTGATTGAAGTAGAAGGGGAAGCCGATTCCCAGCGCCGTCGCGGCGACGGTGCCTTCCGCGGTCGCCTTGAGCACCGGCGGCAGCCCGTCCTTCGCCAGCCAGAAGCGGGTACGCGAACCGCTCGCCGTCACCTGGTAGTGGATGATGTAGTCGTACCAGTCGCCGTCGGACCATTCCGACGACACCGTCCCCGCGCCGACCGAGACGAACGGGGTGCCCGAGAACTGCGGGTCGAAGTGGAGCTGGTACTGGGTCGTGTTGGTGATCTCGAGGTCACCGCGACCATCGCCTTCGCGCCACCACCAGCCGAACATCTTGAAGGAGTTGGCGGAGCTCCCGTTCGAGCCGGCGGTCGTCCAGCCGTTGGAGAAG
>Ga0182741_1002036_pt1 | contig 24474 bp, 18 predicted proteins | sample eDN5th37CBELigOP_FD_128874 | JGI IMG/M metagenome (GOLD analysis project Ga0182741, IMG submission 128874) | Enriched Organic Plus compost microbial communities from Emeryville, California, USA - eDNA 5th pass 37_C BE-Lig OP (version 2) (version 2) ... | reverse complement strand
GCTCCGCGCGGCGCTCGACGGCGTGCGCGACGTGGAGCGGCTCGCGGGGAAGACCGCCGCCGGCCGTGCCACGCCGCGCGAGCTCGCCGCGCTCGGTGCCTCGCTCGCACGCCTCCCCGAGGTGCACGCGGCGGCGAGCCGCGTGGGAGCGGCCGGGATCATCGCGCCGCTCCTCGAGCGGTGGGATGCGTGCGATGACATCGCCGGCGAAATCGCGAGCACGCTCGTGGAGCGGCCGCCGCTCGCCATCGGCGATGAGGAGAGCGTGCGCGAAGGCGTGGATGCGGAGCTGGACGAGCTGCGCGAGCTGCGCAGGGGCGGGAAGGACGCGATCGCGCGCATCCAGGCCACCGAGCGCGAGCGCACCGGGATCTCGTCGCTCAAGGTGGGCTACAACAAGGTGTTCGGCTACTTCATAAGCGTCACCAACTCCAACCGCCACCTCGTGCCGGAGCACTACCAGCGGCGCCAGACGCTCTCGGGCGAGGAGCGCTACGTGACGCCCGAGCTCAAGGAGTACGAGGAGAAGGTGCTCTCGGCCGCCGAGCGCATCGAGGTGCGGGAGCGGGAGATCTTCGAGTCGCTCCGCGCGCGCACGGGGAAGGCGGTGGAGCGGCTGCAGTGCGCGGCATCCATCGTGGCGCAGCTCGATGTGCTGGCGACGCTCGCCGAGGTGGCCGAGCACGAGGGGTACGTTCGTCCGGAGATGCACGATGGCTTCGAGCTCGAGATCATCGGTGGCCGGCACCCGGTGGTGGAGCGGATGATGCCGCGCGAGAAGTTCATCCCCAACGATCTCGTGCTCACCGGCGACGCGCGCATGGTGATCCTCACCGGCCCGAACATGGCGGGCAAGTCCACGGTACTCCGGCAGGTGGGACTCATCGTGCTCATGGCGCAGATGGGCGGCTTCGTGCCGGCGGCGCGCGCGCGGATCGGGATCGTGGACCGCGTCTTCACGCGCGTGGGCGCGAGCGACAACCTCGTGCGCGGGCAGTCCACGTTCATGGTGGAGATGTCGGAGACGAGTGCCATCCTGCACACGGCCACCGCCCGGAGTCTGGTGCTCCTGGACGAGATCGGCCGCGGCACGTCCACGTACGACGGCGTGTCGATAGCGTGGTCGGTGAGCGAGCATCTGCACGACGCGGTGGGCTGCAAGACCGTTTTCGCCACGCATTATCATGAGCTCACGCAGTTGGCCGACGAATTAGTAGCAGTTCGTAACTATAACGTGGCCGTGCGCGAGGTGGGCGACGAGGTGCTCTTCCTCCACAAGCTGCAGCCCGGCGGCGCCGACCGATCGTACGGTATCGAAGTGGGGAGGCTCGCGGGCCTCCCGGAGCCGGTTCTGAAGCGCGCGCGCGCGGTGCTCCGGATGCTGGAGGGAGGGCACCTGGTGGAGGATGGGAAGAAGCGCGGTGGCGGCGGGAAGGATGAAGCAGCGCAGCAACTCGGCCTCTTCGAGGTTGCGAAGCCGCACCCGGTGGTGGAGCGGCTCAAGGAGATCGACGTGGATGATCTCACGCCGCGCGAGGCGCTGGAGCTGCTGGCCAGGCTGGTCGACGAAGCGGGGGGGCGGGCCTCGGCCTGATACGGTACTCCGGCGTTCGCGGCGAAGAGTGTATCGGGTCGAGACCCGACCTCCGCCGGAACGACGCACCTGGTCTGTCGAGACGACGTCGCGGGGCGCCGACCCTTGCCGAATTGGCAAGCTCTTGTGGGCACGCGGGATGCTTATCCGTCGAGTCGCCCGGCGGGCGGCTGAGCTCCGGACGGCCGCCGGGACGCGCAACGGTCCGGAGCATCCGCGTACGGCGGATCAACCCCAGTCTGTTCAACAGAGGAGGGATGCCCATGCTTCCAACGTCCAGGAATCGCTTCGTCGCTCCGACGCTGTTCGAGCCGTGGAGCGATCTGCGTCGCGAGATCGATCGAGTCTTCGACTCCGCCATCACCGGGCCGCCGTTCGGCTCCAACGGTCGGCCGGCGTACATGCCCGCGATGGACATCGAGGAGACCGACGAGCGGATCCGGCTCACTATCGAGGTGCCCGGCGTGAGCCCCGAAGATCTGAACCTGACGATCGAGAACAATCTGCTGACGGTATCGGGCGAGAAGAGATTCCGCCGCGAGAGCGGGAAGGATCGCGCGGGGTCGCACCTGGTGGAGCGTCGCTATGGGCGCTTCGAACGGAGCGTGCTGCTCCCGGATTCCGTGGATGCGGACTCGATCGCCGCGCACTTCGAGAACGGAGTTCTCACGGTGGAGCTCCCGAAGTCGGCGCGCTCGCGCCGGCGCACGATAGCGATCGGTCTCGGCGCCGATCAGCACCGGCGCGATGCGCAGCACGACGGCCGCAAGCAGATCGATGCGGCCGGGCCGGCCGCCGCGGAGGTGATACCGGCCGGGTCGGAATCGCGACGCGAGCCCCAGCCGGCCTGACCGCGGTCACAGCCGCTCGGAGGGATGGGGCGCCGACCCCGGCACGACGCGCGTCGTGCCGGGTCGGCGCCGTCTCACGGCTGCTCCATCCGGTACGCGTTTCCGCTGGTCGAGAGAACGTACAGCTCGCCCGCGGCATCCTCGCCAAAGGACTGCACGCGGCCGATGTCGCCCACGTTCCACGTCGTTGGTGCGGTCGCGGTGCCGCCATCGAAGGTGAAGGAACGGAGGAAGCCGGTGCAGTAGTCGGAGTAGAAGTACTGGCCCACCGCATCGGGAACGAGCGTGCCGCGGTAGACGAAGCCGCCGGTGATCGAGCAGCCCTCGTCGTGGGAGTATTCCAGAGCGGGGAGCGTGAGGCCGCTCTGGTCGCAGCTCGATGCGCCGTAACAGTGCGCACCCTCCATGATGCTCCAGCCGAAGTTCAGACCTCCCTGGTCGGCGCGCACCACATCGACTTCCTCCCACGCGCTCTGCCCGACGTCGGCGATGTAGAGCAGATCTGCCGCCGCGTCGAAGGCGAAGCGCCAGGGATTGCGCAGGCCGTACGCCCAGATCTCGCCGCGCGCGCCCGCGCGGCCCACGAACGGATTGTCGGGCGGGATGGCGTACGGATCGCCCGCGTCCACATTTATCCGCAGGATCTTGCCGAGGAGCGTGCCGAGGCTCTGGCCGTTGCCGAGTGGGTCGCCGCCGCTCCCGCCGTCGCCGAGGCCGATGTAGAGCTTCCCGTCGGGTCCGAAGAGGAGGAGACCGCCGTTGTGGTTGGCGAAGGGCTGCTCCACGGTGAGGATGGTCTTGGCCGAAGCGGGATCGACCACGTCGGGATCGCCGGCGTTCACCGTGTAGCGAGCCACGCGCGTGTTCCCGTCCGCGTCGGTGTAGTCCACGTAGAAGAAGCCGTTGGCGGCATAGTCCGGATGGAACGCCATGCTGAGCAGCCCCTGCTCGCTCCCGGTGGACACTGCGCCGCTCAGGTCGAGGAAGGGCCGCTCCAGCAGCGTTCCGTCCTTCACGAGCCTGATGCGTCCCGTCTTCTCCACGATGAAGAGCCGCGCATCGCCGGCGGGCGCCGTGAGGTAGAGCGGCTGCGAGAGCCCCGTCGCCACGGGGGTGAGCACGATCTCCGCGGTCGAATCCGGCCGCTCGGGCGGGGTGGTATCGCTCGACGTCGAGTCGTTGCACCCGGCGGGGAGGGCGAGCGCGAACGGGAGCAGGACGACGGATGCGTGCGATGCGGCACTGCGGATGAAACGGGCTGGCGACATGACTCACCTCACTCGCGGGATTGACATTGTAACCCGTGTGGCGCGCTCTGTTCGGGTGTGAAGCCCGCGTGACACTGGCCGGCCAGGCCGCAGCGATGCTTGCCCCGCTCCTGCACCACCCGCATCCGTTCGCTGTGTTCGACGTCCGGTGCGCGCCTCTCCGCCGCGCGCTGCCCTCCATGTCTCCCGATGCTCGTCTCCCGCGAGAGCCTGCCGGTCGCGCAACGAGCCCACGTAGCCACTCCATCCGAACGCCACCGTGAGACGGATGCAGCCCGTCCTCTGGACGAAGGGGGTTCTCCCTTTCGAGCACGGGGAGCTGGTGGAGGGGGCAGTGCAGCTACGGGCAAGTTCGCGAGAATGACTCGACGCTGCGGAATGTCAAGAAAGCTGCTCTCGCTCCGTACCATCTCGCGAGGCGCTCTCGCGCTTCACTTCCGGCTGCACCACTACCTCCAGATCGCCCTCCGTACGCAGCACCGTCACCGCCGTGGTGTTCTCGGGCGTGCGCTCGAAACGGAGCGACACGCGCGCATCGCCAACGGAGAGGTCGTGGAGCTCCATGTGGTTCACGAAGTCGGGGAGCATCGGACGCACCACGTCGAGGCGCTTCTCGAAAGCGGCGGGCGAAAGGCCGAGCATCGCTTCCATGAGATAGGGGATGCTCCCGGCCGCCCACGCCTGCGGGTGGCACGCCACGGGGAAGCGCACCGGGTCGTCGTACTCCTCGCGCGCGAAGCCGGAGAAGAGCTCGGGGAGACGGTAGCCGGGGAAGTGCATGGCGGCTTCCACGAGCCCCGAGAGTATCCGGTGTGCTTCGGCATCGAAGCCGTAGCGGCGGAAGCCCACGGCGATCATGGAGTTGTCGTGCGGCCACACGGTGCCGAGGTGGTAGCCCACGGGGTTGTAGCGCTTCTCGTCGTGCGAGAGCGTGCGGATCCCCCAGCCGTTGTACATGTCGGGGCGCATCAGCCGCTCGACGACGGCGCGCGCCTTGTCGTCGTCCGCGATCCCGGCCCAGAGCGCGTGGCCGGGGTTGGAGGAGATGACGGCGAGTCGTGCGCCGCCCTTCTCCAGCGCGAGAGCGTAGAAGTTCCGCTGCGCCATCCAGAAGTCGCGGTTGAAGCGCTCGCGCAACGCAGCCGCTTCGCTTCGAAGCTCCTTCGCGCGAGCAGCGTCGCCGCTGCGCTCGTAGAGGTCGGCGATGAGAACGCGCGCCCGGTACGCGTAGCCCTGCACTTCCACGAGCGCGATCGGTGGCACGGCGAGGCGGCCGTCGTCGTCGACTATCGCATCGCCCGAGTCCTTCCACCCCTGGTTGATGAGCCCGCGCTCCGAAGTGCTCGCATACTCGATGTAGCCGTCGCGATTCTCGTCGCCCCAGGTCGACATCCAGTGGAGCGCGAGCTCCACGTTGTCGCGCAGCGACTCGAAGAGGCGGATGTCGCCGGTCCACGCGGCGTGGCGGCCGATGAGGATGAGGAAGAGCGGCGTCGCATCCACCGAGCCGTAGTACGGCGTGTGAGGGATCTCGCCGAGGCGCGCCATCTCGCCCACGCGCAGCGAGTGGAGGATCTTCCCCGGCTGCTCGTCGCGCCATTCATCCACGCGGTCGCCCTGGAAGTGGGCGAGGAGGCGCGCGGTGTGGCGCGCGATGGCGGGTTGGTAGGCGAGAGTCTGCAGGGCGGTGACTATGCTGTCGCGCCCGAAGAGCGTCGCGAACCAGGGGATCCCCGCGGCGAAGAACTCCTGGCCATCGATGCTGCTGACGAGCATCCGCAGGTCTCCCAGCGACCTCTCCATGATGGCGTTGAGAAGGAGACTGTCGCTGCGCACGGTCGTCGCCATCCGCGCGTCGCGCTCCTTCGGGGCGCCCGGCTTCGCCACCGTGCCGCGCAGCCGGTCGCGGCCCAGCAGCTTGGCCGGATGCGGCTCGTCGGGCGCGGCCTCCTCGCTCGCCTCCCCCTTCGCGGGGACGTCGGCGACGTCGGCCAGGGTGATGCGCACGTCCACCGTCACCCTCGCGCGCGAGGGGAGCTCGAGATCGAAGCGCGCGCCGCAGCTCTCCCGCGCCGCCGGTGCGGGTGAGAGCTCTATCGTGGCGCTCCGCCGGCGGCCGTCGGCGCCGTCGTACGCCAGCAGCAGCGCGTTGTCCTTCCATTCCGGTGCGCGCACGTCGCCGAGTTTCTCGCTGAAGAGACCGCGCACGGCGAAGATGTCCTCGAAGCGCGTGCCGAAGGCGAGCGAGACCGAGAGCTGCAGATCGCCCAGCCCGAAGTTCTCGAAGGTGAGCGAATCGTGCAGCGATGGCACCGAGCCGTCGAGCGAGCGCGCCCACTTCACGCCGATGCTTTCCTTGGGGATGAGCTGCCCGTCGGCGCCGTGGATGTCCTGGTTGGCGAGCTGGAAGGTCGCGGCGTCGCCCTTCGTGGCGGTGGAGGCGAGCACCGTGGGCGCCGCGCCGGCGATGCTCAGTTCGTAGCCGCCGATGAAGCGGCAGTCGTGGTAGTAGAGCCCGAAGCCGTGACCCTGGCTCAGCGGGATCCTGCCGTCGGGGCCGGTGACGAGAAAGATGTTCTCGTCCTTGATGACCACGGCATCGGCGATGCTCGACGTTATCGATGGAGTGCCGTGCGTGAGGATGCGCTGCTTGCGCTTGCGCACCTCACGCGGGTCGAGCTGCTGCTCCTTCACTTCTGGCTCGGCGCCGGGCGCGCGAGTCGACGTGCTCATGAGCGAGTCCGGGTTGAAGGGACGCTGGTGGAGTCTGGTCACCCGGCTCTACCGGCGTCTATCGTGCCATCATGAAGTGGAGCACGTCGGAGCGGGTGACGATGGCGGCGATGCGGGCGTTCTGGCGGATCAGCACGGCGGGGTTCGCCTTGTTGAGGAGCTTCACCACGCTGTCGAGCTGCTGGGCGCCGTCCACCACGGGGAAGGGCGCATCCATGACATCGCTGATCGTCGCGTCGAGGAGCTTCGTGTCCTCGAGCGCGCGCGCCGACATCGACCCTTCGCTCACCGAGCCGACGCAGTCGTCGCCGTCCATCACGGGGAGTTGCGAGACATCGTGCAGGCTCATGAGGCGGAGCGCCTGCCGCACGGTGGCGCCGGGAGTGGTGGCCACGATGGCGGGTGCGGAGCGCGGCTTCAACTCGGCGAGGTCGGCGATGCTCACGCGGTCGGGCTCGAGAAGCTGGTTCTCGCGCATCCACTCGTCGCTGTAGAGCTTCGAGAGGTAGCGCTCCCCCGTATCGCAGAGAAAGGCGACCACCAGCGCTTCGGGGTCGTTCAGCTCGCGCGCGACCTCGAGCGCCACGTGCGCGATGAGCCCCGACGATCCGCCCACGAAGAGCCCTTCCTCGCGCGTGAGGCGCCGCGCCATTGCGAAGGCGTCGCGGTCGCTCACGGTGCGGTAGTCGTCGATGACCTTCATGTCGAGCGTGCCCGGCACCTTGTCCTGGCCGATCCCCTCTACTTTGTAGGGGGCGCCCTCGATCTTCTCGCCGCTGCGCCAGTAGTTCGCGAGGATGGAGCCCGCCGGGTCGCCGGCCACGATCCGGATGCCCGGCTTCTTCTCCTTGAGGTAGCGTCCCACGCCCGTGATGGTACCGCCGGTGCCGGCCGATGCGACGAAGTGCGTGATGCGCCCCTCGGTCTGCTCCCAGAGCTCGGGCCCCGTGGTACGGTAGTGCGCCTCCGGGTTGGCCTGGTTGTAGAACTGGTTGGCGAAGATCGCATTGGGAGTCTCTTCCGCGATCCGCTTGGCCGTCATCACGTAGTTGTCCGGGTGGTCGGGCGGGACGGCGGTGGGAGTGACGATGACCTGCGCTCCGAACGCCTTGAGGAGCCGCACCTTCTCCTGCGACATCTTGTCGGGCATGGTGAAGATGCAGCGGTAGCCCTTGAGCGTCGCCGCTATGGCGAGCCCGATCCCGGTGCTGCCGCTCGTCCCCTCGACGATGGTGCCGCCCGGCCTCAACACCCCGTCGCGCTCGGCCTGCTCGATGATCGGCAGGCCGATCCGGTCCTTCACGCTCCCGCCGGGATTGAAGAAATCGGCCTTCCCGTACACCGGCGTCGCGATCCCCCGCGTCACCCGGTTCAGCCGGATGAGCGGAGTCGATCCGATGGTCTGGAGCACATCGTCGTATGGAAGCGCGTTGCGCGGTAGGGTCGGCATGGGATGATGGTATGGAAGTGAATGGGAGAAGGCGGAAAGCCGTCGGCTACGCCGGGAGTGGCGGCCCTACTCGCGCGGGCCGTTCACTGCTTCGTGCCGCCTGGCTTCTGCTTTCCTTTCAGCACCGTATCCCCCGGCAGCGGCTTCGCATCGGGGTGGCGGAAGAAGACGGGGAGGAGGATGGAAACCGACATCGGGCGGCCGTGGAGACGGGCCGGGGAGAAGCGGAGATCGCGCGAACCGAGAACGGCGGCGGAATCGAGGCCGGAGTAGCCGGACGATTCGACGACTATGGTGGAGTCGGACACCACGCCGCCGGTACTGTCGATGTGGATGCGGAGCGTGACGTTCCCCTGTATCCGCCTGTCGTAGAGGGTGACCGGATAACGGAAAGGGAGCTCCTCGTTGAGGATCACCGGCAGCTCGTCGGGCTCCACCCCGCTTCCCTGGATCCCCTCTATGGCCCTGCGCGCGGTCCTCTGATCGATGCACGCGCTGGAGGCGATTACGAGAACGCCGACGAGCATCAATCTGCGTAGCATGGAGACAATGTAGCCCATGGTTCCGATGGCTCGGAAGGTTGCCGAACGGTCCTTGCCGCCGTGGCGGTGTGCGCTCATCGTTCCGAAATGAATATCACCGTTCTCATGGGAGGCACGTCGTCGGAGCGCGACGTGTCGTTGTCGTCGGGACTCAGGATCGCGGAGGCGCTGCGCGAGCGCGGCCATCGGGTGCTGGCGGTGGACCCCGCGCGTGGACCGATCAGCCCCGACGAAGAGGCGGCGATGCGGGCGGCGGGGGTGGTGAAGACCGTACCGCCCACGCCCGAAGAGCTACGCGAGCTGGAGCGCACGTCGCGCGCTCCAGCGCTGGGGACCTTCCCCGAGGTGCGCGAGGCCGACGTGGTTTTCCTGGCGCTCCACGGCGGGCAGGGGGAAGACGGTACGATCCAGGCGCTGCTCGACATGGTGGGCGTGCGCTACACCGGGAGCGGGCATCTGGCGAGCGCGCTGGCGATGGACAAGGATCTCTCGAAGCGGCTCTTCCATGCCGCGGGAGTGCGGACGGCGGAGTGGCTCATGGCGGGGGCGGCCGTCGGGCCGGCGCCGTCGGCGGATGAGGTGGAGCGCGCGCTGGGGTGGCCGGTGATCGTGAAGCCATCGAAGCAGGGTTCCACCGTGGGGCTCTCGCTCGTGCGCGAGCCGGTGGCGCTGGCGGCGGCGGTGGAGGAGGCGGGGCGGCACGACGACGAGGTCATGATCGAGCGCTACATCCCCGGCCGCGAGCTCACGGTGGCCGTGGTGGGCGATCGCGCCCTTCCCGTGGGCGAGATCTTTCCCAAGCACGAGATCTACGACTACGAGTGCAAGTACACCGCGGGGATGGCGCACGAGAAGTTCCCGGCCGATCTCACCGAGGAGTGTGCGGCGGAGGCGCGGCGTCTCGCGCTCGCTGCCTTCAGGGCGCTTAAATTGGGAGGGTGCGCGCGGATCGACTTCCGCATGACCGAGGCGGGTGAGCTCTACTGTCTCGAGGCGAACACCCTGCCGGGGATGACGCCGCTCAGCCTGGTGCCGCAGGCGGCGGCCGCGGCGGGGATGGGCTTCGCGGAGCTCTGTGACGAGATCGTGCGCCTGGCCGTGTAGGCGCGCCGGTGGTCCGCGCGACCTCGTGTACCGCCATGGCGGGTCGCGGCACGAACATTGAGCGCGTTGGAGGAAGGGAGGGGAAGACGATGAGAGAACAGATCGCCCCCTCCCCTCTCTCGCCCCGGAACGCGCGGCCGGGGCGAGGTTATCAGATAATGATGTAGTCGTTCATCGTAGCAGCTCCAGATCGCAGGTCCAGATGCCGTTCTCGGAATTCGAAGAACAGGATTCTCCACGCATCACGCCGGCCGTACAGTGGCTGATCGCGATCAACGTCGCGGTCTTCTTCCTACAGCTGACGCTCGTGGGGCCGGTGGACATCCAGCGTGCGCTGGCGTTCGAGGTGCGGGACCTGACGGAGCGGCCGTGGACGATCGTCACCTACATGTTCGTGCATGCCGGGTTCTGGCATCTGGCGTTGAACATGTGGATGCTCTGGATCTTCGGGCCGCGGCTGGAGCGTGCGTGGAGCTCGCGGAGCTTCACTTTCTATTACGTGCTCTGCGGGCTGGGCGGGTGGCTCTTCCACCTCATGATAGCCCGCGACGGGAGCTACCTCCTCGGCGCCTCGGCGGCGATCTACGGAGTGATGCTCGCCTACGCGATGCGCTGGCCCGACGACGAAGTACGCTTCTTCCCGCTGGTCTTCATAGCGATGAAGGTGCGCTGGTACGTGGTGTTCCTCGTGGGGCTCAACCTGGCGCTGGGGCTCTGGGACCTGAGCCGCGCCGGGGGCGGCGGGGTCGCGTATCTGGCGCACCTGGGCGGTCTCTTCGTGGGCTACCTCTACCTTCGCTTCTCCGCCGCGCACGGGATCGACCGGCTGCGGCGACGGATGTCCGCGCTCCCCGACGTCTCCGAGGAGACGCCGCGCGCGATCCCGCGCTCGCAGCCCAGGTCGCGCGAGCGCACCAGCGAGATCGACGACATCGTCGCCCGGAGCAACGCCGTGGCCGCCGCCCAGCGCCACGAGAGCGCCGCTCCCACCCTCACGAGCAAGGTCGGAAAGAAGAAGACCGACGAGTTGAACTACGTGCTCGACAAGATCTCCCAGCGCGGGATGGACAGCCTGACCAGCGACGAGCGGCGACTGCTCGAGGAGCTCTCGAAGAAGCTGCGGAGGGAGTAGCTCCGGGCGGCGTCAGCTCCCTGCGTCGCCGAAGCTGGCCGTCACTATCGACTTGATGCCGCCGCGGACGTTGAAGTCGCCCACGACCTCCAGCCACACCGGGGAGAGGCGTGCGACGAGGTCGTCGAGGATGCGGTTGACGGAGCGCTCGTAGAAAGTGCCGTCGTTGCGGAAGCTCCAGAGGTAGAGCTTGAGGCTCTTGAGCTCGATGCAGAGATCGGCGGGGATGTAGGAGATCGTGATCGTCCCGAAGTCGGGGGCGCCGCCCTGGAGCAGGGCGAGGTCGGCCGCGTCGCCCTCGATCCCGCCGATCGGGCAGAGCGAGGTGAACTCGGGGCACACCATCCGGATCTCGTAATGACGATCCGGATTCGGGTTCGGGAAGGTCTCAAGGAGCTCGGGTTTCGGCATTGCGTAAGGTGTACGCGCCGGCTCCGGCGGGGAAGGAGCGGTCCAATGCGCGGGACAGCATTTATCCAGTATCCGGCCAACTCTGGACGCCCCGGGGTTCGCGCCTTACCTTGGAAAAAGCCGGCACACTCTGCGCTGGCCTCTGCCGCCGCGAGAACGGCGTGGCGGTACCGCCCCCCGGGATTTCCCGGGGGGCTCTCTCTTTCCAGCCACGCCTGCTTTCTGCTTTACTGCGTCGTACTTCTTTCTATCCCCCCACCGTGAACTGCTGCAGCATCCCGTGCGCCACGTGGGGCTTGCCATCCTTGGCGTCGGGGACGAAGCAGAGCAGAGCGTAGTCGCCGGGAGTGAGGTCGGCGGTGATGAAGCCGTAGCCGCCGGGGTGGATCGAGGCGACGCCGCCGAGCGGTTCGGCGGGCGGCGGACCCACCTGCTTCTCCAGCCAGGCCGCCACCTCCTGCGCCGACTTCCCCGGCGCGAGCCGAACCAGCACGAGCTCGTGGTCTTGCGCCGCATCGTTCTCTATCCGGATCAGCTGCTTCCCGGAGGCGAAGGGCTTCGACGTCTCGAAGGCGTAGTCCACCAGCTTCACGGTCACGTCGGGCTCGAGCGCCGCGGCGGTCGCGGCGCCCTGCGCGGCGGACGGAGTCACCGTGAGCTGACGCATCATCCCCTTGGCGATGTGCGGCGTGCCGTCGGGCGAGGGGACGACGCAGATGATCGCGTAGTTCCCCGGCTCGAGGAGTTGGGTCTCCTCGGTGACGCCGCCCGGGCGCGGCGGGTTGGGACCGCCGGCCATCACCATCCACGCCGGCGGCGGGCCCGCCTTCTGGATAGCCTGCTTGAAGTCTTCGTAGCTCTTGCCGTCATCGAGCCTCACGAGCGTGGCGTGGTGCAGCTCCTTCCCCTCTGTGACGAGGCGGATGGTGGTGAGACCAGCGGGTATCTCCAGCGGCGCGTCGAACGAGAAGTCCTTCGCCGTGATGGTGACGACGTTGGCCGCCGGCGCGGCGGCGGTGGCGGCGGCGGACTCGGATCCTGCGCCGCTCAGCGCGCTGTCGTTACCAGCTTCCTTGACCTTGCACGCGCTCAACGCGAACGTGGCGAGCAGCAGCGCGGCTCGCGGCGCGATACGATTTGCCAACACAGCTATCCTCCCCCGGCCTTGCCGGGATTGGGATGGTGGTGCGCTACAGGGTGCGCAAATATCGTCGATCCGACTGGTCGGTCAAGACGGAAGGCGACGCGTCCGGGTTTCGTTCGAGCGCCGAGCGTTGCGAGCTCGTGCGTCGCCGAACGGGAGCCGTTGGACCGGTCCGTCCTCAGCGGGTGCCGGGATTCTCTTCTACAGGAAGCTCGCGCGCGCCGAGCCCGCGCACGAAAGCCGTCGACACGACGACGAGCGCGAGCACGAGCGCCGCGCAGAGGATGCTGAAGCCGAGCAGGAGCGCGGGGCGGTTGTGCCAGAGCGATTGCAGCTGCCACAGCACCCCGCGCCCGGGTCGGAAGCGCGGAATATAGCGGAAGAAATTCGACGGAGGGTGCTCGAGCGCATCGAGCGCGAGCAGTCCGACTCCGATGAGCAGCCCGGCGATGGCGGCGCGCTCGAGGGTGCGGAGCGTCATCACAGTACGATCACCGCTCGCTCCGCGCGGCGCCAGAGGCGCGAGCACCTTTACCGGGAAGTGTCCGGAGGGATCGCGGAAGTATCGCGGGGGTGGAGCGTGGCGGTGTCGCTGACCCCGCGCCTGGCGGCCGTGTCGCCGTAGACGCCGGTGGTGGTATCGCGGAAGATCATGGCGCTGTCGTGAACCAGCGTGGTGTCGCGCTGCAGGTTGAGAGTATCGTCGCGCGTGCGGGTGGTGATGGTGTCGGCCGGCACCGTCGCGGTGTCGCTGCGCGGTACCACCTCCCCAGTCGATTCGCTGGTCCTGCTGGTGGAGCAGGCGAGCGCGGAGACGGACAGGGCGATCGAGAGAATGGCGTGGGACTTCATGGAACTGCTCCTCGGGGATGTGTTAGATTCCTGCGCCGCTCTCTAGCAGGTTGCGTGCGCGGGCACGGCTGCGGGGGCGGGCGGGGAGCACGCGAGGCCGGGTCGCGCGGCGTCCCGAGGGTTGAAATGTGGTACTTTACTCGGTACGATTCAGGGCTTGAAAACAATCCGGCCAGGTAGCTCAGTTGGTAGAGCAGCGGACTGAAAATCCGCGTGTCGGCGGTTCGATTCCGTCCCTGGCCACTGGGAAAACGCTGTCGCGAAACGCTGTCGCGGACGCGCGAGCATGAAAGGGCGCGGCCACCATCTCCGGAGAACCCTCCGGAGATGGTGGCCGCGCCCTTCGCATTCCTGCTCTGATCAGTCTTCGATCAGTTGCCTCGCAGGTCGATACCGAAGCTGAAGCCGACCCCGTCGCCGGCCGCGAGCCTGTTCGCGAAGCGCGTGGAGTCGAACGTGCCGGGAGTGCTCGACTCGTTGTTTCCCTTCAGGCGGCTGATCGCGGCGCTGATTCCCACCGGTCCTAGCTGGATCGTCGTGCCGCCGGAGAACGCGGTGGCGCCGTCCAGCGATGTCGCGGCCCCGCCGCGCACGATGAGGAAGGAGAGGAAGGGAAGCTTCTGCTCGATCCCAGCCGCCAGATAGCTCGGCCACCCTTCGCTCAGCTCACCCTTCCCGGCGGTGGTGCTGTAGGTGGCGCCGAGCGTGGTGGAGCCGCTGCGCAGCGCCGCGCCCAGCCGGACGACGCGGGGGAAGTAGGTCTGCTCGTAGATCTCATTGGCCAGCGCGTACGCCTCGAGCGGCGCGGAGCTCGGGTCGAAGGGGCGGGACTCGAGCTGGTCGTACATGTCTCCCACGCTCATGTCGGCCAGCTCCGTGCTCCTGAAGAGGTGCCCGCGCAGCTCGAGCTGCTCCTTCCATTCCATCTTCTGCACCAGGTTCTGCACGGATAGACCCACGGTGAGTGCCGGGAGCGGACGAGCCGACACGCCGACGTCCACTCCGTACCCCGAGCCGCCGGTGGAGCGGAGCGAGAGCGCCTGGATCGAGAGCTCCTCCGCGTCGATGTCCACGCTCGGCTCGAAGATCCGCCCTCGCTGCAGGTCGTGGCCCTTCACGTAGCGGGCGGTGACGCCCACGCTCACGGGGAAGGGGAGCGGGACGAGCGAGTTCACCTGACGGCCGTACGACAGCGCCAGGGTGGAATACGCGGCGTCGCGCAGCGCGGTGTTCCCCACGCGGTACTCGGAGAGACGCTCGTGATCGATGTCGCCGTACTGACGAGCGTAGAGCATGAGGTCCATCATCTCCTTACCCACCGATCCGCCGGCCAACACCGTGGTCGACGCCTCGGCCGCGAACGGGCCAACGCTCAGCGACACCCAGGGGATGCTCGCACCCCCGCTGAGCTCGAACCCGGCGTCCGGCACCTTGCCGAGAAAGAGCTGGCGATCGTGGTCGGTGAGGTCGTCTCCCTTGTCCAGGATGTCCTTCACGTCGGTCACGCCCGGGCCGAGGATGGTCCCCGCCAGGTTCAACCTGGGGAGTGAGAGTGACCATGAGGGGCGGTCGGGGAAACCGAGGTTGGCGGGGTTCCAGCGGATCGCCTCGGCTCCGGTGGCGATGGCCTGGTAGGCGCCCGCCATCCCGGCCGAGCGGGCGGACGATGTGGTCTGCGCGGCGAGCGGCGCCGCAAGCGACGCGGCCGCGGTCATGGCAGTGGCGGAAAGAAATGCTCTTGCAACCGGTTTCATCGGGAGTCTCCGGCCGACGGCGAGGGCGTCAGCGTGCTGGCGGTTGGGGATGATCGTTCCGTCGGGGAGGTGCGTCCGTGGCCCTGCTGGCGCCCCATATAGATAGGAGCGCCCACAAGGCCACGGACGCACGCCTCGATGGGTCGTGCGGCTGTACTACCGCCGTCGAGCGGTCATGTACAAAACGCCTGAGTGCGGCCGCGGTAACCGCCTACTGCCCCTGATCGTCATCCGTTTGAGCGCCAACAGCGGCTCGTCCCGGGCGCATCCCTGGCCGCACTCATTGCCAACCCTAGGCTCCGCCAGGCCGAACCCTTCCGAAAGGTCAACAAGAAAGATCATGCGACGCAGACTCACACTCCTCGCCGCGCTTCCCGTGCTCGCAGCGTGCTCGCAGGAAGGTCAGAAACTCCCCTTCCAGCCGGAACCGAACGAACCCGTCACCAGCGCCATGGGCTCCGGCAACACCACGATCAGTACTCCCGATGGCATATCCGTCACCGTGCCGGCGGGCGCGCTGCCGGCGGGAACGCACATCACCGTCGCGAGGCTCCAGCAGACGGTGGATGACGTCCCGGGAGCCGTGGGCGCTGCCTACCTGGTGGGCTTCGAAGGAGTTCCGAGCGCCGACCCGTCCATCAGCTTCTCCACGACGCTGAGCCAGGGCGCCACTGCCGGCCAGCTCGTCGGGATGGTGCCGCTGGTGCTGCGCATCGGGACTCCCGAAGCGGCCGGCGCGGGGTATCGCGTCGCGTCGGGGTTCAGGCGGGGGCGGGTGGCCCGGGACGGTGGTTACGACGCTTCCGTGGAGGAGAAGTTCGAGAGGCTGAAGGAGAGCGGTATCTTCGATGGCTTCATGGGTTCGGCCTCGACCAAGGACGTGCCATCGGCCGCGGATATGACCGCCTTGGCGGCGAAGCTTCAGCAACTGGCCATTGCGTCGCCGGTGCCGGCTCCGGCGTTGTTCGAAGGTGCCTCTTCCCACGGATGGTACTCCACCTACATCGAGGCCGTGGCGAGCGCCGGCCTGACGAGCTTTCTCGACATCTATCACGACCGTTCGGTATTCGGCGGCCTGCCGGCGACCCTCGATGAGGCGACCATGCCCCCGGAGCTTCGCGAGCTGATCGCCGCCTACCTCTCGAGTGAGGGCTCCGCCTACCTCATCACGCACGTGGACCCGAAGGTCCTGGCGGCGTTCCTGCTGACCGACTTCCCAGCGAACGACGAGAGCTCGTATCCGCTGATTCCGTCCGGTTCCACGAGCGCCACCTTCACGCTGCTGTGCACCGGCATCCAGTGGCCCACCGCGGACGACGTGCCGGTTTGCAGTGAGAACACGATCGATATACGCGTCAGCGCCGAGCTGCTGAAGCGGTATCCCGCGTCGGCTTTCGTGCCGAACTACCTGATGGCTCAGGCGACGCTGGGCGCGGGCGGGTCGGCCACCGGCCAGGTGTCGTACAAGGTGCATCTCCGCTCCGCGCTCAGGTCGGGGATCGCCGGCGCCAGCAAGGAAGGGAGCTTCGACCTGGATGGGAGCTGGTCCGCGAGGGGAGACACCCTCACCATCGGCGGCCACGATTTCCTCTATGCCACGCCCGACGCTTCCACGCTCATTCTCAGTGTGAGCGACTCGGTCCAGGTCGAGAACAACGCTGGCGACAAGTCGTGGGAGCCGGTACGGGTGAACGTGAAGCTGGCGCGCCAGTAGCCGGAGGAGTATAGGCACAACGGTCACTACGCTGAGCCGCTCGTAGCTACGAGCGGCTCAGCGTAGTGACCGTTGTGCGTCCGGGCTGGACGCGTCCAGCCCGGACGCACGGGAACTCCACGGTGAAGCGCGCGCCGCCCGAGGGTGAGTCGGACACCGAAACGCGGCCGCCGTATTGCAGCGCCAGGTCGCGCGCCACCGAGCGCCCGATCCCCGATCCGGTTTCTCCGGTGCGCACGGCCTCATCGCGTCGGTAGAAGGCGCGCCAGATACCCTCGCGTGCTTCGGCCGGGACACCGGCGCTCTCGTCGTCCACGTGGACGCGCACCCATGCTCTGTCCTGCTCGACGGTGACGTGCACCGTCTGGCCGCGCGGGCCGTACTTCACCGCGTTCTCCAGGAAGTTGATGAGGATCTGCCGCAGCGCCAGCGAGTCTGCTCGCACGTAGATCGACGGCGCCGACCATACCACCTCCGGCTCGCGCTCCGCCGCCAGCGGCGCGAACGCCTCGGCCACCAGCTCGATCTCCTCGCCCACGTTGCAGGGAACGACTTCGGGCTCTCGGCGCGCTTCCGGATGCTGGTGAAGTTGAGGACGTTGTCGACGAGGATGGTGAGGCGCTTGGCCTCTTTCTCGATGATGCCGAGTGCGCGCTCGGCCTCTTCCGGCGTCCGGAGCGCACCGCTGCGCAGCAGCTCGGCGACTATCGACTCCGAGATGAGCATGCGGCGGCGGTAGCCGTCGCGCAGCTCGCTCACCTCCAGCTCGCGAGCCATCGCCCAACCGGCGCCGGGCATGGACGTCATCGCGTATATCACCTCTGCGCCTCCGATCCCGATCCCCGAGCCGTGCGGCGCTCCGCCGCTGAGAGCTTCCCGCACCTGCGACGGCAGCTCGCGCGCGGAGAACGCTCGTGGAGCAGTCGCCGAGTCTTCGCCGCCGCGCCGCGCGACGATCACCACGGAATCCTCCATGCGTGCGAGGATCAGCGTGCGGCCGGTCCGGACGGTGCTGCGGGTCGGGTTGAGCTGGGGAAAGGTCTCGTCGCCTATCGGCGCGCGAACGACCAGCCGGAGCGCTCGCGGTGCGCCCGCCACCGCTCCGGCGAAGTAGGCGCAGAACCCGGCGGCGCACCGGCCCGCCGCCACCTCGCCCGTCGCACCCTGCGGCCCGGGAGCATCGAGATCCATCCCGGTCGGCCAGCTCGCGACGCGAACGCCGCGGTCGTCCAGGAGCCAGGCGCCATCGTAGGCGCGGTGCTCGCGCAGAATGTGCCCCAGTTGCGCGACATCGTGATCGAGGTCCGCGCCGGCATCCAGAAAGCCGGCCGCGACGGAGACGAACGCGGCATGGCGCTGCACCCATGCTTCCACCTCGCCGCGCGTCACCACCAGCGAGCGCGTGAGCTGGTCGTCGAGTGAAGCGACCGAGTCCCGCCACGTCGAGCGCAGCCGGTGGCCCGCGACGGCGGCCACGAGGAGCAGGTAGACGCCTCGTCTGGTGACCGTGTGCGAAGCGCGGTTCACCTCCACGCTGCCGAAGCGGGAGATCTCGGGACGCTGCCGCGCGCCGCCGGCCCGCGCGCGGCGCAGATGCGCGGCCACGCGGGCGAGCAGCTCCGAGAGGCTGAACGGCTTGGTCACGTAGTCGTCCGCGCCGATTCGGAGGCCGTGCACCTTGTCAGTCTCGCCGCCGCGCGCCGTCAGTATGAGTACCGGCATCGTCAGGCCGGCCGCGCGCAGCGCCTCCAGCGTGGCGTAGCCGTCGATCCCCGGGAGCATGAGATCCAGGATCACCATGGCCGGCCGGTGCTCCCCGGCCAGCGCGATGCCGCTCTTCCCGTCGTTCGCCACGAGCACGTCGTAGCCCTCGGCTTCCAGGCTGCGCGAGAGCCCGAAGGCGAGGTCCTCGTTGTCCTCGATGACGAGGATCTGCACCGGCTCCGTGGGGCGCCTGGAAGTGGGTGGCGTCGCTGACATGCCCAAGGCTAATCTGCCGGCGGACCCGGCGTGGCGCGAACGGGCCGGCGATGTGTAAGAGTTTGTGTAGCTTTGTGTCGGGATGTGACTACCGGCCTCGCGCCGGCCGGTGCATCGAGCAAGCTTCGTGGACGAGTCATCCCACCACCCTCCGCAGGATCTTCCATGACCAACTACTCGCGTCGTCTCTTCTCCCTCCTGGCCGTGTCGCTCGCCGCCGGGCCGGCCGCGGGCGCGCAGCGACCCTCCGCGGCCGGGACCGGCGCGGGGTTGCCCCCGCTCGGCGGCGTTGCACTGGTGGCGAACCAGCAGTCCGCGAGCGCGACGATCGTGGATGTCGCCCGGCAGACCGCCACCCACGTCGCGGTCGGAGCCGGCCCGCACGAGGCGGCCATCTCCCCCAACGGCAAGTGGGGCGTGGTGACCATCTACGGCACGCAGACCCCGGGGAACCAGCTCGCCGTTCTCGACCTCGCCGCGAGAAAAGTCGTCCGCACGGTGGACCTCGGAACGTTCACCCGTCCGCACGGCGCCGCCTTCATCCCCGGCAGCAACGACATGCTCGCGGTCACATCCGAGGCCACGCAGCGGGTGGCGCTCGTGGACATCGCCAGGGGGAGCGTCGTGGGCGAGATCCCCACCGAGAGCGAGCTCTCCCACATGCTCGGCATCACCGCCGACGGCAAGCGCATCTACACCGCCAACATCCGCGGCGGATCCATCAGCGAGCTCGATGTCGCGAAGCGTGCCTTCAACCGGCAGCTCGACGTGGCCACGCAGACCGAGGGCGTGGCCGTGCGCCCCGACGGCGCCGAGGTGTGGGTGGGGAGCAACGACGCGGGGAGGGTGAGCGTGGTGGACACCCGCTCCTGGCGGGTGGTGGCCACAATCGATGGCTTCGGGATGCCGTACCGGCTCGGCTTCTCGCCCGACGGATCGCTGGTGGTTGTATGCGATCCGAAACAGAACAGCGTGCACATCGTGGACGTGGCCACGCGCAGGATCGTGGGCAGCGTGACCGATCTCGATCTGCCGCGCGGAGTCGCCGTCGCGCCGGACAACCGCACGGCGTTCGTCACCGCGGCCGGCGTTCCGGCGGTGCTGGCGATAGACCTCCGGGATCGCAGCGTGCGCGCGAAGGTGGGAGTGCAGTCGTCGCCCGACGGAGTGGCGTATTCGCCGGTGGCCATCCCGGCCGCGCCGGCCGGGGCGGCGCCGGCCAGCGCGACAGCGGCGGCTCCCTCTGTCGCGTCGGCGCCGACCGCGGCGGAGCGGAAGGGCGTGGCGGTCCTCGAGCGCATGCGCGCCGCCTACGAGGGGAAGTGGTACCACACACTCACCTTCGTCCAGAAAACCACCGCGTACCGCCCGGAGGGCAAGCAGGAGATCTCCACCTGGTACGAGAGCCTGAGGCACACGCCGGATCGGGGGACGCAGCTCCGCATCGACATCGGAGACCCCGCCGAGGGGAATGGATTGCTCTTCACGGCCGATTCCACCTGGGTGGTGCGCGGCGGGAAGCTCGCGACCACGCGCGGCGAGGGGAACGAATTCCTCCCGCTCATCGAGGGCGTGTACGTGCAGCCGGTGGAGCGGACGGTGGCCGAGCTGCGCGGGATGAAGGTGGACCTCTCGCGCACGCGCAGCGCTCGCTGGCGCGACCGCCCCGTCACCGTGGTCGGCGCGAGCAGCGCCGCGGACACCACGTCCCCGCAATTCTGGGTGGACGATGAGCGCAACGTGGTGGTGCGGATGATGATCGCGCCCGCGCCGCAGCAGGTCATGGACATCGCGCTCGATGGCTACGTGCGGGCTGGCGGCGGGTGGCTCGCGACCAGGATCGCGATGAAGGTGAACGGAGCTCCGAGGCAGGACGAGGAGTACTCCGACTGGAAGGTGGGCGTGGATCTCCCCGCTGCGCTCTTCGACACGTCCACGTGGAGCAGCGCACCGCACTGGGCGAGGAAGTAGCGATTCGGCGAGCTGACGCGCGGAGCGACTGTCGTACTGAGCGGGCTCGAGCCGGGTGGCGTTCTCGTCGCGCTGGACGGGCGGCCGATCGCCGATTTCCCCGCGCTCATCGCGTAGCTCCGCGCGCTCCCGGAGCGTGCGCAAGCTCGTCATGCGCGAGCGCCTGCGTGACGAAGTGGAGCGCTACACGACTCACTACGACCACGTCACGGTTGGCGGCATCCGCCTGCGCACCATCGTGCCGGAGAGAATCGCGTCGTATAATGCCAACCATGGACTCGAGCAGTGGAGGTACCCATGGAGCAGGGCACGGCGCAGGAACGGCGAGCCGTCGCTCAGGCGACTGAGCGACATGGTGGCGAGCGCAGGCATATCGAGGAGACCGAGCGAGAACCGAGTCGCGGGCAGATCGTCGGACCCCGGGCTGTTCGCGCACTGGCCGTCGGTGCTACCGCGCTCGGTGCACTCGCGCTGGGCGCACTCGCGATCGGCACTCTGGCGGTGGGCCGTGTCGCCATCGGGCGACTCGTGCTCGGCAGGTCGCGCGTGCGGAAGTTGACGGTCGACGATCTCGAGGTGAAGCGGCTGCGAGTCGGCGAGTTGCAGATAGGCGAGAGAGTGTGATGACGATGGGGTCAGACCGCATTTGGTAATGTGGTCTGACCCCGTTCGATGAAGTCCGGTGTTACAGGGCATCACTAACCTTGATAAACGGCAGTCATGAGATCGTCGGCGAACCTCCCCAGCATTCCCTCGACAGCGGTATTGGTGAGTGCCACGACCGTCAGGCGGTTCGCCGGATCGACATACCAGTGATGGCCGTAAACGCCGCCCCATTTCCACGTGCCCTCGGCTTGCGGCACGCCCGCGAGCTCCGGACTCATCAGGACTGCGCCTCCGAAGCCGAAGCCCCAGGAGGGTGTCTGCTCCGTGGTGATCCTCAGATCACCGATCTGGTTGGTCATCATGTCCTGCACCGTCGACGGTTTCAGGATCGGCTCGCCGCCGCGCCGCAGCTTCTCCAGGAGCACCATGAAATCTCCCGCGGTGCCGACCATACCCACCCCGCCCGAAGGGAAAGACTTCGAGTCGAAGACGCGCGAGGGCGAGAAGCGAATGCCTGCCAGACCTGGAAGAAAGGGAACGACATCGGGGTCATTCATGCGACGCGGCGGCCGGCCATCGACATATGGAGTGGCCAACCGCTGCGTATCGCGCACGACGAAGCCCGTGTCGTTCATCTGCAGCGGCCCGGTAACGAAGCGCTCGACGATCTCGGGTAATGACGTTTGGGCGATGCGTTCGAGGATTGCTCCGAGAACATCGAGAGCGAGCGAGTAGCCCCACGACGTACCGGGCTGGTACGAGAGCGGCACGCTCGCCAAACGGTGGAGCTCCTCATCCATCGACAGACCAGGTTGATCGAGACCATCGGAGATCCCGGCCTTTCGATAAGAGCCATCCTCGGATTGGAAGAAGCTGTAGGTGAGCCCGGCCGTGTGAGTGAGGAGTTGCCGGATCGTGATGACCGCCTCGGAGCCGTCTGGCTTCCGGGGGCGAAAATCCGGAAGCCACCGCGTCGCGACGTCATCCAATCGAAGCTGGCCGCGCTCGAGGAGGGCCATGGCCGCCGCGGAGACGATCGCTTTCGTCAAGGACGAATATCGAAAGATCGTGTCCTCTCGCATCGGTCGATCTCCTTCGCGATCGGCGGTGCCGGCGGCTCGGCGGTAGATCACCTCGCCGTCGCGGGCGATCATGACCACGGCGCCGACCACCCTTTGCTCCGAGAGCGCGCGATCGATGACTTCGTCGATGTTGCTCGTCGCCAATGCTGGGTGAGCCATGTCGATCTCCTTCGCTGCTACCACTGCTGCACTCGAGCCGTGCCGGTACGCACGGACGGCTCCGCCGATCGAGCGAATCGATCACGGCGTCGCATCATTGCCAACGCGATCCTCACATCGCCGGTTCCACGATGCGATCGAAGATCGCGCGCGAAAGTGGCACGTGGTCTACCGTTGGGCGTGTCTACGAGGAGGGTGAGCCCGGCTGCGCGAGGCCGGCGCTACGGCGCCCCGAACGGCGCCGGCTGCGGGATCGCAGCGCCGTCGTGCCGCGGATCGGAGGCGCCGTGGTGCACACCGTCGGGCGTGCTCTCCACTGCCTGCCCGAAGCCGATGCGTGTCCCGTCCTTCTCCATGAACGCGGGTATGATGGTATGCAGCGAGCGGTGGCGCGGCGCCACGAGTCCCGATCCAAACCACGAGAAGTTGCTCTGGATGAGCGAGACGATGTTCCCGTCCTCGTCTATCACGCTCATCCGGAATCGTCGAGAAGCGCGGATCGCCCACGTAGCGCAGCATGTCGGCGTAGGCGAGTTTCTTCGCCTCGAACGTTCCCCCTTCCCGGCGCGAAAGTGCGAGGATCGAGTCGGTAGCGGGCCCCGTGGGGAACCCGTTCTTCGCATAGTAGATCGCGGGCGCGAGGAGCTTGTCGAAGTTCATCGTGCCGAAGCGCTCGCGCAGGTAGGCGGTTCGCTATACCAAGTCGGCAGCCGTGTAGCCCTGCACCCGGCCCGTCTTGATGGCCGCCTTCACGCCGGCATCGAAGCGGCCGCTCCCGGAGAAGAGGGCGAGGTGAGTCCGCCGCACGCCACCGAGCTCGGCGGCCAGGAGCTCGGCCCGCTGCTCCAGCGTCTCGAGGTCTCCTTTCGTTACACCTCCCCATTTGCATTCCCCGACGAGCATCTCACGGTCGCCACCGAGCGCCACTACGTCGATCTGCCGAGTGGAGCCAGCGTCCCACCACTCGCCGACGCGCACCGGAGTGAAGGGGAGCGTGAGCAGGGCGCGGCGGACGGCATCCCGGGATGCTTCTTCGAACACGAACCCCATGTAGTCCGGGAGGTGGGGGGCTATCGCGTCGGTCCAGAGGGTAGCAGGGTTCACCAGGCCGATGCTGCCGACCGCCGCGAGTGGCGCCACGAAGCGGTGCCAGAAGGCCACGTAAGGGTCCGTGACGCGGTAGAGCGCGCGCCGGGACTTCCGGGGATCTTTCTCGGTGATCGGCACCGTGCGGGTTACCACCTGCATGTCCATCAGCCACTCGAGCGGGCGCGTCAACGAACCGCCGCTCCGTCCCGTGCGATTCGTGATGCCTTTCCAGGTGTGGTCGCCGGTCGCGATGGCCTCGACGATGGAGTAGTGCACCGCCGCATCGCCCAGGAATGCATCGAGCATGTGCTGGGCCTCATCCACCAGGCGGCCCGCCGGGTCCAGGAGGAGCGCCGCGGCGTTGCCGGCGAGGTCCAGTCGGGGATCCAGCAGACTCAGGTTGCCGGGGAGGCCGCCGATGACTCCGTAGCTCTCGAGCCGGGCCACAGGATCGTATTCGGGGACGAAGGCGCCGACGTCGTGGGCGCCGAAGGGGGCGAGAGCGAGGCGTCGTGTGCGGCGGCCATACAATGGTTGTTGGGCCGCCTCGAGCTGGCGCATCGCCGTGATGTGCGAGCCGCTCAGGACGAGCTTGAATCGAGTCTCCGGCCAGCGGTGATCCCACCAGCTCTGCAGAATGGAGGGAAGCGCCGGCGCGGCGTCGCTCATGTACGGGAACTCGTCCAGCACCAGGAGGAAGGGGCTTTCGCCGGCCCGTTCGGTGAGATAGCCGAGCAGCGCCTCCCAGTCCGGGAAGCCGACCCCCCGAGTCAGCGCCGGGTCCCCGAAATGCTCCCCGACCGCGTGACTGAGCCTGGCCAACTGTTCGGCCTCGGTCCGCCTCGTGGCCTGGTAGTAGAGCCCTTTGACTGCCCGGGCGAACCGGCCGAGGAGAAAACTCTTGCCGATCCGCCGCCGCCCGACCACGAACGCGAGCTCTGGTTTCCCGGATCTCCAGAGGGCGCGGAGCGCGTCCCACTCCCGATCGCGGTCGATGATCTCGGCTGGCTTGGATGGCGGCTGGGAAGGCATCGCTCG
>Ga0182741_1002033_pt1 | contig 24481 bp, 24 predicted proteins | sample eDN5th37CBELigOP_FD_128874 | JGI IMG/M metagenome (GOLD analysis project Ga0182741, IMG submission 128874) | Enriched Organic Plus compost microbial communities from Emeryville, California, USA - eDNA 5th pass 37_C BE-Lig OP (version 2) (version 2) ... | reverse complement strand
GGACTGGATCTATCCGCCGACTACCCCGAGCTGGGCAACGCGATCCTGGTGTGCGCCACCGAAACCAAGAGCGCGGACGACCTGGATCAATACGCCGCCGCCCTGCGGGCGGCGCTCAACGACTGATTACGGAGAGAAACGTTCATGGCGAACATTACGATGCGCGGCAACCCGATCAGCACCAACGGCGAGTTGCCGGCGGTCGGCAGCCAGGCGCCGGACTTCAAGCTCACCAACAGCGAGCTGAAGGACGTGTCGCTGGCCGACTTCAAGGGCCAGACGAAGATTCTCAACATCTTCCCGTCGATCGACACGCCGGTGTGCGCCAAGTCCACCCGCGAGTTCAACGCCCGCGCCAGCCAGATTCCGGGCGTGGTGATCCTCAACGTCTCGGCCGACCTGCCGTTCGCCCACAAGCGCTTCTGCGGCGCCGAGGGCATCGAGCAGGTCAAGCCGCTGTCGATGATGCGCGACAAGCGCTTCGCCAGCGACTACGGCGTGCTGATCCAGGACGGCCCGCTGGCCGGCCTGACCGCGCGCGCGGTGGTGGTGATCGACGCCGACGACCGGGTGGTCTACGGCCAGCTGGTGCCGGAAATCGGTCAGGAGCCGGACTACGAGGCGGCCGTGGCGGCGGCCAAGGGCTGAGCGGAAACGGGTTGCGAGCGGGTGCCACGAGCATGTTGATCTTCGAGCAGAGCCGAGCCGGGCGCAGGGCCGTGGCCCAGGCGCCCCTGGAACAGGTCGCCACCGATCTGCCTCAGCAGTATTGGCGCAAGCGCCGGCCGCTGCTGCCGGAGTGCTCCGAACTGCAGGTGGTGCGCCATTTCACCCGGCTGTCGCAGAAGAACTTCTCGATCGACACCCACTTCTACCCGCTCGGCTCGTGCACCATGAAGTACAACCCGCGCGGGTGCAACAGCCTGGCCATGCTGCCGGGCTTCCTGGCGCGGCATCCGCTGGCGCCCGAGGCCTACGGCCAGGGCTTCCTGGCCTGCATGTACGAGCTGCAGGAGATCCTGGCCGAGGTCACCGGCATGAAGGGCGTGTGTCTCACGCCCATGGCCGGCGCCCAGGGTGAGTTCGCCGGCGTGGCCATGATCCGCGCCTATCACGATGCCCGCGGCGACACGGCGCGGCGCGAGATCCTGGTGCCGGACGCGGCGCACGGCACCAACCCCGCCACGGCGGTGATGTGCGGCTACGAGGTGCGGGAGATTCCCACCAACGACGAGGGCGACGTCGACATGGACGCGCTGCGGGCCGCGGTGGGGCCGCAGACCGCCGGCATCATGCTCACCAACCCTTCGACGCTGGGCGTGTTCGAGCGGCGCATCAAGGAGATCGCCGATGTCGTGCACCAGGCCGGCGGCCTGCTGTACTACGACGGCGCCAACCTCAACGCCATCCTCGGCAAGGTCCGGCCCGGCGACATGGGCTTCGACGTCATCCACATGAATCTGCACAAGACCTTCTCCACCCCGCACGGCGGCGGTGGTCCGGGGTCGGGCGCGATCGGCGTCAACAGCCGGCTGCTGCCGTTCATGCCGGTGCCGACGGTGCGCAAGGACGGCGACCAGTACCGCTGGGAGACCGAGACCGACCGGCCGCAGAGCATCGGCCGCTTGTCGGCGTTCATGGGCAACGCCGGGGTCAACCTGCGCGCCTACGTGTACGCGCGCATGCTCGGCCGCGAGGGCATGCATCGAGTCGGCGAGTTCGCCGCGCTCAACGCCAACTACTTGATGGCGCGGCTGCGCCAGGAAGGTTTCCAGGTCGCCTTCGGCCGGCGCCGCGCCAGCCATGAGTTCATCGTCACGCTCAAGCGTGAGGCCAAGGAGATCGGCCTGACCGCCATGGACATGGCCAAGCGCCTGCTCGACTACGGCTTCCATGCCCCCACCACCTACTTCCCGCTGCTGGTTGCTGAGTGCCTGCTCATCGAGCCCACCGAGACCGAGACCAAGGAAGAACTGGACGCCTTCGTCAGCGCCATGGTGCGGGTGCGCGAGGAGGCGCGGGACAACATCGAGCACGTCAAGGGCGCGCCGTACAAGCTGCCGGTGCGCCGGCTGGACGACGTTAAGGCCGCTCGCGAGCTGGATCTGACCTGGAAGCCGGCGGCGCAGTGATGAGCGAGGCGCGTAACCCGTTGGCGAAGGAGCTGCGGCGGCTCGGCAACGCCCTGCGCTACTCCTGGGCCGGTTTCGTCGCGGCCTTTCGCACCCAGGCCTCGTTCCGCACCGACTTGCTGGTGGTGGCGATCCTGGCGCCGATGGCGCTATGGCTGGGGCAGAGCGCGCTGGAGCGGGCGCTGTTGCTGAGCACCCTGATCCTGCTGCTGTTCGCCGAGATCCTCAACAGCGCGGTGGAAACGGTGGTCGACCGCATGGGGCTGGAGTACCACCAGCTCTCCGGCCGCGCCAAGGACCTCGGTTCGGCCGCCGTATTCCTCGCCTGCCTGAATATCCTGGCGGTCTGGGGCTTCCTGCTCTGGGACCGCTTCGGTCTGTAACCCTCGACTGAGGTGCCTTTTCATGACTGCGCTGATCAGCGGCTCCATCGCGTACGACACCATCATGGTGTTCCAGGACCGGTTCAAGAACCACATCCTGGCCGAGCGGGTGCACATCCTGAACGTCTCCTTCCTGGTGCCCGAGCTGCGCAAGGAATTCGGCGGCTGCGCCGGCAACATCGCCTACAACCTCAAGCTGCTGGGCGAGAACCCGCTGCCGCTGGCCACGGTCGGCAGCGACTTCGCGCCGTACGCGCGTTGGCTGGCGGAGCACCGCATCGACACCCGCTTCGTGCGGGTGCTGGAGGATAGCTACACCGCCCAGGCCTTCATCACCACCGACATCGACGACAACCAGATCACCGCCTTCCACCCCGGCGCGATGAACTCGGCGCACCTGGTCGACGTGCCGACCGACACCGGCGCCCGCATCGGCATCGTCGCGCCCAACGGCCGCCAGGGCATGCAGCATCACGCCCATCAGTTCCGGGCGGCGGGCATTCCGTTCATATTCGACCCCGGTCAGGGCTTGCCGATGTTCAACGGCGAGGAGTTGCTGGCGTTCATCGACGAGGCCGACTGGGTGGCGGTGAACGACTACGAGTCGCAGCTGCTGCAGGAACGCACCGGCCTGATGCTCGACGCGCTGGCCGAGCGGGTGAAGGCGCTGGTGGTGACGCGCGCCGGCGAGGGCTCCACCATCTACACCGGCGGCGGCCGCATCCACATACCCGCGGTCGAACCCGACGCCTTGATCGATCCCACCGGTTGCGGCGACGCCTACCGCGCCGGCCTGCTATACGGCCTGCTGCGCGGCCTGCCGTGGGAGACCACCGGCCGCATCGCGTCGTTGATGGGATCGATCAAGATCGCCTCGCACGGCACGCAGAACCATACTTTCACCATGGACGAGTTCCGCGAGCGTTACCGCAAGGCATTCGGCGAGGATTTCTAGCCGACCGCCCCCGAGCGGGGCATTTCCGACAGGAGCGGGCCGGTAGCCGAACCGGCCCGCTCGGAGGCTCTTAGTGCGAGATGTGGGTGCCCGAGAACAGGGTGCTGAACACCTCGATCGACTGAACGTCCGCTTCCAGTCTCAGCTCGTCGATCAGCGCGGCGTCGATCGGCACCTGCTCGGCCGCGAGCGGATGCAGCTGCGGAATGTCGCCTTGCTCGACCTTGACCTTCTGGCCAGGCTCCACCTTCTTGGTCAGCGCGTTGGCCGTGTGCACCACCGCGGCTTCGGTACGGTAGGTCGAGGAGCGCTCCAGTTCGTGGTGCGCGCCCACCACTTCCTGGTACAGCTCGGGCAGCTCCCAGTTATGCAGCAGCGCGGCGCCGACCTGGCTGTGGTCGAAGCCCAGTTCCTCGCGCTCGAGCAGGTACAGCGGCTGGTCGGACTGGGCGAAGCGGGTGAGGATCAACGCCGCTTGCTCCGGCAGGCGGTGGTAGATCACCAGCTTGCCGAGGTCGTGCAGCAGGCCGGCCACGAACAGCTGTTCGCTGCGGTTCTGCCGCAGCCGCTTGCCGAGCAGCCGCGACAAGATCCCGCAGTAGATGCTGTGGTGCCAGAAGTCGGCCACGTCCACCAGGTGCGTGTCGATCTTGGCGAAGGCGCTGGCCACCGACGTGGCCAGCACCAGGTCGCGCAGGGCGCGGGTGCCGAGCACGGTGATGGCCAGCGGGATGCTGTCGATCTTGGACGGGAAGTGGAAATAGGCGCTGTTCACCATGCGCAGCAGGCGGGCAGTCAGGGCCGGGTCGTGGGCGATCACCTTACCGATGTCGGCCGCGCCGAAGCGCGGATCGTCCAGCATCTCGCTGATCCGATGGTAGGCGCGAGGCAGGGTGACCAACTGTCCGATATCGCTGGCAAGTTCCTCTGGTGTCATAACCTTTTCCTGACGGACCGCCCCGGGATGGTGGCGCGCGTGATCGGCTCAGTATAGCCGCGCCGCTACCCTCGGCGCCCGTGATCCAGTCGCGCTTGCAATTCCGCTAGGCTGCGCGCCGGCGCCAGGCAGCGCGTACCGTGGCAGACCAGTGCGATCGGCCCGCTGTCGTCCCCATCCCTCGGCAGCTCGCGGCTATCGGCCGGCGGCGACAGTACCAGCCGGTCGGGCCGGTAGAACTGGCCGAGCAGGTCGCGCCATTCCCGCAGCTGTTCCGGCTCGCCGCGCAGGATCACCAGCTCGGGCGGATCGAGCAATTCCTCGAGCGCGTTCAGCGCGCTGCCGTAGGCGTGCGGCAGCTCGGCCATGGCCGCGCAGGCCACGCCCACGGCCCGCTCCGCCGCCTCCAGGTAGCGCGGTTCGCCGAGCACGTGGCCCAAGCGGTTGAGCGCGAAGGCGGCGATGCTGTTGCCGGCGGGAGTGGCCTCGTCCATCAGCGACCTGGGCCGCTGGATCAGTGCTTCGTGATCGTCGGCGGTAAAGTAGAAGCTGCCGGCTTCGCGGTCCTCGAAGTGGGCGAGCAGGATTTCGGCCAGCTCCCTTGCCCAGGCCAGGTCCTGGTCGCGCCAGTCGGTCTGCAGCATCTCCAGCAGCGCATCGAGCAGGAACGCGTAGTCGTCCAGGTAGGCGGGCAGCGCGGCGCGGCCGTCCTTCCAGCTGGCCAGCAGCCGGTTGTCGCGCCAGAGCTCGGCGCGGAGAAAATCCAGGGCGCGGCGCGCCGACTCGATCCAGCGCGGCTGCTGCAGTACCCGCCCGGCGCGCGCCATGGCCCGGATCGTCAGCGCGTTCCAGCTGGTGAGAATCTTGTCGTCGCGTCCCGGCCGCGGCCGCTGTTCGCGCAGCCGGTACAGCTTGCCGCGCGCCTGCCGCCACAGCGCTACTACCTGATCGCGCGGGCGGTTCAGGCTCTTGGCCAGCTCGGAGAAGGTCTCGTTGACGTGGAGGTGGTAGCGGCCCTCGAAGTTAGGACTTTCCGTCAGTCCGAAGCGGCGCGCCACCAGGGCGTATTCGGCATCGCTCAGGTGCGGCCGGATCTCCTGCGGACGCCACAGGTAGTACTTGCCCTCGTCACCCTCCGAGTCGGCGTCGAGGCTGGAGTAATAGCCGCCTTGCGGCGACTGCATCTCGCCGATCACCCAGTCCGCGGTCTCGACCGCGATGCGCTCGTAGAGCTGATCACCGGTGGCGTGCCAGGCGTCGGCGTAGAGCGCGAGCAGCTGGGCGTTGTCGTAGAGCATCTTCTCGAAGTGCGGGATCATCCAGTAGTCGTCGACCGAGTAGCGGGCGAAACCGCCGCCGACCTGGTCGTAGATGCCTCCTAGCGCCATCCGCCGTAGCGTGAAGCAGGCCATGTGCAGCGCCTGCCGGTCGGGATGGCCCTGGCCGGCGCTGCGCGCGTAGTGCCGCAGCAGGCGGTCGATGATGGTCGGATGCGGAAACTTCGGCGCGCGGCCGAAGCCGCCGTAGCGCGGATCGAAGTCGCGCTGCAGTTCCTCGCGCGCCCGCGCCAGCAGACGCTGGTCGGCGCGGACCGCGGCGGACGGCGCCGCCGCCAGCTGCGCCAGCGCGTCCAGCAGCGCGCGCTCGTGGCCGCTCAGCTCCTCCGGCTGGGCCGCGATGTAGGCGGCGACCCGCTCCAGCACATCGACGAACCCGGGCATGCCGTGCCGGCTCTGCTTGGGAAAATAGGTGCCGGCGAACACCGGTATGCGGCGGCCGGGGGTGAGGAATATGGTCAGCGGCCAGCCGCCGCCGCGCTGCGTCAGCAGTTGATGGGCGGCCTGGTAGATCTTGTCCAGGTCCGGCCGTTCCTCGCGGTCGACCTTGATGTTGACGAACAGGCGGTTCATCACCGCCGCCACCTCCGGGTCCTCGAACGACTCGTGCGCCATCACGTGGCACCAGTGGCAGGCGGAGTACCCAATCGAGAGCAGGATGGGCTTGCCTTCGCGCTCTGCCTTGGCCAGCGCCTCCTCTCCCCAGGGATACCAATCGACCGGGTTGTGGGCGTGCTGCAGCAGATAGGGGCTGGTGGCGGTGCTGAGGCGATTGGCTGGGCGGTCCTGCGCCATGGCGTGCTCCCGGCAAGAAAGTAGACGATCCGTTACGCGGTGGACGGTTGGCGGCTGCGCCAATGCTATCATCGGCCGCAGCCACGGGCTGTCACGGCAAGGAAATGACGGCGTTCACCATCGATACCGCTACTGGCCTAGTGCAAGAGGCGCGCCAGCTGCCATCGCCCAATTTCGATCCGCGTCCGGCGGGCGTCGACATCGATCTGCTGGTGATTCATGGCATCAGCCTGCCGCCGAACCAATTCGGCGGCCCCTATATCGATCAGCTGTTCACCAACTCGCTCGACTGCTCGGCCCACCCGTACTTCGAGGGGCTGAACGGCCTGAAGGTTTCCTCGCATCTGCTGCTGCGCCGCGACGGCGAGCTGGTGCAGTACGTGCCGTTCATCCACCGCGCCTGGCACGCCGGCGTGTCGCGCTGGCAGGGCCGGGAGCGGTGCAACGATTTCTCCATAGGTATAGAACTCGAAGGCTGCGACGAGCAGCCCTACAGCGAGCGGCAGTACCAGCGGTTGCTGCCGCTGTGCCGCGCTATCCTGGCGGCCTATCCGCGGATCGTGCCGGAGCGTGTGGTGGGTCATTGCCACATCGCGCCGGAACGCAAGACCGACCCCGGTCCCTACTTCGACTGGGAACGATTACGCGCCGCCCTGACCGGCTCGCCGCGCATCTGAAGGGGGATTGCATGCGACTCATCGCCATACTGCTCAGCCTCTGGCTGAATCGCTTCGCCGACCGGGTCGACGCCTGGCGCGATCCCGCTCCATTCCTGCGTTACGCAGCCAGGGTCTACGCCAAGGTGAAGCCGCGCCGGCCGGGCGACGGCATCCTGCCGTTGCTGGCGCTGCTGGGGCCGCCGCTGCTGCTGGCGGTGTTCCTGCAATGGCTGTTCAGCGGCTGGCTGCTGGGCCTGGTGAATCTGCTGTTCGGCATCTGGGCGTTGTTGTTCGCGCATGGCCCGGGCAGCGTCGACGCGCAGATGCACGCCTTCTCCCAGGCTTGGCGCGAAGGCCGCAGCGAGGACGCGCGCGATGCCGTGGAACGCCTGAGCGCGGCCGATGGCGGTGTCGTCGACGCCGAACACGTGACCACCGCGCAAGTCATCGAAGGCTACTTTTGGCAGTGCTTCCGGCGCGGGCTGGCGCCGCTGTTCTGGTTCGTGCTGCTGGGGCCGGTCGGCGCCATTCTGGTGCGGCTGGTGGAACTGATCCGGCAATTCGCGCTGCAGCAACAACAGGAGGAAGCGCAGGCGATCGGCCAGTCCTCGGCGGCGCTGAGCTTCGCCCTGGATTGGCTGCCGGCGCGGGCGGCGGCGCTGGCCATGGGACTGGCCGGCAGTTTGGTGCATGCGCTGGAGGGCTGGAAGGACTCCCGCAACGATCCCGACGAGGGCCCGCGCGGCCTGGTGGTGCGGGCCGCATCCGGCGCGCTGAATCAGCCGACCTACGTCGCCGAGCCGGAGGCGGTGGACGAGTTGCTGGCCGACGCCCGCGGCCTGATGAACCGCACCCTCATGGTCTGGTTGGCGGTGATCGCGCTGCTGACCATCGCCGGTTGGGTTCCGTAACGGTGCTCTTCCGATGCGGATCGGCATAGACCTGGGCGGCACCAAGATCGAGGGCGTGCTGCTCGACGCCGACGGCGGCGAGCGGGCGCGCGAGCGCGTGGCGACGCCCCAAGGCGACTACGAGGCGACCATCGCCGCCATCGCCGGGCTGGTCGCGCGTCTGGAGCGCCTGGCGGGCGAAGCCTGCAGTGTCGGTATCGGCACGCCCGGCTCGATCTCGCCGTTCAGCGGGCTGATCCGCAACGCCAACAGCGTGGTCCTCAACGACAAGCCGCTCGATGCCGATCTGGCGCGGGCGCTGGGCCGGCCGGTGCGCCTGGCCAACGATGCCGACTGCTTCGCCCTGTCGGAAGCCAGCGACGGCGCCGCGGCCGGTGCCGCCAGCGTGTTCGGGGTGATTCTCGGCACCGGGGTCGGCGGCGGCGTGGTGGTGGAAGGCAGGCTGCTGAGCGGCGCCAACCGCGTGGCGGGCGAGTGGGGGCACAATCCGTTGCCCTGGGCCGGCGAGGACGATCAGCCGCTGCCGTTGTGCTGGTGCGGCAAGCGCGGCTGCATCGAAACCTACCTCAGCGGTCCGGGCATGGCGCGCGATCACGAGTCGCGCACCGGCCAGCGGCTGTCCGCGGTCGAGATCGCCCAGCGCGCGGATGCCGGCGATCGCGCCGCCGAGCAGACCCTGCAGCGCTACCAAGACCGCCTGGCCCGCGCCCTGGCCAGCGTCATCAACCTGCTGGACCCGGCGGCCATCGTGCTCGGCGGCGGCATGTCCAAGCTCGAGCGTCTGTACCGCGAGGTGCCGCGCCGCTGGTCGCGCTACGTGTTCTCCGACCGTGTGGTCACGCCCCTGTTGGCACCGCGTTTCGGTGACGCCAGCGGCGTCCGCGGCGCCGCCAGGCTCTGGTAAAACCCCCGGGTGTGACTCGCGCCACGCTATTGCCAGCCTCTGAAACGGCGGAGGATGATGGCCAGCGGAGCGGCCAGGACGGCCGGTGCCGACAACGGGGCGGAGGGAGCACGCGATGCGAGCACTGCGGTTTCTGCTGTGCGCCGGGTTGCTGGCAGCGTCGGCCGCGTCGTTCGCCGCCACATTCTCCGCTGACGAGATCAGGGTCGCGCTGGTCACCGACTTGACCGGCACATATGCCGACATCGGCGGCCAGGGCGCGGTGATCGCCGCGGAGATGGCGATCGCGGACATGGGCGGCAAGGTCGGCGGCAAGCCGATCAAGCTCATCGTCGCCGACGTTCAGGACGAGACCCATTCGGCGCTGGATACGGTCCAGCGCCTGGTCGACGAGCAAGGCGTGGACGTGGTCGCCGAGTCGGCCGGTTCCAATGCCGCGTTGTCCATCCAACGGCTGGCGCGCGAGCGCGGGACCGTCGCGCTCCATATTGGTGCGGCGGCGGCGTCACTTACCGGCGAGGACTGCTCGCCTACCGGTGTGCACTGGGCCTACGACAGCGCCGCCCTGGCGCGGGCCACTGTCGGCGCTTTGTCGGAGCAGGGCGGGGACAGCTGGTTCTTGCTCAGTTCGGACGACGCCTCCGGCCGCCAACTGGAGGGCGATGCGCGGGTGGTGGTTGCGGCCGCTGGCGGCACGGTTGCCGGTGTCGCCCGCTATCCGGCTGGAACCGCGGATGTCGCCAACCAGCTGCGGCAGGCGCGGAACTCGCGGGCGCGCGTGGTGGCGCTGGCCAATGCCGGTGGTGACGCCATCCGTGCCATCCGGCAGGCTTATGAGCTCGGTCTGGCCGAGGACGGGCAGAGCCTGGCGGGGTTGCTGGTGTTCGTCTCCGATGTGCGCCGACTGGGCCTGTACGTCGCCGGCGGGCTCAAGTTCAGCACCGGCTTCTATTGGGACCTCGACCCGCAGACCCGCGCTTGGTCGCAACGTTTCCGCCAGCGCTCCGGCACCATGCCCACCATGGTGCAGGCCGGCGTGTACTCCGCGCTGACGCATTATTTCAAGGCGGTGGCCGCGGCCGGCACCGATGCCGGGAGGCCGGTGGTGGACAAGATGAAGGCGCTGCCGGTGCAGGACTTCTTCGCGCGCAACGGCCGCGTTCGCCGTGACGGGCGCATGGTGCACGACATGTACCTGGTGGAGGTGAAGAAACCCTCCGAGTCCGGAGACGCGTGGGACTACTACCGGGTGCTGAAGGTCATCCCCGGCGAGCAGGCGTTCCGTCCGCTGGAGGAGGGGCGCTGCCCCTTCGTGGGGCGGTAGGCGCCATTCAGTCGGTTCTGTGCTCGGACTTCGCCATCGGCGGGCAGGGCAGGCTGACGCGCTCGCGCGGCCCATCCAGCCGCACCGCCGTCAACTGGCCGCCCCACAAGCAGCCGGTGTCGAGCGCCAGCACGCCGTCTTCGTCGCGATAGCCGAGCGCCGACCAGTGCCCGCAGACGATGGTGGGGCCGTCGTACTTGCGGTCCGGTACCTCGAACCAGGGCAGGTAGCCGTTCGGGCGTTTGCCTGGCTCGCCCTTGAAATCGAGCAGCAGCCGGCCGGCGGCGTCGCAGCAGCGCATGCGGGTGAAGGCGTTGGTGATGTAGCGCTGGCGCTCGATGCCGGTCAGCGCGTCGTCCCACTGATCGGGCTGGTTGCCGTAGATGTGGGCGAGGTAGTTGACGTAGTGGTTACCGCGCAGCACCGCCTCGACTTCCGCCGCGCAGCGCTTGGCCAACGCCAAGTCCCAGGCCGGCGGGATGCCCGCATGCACCATCACGTAGCCGAGTTCGGCGTCGTGATGCAGCAGCGGCTGATGCCGTAGCCAGTGCAGCAGTTCGTCGCCGTCCGGCGCCGCCAGCACGGGCATCAGGCTGTCGTTGGGCTTGAGCCGCGCCTGCCCGGCCCAGACCGCCAGCAGATGCAGGTCGTGGTTGCCTAGCACCACCACCGCGCGGTCGCCCAGCGATTTGATGAAGCGCAGTACCTCGAGAGATTCCGGGCCGCGGTTGACCAGGTCGCCGGTCAGCCACAAACGATCCCTGTCCGGACTGAACTCGATCAGATCCAGCAACTCGTGCAGTGGGCCGGCACAGCCCTGGATGTCTCCTATCGCGTAGACGGCCACTAGTCCCTCATGGTGTCAGTGCAAGGTTCGCGGAATCGCCAGGGTGAAGGCGGCGATGGGAGCGTCGAAGCAGTTGCCGTCGTCGGCGAGCATCTGGTAGCTGCCGCGCATGCTGCCCACCGGGGTCTCGAGGACCGCGCCGCTGGTGTAGCGGTAGTCGGCGCCGGGCGCCAGGTGCGGTTGCTCGCCGACCACCCCTTCGCCGCGGACCTCGCGTTCCTGGCCATTGGCGTCGGCGATGATCCAGTGTCGGCTTATCAAGCGCGCCGGCACCGAGCCGGCGTTGCGGATCGTGATGGTATAGGCGAAGACGTACCTATCCTCGGTCGGCACCGACTGGTCGGGAAGATAGGCCGGCTCAACGTGGACTTCGATCTTGTACTTGGTCTGGTCGGTCATCTCTATCAAGCCCATGCCGTGTCGCCCGCGCCGGCCGCGATCAGCTGGCGTTCGCGAGCCCCGTCATCTTGTCGCGCAGCGCGCCGAGCAGATTCCGGTAGGAGTCGACGAAGGCATCGATGCCTTCCCGCTCCAAGCGCGCGGTAACCCCCGCCAAGTCGATACCCGCCGCGCGCAGCCGCGCCAACACCTCCGGCGCGCCGTCGAGCCCCGCCATTAGCCGCGGGGCCGGCTCGCCGTGATCCTTGTACGCATCATACGTGGCCGGCGGCAGCGTCGTCACGGTGCGATCGCCAATCAGTTCCTCGACATAGAGCACATCGCTGTAGGCCGGGTTCTTGGTGCCGGTGCTGGCCCAAAGCAAGCGTTGCGCCTGCGCGCCCTGGCCGCGCAGCGCGGCGAAGCGCGGGCCGTCGAACAGGTCGAGGAACAGCCGGTAGGCGGCGCGGGCGTTGGCGATGGCCGCCTTGCCGCGCAGCTCGTGGAATTGCGGCTGCGCGTCCAGTTCCTTGTCCACCGCGGTATCGACCCGGCTGACGAAAAAGCTGGCGACCGAGGCGATGTGCCCCAGCGGCTCGCCGCGGCGCGCCCGGCTCTCCAGGCCGCGGATATAGGCCTCGGCGACGGCGGCATAGCGCTCGACCGCGAACAGCAGGGTGACGTTCACCGACACGCCGCGGTCGATCAGCGCCTCGATCGCCGGCAGGCCGGCCTCGGTGGCGGGCACCTTGATCATCACGTTGGGCCGGTCCACCCAGGTGGCTAGCTTCAGCGCCTCGGCCACGGTGCCTTCGGCGTCGTGCGCCAGCGTCGGCGAAACCTCGATGCTGACGTAGCCGTCGGTCTTGCCGCTGGCCTCGTACACCGGCCGCAGCACGTCGGCCGCGTCGCGGATGTCGGCCACGGCCAGATGGTTGAACAACTCCTCGGCATCCCAGTCGGGGTGGCGGGCGACGGCGTCGGCGATGGCCTGGTCGTAGGCGTGGCCGGCGCTCATCGCCTTCTCGAAGATGGTGGGGTTGGAGGTGATGCCCTTGAGGCCGTCCTCGCGTACCAATCGCTCCAGCTCGCCGTCGGTGAGCATGGTGCGGTGAATATTGTCGTACCAGACGCTCTGGCCGAGCCCGCCCAGGGCTTTCAGCGGGTTGATGCTCATATGCGGTGTCGGCCCCTCCTGGGAAGCAAGCGATGAACGATTCTAACTGCCTGTTGGAACGCCATGAACCGGGTTTTCTCCATGGCAGTTACGCTTTGACCCTATATTGCGGAAAAAGCTGCGGCGCATGCTAGGATTCTTGCGCGACAACAAGAAGATTCTGCGCTGTCTTCGCGCGGGAGAAGACTATCGAGGGGGAGGATGATGTCGTTTCGTGGACGACGCTTTCGCAAACCGGATTTGCTGACCGCTCTGAGTGTCACCGTCGGCATTGGTTTCACGGTGACGCTGGTGCTGCCTTATCTCTAACGCCGGTTTCCGCACCCGGCGCCACGCCGGGTGCGGAAACCCGATGGGTCAGATTCGTACCGCCAGCACGTCGCAGGCCGCGCCGTGCAGCACCGCGTTCGCGGTCGAGCCCAATAGCAGCGCCAATCCATGCCGGCCGTGGCTGCCCACCACGATCAGGTCGACGCCGTGTTGTTCGGCGAAGCCGAGGATTTCGCGCTTGGTATAGCCCACGCTGACATGCCGGCTCACCATTCCGCTCCCCAGCTGTTCCGACATTTCCCGCAACCGGCGCTCGGCATTCTGCGATAGTTCGCTTTCCAACCCGATGGTCGGCGGCAGGATCGCTTCGCCGGTGGCATCGATCGGCAGCGGCTCCACCACGTGCAGCAAGCTCAAGCGCGCCTCGTAGCGCGCCGCGAGGTCGTGGGCCCGGCTGGCCACCTTGAGTCCGTCGTCGGTCAGCTCGACCGCGACCAGGATGTGCCGGTAACTCTGTGCCATGAGAAAGCTTCCTTATAGGACGATGCTTTCCTATAGCTAGCCGTCTTTTGCCTGGGCCGCAAGCCGATCGGTCAATCGGGCGAAAGCCGCGAGGTCCAATTGCTCCGGTCGAATGCTTGGATCGACGCCCGCGGCCTCGATTTCCGCTTCATTCAGCAGGCCCTTCAGCGAATTGCGCAATGTCTTGCGGCGTTGGCTGAATGCCTGCGCCACCAAGCGGCTTAGAGCGCGCACGTCGTTCACTTCCACCGGGCGTTTCGCGTGCGGTAGCAGCCGCACATAGGCGGAGTCGACCTTGGGCACCGGCGTGAAAGCGCCCGGCGGGACGATGAACAGCGACTCCACCCGGCAGTAGTACTGCACCATCACCGACAGCCGACCGTAGCTGTCGCTGCCGGGTGGCGCGGCGAGACGGTCAACGACTTCCTTCTGCAGCAGGAAGTGCATGTCCTCGACGTCCGCCAACGCCTCCAGCAGATGGAAGATCAGCGGCGTGGAGATGTTGTAGGGCAGGTTGCCGACCACGCGCAGCTTGCGCTCGTCGGTGCGCAGCGCGGCGAAGTCGAATTTCAGCGCATCGCCCTGGTGGATCAGCAGCTCGCCGGCGTCGGCGCAGCGCCGGGCCAGTTCCTCCACCAGATCGCGGTCGAGTTCCACCGCCTCCAGGCGGGTGGCGTGCCGCAACAGTGGAAGGGTGAGCGCGCCCAGGCCGGGGCCGATCTCGACCAGGCGCTGGCCGGCCTTGGGTTGAATGGCCGCGATCATGCGCTCGATGAAGTGCGGGTCGCGCAGGAAGTTCTGGCCGAAGCGCTTGCGCGCTTGATGCTGAAAGCTCATGTGGGACGGGTTCCGGAGGCGGTGGCGAATTCCAGCGCCGCGACGATGGCCGCTTCCAGGCTGCCGTCCTCGGCCTTGCCGCTGCCGGCCAGGTCCAGCGCCGTGCCGTGGTCGACCGAGGCGCGCACGATGGGCAGCCCCAAGGTGATGTTGACGGCATGGCCGAAGCCGACGTGCTTGAGCACGGGCAGGCCTTGGTCGTGATACATGGCCAGCACCGCGTCGGCATCGCGCAGATGGCGCGGGGTGAACAGGGTATCGGCCGGCAGCGGCCCGACCAGGTCGAGGCCATCGTCGCGTAGCGCGTTCAGCACCGGCTCGATCACCTCGATCTCCTCGCGTCCCAGATGCCCGCCTTCGCCGGCATGCGGGTTCAGGCCGCACACCAGGATGCGCGGCCGCGGCAGGCCGAGCTTGACGCGCAGGTCGTGGTCGAGGATGCGCAGCACCTGGGTCAGGCGCTCGCGCGTGATGGCGGCGCTGACGTCCTTGAGCGGCAGGTGCGTGGTGGCCAGCGCCACCCGTAGCCGGTCGGCGGCCAGCATCATCACCGGCAGCGGCGCGCCGGTCAGTTCGGCGAAGAACTCGGTATGGCCGGTGAAGGCGATGCCGGCGTCGTTGATCACGCCCTTGTGCACCGGCGCGGTGACCACCGCCGCGAAGCGGCCGCTCATGCAGCCCTCGCCGGCCAGGCGCAGCGTTTCCAACACGTAGCCGGCGTTGACCGGATTCAGCCGGCCGGCCTCGACCGGTGCCGCCAGCGCCACCGGCAGTACCGTCAGCTCGCCGGGGCGCTGTGCCGCGGCGGGAGCGGCTTCGTCGAACACGCTCAGCCGCAGCGGCAGACCCAGCGCGCGGGCGCGCGTCGCCAGCAGGTCGGGGTCGGCGATCACGACCAACTCGGCGGGATGGGCACGTTGCGCGATCAGCGCGCACAGGTCGGGGCCGATGCCGGCCGGCTCGCCGGCGGTGATGGCGATGCGGAGCACTGTCACCGCTCAGCTCTCCAGCCGGATGTCGACATAGGCTTCATCGCGCAGCCGGCGCAGCCAGGCATCGAGCGCTTCCTCGGACTTGCGGGCGCGGATGTTCTCCATGGCCTTGGCGCGGCGGAACTCGTCGGTGCTGTCGTGCTCGCGCCGCTCCAGCACCTGCACGATGTGCCAGCCGAAACGGGTTTCGAACGGCGCGCTGATCTGGTTCGGCCGCAGTTTGGACATCACTTCCTCGAAGGTCGGCACGAAGGTGCCGGGCGAGGCCCAGCCCAGATCGCCGCCCTGCGCCGCGCTGGCCTTGTCGTCGGAATTGGCGCGGGCCAGGTCGGCGAAGCTCTCGCCGGACTCGATGCGCTCCTTGAGCGCCGCCAACCGGGCGCGGGCGTCGGCGTCGCTCACCACTTCGTTGGTGCGGATCAGGATGTGGCGGGCGCGGGTCTGGGTGACCACCTGACGCTCGCCGTCGCGCTTCTCGAGTAGCTTGATCAGGTGCAGCGCGCCGGGGCTTTCGATCGTCTGGCTGACGTCGCCGACCCGCATCCGCGGTACCTGATCGGCGAACAGGGTGGGCAGCTGCTGCTGCGTGCGCCAACCCAAGTCGCCGCCGGACAGCGCGGTGGCGCTATCGGAGTAGGCGGCGGCGATGCGGGCGAAATCGGCGCCTTGCGCGAGTTGCTCGCGCGCCGCGGCGGCTTTGTCACGCGCGGCTTGCAGCTGCTCGGGCGAGGCCGATTCCGGCACGCTGATCAGGATGTGCCCGACTAGGTATTCGGTGCTGCTGTTCTGGCCGCCCTGGCTGGCGAGGTATTCCTCGATCTCGCTCGGGCTGACGCTGACCTGACTTTCGGCCTGGCGCTGTTGCAGCCGGGCGATGGCGATCTCGCGGCGCAGCCCCTCGCGGAACTTGGCGTAGTCGTAGCCCTCCCTTTCCAGCGTCGTCCGGAATTCCGACAGGCTCAACCGGTTCTGCTCGGCGATGCGCTGCACTGCGGCGTTGAGCGTGGCGTCGTCGACGCGGATGCCGGCGCGTTGGGCGACCGACAGCTGCAGCTTCTGCAGGATCAGCCGCTCCAGCACCTGGCGGCTGAGGATGTCCGAGGACGGCAGCGGCGTGTTGCGCTGGCGCAGCTGCGCGGTAACGGTCCGGAGCTCCTGATCCAGCTCCGATTGCAGTACCACATCCTCGTTGACCACGGCGACGATGCGATCGAGCGCTTCCTTGGCCTGGGCGGGCAGCGCGACGGCGGCTAGCAGCACCGCCGCTAGCAGCGCGGCGGCGCGAGCGCGCAGGATCTGACCTTCCTTAAACATTCATCACCTATTGAAGCGATAGCCGGAGACGACCTCCGACAGGAATTGATCGAGCGATTGCCCGAGCGCGCCGAGGCCGGTCAGCTCGAGCTGGAACATGATGCCGAAGTTGGAGTCCTCGTCGCCGTCGCGAACGTACTCGCGCACCACCGCGCGCGCGGTCCAGCAGCAGGCGCTGTAGGCGACGCCGGCGAAGCGCTCCAGCGTGGTGTTGGTCTCCAGCGAATACTGCCAGCCGCTCAGCACCAGCCAGCGCGGGTTCACTGGCCAGACCGCCGTCAGTTCGGTGAGTTCCAGCGGCTCGCCGTACAACGCGCTGCGCATGCGGTAGGCCAGGTTCACCGCTTGGCGTGGCCCCGGTTGGTAGCTTACCCGCAGCGTGCGCTGGTTGAGGCTGTCCTCGTAAGTGTCCCAGGCGACGTTGGCGTAGGCGGTCCAGTGGCCGACGCTGGCGCGCGCCTCGCCCAGTATCGGCGACACGCGCCGCGTGTCCAGCGGCGTGGGAGCGCCGATGGTCACCCGCCGGCGCTCCTGGTAGTAGGCCTGGCCCACGCCGACCCGCAGGTACTCGCGGCCCGAGGCGGTGTCGAGCAGGCGGCTGGTGATGCCCAGGGCGATGTGGTTGGTGTCGCCGATGCGGTCGGGCCCGGTGAAGCGGTTGTACTCGAACAGCCGGCTCAGGGTCAGTTCGCTGACCTCGGTGTCGAAGCGCGGCAGCGAGTCCTGGTTCTCGTACGGCACGTACAGATAGAACAGCCGCGGTTCCAGCGTCTGCAGCAGCGAGCGGCCGAACCAGCCGAGTTCGCGCTCGAGGAAGATGCCCGAGTCCAGGCTGAACAGCGGCAGGCCGCGGCTGGGATCGTCCGACAGCGCGTCGTTGGCGGCGGTGCGGTCCAGCTGATAGGCCGTGTAGCGGTAACCGACCGTGGGCGCGACGTAATACGCCAGCCGCTCGTGTCGATAGGTGGCGGCGTAGAACGCATCGGCGCGGTTGCCGACGTCGACCAGTTCCGGGTGCGGATGGGTGAAACGGGCGTAGTCGGCGCTGAACGACTGGCTCAGGTTGGAGTCCACCGGCGCCTGGCGGTAGTCGAAGGTCACCCGCGGGATGACACGGAACGGCCGGTTCACCGGCGCGAGGTCGTCGTCCAGGCTCTGCCAGTGCTGCACCAGCCCGCGCAGGTTCCAGTTGCCGCCGTGATAGCCGAGCGTGGCGGAGCTGAGCAGATTGTCCTCGCTGGTGGTCGCCAGGCCGCCGATGAGGTTGAAGTCTTCCAGGTAGTCGCGGTCGCTGACCCGGTTGAAGGCGGCGTTGAAGTACAGCGGCCCCTGCCATTGATCGGCGATGTCCAGGTGAGCGAGCCAACGGTCGCGGTCGGCCAGGCGGTCGTCGGGCAGATATTCGACATAGGCGCGCGAACCGATCAGCGGCGTCAGCCAGCGCGCTTCGGCGCCGAGCATCAGGCCGCGGCGCGACACCAGTCGCGGCGTGAGCGTGGCGTCGTAGTTCGGTGCCAGGTTGAGGTAATACGGCACCGCCAGGTCCAGGCCGCTGTCGCCGGAGTAGCCGAACCGCGGCGGCAGCACGCCGGTCTTGCGGCGGTCGTCGATCGGGAAGCTGATGTAGGGGGTGTACAGCAGCGGCACGCCGAAGAAGGTGAGGTAGGCGTGGCGCGCGGTGCCGAAACCCTCGGCGCGGTTCAGGGTGAGATCGGGGCTGGCCAGCCACCAGTCGGCCTGGTCGGGCGGGCAACCGGTGTAGCGCACGTCCTCGAATGCCGCCTCGTCGCCGCGCAGCTCCACCCGTTCGGCGCGGCCGTGCGCCTCGCTGGGCACGAGGCGGAAGCGGGCGTCGTCGAGCGCGCCGCGGCGGTCGTTCATGTCGAAGAAGCCCTGGGTGCCGATCACCTCCAGCCCGGTCTCGGTGTAGCGCACGTTGCCGCTGGCGTCGGCGCGCTCGCTGGCGGCCTCGAAGCGCAATTGGTCGGCGCGCAGGGTCTGGTCGACCCGCTCCAGCACCGCGTTGCCGGTGGCGGTGTACACGCCGTTGCGCTGGTCGTACTCGGCTTGGTCGGCCTCCAGGTGCGTGGGTACGTCCGGCGCGTCGCGGCGGGCGGCGATCTCAGGATCGAGCCGGAACGTGGCGGGCGCCGGGCAAGCTCCGTCGGCGGCCAATCCCGGCGGTGACGCCGCGAGGCCGACCGAAGCGAGCAGACTGAGGCCGAGCAGCCGTGGGTTCACCCTGGTTCCTATGAGTTCGGCGGGCGGCCGATACGATGTCATAGATGCCCCTACCCGGCAAATGGACGGTATAATGCGCGGCGTTCGTCTCCGCCTGAGACCCCATCACCCGCCGATTCGAGATCCATTCACGTGACTCATCCAGCTACGGCCGCCGATGCGCGGCTGGCGGGCCTGCGCCGTTGGCTCACCGACGATCTGAAGCTCGATGTGCGCGCCATCGCACCCGCGTCGAGCGACGCCAGCTTCCGCCGCTACTTCCGCGCCGAATGCGCGCAGGGCAGCCTGATCGTCATGGACGCGCCGCCCGAGCACGAGGATTGCCGGCCGTTCATCAAGGTGTCGGCGATGCTCGATGCCATCGGCGTGAACGTGCCGCGCGTGTTGGAGCAGGATCTGGCGCAGGGCTATCTGTTGCTCACCGATCTCGGCAATCGCCGCTATCTCGACGAGCTCGACGCCGATAGCGTCGGCTCGCTGTACGGCGACGCGCTGGCGGCGCTGGCGCGGCTGCAGACGCATGGTCCGCGCGAGGACGGCGCGCTGCCGCCGTACGACCACGCCATGCTGATGCGCGAGATGGCGCTGTTCCCGGACTGGCTGCTTGGCCGCCACCTCGGCATGAGCCTGGACGCGGAGCGGCAGTCCATGCTCGCCGAGTGCTTCGAGCGCTTGGCGCGGAGCGCGCTGGAGCAGCCGCGGGTGATGGTTCACCGCGACTACCACTCGCGCAACCTGATGATCGTCGACGCCGGCAACCCCGGCGTGCTCGATTTCCAGGATGCCGTGATCGGACCGGTCACCTACGACGTGGTGTCGCTGCTGCGCGATTGCTACATCGCCTGGCCGCGCCAGCGGGTCGAGGCCTGGGCGCTGGACTATCTGCGCCGACCGAGCGTGCGCGAGCTGGTCGGGAACGTGGACGACGCCACCTGGCTGCGTTGGTTCGACTGGATGGGCATTCAGCGCCATCTCAAGGCCAGCGGCATCTTCGCCCGGCTCTGGCACCGCGACGGCAAGCCCGGCTATCTGCCGGACGTGCCGCGCACGCTCGGCTACATCGCGGAAGTCGCGTCGCGTTATCCCGAGCTGGCCGACCTGTGCCGGCTGCTGCGCGAGGAGGTCATCCCGGGATTCGAGCGGACGCCGCGCCCATGAGAACGGCGATGATCCTCGCCGCCGGCCGCGGCGAGCGCATGCGGCCGCTCACCGACCGCACGCCCAAGCCGCTGCTGCCGGTGGCCGGCAAGCCGTTGATCGAATATCACCTGGAGGCACTTGCCGCGGCCGGCGTGGAAGAGGTGGTGATCAATCTGTCCTGGCTGGGCGAGCAAATTCCGCCGGCGCTGGGGCAGGGCGAGCGCTGGGGGCTACGCATCCGCTACTCGCACGAGGGGCCGGTGGCGCTCGAGACCGCCGGCGGCATTCGCCGCGCGCTCGACCTGCTGGGCGACGGCCCATTCCTGGTGATCAACGGCGACGTCTGGACCGACTATCCGTTGGCGCGTCTGAGTGAACCCGAAGGCCTGGCCCACCTCGTTCTCGTCGACAATCCCCCCCATCATGAGCAAGGTGACTTCGTGCTCGACGGCGGCGCGGTGCGTGCCGGTGACGGCGTCAAGCTCACCTTCAGCGGCATCGGCGTGTACCGTCCGCAGCTGTTCGCCGGTTTGCCGGACGGGCCGGCCAAGCTGGCGCCCATCCTGCGCGAGGCCATGGCGCGCGGTGCGGTAAGCGGCGAACACTACCGCGGACGTTGGATCGATGTCGGCACGCCGGCACGGCTGGCGGAGCTCGATCAAGACTTGAGGCGCTAAGGACCATACATGGGCACCGAGATCAACGACACCCGGTTCAGCCGGGAGCAATTCCAGGCTTTCGCCGACCGGCTCAAGACCGAGACCGAGTTGCTCAAGTCCTGGTGGCGGGAAGGCCGGCTGTCGGACCAGCCGCCCAAGGTCGGGATGGAGCTGGAAGCCTGGCTGGTGGACGAGGCCGGACGGCCGGCGGCGCGCAACGGCGAGTTGCTGGCCCGCGCCCAGGGCTGCATGGTCGGACCGGAGCTGTCGCAGTTCAACGTCGAGTTCAACAGCACTCCGCTGACACTGGGCGGAGCGACGTTCACCACCATCGCCGCCGAGCTCGATCAGCACTGGCGGCGGGTCAACCAGCACGCCGCCGCCGAGGGCTGTCGCTTGGGCATGATCGGCATACTGCCGACGGTGCGGGAGGGCGACCTGACGCTCGCGCACATGTCGCGCCTGAAGCGCTATCACGCGCTCAACGAGCAGATCATGCTGCTGCGCAACCGTCAGCCACTGCAGCTCGACATCGACGGCGCCGAGCCGCTGCGGGCCGAGCACGGCGACGTGATGATCGAAGCGGCCGGCACCTCGCTGCAGCTGCACCTGCAGGCGCCGCCCAAGGACATTCCGCGCTACTTCAACGCCTCGTTGATGGCCTCGGCCGCCACCGTGGCGGTGGCCGCCAACTCGCCGTATCTGTTCGGTCATCGCTTGTGGGAAGAAACCCGCGTACCGGTGTTCCAGCAGTCGTGCACGGTCAGCCCGCGCCAGGGCAGCAGCGCCGAGCGGCTGGCGCGGGTGAGCTTCGGCAGCGGCTACGGCCGCGACGCGCTGTACGGCTTCTTCGTCGAGAACCGCCAGCACTTCTCGGTGCTGCTGCCCGAGCTGCTGGACGAGCCGGCGGAGCAGCTGGCGCACCTGCGCCTGCACAACGGCACCATCTGGCGCTGGAATCGGCCGTTGGTGGGCTTCGACGACGACGGTCGTCCCCATCTCAGGATCGAACACCGGGTGATGGCGGCCGGCCCCACCGTTGCCGACATCGCCGCCAACGCCGCGTTCTATTACGGACTGGTGTTCGGCCTGGCCGAGAGCGAACTGGGGCCGGACAAGCGGCTGCCGTTCCCGCTGGCCGAGCGCAACTTCTACGACGCCGCCCGCCGCGGTCTGCAGGCCGAGGTGACCTGGTTCGGCGGCGAGAAGGTGCCGCTGACCCGGCTGATCCAGCAGGAACTGCTGGCGGTGGCCGCGCGCGGTCTGGCGCTCGCCGGTGTCGACGACGCCGAGGCGCGGCGTCACCTGAGCGTGATCGAGGCGCGGGTGGCGAGCGGCATGACCGGCGCCGCCTGGCAGAGCGCCTACGTGCAGCGCCACGGGCGCGACTTCGCCGGATTGGTGCGCGCGTATCTCGCCAATCAGGACGCGGGCGCGCCGGTGCACGAGTGGCCGCTGTAGCGGAGTGAATCGAGGGGCGGGCCGGCGGGACGCGGCCCGCCTGGCCCGCACGACAAGCACCAACAGAGCCGATGGACCGATGCTCCGACAGTACACCGATCTCCCGCCCGGATTCCTCGACGCCAAGCCGCAGCAGCTGGAAGCGGTGCTGGGCGGGCCCAGCCTGATCCATCTGCCGGGGCTGCGGGATCGTCCGCTGTTCGTCTCCATACTCCTGCACGGCAACGAAACCAGCGGCTTGGAGGCCATTCAGGCGCTGCTGCGGCCGTTTCTAGGCAGGCCGCTGCCGCGGGCGCTGTCGCTGTTCGTCGGCAACGTCGCCGCCGCCCGCGCCGGGCTGCGCCGGCTCGACGATCAGCCCGACTACAACCGCGCCTGGCCCGGCGGCGTCGCCCAGGACTCGCCGGAAGCGCGGATGCTGGCCGAGGTGGTCGACCAGATGCGCCAGCGCCGCGTGTTCGCCGCCATCGATATCCATAACAACACCGGCCGCAATCCGCATTACGCCTGCGTCAACCGCCTCGACGGCCGCTATCTGCACCTGGCCTCGCTGTTCGGCAGCACGGTGGTGTATTTCACCCGCCCCAAGGGCGTGGCATCGATGGCGTTCGCCGAGCATTGCCCGTCGGTGACGGTGGAGTGCGGCCGTCCCGGCGAAGCCTACGCCGCCGAGCACGCCCGCGAGTTCGTCGAGGCGGCGCTGCATCTGCGCGAGATCCGCGATGAGCCCGCCACCCAGCTCAGCGTCTATCAAACCACGGCGATCCTGCGGGTGCCGGAGGGCATCAGCTTCGGCTTCGGCGATGCCAATGCCGACCTGCAGCTGATGGAAGATCTCGATCAGCTCAACTTCCGCGATCTGCCGGTGGGTACCAGCCTGGCCCGGGTGATGGCGCCCGGGCGCGGCCGGGTTCGGGTCGAGGACAGCGACGGCGAGGACGTCACCGACCGTTACCTGGAACTGGAGAGTGGCGAACTGCGCACCCGCGTGGCGGTGACGCCGTCGATGCTCACGGCAGACCCGCGGATCATCCGGCAGGATTGCCTGGGTTATTTGATGGAGCGGCTGGACTGGAACCAGGCCGGTGCCGCGATAGGCAGTGGTGATCGCCAGAACCGGAGTAGGCCTTGACCTTGATCCGACAGGTGCGCTGGGTGAGATCTAGGGGCGCTCCAACTTATTCGCCATCTCCGCGCGGCCTTGCCCGCTGGGGCGTCTGCGACGCGACACGGGCATGCTTGGGGGTTGTAAGAGGCTCTAAATCAGCGCTCCCTAGAACGGGCGTATCCCCCCATCTGTTGTCTTCTCGTTCCCCGGTACAAACCCGTGGTTCGGCCGCGATGTCTTTTCTTAAAGATGCGGTGTACCGAAGACTGGGCCGTAGAGTAACGCCACGAGTCCGACCTGGATCACCATCAGGGTGAGGATGATGCCGAGGTTCTTGGCTGCGCGAGCCCGTAGTGATGGCAGCTTCCATTCCTTCCATAGCGAGAATGCGAGCAGCGGGACAAGTAGCGCTGCCCACCACGGCTGGAGGACGGAATCGGCAAGCACTGAGCCCATGAGAGGAGAGCTGTTGCCAAAGACCTGATCGCTGATCTCCTCGTATGCCCGTCGCATCATAAGCGTAGAGGCAAAGGCCAGCACGCAGAAAAACTGGACTATGAGAAGAAGCCAGTTGAGGATGGCCACGAATCCACCGCCTGCTGGCACGTCCACTGCCGTTTTTTTCCATCTGCCGCATTTCCTGCGGGGTATGTAGCCTTACGGGAATCATGCGAATCCGGCCGCGCACCTTGGTGATGCTAACCTGCGCCCCTCTTGCGGGAATGTTCAAACGCTCTACAAGCGTCTCTCCTGCTCCCCGCTCGTCAATTGCCGTGATTCTTAGCTCGATGGCGCCGCGATATGCGATTGTCCCTACGGCTTCAATGTCCAGCATCTTGCCCAATAGATAGCTGGAATTCATCAGAATTTCATGGGCGTCCTGCTCAAGAAAGCAGAAGTCCGTCTTCACGTGGCCGATGCCGAAGGTGGATGAGCCTTCGCCAATAGATGCGAGGTCTGTGACCGCTTAGACGCGAACAGGAACTTTTTCACCGATGCGGAAGTACGCGGCGGTGCCAATATTTATTCCCGCACCTGCGAATCCGCCGATCCCAATCCCTGAAATGATGATCTGCTGTCAAATGCAAAGTAATTTTGAGCCACAAAGCGCGTAGGCGCGCATTTGAAATCTGAGCCACCCACTGGTTGTTTACGGGTTCTGTGTCGGTGGCAAGAGGCCGGCCTTGCGTTGTCGTTT
>Ga0182741_1002031_pt1 | contig 24503 bp, 25 predicted proteins | sample eDN5th37CBELigOP_FD_128874 | JGI IMG/M metagenome (GOLD analysis project Ga0182741, IMG submission 128874) | Enriched Organic Plus compost microbial communities from Emeryville, California, USA - eDNA 5th pass 37_C BE-Lig OP (version 2) (version 2) ... | reverse complement strand
AGGGCGCGGGAACGGACGCCGGATCCGGGTAGGACCCCGGCATGCCGGCGGCGCGACGCACTGGGCTCTCACAGGTCGACGCGCAGGACGACTTCCTGCGCGTCCGCCGTCGCCAGGTGCTCGGGCGGATGGGCCGCCTGCTCCTGCGCGAGCGCGGCGACATCGACCTGATCCTGCCGTTCGACGAGGTCGTGCAGGCGCTCGGCCGCGTCGGCGAGCGCCTCGAGGATCGACACGAGGTCGCGGATCGGCACGCGCTCGCGCAGCAGCCGCTGGAGGACGCGATGCAGCGTGCCGAGCGACAGCTTGGCCGGCACGACGTCGTCCACGAGCGCGGGGTGCGTCTTCTTGAGCGTGTCGAGCATCTCCTGCACGTCCTGGCGCCCGAGCAGCTCCGACGCGTTCCCCTTGAGCTTCTCCATGAGATGCGTGGAGACGACGGTGGACGGATCGACGACGACGTAGCCGAGCGCCTCGGCGTCGGTGCGGCGCGCCGACGCGATCCAGCGCGCGGGCATCCCGAACGACGGGTCGACGGTGTCGATCCCCTCGACGTGGCCGACGACGCGCCCCGTGTCGAGCGCGAGGAGGAAGCGCGGCATCACCTCGGCGCGCGCGATCTCCGACCCGCGCAGCTTGATCACGTACTCGTTCGCCGGCAGCCGGATGTCGTCGCGGATGCGGATGGGAGGCACGAGGATCCCCAGCTCGAGCGCCGCCTGCTTGCGCAGCAGCGAGATGCGCTCGAGGAGATCGCCGCCCTGCTTCTCGTCCACCAGCGGGATGAGGGCATAGCCGACTTCGAGCTCGATCGGATCGATCTGCAGCAGGTCCTGCATCGGGTCGGGCTGCGCGACCGGCAGCGGCTCGGCGGCGAGCGCGACCTGCGCGGCGACGATGCGTGCCTTCTCCCGCGACTCGACGGTGCGCGCGAGCAGCGCCAGCCCGGCGCCGAGGGCGAGGAAGGGGAGCTTCGGGAGGCCGGGGATCAGCCCGAACGTCGTGAGCACGCCGGCGGCGACGTAGAGCGCGCGCGGCTGGCCGCCGAGCTGGCGGGCGACGGTGTCGCCCATCTTGTGCTCGCCGCCCGAGTGCGTGACCATGATGCCCGCGGCGGTCGAGATGATCAGCGCGGGGACCTGCGCGACCAGCCCCTCGCCGACCGTCAGCACGGTGTACTTCGAGACCGCCTCGGCGATCGGCAGCCCGCGCTGCACGACGCCGATGAAGATCCCGCCGACGATGTTGATCCCGGTGATGAGCAGCCCGGCGATCGCATCGCCCTTCACGAACTTGGACGAGCCGTCCATCGCGCCGAAGAAGTCCGACGCGCGCGCGACTTCCTCGCGGCGGCGGCGCGCCTCCTTCTCGTCGATCAGCCCCGCCGAGAGATCGGCGTCGATCGCCATCTGCTTGCCGGGCATCGCGTCGAGGGTGAAGCGCGCGGCCACCTCGGCCACGCGCCCCGCGCCCTTCGTGATGACGATGAAGTTGATGCCGACGAGGATGAGGAAGAGCACGAGGCCGACGGCGAAGTTGCCGCCGATCACGAACTCGCCGAACGACTGGATGATCTCGCCCGCGTGCCCCTCGCCGAGGATGAGGCGCGTCGAGCTGACGTTGAGCCCCAGCCGGAAGAGGGTGAGGAGGAGCAGGAGCTGCGGGAAGCTCGAGAACTCGAGCGGATCGTTGGTGTTGAGCGCGACCAGCAGCACGACGAGCGAGATGCCGATGCTCCCCGCGATCAGCAGATCGAGCAGCAGCGCGGGGAGCGGCACCATCAGCAGCGCGATGACGAAGACCACCGCGACCGCGAGCCCGAGCTCGGCGGTCCGGCGGTTCGCCAGCGGGGCGGCGAGGGCGGGGGCGGTCATGCGTGCGCGCTCCCGGACCAGCTCCCACGCGACGCGCGCGAGCGGATGACGAAGGCCAGGATCTCGGCCACGGCGACGTACATCTCGACGGGGATGATCGTGCCGACGCGCGCCGTCTTGATGAGCGCGCGGGCGACGGGGCGGTTCTCGACGATCGGCACGCCGGCCGCGGCCGCGATCTCCTTGATGCGCTCGGCGAGCTTGAGCTTGCCCATCGCGACGACGACGGGCGCGGGGGCGACCGACGGGTCGTAGCTGATGGCGACGGCGATGTGGACGGGGTTCACGACGACGACGTCCGCCTTCTTCACGTCGGCGAGCATCTGGCGCCGCGCGTACTGCCGCGCGATCTGCTTACGGCGCTGCTTGACGTGCGGATCGCCCTCGGACTCCTTGAACTCCTGCTTGACCTCCTCCTTCGACATGCGGAGCCCCTTCTCGAACTGCCACCACTGCCAGAGGTAGTCGGCGACGGCGAGGGCGAGATAGGCGCCGCCCGCGGACAGGAGCAGGCGCACGACGTTGCGCTGGACGAAGCGGACGAGCCCGAACGGCTCCTGCTGGGCGAGCGCCGCCGCGTCGGGCATGGCGCGCTTGAGGCTCGCGTAGACGACGCCGGCGACGATCGCGAGCTTGGCCAGCGACTTGACCAGCTCCACGAGCTGCCGGACGGAGACGAGGTTCTTCGCGTTCGCGATCGGGTTGATGCGCTCGAACTTCGGCTCGAGGGGCTTGAACGAGAACGTGCCCTTGGCCTGGACGGCGCTCAGCGTCACGCCCGCCACGGCGAGCGAGGCGAGGACGGCGGCGGTGGCGGCCATCGTCTTCCCCGCGGCGACGCGGAAGAGCATCGCCGCGCCGTCGGGCGTCGGCGTGATCGTGTGCAGCGAGGCGAGCGAGCTGCCGAAGAGGTCGAGCAGGGCGGTGCCGAGCATCGGGATGACGCTCGACAGCACGAGCGCGCCGCCGAGCAGCGACGCCGCGATGGCGAGCTCCGGGCTCTTGGCGAAGCGACCCTCCTCGCGCGCCTGTTCGCGCTTGCGCGGGGTCGCTTCCTCGGTCCGTTCCATCTCGTCGGCCATGCTCAGCGCGCGCCTCCACGGGTGAGGGCGCCGAGCACGCCGTGCAGCGTCCCCTCGTACTCGCCGCGCCAGCCGCCGAGCGCGAAGGCGAGGAAGGGGAGCCCGAGCCCGAGCGCGACCAGGCCGAGGCCGATCTGCACGGGAAAGGCGACGGAGAGCACGTTGAGCTGCGGCGCGGCGCGTCCGAGGATGGCGACCGCGGTGTTGGCGACGAGGATCGTCGCGATCACCGGCGCCGCGAACCGCACCCCGAGCGAGAAGAGGAGCGTGCCGGCGCGGACCATCGCCAGCATCCCCTCGCGCAGCTGCACCGGCTGGCCGATCGGCAGCCGGCGCAGGCTGTCGGCGACCGACTCGAGCATCACGATGTGCACGTTCGCCGCGAGGAGCAGCGTGAGCACGAACATCGAGACGAATTGCGCGAGCGCGGTGGACTGATGGCCGCTGGTCGGGTCGAACAGCGCGGCGCCGGAGAGCCCGATCTGGACGCCCATGATCTCGCCGGCCGCCTCGGCGGCGCCGACGAGCAGCGCGATGCCGAGGCCGAACACGAAGCCGACGACGGTCTCGGCGAGCATCGTCGCGGGGGCGATGGCCGCGCCGGGCGCCATGTGCGCGAGCGCGACGGGCTGCAGGAGCGCGGTGAGGAGGACGAGCAGCCCGGTGCGCACGCGCACGGGGACGTTGCGCGCCGCGAACATCGGAGCGACGAGCAGCATCCCGCCGAGGCGCGTGCCGAGCAGCACGAGCGCCGTCGCGGCCCCGGGGGCGAAGAGATCGAACGGCTGGATCGGCGCGGCCACGTCGTCCCGGTCCGGGTCAGCGCGCGAGCGACGGGATGCTGCGGAACAGTTCCGTCGTGTACTTCACGAGGAGCTGCAGCATCCAGGGGAGCGAGAGGAGGAAGACCGCCGCGACGGCGGCGAGCTTCGGCAGGAAGGACAGCGTCTGCTCCTGGATCTGCGTGACGGCCTGCAGCACGCTGATCACCAGCCCGACGACGAGCGCCGTCACGAGCATCGGCCCCGCGACGAGCGAGGCGAGCACGATCGCGTTGCGAGCGAGATCGACGACGAGTTGGTGGGACATCCGGGAGTCGGTGTTCGGTGTTCGGTGCTCGGGACGTCGCGGGACAGGGCGGCGACGTCGTGGCGGTCACTGGTGCCTAAGGCAGGGCTCGTTCCTCGCGCGCGCGAGCGGCTAAACGAGTGCATCACATGGTGTTGCGCGGTGCGAAGGGTGCGGTCGCCGCAGGTGCTCAAGTCGCCGGGCGGAAGGATCTGCCGGGTCCAGACGGGACTTTCCTTCCGAGCATCAGCGCCGAGCCCCGAGCACCGACCCCCGAGCACCGACTCGCGCCGTTCACCGGAACGACGCCACCAGCGACTGCAGGACCAGGCTCCACCCGTCCACGAGCACGAACAGCAGCAGCTTGAAGGGGAGGGCGATCATCGCGGGGGGGAGCATCATCATCCCCATGCTCATGAGCACCGCCGAGACGACGATGTCGATGACGATGAAGGGGAGGAAGAGCGCGAAGCCGATCTGGAAGGCGGTGCGGAGCTCGCTCGTCACGAAGGCCGAGGTGAGGGTGACGAGCGGGAGCTCCTCGGCGCGCGCGGGCGCGGGCTGGCCGCTCATGCGCACGAAGGCGCGCACGTCGCTCGGGCGGGTCTGCCGGAGCATGAACGCCTTGAAGGGCTTCGCCCCGACCTCGAGCATCTGCGCCTGCTCGATCTCTCCGTTCAACCACGGCTGCAGCGCCTCGCGGTTCATCTGCGCGAAGGTGGGCGCCATGATGAAACCGGTGAGGAGCAGCGCGAGCCCGGCCACGAGCTGCGCGGGCGGGGCGCTCTGCGTGCCCAGCGCCTGCTTGAGGAACGAGAACACGATGAAGATGCGCGTGAAGCTCGTCATCATGAGCAGGAGCATCGGGAGCAGCGTGAGCAGCCCCATCATGACGACGACGCCCACGGTGCCGCTCAGGCGCAGCCCCTGCTGCTCGCCGCCGCCGACGCGCAGGTCGAGCTGCGGCGCCAGGCGTTCCACGACCTGCTCCGACGTGGCGATCGGTCCTCGGCCCACGACCCTCGCCCCGACAGCATTCGCGCCGGCGGGGGCCGGCGCGGTGGGGCGAGCAGCAGGGGCGGGCGCAGCGGGCTGCTGTGCCGCGAGCGGGCGGGCGAGCGAGAGCGCGAAGAGGAGGAGCACGAACGGGACGCCAGCATTCTTCATCGCGCCGCGCATCAGCGACGTGAAATCGCGCGCCGGGGGCGTGGCCGACGAGCGGGCGCCGGAGGTTGCGGGCGTGGTGAGGAACGCCGGGATCTCGGCGTCGTCCTCGATGATCGAGTTGCGCCGTGCCGCGCCGATCGCCTCGTCGTCGATCCAGGCGTCGGTGAGCCGCGGCGTGCCGTCGCGCGCCTGGTCGGTGCTGGACGGCACGAGGCCGGGGATCGCGCGCCGGCGCTCGTCGTCGGTCAGCTCGAAGAGGGTGCGGACGCCTCCCTCGCCGGTCGAGACGGCGACGACGCGGTCGCCGAGCCGGACGAGGGCGATTCCCTGCCGCGGGGAGATGGCGAGACGCTGCACGACCTCCATCGGGAGTCGCGCGCGGCCAGCGATCGAGCCGGGCGCGAACTTGCGCAGCAGCTTCGCCGCGACGCCCACGAGCGCGAGCACGAACCCGAGCGCGAGCAGCACGCTCGCGTAGGACCCGAGGCTCACGCCACCGCCTCCGCCGCCGGCGTCTGCGCGACGATGCGCGTGATGCGGACGCCGAAATGCTCGCCGAGCACCACGACCTCGCCTTCGGCGAACCGTCGGTCGCTGACGTAGATGTCGATCGGTTCGCCGGCGAGGCGGTCGAGCTGCACCACCGAGCCGCGGCCGAGGCGCAGCAGCTCCTGCACCGTCATGCTCGTGCGACCGAGCTCGATCGAGACGGGGAGGGTGAGGTCGAGGAGCGCCGCGAGCGGGACTTCCGAGTTGTTGAGGACGCCGGTGCCCAGCTCCGCGAAGTCGGGAGCGACGGGGGTGGCGGCGCTCTCGGCGGCGGGGGGAGCCCCCTTGCCGCTCATGAGCGCGTCGATGTCGGCTTGGTTCATCGTGAGCTTCGAGAGGTGTCGGGAGAGGTGATCGAGTCGAGGATGCGCACGGCGCGGTGGCGTCCGACCTTCCCCGCGCCGCCGGCGAAGCGGGGTTGGGCCCCGACGAGCACGGAGAGCGGCGCGTCGGTCGGGATGCCGGTGGAGAGGATGCTCCCCGGCTGCAGGGCGAGCACGTCGCGCATGGAGAGCCGGAACTCGGGGAGCCGGGCGGCGACCGGCACGCGCGTCTTCCGCAACGTCGTCTCCGTGACCGCGCGCGTCTCGTCGCGCTCCTGCGACGTGCCGGTCAGCCGCGGCGTCCGCTCCGCGCCGGCGACGAAGAACTTCTCGAGCACGGCGAGCGGCAGGCAGATCGAGAGGAGACTCGAGGCGCCGCTGAAGGTGGCCGCGACGTTCACGACGAGGACGGGATCCTCGCGCTGGTTGGCCTGGATGATCTCGGGGATCGTCTCGAACCCGGCGATCGACAGCTCCATCGGGACCTGCTCCTGCCAGATCTCGGCGACGAGCGCGAGGAGCCGGTCGCCGACGACGCGAATCGCCATGCGCTCGATCGGCGTGAGCGCGCGGTCGAGGATCGCGGGCGTCGAGCCGCTGCTGCCGCCGAAGAGGCGGTCCACGAGGTAGTAGCTGAACTCGCGCCCGAAGTCGACGACACCCTGGTGCCCGTGCTTGATGTCGACGATGAACGACGAGCAGGGGACGGGGAGCGAGAGGAGGAACTCGCCGAAGGAGATCTGCTCGACGCTCTGCAGCGACAGCTCGATCGTGTCGCGCACGCGCGCGACGAGCCACCCCTCGAACGACTTCACGAGGCGCTCGTACATCGCTTCGAGCGTGCGGAACCGCTCGCGCGACACGCGGTGCGGCCGGCGGAAGTCGTAGACCTGGATGTCGGTCCCGCTCCGCGCGACACCCGTGCCGTCGCGCGAACCGCCGAGGAGGCGGTCGATGTCGTTCTGGGAGAGCGACTGGTTGGTCGCGCGCGGGTGGTTCATTGGATCACGAACTGCGGGAAGAAGACCCGGCGCATCGCCTTGCGCGGCACGAGCGGCGAGACGACGGCGGTCACCTCGGCGCGCAGGGAGTCGCGCCGCGTCGCGTCCGCGAGCTCGTCGACGGTCTTGCGCGAGAAGAGGCCGACGATCAGGTCGCGCAGCTCGGCGTCGCGCTGCTTCAGCGCCTCGACCTGTGCGACCTCGCCGAGCTGGATCGCGACGGTCACCATGATGAAGCGGGTGCCGCCGGTGCCGGCGGGATTCATCACGAGGTTGTCCACGGTGTACAGCGCGGCCGCGTTGGCGTCCTTCCCGGCGCCGTTGCGCGTCCCGTCCTTCTCGTCCCTCCCGGCGTCGCCGTCCTCGTCGTGCTCGCCCTCGTCCTTCGCGGAGGCGGTGGCGGCCGAGGACGCGTTCAGCTTCCCGGCGAGCAGCGGGACGGCGACGAAGGCGCCCCCCGCGATGCCGACCAGCAGGCCGGCGGCACCGAGGACGACGGGGAGGAGCTTGCGGGACTTGCCGGCTTCGGCTTCGCCGGTCGGCGCGGTCGGTTCGGACATGGGACGCGAGAAGGAGACGGAGGCGGGATCGGTCGGCTGCCCCGATGGCGATCCGGGGAAGGGCAGGGGACGTACCACCCCGCGCCGGCGCTCGCGAAACGTCGTATCACCTTGTGCCACAACGTTTTGTCGCGGTCCAGCCGGAGCGGTCGCGTGGCGGCAGCAATGAGTGGCACGGCAGGAACTGCCGGGGTGCATCGGGACATTGCTGCCGGGGGAGGGGGACGCAGCGAGGACCGGGGACCGGGGGCGCGTGCGCCCCCGGTCCCCGGTCCCCGGCCCTCAGCCCTCGGCGTTCGCCTTCAGCCGCGGCTCAGCGCTTCAGCGACACCAGCTCCTCGAGCATCCGGTCCGAGGTCGTGATCACGCGGCTGTTCGCCTGGAAGCCGCGCTCGGCCACGATCATGTTCGTGAACTCCTGCGCCAGGTCCACGTTCGACATCTCGAGCGCGCCGCTGGTGATCGACGACTGCGACCCTTCGAGGGCGTAGCCGAGCACCGCGTTGCCGGAGTTGCCCGAGGTGCTGTACATGTTGTCGCCGACGCGGAGCAGCCCGCTGGGGTTGTTGAAGTCCGCGAGGACGATCTGGCCGAGGACGACGTTGGTGCCGTTGGTGAACGCGCCGACGATCGTCCCCATGCGGTCGATCGTGAAGTTCATCAGCGTGCCCGACGCGTAGCCGTCCTGATCGCGGAGCACGGCGTTGTGCGTGCCGGCGAACTGGGTGAGGCCGTTCACGCCGTCGCCGCGCGGATCGATGGTGAGGGTGACGACGTCGGCGCCAGTGTTCGGGCGGAAGGAGATGACCGGGACGTCGAACGCCGACGTATCGAGCGCGCCGTTGTCGAGGAAGGTGAGGGGATGCGTCCCGGCGTCCTCCAGGATGCCGTCGGTGCCGAAGGTCGTGTCGATGTCCATCCCCGACGGATCGACCTTCCAGTCCCACTCGTTCTGCGCGGTCTTCCACATCACGATCTTGAGCTCGTGCTTCGCGCCGAGCGAGTCGTAGACGGTGATCGAGAGATCCTTGTACGACTTGGCGTTCTGCGGGAGCGCGCGCTGGGCCGGGTCGAGCGGATCGACGGTGCCCGCGGTCCCCGGATCGAACGCCGGCGCCTGGGCGTCGAGGTTCCCGGCGAGCGTGACGTTGCTGGTCGCGAGCGCCGCGGTCTTCTGCCCGAACGGGAGCTTGATGTCGGTGATGCCGTCCTGGAAGACGCCGTTCACCGCCATGCGCCCCTGCACCACGAAGCCGTTGGTCGGCGAGACGAGGCGGCCGTCCGCGTCGAGCTGGAAGTTGCCGGAGCGGGTGTAGTAGTGCTGCGACCCCTTGGCGACGACGAACATCGAGTCGCCCTGGATCGCGAGGTCCGTCGAGAGACCGGTCGTCTCGATGTTCCCCTGGCTGAACATGGTGTCGATCGAGCCGATCTGCGTCCCGAGCCCGACCTGGATCGGGTTGATGCCGCCGTGATCGCCGGGGGGACGGCTCGCCCCGGCGACGAGCTGCGCGAAGCCTTCCTTGAAGGTGACGCGCCCCGCCTTGAACGCGACGGTGTTGACGTTCGACACGTTGTTGCCGATGACGTCCATGCGCACCTGATGGTTGCGCAGCCCGGAGACGCCGGCGAAGAGAGAACGAAGCATGGATCGAGTGGGAGAGAGAGGAGAGTAGAAGCGAGAGGAGAGACGGGCTACTTGCGGATCTCGATGACGTCGCCGAAGGGGATGCTCAGGCCGCCCGCCAGCAGCACCGGGCCGCCGATGCTCATCTGCACGGCGTCGATCGTGGCGGACATGTAGGGCTGCACGTCGACCGTGCGGCCGCGGAGGTCGGTGACCGCCAGCTCGTACGTGTAGGTGCCGGCGGGAAGTCCGGTGAGCTTGTCGCTCAGGTCGATCGTCTGCTCGCCGCCGTCGAGCAGGCCGACCTCCTGCGTGCCGACCGCCTTGCCGTTCGCGTCGCGGATCGTGAGCGTCGCGATGCCGCCGGTACCGCCGACGTACGCGGTGATGCTGCGCGGATCGCCGCTGCCGTCGAGCTGGAGCTGGTTGCCGACGGCGATGACGGACCGGCCGATCGCGCCCATCGCGGCGTTCGCCTGGAACATGCCGAGCAGCTGCGCGTTCGCCGTGCCCTGCGCCGTGAGCGCGGCATTCATGTTCATCAGCTGCTCGACGCTGGAGAACTGCGCGAGCTGCGCCGCCATCTCCTGGCCTTCGGCCGGGTCGAGCGGATCCTGGTTCTTGAGCTGGGCGACGAGGAGCTTGATGAACTCGTCCTTGCCCATCTTGCCGCCAGGCCCGGTCGGCGTGGCGCTCGGGCCGTAGCCCATCGCGCTGGTCAGCGGGGTGGTCGTGGTGCTCATTGCGTGGTCTCCTGCTGGTCTCGGCGGGAACGATGTCGTCCGCCCGACTGCTGGCGGCGATCCTCCTGCGTCCACGCCTCGCCTCCGCGCGACGTGTCGTCCTGCTGGCGGTCGTGGCCGGGCGTGCTCGCGCCGCGTCCCGCCTCCAACGGCTGCATGGTCCGTCCGCCCAGGTCGCGCGCGACGTCGCGCGCCTCGGGGCCCGCGATGCGCACCGCGTCGGGCTCGAGCCCCGCGCGCCCGAGCGCGCGCGTGAGCTCGTCCAGCCGTCCGCCGATGCGGGTCGCGCTCGCGTCGTCGATCGCCTCGATCGTGGCGCCGACGCGGCGGCCGCTCACGCCGAGATGGATGCGATCGACGCCGCTCTCGGGGGCGTCCAGCGCGAGCGACAGCTCGGTGATCGGACGTCCGCGCGCGGCGTCCTGCGCGGCGAGCACGCGATGCACCTGGTCGAGCTGCGAACCGCCGACGGTGCGCGCGAGCGTCTCGATCGCGCCGGCGCGCTCGCCGGATGCGGCGAGCCCGCTGCTGCGCCCGAGGGCCTGCGCGAGCTGGTCGAGCCGCGCCGCGCTCTCGTCGCGCCCGGCCCCGACCTCGGCGCCGTCGTCCGTGGCGCGGCGCCGGGTGACGGTGCGCACGAGATCGCGCGCGAGCGCGGCGGCGGCCGGACGTGTCGGGCCACCCGTGCTCTCGATGCTCTCGCTGCGCATGCGCCGGTTGGACGCGGCGCGCGCCGGCTCGCCGCCGGGCGCGATCTCGCGCGGCGCCGCGAGCTGCCCGACCGGCGCGACGTGCGCGACCTCGGCGACCTGCGCGACGCGTGCGACGCCGGCCACCTGCGCCACGGGCGCGACGGTGCTCCGTTCCACGCGGGCGCCGAGCGTGGAGAGCGCCTCCAGCGACTCGAGCATGCGGCCCGGGGGCGTGTCGATGGGGGCCGCGCCGCTCGGCGTGCCACGCGGCGCGACCGTCTGGGCGCGCGGCAGCTCGACGTGTCCCGGATCGCGCGCCCCGAGTGTGCGCAGCCCTTCCTCCGCCGCGAGGCGATGCAGGGTGCGATAGCCGGGGCCATCGTACTTGCCGTCGATCAGCACGTCGGCGGCCAGCCCCTCGGTGTGTCGCGACCGGCGGGTCCAGGTGACGACCGGCCCCTCCTCGCTGCGCCCCTGCGCGAACAGCTTGTCCTGCCGCGCCTGCGAACGGACCGTCTCGACGATGCGCACCTCGTGGCCGAGCTCCCGCATCCGCTCGACGACGCGCGTGAGCTTCTCGCGAAACTCGGGCTCCAGCGCGCCCGGCGACCGGACCGGCTCCAGCGACGCGGCGACCGAGGCGGCCATCGCGCGGCTCGCGGCGACGAGCGACTCGGCGCTCGACGGCGTCGCGGCGCTCGCGGACGTCGCGGTGCTCGACGGCTCCGCGACCCGATCGCTCGCCTCCTCGTCCACGCTCTCGGCGTCGGGCGCGTCGAGCTCGGAGAGCGGCGTCGTGTCGTCCGGCGCGTCGGGCGCGCGCTCCGGTGGCGCGACGAGCGCGGCGAGCATCGACGCGAACTGCGCCGCCTGCTCGGGCGTCTGGAACGCGCCGGCGATCTCGCTCGCCTCGCGCACGTCGGGCGCGCCGGCGATCCCCAGCAGCGACGACGGTCCGACCTGCATCATCGATCACCTCGCACGAGCCGAAGGCCGGCGCGCACCATCGCTGCCGCGCGGTCGCTCGGCAGATTGGCGATGATCAACGCCGCCTGTTTGTCCTTGAGCGTCGCCAGCGCGGCGACGGCCTCGCCGTCCGCGAGCTGCTCGAGCACGCGTGCGGCATCCTTGGGAGGCATCGCGCCGAGCACGCGTCCGAGCCGCTGCTGCGCCGAGCGCGACGCGGAGTCGGGGGCGGCCGGACGTGCCGCCGGCCTGGGCGTCGCGTCGCCCGTCGCGGGCGCCGCCGCGCGCTTCGCGGCCGCCGTGTCGCCCGTCGCCGGTGTGCCGCGCGCGGCGGCGCTGTCGGTCGCCGGCTTCGCGCGCGTCGAATCGGACGCGGAGGACGGCTGCGCGTCCGTCGAGTCGCCCGCGAGCTTCTGCTCGATCGCCGTCGCGGAGGGCGTGGAGGTGCCCGCGACGGCGGCAGGCGGCGCGAAGCGCAGCCGCAGCAGGACGCCGCCGGCACCGCCGAGCGCGCCGAGCACGAGGAAGAGGACGAAGGGGAGGACGAGACGCATCACGACTCACCGTCCTCGGCCTTCGCGATGCGCTGCACGTAGCGCGCGAGCGCCAGCTCGTCCATCAGCGAGCGATCGGCCTGCGTCACGTCGTGCTTCCACTCGTCGTGGTGCCGCTCGCGCAGCCGGTCGATGACGCGCCGCGCCTGGAAGGCGAGATTCAGCTCGCCCTGCGCCTGCTCGACGCCCGCGTCGGCCTCGCGCACCACGCCCTCGCTCGCGTCGAGCTGCGCGTCGATGCGATCGAGCACGAACGCGAGATTCGCGAGATGGCCCACGGTGGGCGCGTGCGCGTGCGCGTCCTGCAGCTCCTGGGCGCCCGCCGAGCGGATGGCGGCGAGCGCGTCGTGCGCCGCCCGCGCCGCCTGGGCGCGCTCGGTGGCGGCGGCCATCTTCGCCGCCGCCGCCTGCTCCACGCGCTCGCGCAGCTCGAGCACCTTCTGCAATCGGAAATCGAAGCGCGTCGGCGTCACGCCTTTCTCCTCGTGAGCTGGTCGGCGGCGCCGGCCAGATGCATCAGCATCCCCGCCGACTGGTCGAAGGGGGTCGGTTCGTCGGGGCGCTGCTGCAGGAAGTCGAGGATCTGCCCGCGGAGGTGGACGGCGGCGTCCACCATCGGATCGCTCCCCTTCTGATAGGCGCCGACGAGCAGGAGGTCCTCGTTCTTGCGATACGCCGCCTCGAGCTGCATGACGCGGTTGGCGCTGTCGCGGTGCTCGGACGCGATCACCTGGTCGCGCACGCGGCTCTTGCTCTCGAGGACGTCGATCGCCGGATAGTGTCCCGCGCCGGCCAGCTTGCGGGTGAGCACCACGTGGCCGTCGAGGATCGAGCGCGCCGCGTCGGCGACCGGCTCGTTGAAGTCGTCGCCGTCCACGAGCACGGTGTACAGTCCGGTGATCCCGCCCTGCGCGCCGTTCCCGGCGCGCTCGAGCAGCCGGGGGAGCATGGCGAACACGCTCGGCGGATAGCCCTTCGTGGTCGGCGGCTCGCCGACGGCGAGGCCGATCTCGCGCCAGGCCATCGCGACGCGCGTGACGGAATCGACCATCAACAGCACCTGCTTCCCCTGCTCGCGGAAGTACTCGGCGATCGCCGTGGCGACGAGCGCGCCGCGCGCGCGGACGAGCGCCGCCTGGTCACCGGTCGCGACGACGAGCACCGAGCGCCGGAGCCCCTCCTCACCGAGCGAGTGCTCGATGAAGTCGCGCACCTCGCGTCCGCGCTCGCCGAGCAGCGCGATCACGTTCACGTCGGCGCGTGCGTTGCGCGCGATCATGCCGAGCAGCGTGGACTTGCCGACGCCGGAGCCGGCGAAGATGCCGACGCGCTGGCCGCGCCCGAGGGTGAGGCAGCCGTCGATCGCGCGCACGCCGGTCTCCATGACGTCGCCGATCATCTCGCGCTCGAGCGGGTTCGGGGGCTCGGCGCTGAGGGGGACGCGATGGGTGACGGCGAGCTTCCCCTTGCCGTCGATCGGATGTCCGAGCCCGTTGAGCACGCGGCCGAGGAGCCCCGGCCCGACGTCGACGCCGAAGCTGCGTCCCATCGGCGTCACGCTCGAGCCGGGGTGCAGCCCGTCCATCTCGCCGAGCGGCATGAGGAGGACGCCGCGCTCGTGGAAGCCGACGACCTCGGCGAGCACCGAGCGGTCGTTGTCGAGGCTCGTGACGCGACAGAGCTCGCCGAGGCCGACCTCGAGCCCCGCGGCCTCGATCACGAGACCGACGACGCGCGTCACACGGCCGTAGCGGACGACCCGCGGCAGGTCGGCCATGCGGTCGCCCATCTCGGCGAGCGACGAGGCGAGCGTGATCATGCGCTCACCTGGCCGAGCCGCCGGAACACCCGCTCGAGCGCCACGTCCACACGCCCGTCCACGACCCGCTCGCGCCCCTCGAGCACCGCGCCGCCGCGCTGGATGCGCGGATCGGCGAGCCAGGTGAGGTCGCGCGTCGGCGCGATCTCGAGCGGCGCGCCATCGGCGGTCGATGCCGTCGTGAGCGCGGAGAGGTCGAGCGGATGCACGCGCACGCGGACCGACTGGTCCACGGGAAACTCGGCGAGCGCGCGGCGCACGAGATCGGCCACCACCGTCGGATCCTGCCGCACCTCGCGGCCGATCACGTGGCGCGCGACGCCGACGGCGAGCGCCGCGAGGTTCTCCTCGAGGCCGTGCAGCAGGCGCTGCTCCTGCTCGCGCAACTGCGCGACGAGGGCGTGCACCGTCGCCGACGCCTCGGCGAGCTCGGCGAGCGCCGTCGCCCGCCCCTCGGCGGCGCCGTCGGCGCGGCCGCGCGCGTAGGCGTCCTTCACGGCGAGCTCGCGCAGCGCGGCCTCGCGCGCCGCGCGCTCCGACTCCTCGGCGCGCCGCCGCTCGACCGCCTCCTGCGACGCCGCGTCGTGATCGGCGGCGTCGAGCGCCGGCACGAGGTCGAGCGCCTCCTCGGCCGGCGCCGCCGGCAGCTCGAGCTCCTCGAGCTGCCAGGCGAGCCCCGCGCCGCGGGGCGGCTGCACGCCCGCCTCGATCCGGCCGCGCACGGTCGTCCTAGAAGACCATGTCATCGGCGCCTCCGCTCAGCACGATCTCGCCCGCTTCCTCGAGGCGGCGGAGCGCGGCGACGATGTTCCCCTGCGCCGTCTCGACGTCGCGCTTCTTGGTGGGGCCCATCATCTCCATCTCCTCCTTGAGCGCGGCAACGGCGCGCTGCGACATCGCCCCCGTGATCTTGTCCTGCAGCTCCGGGCTCGCGCCCTTGAGGGCGAGCGCGAGCTCCTTGCCGTCCACCTCGCGCAGCACGCGCTGGATGGAGCGGGCGTCGATGGTGACGATGTCCTCGAAGACGAACATGAGGTTGCGGATCTGCTCGCAGAGCGCCGCGTCGCGGCGCTGCACGCCCTCCATGAGCTGCTTCTCCAGCGAGGCGGGCATGGTGTTGAGGATCGCCGCGACCGCCTGTGGACCGCCGGAGGCGCTGAGCCCTCGCGACGGGGCGAGATCCTCGCTCCACATCGAGCGCTCGATGAGCTGCAGCATCTCCGGGCTCACCTTCTCCATGCGCGCCATGCGGTACACGACCTCCGAGCCCTGCTCCGGGGGGAGCTCCTTGAGCACGTTGGCCGTCTGCGACGGCTGGAGATGCGAGAGGATCAGCGCGATCGTCTGCGGATGCTCGCCGCGCAGCATCGAGCCGAGCTGCGTCGGGTCGGCGTTGCGCAGCAGGTGCAGCCCCGCGGTGTCCTGGAGCTGCGTCTGGATGCGCCGCAGCATCGCCGCCGCCTTCGCCGGCCCGTAGGCGCGCTCGAGCACCTCGCGCGCGTACTCGATCCCGCCGGTCGTGAGCGAGTCCGCCGCGAGCATCAGCTCGATCCATTCGTTGAGGATCGCGTCGGCGAGCTCGCGATCCACGCGCCCCATGCGCGCGATCTCGAACGAGATCGCCTCGACCTCTTCCTGCGCGAGCTGCTGCGTGACCTTGGCGGCGGCTTCCGCGCCCAGCATGGTGCAGAGGACGGCTGCCTTCTGCAGGCCGTTGAGCTGATCCTGCTGGCGGAGCGGACGGGTGACGGCGACGGTCATCGATCAGGCCTCCCGCAGCCAGGCGCGGAGGACCTTCGCCGCGACCTCGGGCTTCTGTTCGACGGTGATCGCCGCGCGGCTGCGCACCGGATCGCTCGCGATCTGCAGCGGCTCGGCGGGGATCGCGAGCGGCTGGCGCGCCGGCTCGTCCTCGTCGAGGGCGGGGGACGCGCCCGCGGGGAGCGCGCCGGCGGCGGCATCGGTCGCGAGCGCAGGCTCGGGGTGCGGACGCAGCGCGCGAATGGCGAGGAAGGCGATGACGAACGCCAGCAGTGCGCCCGCGAGCCCGACGGCCGGGCGCGGGTTCTCCTTGACCAGCTCGAGGAGGCCGGGCGTCGGCGCCGGCGCGGCCGCGACGATCGGCGTGCCGGTCGGCATGCTCACGACCGTGACGACGTCGCCGCGCGCCGAGTCGGCGCCGACGGCGCCGCGCACGAGCGCTTCGATCTGACGCAGCTCCTCCGCGGTGCGCGGCGTGCCGGCGCCCGTGCCGTCCGCCGGCGGCTTCTCGCCGACGAGCACCGCCACGCTGAGGCGGCGCAGCGTCCCGACCGCGCTCGCGTAGCTCTCGGTCGTCTTCGTGTTCTCGTACGTCGTGGCGGTGTTGCTCGACGCCGCGCCCCCCTGCGCGCCGGGGACGATCTCGGCCTTCTGCTCCTGCGCCACCACCTGGCGGTCCGGATCGACGCTCGACGAGGTGCGCTCGATGCGGTCGAAGTTGAGCGAGGCGGCGACCTGCACCTTGGCCGTCGCCGCGCCCACGACCGGCGCGATGAGCTGCTCCGCCTTGACGCGCAGGTAGTTCTCGAGCTCGCGCTGCTGCTCGAGCTGCCGGCTCGAGAGGCCGCTCGCGGCGTCCGGCTCGTCGGCCTGCGAGAGGAGGCGGCCGGCGTCGTCCACGATCGTCACGCGCTCGCTCGACAGCCCCTCGACGCTCGACGCGACGAGGTGCGCGATCCCCTTCACGACGTCGGCCGGCGCGCGCTCGCCGCTCTTGAGGGTGAGCACCACGCTCGCTTCCGTGGGCTTGTCGCCGGCTCCGTACGTCTCGGCCTCGTGCATCACGAGGTGCACCTTCGCCGACTCGATGCCGCGCATCTTCCCCATCGTCCGCTCCAGCTCCCCCTCGAGGGCGCGGCGATAGTTGATGCGCTGCGTGAAGTCCGTCATCCCCCACGACGGCTGATCGAACAGCTCGAGCCCCGGACGCCCCGCCTGCGGGAGGCCGGCCTTGGCGAGCGTGACGCGCGCCTTCGCCAGCTCGCTCGCGGGGACGAGGATCTGCGCGCCGCCCTGCTCGAGCCGATGACGCACGTTCGCCTGCGTGAGCTTGTCGGTCATCTCGCTCACGCTCTCGAGCGGCACGTTCGTGAACGCCGGCACCCAGGTGGGGGCGCTCGCCCAGCGCGCGAGCCCGAAGATGAGGAGCGCGGTGCCGAGCCCGATGAGGAGGATCAGCGCCCGCTTCGGGCCGCCGACGCGCTCGACGTACGGCTGCAGGGGGAGGGGGACGGGGAGGGACATCGATCGCTCAGGATTGCATCGCGACCACGGAGCGATACGCCTCCGTGAACTTGTTGCGGAGCTCGACGAGCATCTCGATCGCGATCCCCGCTTCCTCCGTCGCCGCCATCACCTGGTGCAGCTCCACCGCCTCGCCGCGCATGAACCGCTGCACGTAGTCGTGCGCCGTGTCCTGCGCCTCCGAGACCTGGCCGAGCGCGTCCTTCAGCGTGTCGCTGAACGACGGCGCATCCTTGCCGCCGAGCGCGCGCGACGCGTGCTCGCCCGCGACGTCGAGGCCGAGGGGACGCCGCCCCGCGAGGCCGGTGACGCCGCCGCCGAACGCCCCGCCGATGCCGTTGCCGCCGATGGGTGCCGTCATCGCGTCGTCCTCAGACCTTCACGTCGAGGCGGCCGCCGCGGACGCTCGGCACCGCGCGCTGCGCGTCCACCATGCGCCCGTAGGTCAGCGGCCCCATCGCGCCCAGCTTCGCGAAGTAGCCGCGCTCCTCGGCCGACAGGATCTTCCACAGCTCGGGATCGGTGCCGGCGGGCGCCTCGAGCGCGGCCGGCGTCGCCGGCTCGGTCGTGGGGGCGACGACCGGCCGCAGCGAGGGAGAGACCGAGGGACGCGCGCGCTCCGGCTGCACCGCGGTGCCGCGCGTCGCGCCCTGCCCGTGGTCGCGCACCGCGGGATTGTCGAGCGGGCGCGTGGGATAGCCGATTCCGTAGATGCTCATCGTCGGGTCCGTCGTCAGATGTCGATCGAGCGGCGCAACATCGCCTTCGCGGACTGGAAGACCGTGGCGTTCGCCTCGTAGATGCGGCGTGCGGTCATCAGATCCACGAGCTCCTGCGTCACGTTCACGTTGGGCATGCGCACGTAGCCCGACTCGTTCGCGTCGGGGTGGCCGGGGTCGTAGACCATCGGCCCGGGCGTCGCGTCCTCGACGATGCCGCCGAGCACGACGCCGTTCTCCTCCGCGGGGATCGCCGGCAGATAGAGCGCGTCGCTGCTGCCGGCGAAGGGGACCATCGCGCCGAGCGCCGCCATCCCCGCCTTGATCGCGGCCTGCACGGCCGGCGGGAGCGTGGTGGCCTGCGTCCCGCCCTCGCGCTCGAGCTGCACGATCTTGCGGCGGTACGGCCCGCCCTCCGGCGTGCGCGTCGTCTCCGCGTTGGCGATGTTCTCGGCGCTCACCTCCATGCGGAGGCGCTGCGCCGAGAGGCCGCCGGCGGAGATCTCGAGGGTGCGGAACATCGTGCGGCGGACGTCGGCGCCGGGGGTGCGCGGCGAGACGCCGGCGAAGGGGAGCATCGGAAGCTTGCCGCCGATCGGAGTCGTCATCGTCAGCGCTCCCGGATGGTGGCGCGGAGCTGCTGATAGGTCTTCTCGAGCAGCTTGGCCGCCGCCTCGAAGTGCAGCTGCTCGTCGGCGAGGTTGGCCATCTCCGCCTCGATGTCGACCGGCTCCTGGGGCGCGGTGGGGGCGCCGGGCGCGGTCGGATCGATCGGCAGGGCGAAGCCGTCGCCGCCGAGCGACGCCTGCGACACGCGGCTCGCGATGGCGCGCGTGCGTTCGGCGCTCACGTCGAGCGAGGTGCGCAGCGCGTCGGCACGACTGACACGTCCGATGAAGCCGTAGAGCACGAGGCGAGGGGAGAGAGAGGAGAGAGCGATCCAGGCCGGCGGAGAGGAGGGAACGACGCGGAGTGCCGGCTGCGCCCCTGGCTAAGGCAGGGGATGGGCCAGCCGCCACCACCCGTGGGCCGCGCGCGATCGCGCGTCGGTGCCGGCTCGGCAACTCGTTGCTACGACGGGGCTTGTGTCGATGGCCGGCGTGGCGTTCCATCACGCGTCGCGCCGTTCGCGCGCGCGCCCGGCACTCGGCAGAAAGTGTCACGCGGGCAATTCCTGCCGAGGAACTTCGCGCGCGTCGGCGGCGCGGTCGTGCACCGCGACGACACGAAGGGCGCGAAGAGAAGCCGCTCTCTTCGCGCCCTTCGTCCGCTCGCGACGTGCCCGCGAGACGGATCAGCCGACGGCCGCGGTCTTCCCCGGTCCGTTCAGTTTGTTCCGTAGCGTACGCACGCTGATCCCCAGCAGCTCGGCGGCGCGCGTGCGGTTGTTGTTCGCCACCTCGAGCGCGCGCGCGATGAGCGTCGCTTCGGCCTCGTTCACGTCGAGCGAGGTGAGGATCACCGCGCCGTCGGGGATCGACGGCGCGCCGGTGCCGGGCGGCGCGACGGCGACGCTGCGCGGCGTCACCGGCCCCGGGCTCCCCACGGCGAGCCCGAAGCGCGCGCCGTCGAAGGCGTGCGGGGGGAGCACCGGATCGGTGGACAGGATCACCGCGCGCTCCACCGCATGCTGCAGCTCGCGGACGTTCCCCGGCCATTCATAGGACTGGAGCATGGCCATCGCCTCGGGGGCGATCCCCTGTACTTCCTTGCCGATCTCGCTCGCCGTTCGCATCGCGAAGCGCGTCGCGAGGACGGGGATGTCCTCCTTGCGCTCGCGCAGCGGCGGCAGGCGGAAGGGGATGACGCTGAGACGGAAGTAGAGGTCCTGGCGGAAGTGGCCGGCCGCGGCGAAGGCGGCGAGATCGCGATTCGTCGTCGCGATGATGCGGACGTCCACCTTGATCGGATGCGAGCCGCCGACCCGCTCGAACTCCTGCTCCTGCAGCACGCGGAGCAGCTTCGCCTGGAGGTCGAGGCGCATCTCGGAGATCTCGTCGAGGAGCAGGGTGCCGCCGTGCGCCCGCTCGAACGCCCCTTCGACGCGCTTGATCGCCCCCGTGAAGGCGCCCTTCTCGTGGCCGAAGAGGGCGCTCTCCACCAGCCCTTCCGGCAGCGCGGCGCAGTTCAACTTGATGAAGGGGCGATCGCGTCGGTCGCTCTGATCATGGATCGCGCGCGCGAACAGCTCCTTCCCGGTGCCGCTCTCCCCCTCGAGGAGCACCGTGGCCCGCGTCGGCGCCGCCGTCGACACCGTCTGCAGCAGGCGGCGCATCGTCGCCGAGTCGCCGATGATCTGGCGCTCGTTGCGGATCGCCATGACCTCGCGCCGCAGCGCCTCGTTCTCCCGCCGCAGCCGCACGAACTCCAGCGCCTGATCCACCGCCAGCTCAAGCTGCTCGGGGCGGATCGGCTTCGTGATGTAGTCGATCGCCCCCGCCTTGATCGCCGCCACCGCGTGCTCGATCGACGCGTAGCCGGTCAGCATGATCATCGGGATGTCGTATCCCTCCTGCTGGAGCAGCTGGAGGAACTCCAACCCGGTCAGCCCGGGCATCCGATAATCGGAGATGATCAGGTCGACGTCGCCGCGCGCGAGCACCTGCAGCGCCTGGGGGACGTTCTGCGCCGCGTGGGCGGTGTGCCCCGCGCGCTCGAGGGTGTCCTGGAGGATCAGGCCGATGTTCGGCTCGTCGTCCACATGGAGGATCGTGGCCATATCACGGAAAGAACGACCGAGCCGCGACGCGGCAACATTTTCCGGCGCATGTGGCGCTAAAGCTTCGCGGTACATCGACCGACACTCCCGTCCATGCGGATCACGAACAACCTCATCGTGCGCGGCCAGCTCGCCGCGCTCCAGGCCAACGCGCAGGCGGTGGACCGGGCGCAGCGCCGTGTGACCACGGGGCTCAAGCTCGAGCGCATCTCCGACGATCCGGTCGCCGGCAACGGCGTGATGGTGAGCGCCGGCGGGCTGCGCGCGATCGAGCAGTACCGCCGCAACGTCGGGCAGGCGCAGAACCGGATCGCGATGCAGGACCAGGTGCTCGGGCAGGTGACGAACCTCCTCGCCCGCGCCAAGGAGCTCGCGGTCGCGCAGGGCGATGGGAACGCCAACGTACAGACGCGCGAGGTCGCGAACCGGGAGATCGAGGAGATCTTCCGGCAGCTCGTCTCCCTCGCCGACACGAAGTTCGGCAGCGAGTTCCTCTTCGGTGGGGAGACCGCGAACCTGGAGCCGCTCGCCGTCACCGGCACCGGCGCCGCGCTGGACTTCGCGCAGTCGGGCGGGGTCGGCGCGCAGCAGGTGGAGGTCGCGTCCGGACAGCGATTCGCCCCGGTCCACGACGCCGCGACGCTCTTCGTCGACTCGGGCGTGCTCGCCGCCGTGCGCGACCTCGCCCGCGCCACCGCGCCAGGGGGGACGTCGCCGGATCCGGCCGCCGAGGTGCGCGGGACGATCCCGGCGCTCGATCGGGCGTTCGATGCCGTCCAGTCGCTGATTGGCGAGACGGGGGCGCGCGCCAACAGCCTGCAGATGACCTCCTCGAACCTCGACGCCTTCGAGGGGAGCCTCAAGGCGCTCAAGTCCGACCTCGAGGAGGTGGACTTCGAGCTCGCCGTCACCGAGCTGGTCACGCGGCAGACCGCCTACCAGGCGGCGATGCTCGCCAGCACGAAGGTGCTCGGCCTCAACCTCACGGACTACCTGCGATGACGGCACCGGCGTTCGCATCCGCTACGTTTCCCGTCATGCACATCCGCTCCGACCTGCTCGGCGACCTGGAAGCGACCGAGGAGCAGCTGGTGGAGTTCCCCGCCGGCATCTTCGGCTTTCCGGAGTGCCGCCGCTTCGTGCTCCTCCCCGGCGCGCGCGACGGGACGTACTGGCTCCAGAGCGCCGAGCACTCGGCGCTGGCCTTCCTGCTCGTCGATCCCTTCGCCTACGTCCCCGGCTACGTCGTCGAGCTCCCGCCCGGCGAGCTCCACGAGCTGCAGGTGACGCCGGGGACGGAGGTCGCGATCCTCTGCATCGTGACGCTGCCGCGCCAGCGCGACGAGCGCGCGACGGCGAACCTGCAGGGACCGCTCGCGCTCAATCTCGCGGCGCGCGTCGGCAAGCAGATCGTGATCCCCGAGAGCCCGTGGGGCGTGCGCGAGGCCATCGATCTCCAGCGGTGACGCCGCCGCGACCGCGACCGACGACCACGAGGAGCCCGGCGACGGGCTCCTCGTTGCGTTTCAGCCGCGCGCTAAAGTTTTCGAGTGGCGCACCGATACGTATGGGCAACGGGCGATCAGCCTGATCGACCCACGGGAGCACGGACGCTCCGCCAACCATACGAGAGGGATCTCACCATGCGTATCAACACCAACGTCAGCGCGCTGGGTGCGTACAACAACCTGAGCAAGGTCCAGAGCTCGGTGAACGAGTCGATGGCGAAGCTGTCGTCCGGCTTCCGCATCAACAAGGCCGCCGACGATGCCGCGGGTCTCGGCATCTCCAACAAGCTCCGCGCCGACATCCGGTCGATGACGCAGGCGTCGCGCAACGCCGAGCAGGCGAACTCGGTGCTGCAGATCGCGGAAGGGGCGACGGGCACGATCCAGAAGATGCTCGAGCGCATGAAGGAGCTGGCGACGCAGGCGAACTCCGACTCGGTCGACTCCGACGCGCGCAGCCGCATCGACGCCGAGTTCCAGGCGCTCAAGAGCGAGATCACGCGCACCGTCGAGACGACCAAGTTCCAGGGGAACAAGCTGCTCTCCGGCCAGTTCGGCAACTCGGTGGACGCGGCGAGCACCGCCCTCGGCGCGGGGACGGGGCTCTTCAGCGCGACGGTCCGCGGCACGACGGCGGGGACCTACACCTTCACGCAGGCCGCCGACGGCGAGCTGACGATCGACAACGGCGCGGGCGTGACGCAGACGGTGAGCGTGGCTGCGGGTCGTCAGACCGTCACCTTCGACACCTTCGGCATCACCCTCGAGCTGGACGCGAACTTCGACGAGACGACGGCCGACGGCACCCTCGACGGCACCGCGCTCACCGTGACGGCCGGCTCCGGCGGCGGCTCGTTCATGGTCAGCTCGAGCGCCTCGGCGAGCAACGACATCATCTCGCTGTCGGCGATCGACCTCACGCTCGGCGCGACGGGGCTCAACATCTCGACGACCAGCGTGACCTCGTCCACGAACGCCGCCGCGGCGATCACGGCGCTGGACACGGCGATCGGCACCGTCGCCTCGAAGCTCGGCGAGATCGGTGCGGCGCAGAACCGCATCGCCTACGCCACCGAGAACGTGAAGACCTCGATCCAGAACTACACGGCGGCGGAGTCGGTCATCCGCGACGTGGACATGGCCGAGGAGATGGTGAAGTTCTCGAAGAACAACATCCTCGCCCAGGCCGGCACCGCGATGCTGGCGCAGGCGAACCAGTCGGGCCAGGGGATCCTGCAGCTGCTCCGCGGCTGATCCCTCCTCCGACGACACGCCCGGTTCCGCCGGGCGCCCCGCTCCCCGGCGCGACCAACGCGCCGGGGAGCGTCCTCTTCACCCCGCCGGCCCCTCGGTGGCCGGCCGGCGCTAAAGTCCTGCCCCGTACCGCCCGATACTCCCTGCCGAGGGACCTCCGCGTCCCGCGGACCTGGAGCCGGACACGCCGGCTCCGGGCATTCGGCGAAGGTGCCGGTACGGCGGGACAGGACGTCCCGCGGAGAGCGACACGATGGCGGACTCACTCACGAGCATCAGCGGGCTGTCGAGCGGCATCCAGTGGCAGGACCTGATCGAGCAGATCATCCGGCTCGAGCAGGCCAGACAGGTCACGCCGATCACGAACGAGATCTCGGCGGTGGAGGCCCGCACCGCCGCCTGGTCCGCGTACGGCACGCTCGTCAACAAGCTGAACGACGCGGCCAAGACGCTACGCGACGGCACCGCGCTCGGTGCGCTCAAGCTCGCCGTCGCGAACAGTCCGACCACCAGCCGCTCCCTCGTCGGCGCAACGCTCGGCAGCGGCGCCGTCCCCGGGAGCTACCGGGTCGAGGTGCAGCAGCTCGCGAGCGCGCAGAAGCTCGCCGGCGCCGTCGTCGACTCGCCGTCGGCCGCGCTCGGCGTGAGCGGAGAGTTCCGCATCAACGGCCGCGCGGTGCACGTCGAGACGACCGACTCGATCAACTCGATCCGCGACAAGATCAACGCGCTCAACTCGGGCACCGGTGCGACCCGCGTCTCCGCGTCGGTGCTCACCGTCGCCGGACAGTCGCGCCTCGTGCTCATCTCGGACGTCACCGGCGCGCAGGGGATCGAGCTCGATCAGCCGGGGAGCACGGGGGACGCGGGACTCCTCGGCGCGCTCGGCTTCGCGAGCGACGCTCCTCCGACCCTCAACGTCGGGAGCGACGGCAGCGTGCAGTCGGCGCGCTTCTCCTCCGTCAGCTCGACGATCCTCGCCGCGCTCGGCGT
>Ga0182741_1002030_pt1 | contig 24507 bp, 20 predicted proteins | sample eDN5th37CBELigOP_FD_128874 | JGI IMG/M metagenome (GOLD analysis project Ga0182741, IMG submission 128874) | Enriched Organic Plus compost microbial communities from Emeryville, California, USA - eDNA 5th pass 37_C BE-Lig OP (version 2) (version 2) ... | reverse complement strand
CGCCGTCGCGCCGCCCGTCTTGGCCAGCGTCATCGTGATCGCAGCCGTCAGCGTCGTCTTCCCATGGTCAACGTGACCAATCGTGCCGATGTTGCAGTGCGGCTTAGTGCGTTCAAACTTTTCTTTAGCCATTTCAAGCTCCAGCCCTGTTTGGGCTCGTTCTCTAAACTAGGGTTGGGCCCGAACGATCTCCGGGGAGATCGTTCAAACTCTTTTAGGGGCGTTTTTCCAACGAAAAACGCTACGCGTACTTCTTGATCACTTCGTCGGCGACGTGCTGCGGCACCGGATCGTAGTGGTCGTACTGCATCGTGAACTGAGCGCGACCCTGCGACATCCCGCGGAGGGTGTTCACATAGCCGAACATGTTCGCCAGCGGCACGAAGGCGTTGACGACGATCGCGTTGCCGCGAACGTCCTGCCCCTGGATCATGCCGCGGCGGCCGTTCAGGTCGCCGATGACCGATCCGAGGTACTCTTCCGGGGTCACGACTTCGACGGCCATGATCGGCTCGAGCAGCTTCGGCGCGCCCTTCTCACGCAGTTCCTTGAAGGCGCCGCGGGACGCGATTTCGAAGGCCAGAACCGAGGAGTCGACGTCGTGATAGGCGCCGTCCACCAGGGTGGCCTTGAAGTCGATCACCGGGAAGCCGGCCAGCAGGCCGTTGTCCTTCGCCGATTCCAGACCCTTTTGCACGCCCGGGACGTATTCCTTCGGCACCGCGCCGCCGACGATGGCGCTTTCGAAGACGAAGCCCGAACCCGGCTCGCCCGGCTCGAAGACCAGCTTGACGCGGGCGAACTGACCCGTACCGCCGGTCTGCTTCTTGTGCGTGTAGTCGATCTCGGCGCGCTTGCCGAGGCTTTCACGATAGGCCACCTGCGGCGCGCCGATATTGGCTTCGACCTTATAGGTGCGCTTCAGGATATCGATCTTGATGTCCAGGTGAAGCTCGCCCATGCCCTTCAGGATGGTCTGGCCGGACTCGTGGTCGGTCGAGACCGTGAAGGACGGATCTTCGGCGGCCAGTTTGGCCAGGGCGACGCCCAGCTTCTCCTGGTCAGCCTTGGACTTCGGCTCGACCGCGATCTCGATAACCGGGGCCGGGAACTCCATGCGCTCCAGGATCACCGGCGACTTGTTCGGGTCGCACAGGGTGTCGCCGGTGCGGGTTTCCTTCAGACCGGCCAGGGCGACGATGTCGCCGGCATAGGCTTCCTTGATGTCCTCGCGGTTGTTCGAGTGCATCAGCAGCATGCGGCCGACGCGCTCGCGCTTGTCGCGGGTCGAGTTCATCAGGGACATGCCGGTTTCCAGCTTGCCCGAATAGATGCGGCAGAAGGTGAGCGAGCCCACGAAGGGGTCGTCCATGATCTTGAACGCCAGGACCGACAACGGTTCGTCGTCGGAAGCCTTGCGCTCCACCGGCTCTTCGGTGCGGAAATCGATGCCTTGCGTCGGCGGGATGTCCACCGGCGAGGGCAGATAGTCGACCACGGCGTCGAGCAGCGGCTGGACGCCTTTGTTCTTGAACGCCGAGCCGCAAAGGATCGGATAGAAGGCGCCGGTCAGCACCGCCTTGCGGATGCACTTCTTGATGGTCTCTTCGGTCGGCTCTTCGCCGCCGAGATAGGCTTCCATCGCATCGTCGTCGAGTTCGACGGCGTTCTCGATCAGGTACTGGCGGGCTTCCAGCGCCTTGTCCATGAGGTCGGCCGGGATCTCTTCGTCATGATAGGACGCGCCCAGACCGTCGTTGTCCCAGAGCACGGCCTTCATGCGCACCAGGTCCACGAGGCCCTTCAGCGCCGACTCCGCGCCGATCGGGAACTGGATCGGAACGGCCTTCGCGCCGAGACGGTCACGGATCGACTCGACCGACTTGTCGAAGTCCGCGCCGAGCTTGTCCATCTTGTTGACGAAGACGATCCGCGGAACCTTGTACTTGTCGGCCTGACGCCAGACGGTTTCGGTCTGCGGCTCGACGCCGGCGTTGCCGTCCAGGACGGTCACCGCGCCGTCGAGGACACGCAGCGAACGCTCGACCTCGATGGTGAAGTCCACGTGGCCGGGGGTGTCGATGATGTTCAGGCGCTTGCCATTCCAGAACGCGGTGGTCGCGGCGGAGGTGATCGTGATGCCACGCTCCTGCTCCTGCTCCATCCAGTCCATGGTCGCGGCGCCGTCGTGGACTTCGCCGATCTTATGGCTCTTGCCGGTGTAGTAGAGGATCCGCTCCGTCGTCGTCGTCTTGCCGGCGTCGATGTGCGCCATGATGCCGAAGTTGCGGTAGTCTTCGATTTTGTGCGTGCGGGGCATAGCGGAAGCTCTGCTGGAGAAGGGCGTTCGGGATATCTGAACGAACGGCGCGGGCGGTTTAACTCAAACCGCCCGCGCCGGAAAGCGATGGTTGCCGGTTCTTACCAGCGGTAGTGCGAGAAGGCGCGGTTCGCCTCCGCCATCTTGTGCGTGTCTTCACGCTTCTTGACGGCGGTGCCGCGGTTCGACGCCGCGTCGAGGAGCTCGCCGGCGAGCTTTTCCATCATGGTGTTCTCGCCGCGCTTGCGAGCGGCGGTCACGAGCCAGCGGATGGCGAGAGCCTTGCGGCGGTCCGGGCGGACTTCGACCGGAACCTGATAGGTGGCGCCGCCAACGCGACGCGAGCGAACTTCGATGCCAGGCGCAACGTTTTCCAGGGCTGCGTGGAAGGTCTCCAGCGGACCTTGATCCTTGCGCTTGGCTTCGAGGATGTCGAAAGCGCCGTAGAGGATGTTCTCGGCGACGGCTTTCTTACCTTCGTACATCACATAGTTCATGAACTTCGTGACGGTGATGTCGCCGAACTTCGGATCCGGCAGGACTTCTCGTTTCTCGGCGCGACGGCGGCGGGACATTCTTCTTATTCCTTACTTCGGACGCTTGGCGCCATAGAGCGAACGACGCTGCTTGCGGTCCTTGACCCCTTGGGTGTCGAGCACGCCGCGCAGGATGTGGTAGCGGACGCCAGGAAGGTCCTTCACCCGGCCGCCACGGATAAGCACCACGGAGTGCTCCTGCAGGTTATGGCCCTCGCCGGGGATATAGCACACCGCTTCAACGCCCGTGGTCAGACGCACCTTGGCGACCTTACGAAGGGCGGAGTTCGGCTTCTTCGGCGTCGTCGTATAGACGCGCGTGCAGACGCCGCGACGTTGGGGGCAGCCCTTCAGGGCCGGCACCTTGTTACGCGACGGCTTGTCCTGCCGAGGCTTGCGGATGAGCTGGTTGACTGTTGGCATCTAATCTCTGCTCTGGAGGCGTGTGCCGTTTGGCCGTGGCGCCTCAATTGGGGGTTCGGTTCGTTGTTTGTCTCGAAACCGCCCGCTGAACGCAAAAACTCGCCGGCGCGCGATCTCGTGCGCTCCGGCGGGCCTGGACATCCGCTAGTGACGTCCGTTCATCGGGACAGAGGAGGTGAATCCCCGGCCTCGAAAGGAGCGCGGTTCATACTCGCGAAGCCCCCTCGCGTCAACGGTTGCGAAGGGTTTGGCTTTTCCGGCCCTTAGGCGCGGGCGCGCCGCCATGAAAACGCCGCGCGTGGCACAGTCAATCGTCGAGCTTGAACCAGAGAGCTCGCACATGGCGGCTGGCGGACGGCGGACGCTTATCCCGATCGTGGCGGTCTCGGTCGCAGCGCACGTGGCTGTCTTCGGACTGCTCGCCCTAGCGCGGCCGAAGTTCGATCACACGGCCCCGCCGCCGCCGGTGTTCGATGTGCTTATAGCGCCGCGATTTGCTCGGCCGCCCGCGCAGGCCGAGCCCGCGCCGAGCCGACCCTTGCGGGCTCGTCGGGCCGTGGCCGCGGATCGCTCGCCGATTCCGCCCTTGCGACTGCCTGAAAGCGCCATCGCGCCCTCGGCCCCGGCCGCCTCCACCGAGCCGACCATGCCCACCGCGCCGGTGGCCCCTGCGCGCCTGAAGGACGCGCTCCGCCGCGGGCCGGTCGGATGCGCCAATCCGTCGCTGCTGTCGAGGGAAGAGCGGGACGCCTGCCTCGAGCGCCTCGGCGCAGGCGCAAAGGACGCGCCTTTCATTGAGCCGCCCATGAGCCCTGACAAACGCCGCGCGTTCGACGCGGCCGCCGCCAAGAAGGAGGCCTACAGGCGCTACAAGGAAGCCAACATGCCGCCGGGCGTCACGCCCGAACCAAAGCCGTCAGAGGCGCCAAACCCCTTTCCAGAGGTTTGGACGCCTCGTCGATAGAGAAGGTCAGTCGAAGATGTCGAAGATATCGAAGCCTTTCTTCTTCTTTTTGTGCCGGTAATAGTCGTCTTCGTCGTAACGATAGCGCTTGCGATCGCTGTCATAGGGATGGGTGCGCTTCCACCCCTCCGGATCCCGGTGGAAGCTGTCGAGCTCCCGGTCGAAACGCTCCCGCGCCCTCACCTCTTCCTGTTGAGTCTCACGGCTGGCGCCGAGGATCTTTTCCAGTTCGCCGCGATCGAGCCAGACACCTCGGCAGCTTGGGCACATGTCGAGTTCCACGCCCGAACGGGCGACGTTCTGCATCGATACGTTGCAGTTGGGGCAGAGCAGCAGCGGCATGGATCCTCCTCGTGGTCTAAGCCCTATCTAGCGACCCCGCGCGATGAACCCAACGGCGCAAGGTCAGCCGACGGGCGGCAAGTGCTGCGTCAGGAAGCTCTCGACAGCCTCCAACACCTGAGTGCGCGCGCTAGATCGAGCAAGATAGTGGTTCTCACCTTCGAGCAGCAGAAGTTCGTGAGGCTTGCCCGCGACCTTCAGCGCGTTGGCCATCACGCGGGATTGGTCCGCGGACACCACAGTATCCTCCGTCCCATGGATCAACAGGACCGGGGCGCGCACATTCCCCGCCTGCCTCGCTGGCGAAGTCGCCATGAGCTTCTCGGTCGAAGCCTTCCCCAAGATGGACTTGAGCTCCCCGATACTGGCCGACTGACGTCCATATAGACGGCCTTCTTCCACGATGAGCTGCCCTAGGTCGCCGATGCCGGCGATCGAGACAGCGCAGCGATAGGTATCGGGATGCAGGCTAACGCCCGCGAGCGCAGCGTAACCGCCAAAGCTTGCCCCCACGATGCAGACCTTGGTGGTGTCGACCAGGCCCTCAGCGGCAAGGAAGGCCACGCCATCAAGCAAGTCGGTCTGCATCTTGCCGCCCCACTCGCCAAGGCCGGCCTTCTCGAAGGCTGCGCCAAAGCCCCAGGAGCCGCGGAATTGAGGCTGCAACACCACATAGCCGCGGCTCGCCAGGAATTGAGCCATGTAGTCGAAGTCGTAGGTATCGCGGCTCGTTGGGCCACCATGAGGCAATACGACCAGCGGCGCCTTAACGTTCCCGTCAAAACCCGGCGGCGTCGTGACATAGGCTGGTATCTCGAGCCCGTCGCGGGCCTTGTAGGTCACCCAACGGGTGGCGCCGAGCGAGGCGCCGGCAAGTTCGGGATACTCGTCTCCGAGAGGAGAGACTTCCTTTCGCACACTGTCGAACAAGTACCAGGCGCCTGGCGCAGCCGGTCCGCTAACACGAACAACGAAGCGTTTCTGGTCACTGGACCAGTTGGCCAGAGATACGGCTTTGCCCGCAAAGACTTTCGCCAGCGTTGCGTGGGCCGCAGCGACCGCCGGATCAAGCCACGCGATCGAGGGCTTCTCCAACTCGGTACGAACGCCCACCGCCGTGTCGCGATGCTCATCCCATACGAGGCTCGGCGTTACGTTGGAAAAGCCTTCTGCGACCACAGAAGTGGAACCGTCCGACAAGCGCTTTAGTATGAGCTTGTTGTCGAGTGCGAGGTAGACGCCCTCTTCAACGGCCGAATAGCCGTAATAAGCACGACGGCTTTCGAAGTCCGGCGCCTGCCATATCGCCGACCATCCGCTCTTACCCCTCGCTCGTCCGGACACCGTGAAGCGGTGATTGAGCTCATCCACTTCCAGACGAACTCGGGGAGAGCCGTCCGGATCAACTTCCCACCCTTCCGTATCGTAGTCGCCTCGCTCGATCAGACGACCGCGGCCTGTCGAGGGATCAAGACTATAGAGAGCGGCGACGAAAGGGCTCTCGACGCCCTTTCGCTGAAGCTTGGTGTTCATATTCGAACTGGCCCCGCCGGACTCGACAAGGCCGATGGCCACGGCGCGAACCGGAGGTCCTTCGACAACTCCGACGACCGAATGCCTCGTCAATAGCGACGATGCCGGATCGCTCTGGAACAGGCGGGCCACGGCTTTTGCGTCAGGCGTAATGACGACGCTACGCTCCAATCGATAGGCTGTGCGCGGACCTGTCTTCTCCCAGAACGCTACATCAGCAAGAACGAAGTCATCGCCAGCCCAGCGGATCCCAATAGCCTCAACATCCCCCAACTTGAGGATCGGCAGATTTGGCTGGTCGAGCGTCGCAATTGAGACGAAGCGTTGATCCGAAGCGCCGCCCAGGAGCGCGACGCGCTGGCCGTCCGGTGAGATCGCCGCCTGCACCACCGCCGGAATACGGCCAAAGGCCGACGCCGGTGGGGGCGCAGCGTTTGCCGTCCACACGCACGCAAATGAAACAACCGCCGCAGCGGTCGCCGCCCTCAAGCTTTTCATGCTCCCCCCGGATAAAGCTCGCGGAACAACCTACACCATAGGCCGAGACCTGCAATCACGGGTTGCGGAGTGCAGCGCGGCCAAAAATAAACGGCCCGGGATCGCTCCCGGGCCGTTCGATTGCGACTTCCAGACTGGAAGAAGCCGCCTATTGGTCGACCTTCTCGGCCTCCGCGTCCATCGCGATGGCTTCCGGCAGCGGTTCCATCGCCTCTTCACGGCTGGCCGCCAGGGCCTCGTCGCGCTTGTTGGCGATGCGCTGCAGGTTGCGCAGGTAGGAGCCCGTGCCGGCTGGGATCAAGCGACCCACGATCACGTTCTCCTTCAGGCCTTCGAGCGTATCGCTCTTGCCCTGGACCGAGGCCTCGGTGAGGACGCGGGTGGTCTCCTGGAACGACGCCGCCGAGATGAAGCTGCGGGTCTGCAGCGACGCCTTGGTGATGCCGAGCAGGACCGGCTGGGTGATGGCCAGGCGACCGCCGCGGGCCTCGGCCTTGGCGTTTTCCTCGGCGATCTCCGACAGGTCGAGGTGGTCGCCCTTCAGCAGACCGGTGTCGCCGGGTTCGACGATCTCGGCCTTCTGCAGCATCTGCCGGACAATCACTTCGATGTGCTTGTCGTTGATCGGCACGCCCTGCAGTCGATAGACGTCCTGGATCTCGTCCACGAGGAACTCGGCCAGCGCTTCGATGCCCAGGATGCGCAGGATGTCGTGCGGATCCGGGTTGCCGTCGATCAGGTATTCGCCCTTGCGGATGATGTCCCCGTCGTGGACGGCGATGTGCTTGCCCTTCGGGATCAGGAACTCGACCGGTTCGCCGCCGTCCTCCGGCGTGATCTTGATCCGGCGCTTGTTCTTGTAGTCCCGACCGAATTCGACTCGGCCGTCCATCTCGGCGATGACCGCGCAGTCCTTCGGACGGCGGGCTTCGAAGAGCTCGGCGACGCGCGGCAGACCGCCGGTGATGTCGCGGGTCTTGGCGCTCTCGGTGGAGACGCGGGCCAGAACCTCACCCGGCTTGATCTCGTCGCCGTCGCCGACCGACAGGATCGCGCCCACCGGCAGGAGGTAACGGGCCTCACCGCCGTTGGAGAGGCGCTTATAGGCGCCGCTCTCGTCGAGCACGGCCATGGCCGGACGCAGGTCGCCGCCCTTGGTCGAGGCGCGCCAGTCGATGACCACGCGGTTGGAGATACCGGTGGCCTCGTCGGCTTCCTCGCGGACCGAGACGTTCTCGACTAGGTCCTCGAAGCGGACGCGGCCGCCCACTTCGGAGACGATCGGGTTCGAGTAGGGGTCCCACTCGGCCAGACGCTGGCCGCGCTTGACCTGATCCCCGTCCCTCACCTTCAGACGCGCGCCGTACGGCGGCTTGTAGGACTCGCGGTCCTTGCCGTCGACCTGCACGGTCAGCTGGAGGTTACGGCTCATGACCACGAAGTCGCCGTCGGGAGCCTGCACGGTCATGCCGCCGGCCACCTTGATCACGCCCTCGTTGCCGCTCTCGAAGAACGACTGCTCGGCCACCTGGGCGGTGCCGCCGATGTGGAAGGTCCGCATGGTGAGCTGGGTGCCCGGCTCGCCGATCGACTGTGCGGCGATGACGCCAACGGCTTCCCCGATGTTCACCGGGGTGCCGCGCGCCAGATCGCGGCCGTAGCAGGCGCCGCAGACGCCCATCTTCGCCTCGCAGGTCAGCACGGAGCGGACCTTCACGGCCTGGACGCCGGCGCTTTCGACCAGCTCGACCATGTTCTCATCCAGATAGGTGTCGGCCGGAACGATGACTTCCCCGGAGCCCGGGTCCTTCACGTCTTCGGCGGCGAAGCGGCCGAGGATGCGGGTCGCCAGCGAGACGAGGACGTCACCGCCCTCGACCACGGCGCGCAGGGTGATGCCCCGGGTCGTGCCGCAGTCTTCCTCGTTGATAATGCAGTCCTGCGCCACGTCGACCAGACGACGCGTCAGATAGCCGGAGTTGGCGGTCTTCAGCGCGGTGTCGGCCAGGCCCTTACGAGCGCCGTGGGTGGAGTTGAAGTACTCCTGGACGGACAAGCCTTCCTTGAAGTTCGAGATGATCGGAGTTTCGATGATCTCGCCGGAGGGCTTGGCCATCAGGCCGCGCATGCCGCCCAGCTGCTTCATCTGGGCCTGCGAACCCCGGGCGCCGGAGTTGGCCATCATGAAGATCGAGTTGATCTCCTTTTCACGGCCGTTCTGATCCTTCTCGGCGGTCGAGATCTCGAGCATCATCTCGTCGGCGACGCGATCGGTGGCCTTGGCCCACGCATCGACGACCTTGTTGTACTTCTCACCCTTGGTGATCAGGCCGTCGGCGTACTGCTGTTCGTACTCCTCGACCAGCTTCCGGGTCTGGTCGACGATCGGCTTCTTCCGCTCGGGGATGATGATGTCGTCCTTGCCGAAGGAGATGCCGGCCTTGGCCGCTTCCTTGAAGCCCAACGCCATGATCTGGTCGGCGAAGATGACAGTCGCCTTCTGACCGCAGTGCCGGTAGACGGCGTCGATCAGATTGCCGATCTCCTTCTTGGTCAGGTTCTTTTCCAGAAGGCGATGGCCGATGGCCGGGTGCTTCGGGAAGAGCGCGACGATCTTCATGCGGCCGGGCGTGGTGTCGATCACCTTGCGCACCAGCTCGCCCTCGGCGTTCATCTCCGTGTGGCGGGCCTTGATCTTGGTGTGCAGGGTCACGACGCCCGCGTCGAGCGCCGCATCGATCTCGCCCAGGTCGGCGAACAGCTTGCCCTCGCCCGGCTCGTTATCCTTGGCCAGCGAGAGATAATAGAGACCGAGAACGATGTCCTGCGACGGCACGATGATCGGCCGGCCGTTGGCGGGCGACAGGATGTTGTTCGTCGACATCATCAGCACGCGGGCTTCCAGCTGGGCTTCCAGCGAAAGCGGCACGTGGACGGCCATCTGGTCGCCGTCGAAGTCGGCGTTGAACGCGGCGCAGACCAGCGGATGGAGCTGGATGGCCTTGCCCTCGATCAGCTTGGGCTCGAACGCCTGGATGCCCAGACGGTGCAGGGTCGGAGCACGGTTCAGAAGAACCGGATGCTCGCGGATCACCTCGTCCAGGATGTCCCAGACGGCCGGTTGTTCACGCTCCACCATGCGCTTGGACTGCTTGACGGTGCCCGAAAGGCCCTTGGCGTCCAGCCGCGCATAGATGAACGGCTTGAAGAGCTCGAGCGCCATCTTCTTCGGCAGGCCGCACTCGTGCAGCTTGAGTTCCGGACCGACGACGATGACGGAACGGCCCGAATAGTCCACGCGCTTGCCGAGCAGGTTCTGACGGAACCGGCCCTGCTTGCCCTTCAGCATGTCGGCGAGCGACTTCAGCGGGCGCTTGTTGGCGCCGGTGATGACGCGGCCGCGACGGCCGTTGTCGAACAGGGCGTCGACGGCTTCCTGCAGCATCCGCTTTTCGTTGCGGATGATGATGTCCGGCGCGCGCAGCTCGATGAGGCGCTTCAGACGGTTGTTCCGGTTGATGACCCGGCGATAGAGGTCGTTCAGGTCCGAGGTCGCGAAACGGCCGCCGTCCAGCGGCACCAGCGGACGCAGTTCCGGCGGGATCACCGGCACGACCGACAGGATCATCCACTCGGGCTTGTTGCCGCTCTCGATGAAGCTCTCGATCAGCTTCAGACGCTTGGACGTCTTCTTGAGCTTCATCTCCGAGGTGATGGTGAGGAGCTCCTCACGCAGCCGGTCGGCTTCCTTCGGCAGGTCGATCGCCTTCAGCAGGCCCTGGACCGCCTCGGCGCCGATCTCGGCGGTGAAGCTGTCGTCCCCGAACTCCTCCTGGTAGCGCATGTATTCGTCTTCCGAGAGCAGCTGATGCAGCTTCAGCGGCGTCAGGCCCGGCTCGGTGACGATGTAGTATTCGAAGTAGAGGACGCGCTCGATGTCCTTCAGCGCCATGTCGAGCATCATCGCGATGCGGCTCGGCAGCGACTTCAGGAACCAGATATGGGCGACCGGCGAGGCCAGTTCGATATGGCCCATCCGCTCGCGACGAACGCGCGCGAGGGTCACCTCGACGCCGCACTTCTCGCAGATGATGCCCTTGTACTTCATGCGCTTGTACTTGCCGCACAGGCACTCGTAGTCCTTCGTCGGACCGAAGATGCGGGCGCAGAAGAGGCCGTCACGCTCCGGCTTGAAGGTCCGGTAGTTGATGGTTTCGGGCTTCTTGATCTCGCCGAACGACCACGACCGGATCTTTTCCGGCGAGGCGAGGGCGATGCGAATGCGGTCGAAGGTCGGCGGGGCCTGGACCGGATTGAAGATATTCAGGACTTCCTGGTTCATCGATTTTCCAGTTCGTCAGTATTTCGAGAGGCGATGGGGAGGGGCTGACGGCCCCTCCCCTCGCACATGAGGCGGCGTCGGAGAGCGGCCCTAGCCGTTCTCCAGCTCCACGTTCAGGCCAAGCGAACGCATTTCCTTCACGAGCACGTTGAAGCTCTCCGGGATGCCCGCTTCGAAGGTGTCGTCGCCGCGGACGATGGACTCGTAGACCTTCGTCCGGCCGGCCACGTCGTCGGACTTCACCGTCAGCATCTCCTGCAGGGTGTAGGCCGCGCCGTAGGCTTCGAGGGCCCACACTTCCATTTCCCCGAAGCGCTGACCGCCGAACTGCGCCTTGCCGCCCAGCGGCTGCTGGGTGACGAGCGAGTACGGGCCGATCGAACGGGCGTGGATCTTGTCGTCCACCAGGTGATGCAGCTTCAGCATGTAGATGTAGCCGACCGTGACCGGACGCTTGAACCGCTCACCGGTTTGGCCATCGTACAGGATCGACTGGCCGGACCGGTCGAGGCCCGCCTTTTCGAGCAGGTTCTCGATGTCGTCGATATGGGCGCCGTCGAAGACCGGCGTGGCGAAAGGCACGCCCTTCTCGAGGTTCTTGGCCAGTTCGATCAGTTCCTCTTCCGTATCCGGAAGCTCCTGATCCTTGCCGTAGACCTCTTTCAGGTGATCGATCAGAGCCTGCTTCTGGCCGCCGTTCTGCCAGGCCTCGAGCAGATCGGCGATCTGCTTGCCGAGACCGGCCGAGGCCCAGCCCAGGTGGGTTTCGAAGATCTGGCCGACGTTCATCCGCGACGGCACGCCCAGCGGGTTCAGCACGATGTCCACGTGCTGGCCGTTTTCCAGATAGGGCATGTCCTCAATCGGCAGGATCTTGGAAATGACCCCCTTGTTGCCGTGGCGGCCGGCCATCTTGTCGCCGGGTTGCAGCTTGCGCTTCACCGCGACGAAGACCTTGACCATCTTCATCACGCCAGGAGGCAGTTCGTCGCCGCGCTGAAGCTTGTCGACCTTGTCCTCGAAGCGGCGGTCCAGACGCTTGCGCGCCTCGTCGAACTGCCGGCGCATGGCCTCCAGTTCGCCCATCGCCTTTTCGTCGTCGAGGGCGATCTGCCACCACAGGCCCGGCGCGATCTCTTCCAGCTTCTCGGCGGTGATCTCGCCGCGGCCCAGGCCCTTCGGGCCGGAGACGGCGGTCTTGCCGATCAGCAGGTCGCGCAGGCGGATCGTCATGTTGCGGTTCAGGATCGCGAACTCGTCGTCGCGGTCCTTACCCAGGCGATCGATCTCGGCCCGTTCGATGGCCATGGCGCGCTCGTCCTTGTCGACGCCATGACGGTTGAAGACGCGCACCTCGACGATGGTGCCGGCCACGCCAGGCGGCAGGCGGAGCGAAGTGTCGCGAACATCCGAGGCCTTTTCACCAAAGATGGCTCGCAGGAGCTTTTCTTCCGGCGTCATCGGGCTTTCGCCCTTCGGCGTGACCTTGCCGACGAGGATGTCGCCCGGTTGGACCTCGGCGCCGATCGCCACGATGCCTGCTTCGTCGAGGTTGCGCAGGGCTTCCTCGCCGACGTTCGGGATATCGCGGGTGATCTCTTCCGGACCCAGCTTGGTATCGCGGGCCATCACCTCGAATTCCTCGATATGGATCGAGGTGAAGATGTCGTCGCGCACGATGCGCTCGGAGATCAGGATCGAGTCCTCGAAGTTGTAGCCGTTCCACGGCATGAACGCGACGAGGGTGTTACGGCCGAGAGCCAGTTCGCCGAGCTCCGTCGAGGGACCGTCGGCGATCACGTCGCCGGCCGAGACCTTGTCGCCCACGCGGACCAGCGGACGCTGGTTGATGCAGGTCGAGGTGTTGGAGCGCTGGAACTTCTGCAGACGGTAGATGTCGACGCCGGCCTTGGTCGGGTCGGTCTCTTCCGTGGCGCGGATGACGATACGCGTACCGTCGATCTGCTCGACCACGCCGGTGCGGCGGGCGACCACGACAGCGCCAGAATCGACGGCCACCACGGCTTCCATGCCGGTGCCGACCAGCGGCGCATCCGACTGGATGAGCGGCACAGCCTGCTTCTGCATGTTCGAACCCATGAGGGCGCGGTTGGCGTCGTCGTTCTCGAGGAACGGGATCAGCGACGCGGCGACCGAGACGACCTGCTTGGGCGAGACGTCCATCAGGTCGACCTGGTCCTTCGGCAGCAGCGACGGTTCGCCATTGATACGTCCCGGAACCAGGTCCTCGACGATCTCGCCGCCTTCCAGCTTGATGTTGGCCTGGGCGATGACGTGCTTGGCCTCTTCCATCGCCGACATGTAGACCACCTCATCGGTGGTCTTGCCGTCGCGGATACGGCGATAGGGGCTCTCGATGAAGCCGTACTTGTTGACCACCGCATGGGTGGCCAGCGAGTTGATCAGGCCGATGTTCGGACCTTCCGGCGTCTCGATCGGGCAGATCCGGCCATAGTGGGTCGGGTGCACGTCGCGGACTTCGAAGCCGGCGCGCTCGCGGGTCAGACCGCCCGGGCCAAGCGCCGACAGGCGACGCTTGTGGGTGATTTCCGAAAGCGGGTTGGTCTGGTCCATGAACTGCGAAAGCTGCGAGGATCCGAAGAACTCGCGGACCGCCGCAGCGGCCGGCTTCGCATTGATAAGGTCGTGCGGCATGACCGTGTCGATATCGACCGAGCTCATGCGCTCCTTGATCGCCCGTTCCATGCGCAGCAGGCCGACCCGGTACTGGTTCTCGAGCAGTTCGCCCACCGAACGGACACGACGATTGCCGAGGTTGTCGATGTCGTCGATTTCGCCGCGGCCATCACGCAGACCGACAAGGGTCTTCAGCACGGCCAGCACGTCGTCCTTGCGCAGGATGCGGACGTCGTCCGGGCAATCCAGCTCCAGACGCATGTTCATCTTCACGCGGCCGACCGACGAAAGGTCGTAGCGCTCGGCGTCGAAGAACAGCGACTTGAACATCGCCTCGGCCGCTTCCACAGTCGGCGGCTCGCCCGGGCGCATGACGCGATAGATGTCGAAGAGCGCGTCTTCGCGCGAGTTGTTCTTGTCGATCCGCAGGGTGTTGCGGATGTAGGCGCCGACGGTCGCTTCATCGACATCCAGGATGTCGAGGCTGGTGAAGCCTTGCTCCTCCAGCGACGCCAGCAGAGCCGCGTCCAGTTCGTCCCCGGCTTCGGCGTAGATTTCGCCGGTTTCGAAGTTCACCAGATCGCCGGCGAGATATCGGCCGTGAAGCGCTTCAGGCGCCAGCAGCAGGGTCTTGAGGCCCGCGTCGGCGAACTTCTTGGCGTTACGGGCGGAAATCTTCTGCCCGGCCGGCGCCACTTCTTCGCCGGTGTCGGCGTCGATCAGCGCATATTCCGGCTTGGCCCCGCGCCAGCGCTCGGGCTTGTACGGCACGGTCCAGCCGCCCGGCGCGCCCTTGGCCTCGGCGCGCTTCTCATAGGTGACGGTGTCGTAGAAGGTGGAGAGGATCTCCTCCCCGTCCATGCCGAGCGCCATCAGGAAGGTCGTGGCGGGCAGCTTCCGACGGCGGTCGATGCGGACATAGACGATGTCCTTGGCGTCGAACTCGAAGTCCAGCCAGGAGCCGCGGTAGGGAATGACGCGGGCTGCGAAGAGCAGCTTGCCGGATGCGTGAGTCTTGCCCTTGTCGTGGTCGAAAAACACACCCGGCGAACGGTGCATCTGCGAGACGATGACCCGCTGCGTGCCGTTGACGATGAAGGTGCCCTTCTCGGTCATGAGCGGGATATCGCCCATGTAGACGTCCTGCTCCTTGATGTCCTTCACGGAGCGCGCGCCGGTCTCTTCGTCGGTTTCGAACACGATCAGCCGCAGCTTCACCTTCAGCGGCGCAGCGAACGTCATGTCGCGTTGAACGCATTCCTCGACGTCGTACTTGGGCTCCTCGAACTCGTAGGAGACGTATTCGAGCACCGCGCGCTCGTTGAAGTCCTTGATCGGGAAAACCGACTTGAAGACCGCCTCGACGCCCTCGTCGCGGCGGTCGGCCGGGCGCACCTCGCGCTGGAGGAACTGTTCGTAGGAGGAGCGCTGAACCTCGATGAGGTTCGGCATCTGCACGGCTTCGGGGATGCGGCCGAACGACTTACGGATCCGCTTCTTTCCAGTGAAGGATTGCGCCATTTTGTTCCCTTGAGCGGCGCCCGGAGGGGATTCCACGCGCCGGATCGTCATGTCCTGCGTCCACCCTCGAACGCCCTCTCGGGCGCCGGACGCTGGAAGCCCCTGTCTCGCCAGGGGCGCTCCCTCGCATGGCCGGAGGGCGGCGGGCCATGCCTCGGAGCGTGCGCGCGTGAAAAGTCGCCTGAGCGACGAATCCTAAATTTCGCGAAGAGAGCCACATAGGACTTTTGAGCGACAAAGGGAAGCCCCTTTCCGCAGGAAAATGGAGCGGCGCTGCCGATCGCCGCGCCGCTCCACTTTTTCACCCGGGCGTCTCCCGGGACATCCATTCGATTTCTCGTTGGCTGCGCACATTCAACCGACATGGGCGCCGGAAGTTCCGTCCCACGCGCTCGAAATGATCCTTGTCAGGACGGCTTGACCCTGTAGCCGCTACAGCCTGCATGAGGTGGGTGTCGGCGTCGTGACGCGCCGTCTCCTGCAGGAACGCCCGCCAGTGCTCGACACCTCACAATTCGCCGTCCTTGCGGTCGCTAGCGCCCTTGCGTCCGTAGTCCCGGCCTCTCCCGTGCTTGCCCAAGACCAAGCCGAAGAGATCGGCGAGGTGGACGAAGTGATCGTCCAGGCCACGCGCTCTGGCCGGGTCGTCGAGGATGAGCCCATCCGCGTGGAGGTGATCAACCGCGAGGAGATCGAAGAGAAGATCCTCATGCGGCCTGGCAATATCGCCATGCTGCTCAGCGAGACCGGCGGCTTGCGCGTCCAGACCACATCACCGGGCCTTGGCGCGGCCAATATCCGTGTCCAGGGGATGCGCGGTCGGTACACCCAGCTGCTGGCCGACGGTCTTCCCATCTATGGCGGCCAGGCCTCGTCCATCGGCCTCCTGCAGATCCCACCTACCGATCTTGGCCAAGTGGAGGTCATCAAGGGCGCGGCCTCAGCGCTCTATGGCCCCTCTGCGTTGGGCGGCGTCATCAACCTGGTGTCGCGCCGGCCTGGGCCGACACCCGAAGGCGAGCTTCTGCTGAACGCCACGACCCGGAACGGCCAGGATTTGACGGCCTACGCCGCCTCCCCTCTGTCCGACGCCTGGAGTTATTCGGTCGTGGCGGGCGCGCATCGCCAGAGCCGCCAGGATCTGGACGACGACGGCTGGGTGGACATGCCGGGCTATGATCGCTGGACGCTGCGCCCGCGCCTGTTCTGGGAGAGCGCGGACGGTGCTGAGGCGTTCTTCACGCTGGGGTTCATGGACGAGCAGCGCCGCGGCGGGACGCTGCCCGGTCGGACCACCCCGGCAGGGGAACCGTTTCCAGAAGCCCAGGACAGCCGCCGCTACGATGGCGGCCTCGTCGCGGAAGTTCCATGGGAGGGCGTGGGCGCGCTTCACCTGCGCGCCTCGGCCATGAGGCAGGAGCACGATCACCGCTTCGGAGAGGTTCTCGAAAGCGATCGTCACGACACCTATTTCGCTGAGGCCGCTCTTGCCGGCGGCTCCGACCGGACTTCGTGGGTCGCTGGCCTGGCGGTGCAGTCGGACGCCTACCGCTCGGACGCCTTTCCCGATTTCGACTACACCTACACCGTGCCTGCGGTCTTCCTGCAGGTCGAGCACGACGTCCGGGAAAATCTCACGCTGGCGGCGAGCGCGCGTTGGGACGATCACAGCGAGTATGGCTCTCGGCTGAGCCCGCGCGTCTCACTGCTGTATCGTCCCGGCCCGTGGACTATCAGGGCCTCGCTCGGCCGCGGCTTCTATGCGCCGACCCCATTTGTCGAGGAGATCGAGGCGACGGGCCTTTCCCGCCTCGAGCCCTTGAGCGGGCTGAAAGCCGAAACCGCCGAAACCGCCTCGCTGGAAGGCGGATACGCCGCCGGCCCGATCGAGGCCAATCTGACGCTCTTCGCCTCTGACATCAGCGACGCCATCCAGCTCCAGACCATCGATGGCGAAAACCGGGTCCGGCTCGCAAACGCCCGCGGGACCACCCGCACGCGGGGCGCCGAGGCGCTGTTGCGCTATCGCTGGCGGGAGCTGACCATCACTGGCAGCTATCTCTATGTGGACGCCAGCGAGCCGAATCTAGAAGGACCGGGGCGGCGCGAAGTCCCCCTCACCCCGCGCCATACGGCAGGCATGGTTGCGATGTGGGAAAAGCACGGCAAGGGCCGGATCGGCCTGGAGGCCTACTATACCGGCCGCCAAGACCTCGAACACAATCCGTACCGTTCGGAAGGACGCCCCTATCTGGAGGTGGGCCTCCTGGGCGAGATGTTCTTCGGAAACACCAGCGTGTTCATCAATCTGGAGAACATCCTGAACGTCCGCCAGACCAAGTACGACCCGATGGTCCTGCCTCAGCGGGCGCCTGACGGACGCTGGACCGTCGACGCCTGGGCCCCTACCGATGGCTTCGTGGCCAACGCCGGCGTTCGGCTGCGCTTCGGCGGTCACTAGCAGGAGCCAGGCATGACGGGCCAGACGATCGGCGAACTCGCCAAGGCGACCGCGACCAAGGTTGAGACCATTCGCTATTACGAGCGGATCGGCTTGCTGCCGGCGCCCGACCGCTCCTCAGGCAACTACCGCCTCTATGGCGAGACGGAGTTGCGCCGGCTCTCCTTCATCCGCCGGGCTCGCAACCTCGGCTTTCCTCTCGATCAGGTCCGCGCCCTCCTGACGCTCGCCGACCGGCGGGACCAGCCCTGCGCGACCGTGGACGAACTCGCCAAGGCGCACCTATTGGAGGTTCGCCGCAAGATCGCCGACCTGCAGGCGCTCGAGCGGGAGCTCTCGGAGATGATTTCCCACTGCAGCCACGGCGCAATCGGCGACTGTCGGATCATCGAAGCGCTCGCCCCGGCGCGCCCCGCCGACATGGCAGCAGCCGCCGCTATGGAGCGCTAACATCCTGATTTAGATGACGATTATGCGAATCTGACCCAAGCTTCGCCGCAGCCTGGAACGCGCTCGTGCGTTCCAAGGTCAAGGAGGCGAATATGGCCGTTAGCGCTGATTTTCGGAAACAGATCCAAGGTTACGGGCTGACCACGGCGGAGATCCTTTACCGTATGCCCGATCATCCGGCCCTGCTGCAGAGCTATGTCTGGCAGGAGTACGACCTTTTCCCACAGTTCCCGAACCTGAAACGTTTTCTCGATTTCTGGAGCCATCAGCTGGACGGAGTGCTCCACACCATCACCGTCGCCCACCGCCAGCTCATCCGCCCCGCCGAACTGAAGGCCATCGACGGCGAGTTCCGCCTGAACTGAGCCGAAACGAAAACGGGCCCGGGGATCGCTCCCCGGGCCCGTTCGAAAGACGCAGAAGCTGCGCCGTCCAATTACTTGATTTGGACGGTGGCGCCGGCTTCTTCGAGCTTCTTCTTGATCTCTTCGGCTTGCTGCTTGGAGACGTTCTCGACGACGTTCTGCGGAGCGCCTTCGACGAGGTCCTTGGCTTCCTTAAGGCCGAGGTCCGGACGGACGCCGCGGACTTCCTTGATCACGTTGATCTTCTTGTCGCCGCCGGCGGTCAGGACGACGGTGAACTCGGTTTGCTCTTCAGCGGCTTCGGCGGGAGCGCCGCCGCCAGCGGCCGGAGCGGCGGCCACGGCCACCGGAGCGGCGGCCGAAACGCCCCACTTTTCTTCCAGCAGCTTGGACAGCTCAGCGGCTTCCAGAACGGTCAGGGCGGAGAGGTCTTCGACCAGCTTTTCAAGCTTCGACATGTGTTTGTGTCCTTACGGAATAGAGGTTGTGTTCGAAAATGACGATCAGGCGGCGTCTTTGGCGGCGTAGGCGCCCATGACGCGAGCCAGCTGTCCGGCCGGAGCCTGCAGGACGCCGGCGACCTTGGTGGCCGGGGCTTGCAGAAGGCCGATGATCTTGCCGCGGAGCTGGTCCAGCGACGGCAGGGTCGCCAGGGCGGAGACGCCCTTCTGGTCCAGGACCTCGGTCCCCATGAACCCGCCGACGATGGCGAACTTGTCGTTCCCCTTGGCGAATTCGGTGGCGACCTTGGCGGCGGACACCGGATCGGCCGCGAAGGCGATGGCGACCGGGCCGGTGAACAGGGCGTCGCCCGCCTCACCGATCGAGCCATCCAGGGCCTTCTGAGCCAGGGTGTTCTTGACCACCTTAAGCTGGGCGCCTTCCTTGCGGAGGCGGCCACGGAGATCAGTCATTTCCGCAACGGTCAGACCCAGGTTGTGGGTCACGACCACGGCGCCGGATTCGGCGAAGACGCCCTTAAGCGCCTCGATCGATTCCTGCTTTTGAGCGCGGTCCATTGCGGTCTCCATACTCAAGCTCGGCCGTCGGACGATTCCGACGACCAGACGCCTCGCGAGCAGGCGAACCTGCACGCAGAAGCGCTAAAGCCTGTCCTTTTCGGAGAAGTCGCAGGCCCCTCGCCCATCGAAGCCGATGGCCGGTGGAACCTCATCTTCCCGTCTCCCCATGGCCGAGGAAGGGCTCTTCCTCGTGTTACGGTCCCCAGGCGGCCCCTGGTTCCCCACGGTTCTTGGACAGGAGCGGCGGGCGAACCCGCCGTCCACGCCTCCCCTTGCGGAGAGACGAAACTCTAGAAGGCGCGCCCTTTACACGCTTGTGAGCGGAATGACAACCGCGCGCCTTACGCCCGCGGGCGCGTGGCGATCACGGCGGTCGTCAGCATCACCGCATAGGCCCACAGCACGAAGGCCCCAAACAGCGGGGCATGGCTTTCAGGGAAGTTCGGCAGGAACCAGGTGAAAAACACGGTGACCGCGGCGTCGAGCACCATCTGCGGGGCGACGAAGCAGACCAGGGCCGCCAAGCGGAGCCTTGGTTCGATCTTGCGCAGGAAGAGGAGCGTGGCGATTACCAGCCCGGTCCCCGAGATCGCTCCGGTGATCAGCAGCGTCCATGCCGGCCGATCCACCCAGGCGCTGGGCAGCAGGCGCAGGACCAGCGTCGAGACCGCCCAGACGAAGCATCCACGGGCCGCGAACCACAGATAGAGGTGCAGCACGCCCTTGCTCTGCGCCTCAACGGGGCCTTCGGTCGCTAGGCCGGCCAAGCCACGGCTCGCTTTTCCATCCACGCCTCCCTGCGGTCGGATCGATGATCATGGCGCCCGCAGGCGTTCAGGCTTGGTTACTGCTGACAGCGGCAAAGAAAAAGGGAGCGGCCCTGCGGCCGCTCCCCTCGAACTTCTCGCAGATCGGCTGGCGCTTAGGCGCCGACCGAACCGGTGTCCACCTTGAAGCCCGGCCCCATAGTCGAGGAGAGGCTGATCTTCTTGATGTAGGTGCCCTTGGCGCCGGACGGCTTGGCCTTGTTGAGCGCGTCCACGATGGCGCGGACGTTGGCCAGGATCGCGTCTTCCGAGAACGAGGCCTTGCCGATGCCGGCGTGGATGATGCCGGTCTTCTCGGTGCGGAACTCGATGGCGCCGCCCTTGGCGTCCTTCACGGCCTGGGCCACGTTCGGCGTCACGGTGCCGACGCGCGGGTTCGGCATCAGGCCGCGCGGACCCAGCACCTTACCGAGGCGGCCGACCAGGGCCATCATGTCCGGCGTGGCGATCACGCGGTCAAAGTCCATGAAGCCGCCCTGGATGCGCTCCACCAGGTCTTCGGCGCCGACGATATCCGCACCGGCGGCCTTGGCCTCATCAGCCTTGGCGTCCTTGGCGATGACGGCGACGCGCACGTCGCGGCCGGTGCCGGACGGCAGGTTGACGACACCGCGGACCTGCTGGTCGGCGTGACGCGGATCGACGCCCAGGTTCACGGCGATCTCGATGCTCTCGTCGAACTTGGCCTTGGCGTTCGCCTTCACCAGCGAAACGGCGGCTTCGACAGCGTGGACGGCGTTGCGGTCGCCGGTCCAGGCCTGGATGCGCTTGGGTTGCTTAGCCATGTTCTTAGGCCTCCACGATTTCGAGGCCCATCGAGCGCGCGGAGCCCTCGATGATCTTGGCGGCGGCCTCAAGGTCGTTGGCGTTGAGGTCCTTCATCTTCTTCTCGGCGATTTCGCGCAGCTGGGAGCGCGAGATCTTGCCGGCGTTCTCGCGGCCGGGAGCCTTCGAGCCGGACTTCAGGTTCAGCGCCTGCTTGATGTAGTGGGTCGCCGGCGGGGTCTTCGTGACGAAGGTGAAGGACTTGTCCTGATAGACCGTGATGATGGTCGGCAGGGGGGTGCCCTTCTGCTCCTTCTCGGTGCGGGCGTTGAACTCCTTGCAGAAGCCCATGATGTTGACGCCGCGCTGACCCAGCGCCGGGCCGATCGGCGGCGACGGGGTGGCGGAGCCCGCAGGCACCTGCAGCTTGATATAGCCCAGAATCTTCTTGGCCATTTTCTCCTCGTGACCGGAAGCCCGGTCGGTTGAGCCGTGGTCCGGAGATTGGCGCTCCTCCCACGGGTTTCACTTGCGCGAACGCAACCCGGTCCCAACGGACCGAAGCGCGGGCCTATATCAGGTGAATTCCCCGGCCACAACCTTCTGGCGCTCTGGCGCCGCCGTGCGGCTATCCACCACCAAGCACACCAAGAACACCAAGCTAGAGCACCAATCGCTTCACGCCGTGAGTGAAGAGCGGCACGTTGAAGTTCATAAGGAGGCCGAGCCGATGCTTCGCCAGCTTGAGGTAGGTCAGAACCTGCGCCTGATGCTCATAGGCCGACTCGAGTAGCCAGGCCCGAGGACCTTATGGACCTTCAATCCAGCATCCACAGCTTGACGCGCAACTGCGTCGATCCTCGGATCGACGCCTTGGTGTTCTTTGTGTGCTTGGTGGTTCAAAGGAAATTCGCCGCCCCGCAGAAGGGCGGCGAGCTTATCCGTCTAGACTGCGGCCGCAATGGCCAACCGCGTCAGGCGAGCTTTTCGACCTGGCCGTATTCGAGTTCCACCGGCGTCGCGCGGCCGAAGATGGAGACCGTGACCCGCAGGCGGGCGCGCTCTTCGTCCACCGCTTCCACCGAGCCGTTGAAGCTGGCGAAAGGACCATCGGTGACCCGAACCTGCTCGCCGATCTCGAAGGAGATGGTGGGCTTGGGCCGTTCCACGCCTTCTTCGATGGCGCCGATGATCCGGGAGACCTCGCGCTCGGAAACCGGCATCGGCTTGGAGCCCGAGCCGAGGAAGCCCGTCACCTTCGGGGTGTTCTTGATGAGGTGATAGGCCTCGTCCGTCAGCTCCATCTTCACCAGCACATAGCCGGGGAAGAACTTGCGTTCGGCGTTCACCTTACGGCCGCGGCGGATTTCCACCACATCCTCGGTGGGCACCAGGATGTCGGAGAACTGGTCTTCCAGACCTTGGCTCTTGGCCTGCTCGCGGATGGATTCGGCCACCTTCTTCTCGAAATTCGAGTAGGCGTGGACGATGTACCACTTGTGGCGCGGATTGGGGGCGTTCGCGGTTTCGGCGTTCATATCTTTCATCAACCCCCGTTCACGAGGCTGAGCAGCAGGTTCATGCCCGAGCCGAGCAGCCAGTCGACCACCAGGAAGAACAGCGACGCCAGCAGCACCATGATCCCGACCATGACGGTCGTGATCCAGGTTTCCTTGCGCGTGGTCCAGGTGATCTTGCGCGCCTCGGCGCGCACCTCGCGTGCGAACTGGGCCGGACCGACCCGTTTCTTGGCCGGGGCGGATTGCGCCAGGGCCGAGGCAGGGGCGATCGCCGCAGCCGTCTTGGCGGCGCGGCTCCTCATCGCTTGCGGGGACGAACCCGGTTTCCTGGCCATCAGGCTCTTATGACTCTCTATAGCGTGGGCGGCGGCCGTTCCGCGCCCGGCATACTTATATAGTGGATGGCAGGAGTGGAGGGACTCGAACCCCCGGCCCTCGGTTTTGGAGACCGATGCTCTACCAGCTGAGCTACACTCCTACGCGCCCATCCGCACCCCTGGAACCCGCCTGCAAGTCAGCGCCCTAGGCGCCGATTGTCCGCCGTGGCGGCTATGAAAGGCGTACTCCAACGATGTCGGGTAGGACGGAGGCGTATGACGCAAAGCGCCCTGCTTTTCAAGCCTCTTCGCAAGCCGCGGCGAGGCGCCGGATCAAAGGAGCCGGGCCGGCGTTTTGCTCCAGCATCGAAGGAGCCTCCATGCCCGATCCCGCTTCCCGCCCCAGTGATCCGGCCAGAAATCGCGACGAGGATTTGAAGCCCGGACGCCCTCCCCGCCCGGCCACCGAACCCAGCTCAGGCGAAGACTCGGCCCGGACGGCCAAGACGCAGACCGATCCAGCCACCGGCGAGCCGCGCAAGCAGGCCCCGCGGCCAAACTGATTTCTGGGTAACCTAAGCCGTCTCCGTGCGTTCTATGCTGACGCTTGCCTCGACTCGGCTCGAGGCGCGGTCGGGACCTTGGAGAGACGACAATGAAGACGTGGTTTGCGGTCGCCGTAGCGGCCGCGGCGCTGAGCGGGGTGGAGGCTCAGGCGCAGGATCAGCGATGGGGCGGAGGCTGGGGGCAAATCCCGTCCGGCAGCTATCAGCAAAGCTGCCGCGACGCTCGAGTGAACGGCTCGGGTCCCAACGCCATGCTCTCGGCGAGCTGCCAGGATTCCCGCGGGCGCTGGAGCTACAGCAGCATTCGCTTCAGCCAATGCCGCGGCGACATCGCCAACCAGAACGGACGGCTGGCCTGCGCCTGGGGCGGCGGCGGAGGTGGCGGCGGCCCCGGCTGGGGCGGCGGTCTGCCGAACGGCACCTATCAGCAGAGCTGTCGCGACGCTCGCGTGAACGGGAACATGCTGAGCGCCAGCTGCCAGGACAACCGCGGCCGCTGGAACTATAGCAGCATCCGCTATCGCGACTGTCGATACGACATCCGCAACGACAATGGCCGCCTCGCCTGCGAGTTCGGCGGCGGTGGTGGTGGCGGTGGCGGCGGCCCGGGCTGGGGCGGCGGTCGCAGCGAACTGACGCTCTTCAGCGGCCCGGACTATCAGGGCCAGCCCTTCGCCACGGGTAGCGAAATCACCAATCTGCCGCGTCAGTACAACGACCGCGCCCTCAGCCTGCGTATCCAGGGTCGTGGAGCTTGGCAGGTTTGTGCGGATTCCAATTTCCGCGGCCGCTGCCAGATCTTCGACAGGGACGTGCCCGACCTGCGTCGCTATGGCCTCGGCGAGGCGATCTCCTCGATGCGCCCGATGGGCGGCTACTGAGGTCAAGGGCCGCCGGAGCGGTCTTCGGCGGCCTCCGCTTGCGTCAGCGCAGCGGCAATCGGTTCGTGATGACGAACGCAAAAAGGCCGCCGGGAGGCTGTCCCGGCGGCCTGATTGTCTTGGGTGTGGTTGGGATCGTTACTCGACGATCTTGGCCACGACGCCGGCGCCGACGGTGCGGCCGCCTTCGCGGATG
>Ga0182741_1002028_pt1 | contig 24511 bp, 19 predicted proteins | sample eDN5th37CBELigOP_FD_128874 | JGI IMG/M metagenome (GOLD analysis project Ga0182741, IMG submission 128874) | Enriched Organic Plus compost microbial communities from Emeryville, California, USA - eDNA 5th pass 37_C BE-Lig OP (version 2) (version 2) ... | reverse complement strand
CTGCGCTCGGAACGCCTGCTCGGTTTCTTCGACTTCGCCTTCACCCGCGTCTTCCGCCGGCATATGCGCGCCCTGCGCATGCCGCCCTGGGGCATGCCGCAGGCGGCCGCCGGCGCACCGCTGGTGGTGCTGGCCAATCATCCTTCCTGGTGGGACGGGGTCGCCTTCATGCTGCTGCCGCGCCGGCTCTTCCCGGACCGGCCGGTGTTCATCCCCATGGAGGCGGCGGCGCTTGCCCGCTATCCCTTCATGCGCCGCATCGGCGTCTTCGGGGTGGAGACGGGCAGCCCCGTGGCCGCCCTGACCTTCCTGCGCACTGCGCAGCAGGTGCTGGGCGATCCGCGGCACATGCTGTGGCTGAACGCCCCCGGCCGCTTCTGCGACGTGCGCGAGCGGCCCGTGCCCATCGCCCCCGGCATCGCGCGCCTGCCGGAACTCGCCCCCTCCGCTCTCTTCCTGCCACTCGCGCTGGACTACGTGTTCTGGACCGAGCCGGTGCCGGAGATGCTCGCCGCCTTCGGCCCGCCCATGCCGGGCGAGGCGCTGCTGGCGCTGGGGCGGAAGGCGCGTGCCGCCCATATCGTCGCCGCCCTGACCGCGACCATGGACCGCCTGGCCGAGGAGGCGATGCGCCGCGATCCGGCACGGTTCCGGGTGATCGTGCAGGGGCGGGAGGGGATGGGAGGGCTGTACCAGGGCTGGCGCCGGTTGCGTGCCGCGCTGCGCGGGGAGCGCTTCGATCCCCGCCACGACCCGGGCGGGGACGCGCGGTGATGGATCCCGCGCTCGCCGCCCTCGCCCTGGCGCTGCTGCCGGCGATCTTCGGCGCGGTGAATCTCTGGCTGCTGCCGCGCGCGGGCGGGGCCGCGCCGGCGGGCGCGCTGGTCTCCATCCTGATCCCCGCCCGCAACGAGGCGGCGAACATCGCCGCCTGCCTCGCCGCGGCCCGCGCCTCCACCGGCGTCGCGGTGGAGATCCTGGTGATGGACGACGGCAGCGAGGACGACACCGGCGCGATCGCCGCGCGCATCGCCGCCGCGGATCCGCGCCTGCGGCTGCTCTCCGCCCCGCCATTGCCGCCCGGCTGGACCGGGAAGGTGCATGCCTGCGCCCGGCTGGCGGAGGCGGCGCGGGGCACGCATCTGCTGTTCATCGACGCCGATGTGCGGCTGGCCCCGGATGCGGCGGCGGCGCTGGCGGCACATGCGGCCGCCCGTCGCATCGCCCTGGTCAGCGGGGTGCCGCGACAGGTCATCGGCTCGGCCGGCGAGGCGCTGGCCGTCCCGGCGATCAACCTGCTGCTGCTGGGCTACCTGCCGGGCGCCGGCCGGGCCTTCAGCCGGCATGCCGCACTGGCCGCCGCCTGCGGCCAGCTCGTGCTCTGCGAACGGGCGGCCTATGAGGGGGTGGGCGGCCATGCCGCGGTGCGCGGCGTGCTGCATGACGGCCTGGCCCTGGCCCGGCTGTTCCGCGAGCGGGGCCACCGGACCGAGGTTGTGGACGGCGCGCCGCTCGCCGCCTGCCGCATGTACCGCGGCTTTGCCGAGGCCTGGGCCGGCTTCCTGAAGAATGCACGGGAAGGCATGGCGACGCCGCTGGGCCTGCCGGTCTGGACCGTGCTGCTGGCCGGCGCGCATCTCTGGCCCTGGATGTTGCTGCCGGCGCCCCCCGCGATCGCGGCGCTGGCCCTGGTGCTGGGCCTCCGGGCCGCCATCACGCTGCGGGCGCGGGAGCCCTGGTGGACCGTGCCGCTGCATCCGCTGACGGTGCTCGTCGCGCTGGCGATCCAGTGGTGGGCGATGGCCCGCTGGCTGGCCGGGCGCCCCGCAGGCTGGAAAGGCCGCGCATATCCCGTCACAAAGGCGGCATGAGTCAGGCCACCCGGGCCGGCGGCAGTGTCGCCGTCTCCGCCACGCCCACGCGCGACCACGACGAGGAGAACTTCCCCACGGCCTCCCTGCTGCTGGCGAAGCCGGTGCGCGCGCAGGTGATGGCCTTCTACCGCTTCGTCCGTACCGCCGACGACATCGGCGACAGCCCCGACCTGCCGGCGGAGGAGAAGATCGCCCGGCTCGACGCCATGGAGCGGGCGCTGGATGACTCGGCCACCGCCATGCCGGAGGCGCGGCGGCTGCACGAGCTCGCCGTCGGGACCACGGAGGCGCGGCTGATGCTCTCCGCCTTCCGCCAGGACGCGACGCAGCGGCGCTATGCCGACTGGGCGGCGCTCGAGGATTATTGCCGTCGCTCGGCCGATCCGGTGGGGCGGATGCTGCTGCGCCTGCATGGGGATCCGGACCCGCGGGCGGTGGCGGCGGCGGATGCGCTGTGCACCGCGCTGCAGGTGCTGAACCACCTGCAGGACCTGGTGCCGGACCGGTCGGCGCTGGACCGCATCTACCTGCCCCTGCCCTGGATGGCGCTGGCCGGCGGCGAGGGCGCCTTCTTCGACCCGGCGAACGGCGCGCGCCGCCCCGTGCTGGATGCCGCCCTGGACCGGGTGGAGGAAGCGCTCGATCGCGCCGCCGCGCTGCCGCGGCTGCTGAGGTCGCGCCGGTTGGCCATGCAGAGTGCCGTCACTATCGCGCTGGCGCGGCGCCTGCTGGTGCGGCTGCGCGCGGCCGATCCGGTGCGCGGCCGTGTCGCCCTCTCCAAGGCCGATTTCGCCCGCGCCTTCGCCGGGGCATGGCGCCGCGGCCCGTCCGACGCCGCCATCGTGGCCGCCCGTGTCGGCCGCGCCGGGTCTTCCTTCGCCCGCGGCATGGCGGCGCTGAAGGGCGAGAGGCGGCGCGCCCTCTGGGCCGTTTACGCCTTCTGCCGCGCGGTGGACGACATCGCCGATGGCGCCATGCCCGAGGCCGAGAAGCGCCGCTTCCTCGCCGACTGGCGCCGCAAGCTGGAAGCCCCGGACTGCGCCCTCTCGCGCGAGCTGGCCTGGGCGCGCCAGTCGCATGGCGTGCCGCTCGCGGAGTGCGAGGCCATGATCGCCGGCATGGAGACCGATGCCGCCGACCGCCTGCGCCTGGCCGATGAGGCGGCGCTCGATCTCTACTGCCGCCGTGTCGCGGGCAGCGTGGGCGCGATGTGCGTGCGCATCTTCGGCGCGCCGGAGGCCGAGGCCTTCGGCCTGGCGCTCGGCCATACCTTCCAGCTCACCAACATCCTCCGCGACATCGACGAGGATGCGCAGCGCGACCGCGTGTACATCCCGCTGGACCTGCTGGCCGCCGAGGGCATTGCGGACGGCCCGGCGCAGGAGATCGTGGCGCATCCCGGCTTCGCCGCCATCTGTGCCCGGCTCGCGGAGCGCGCGCAGGAGGGCTTCGCCCGCGCGGAGGCCGATATCCGCCGCTACGATGCGCGCGCGCTGCTGCCGGCGGCGGTGATGATGTGGGGCTATCGCCGGCTGTTCCAGCGCCTGCTGGCGCGCGGCTGGAACGGCGCGCGCCCGCGGCCGCGGCTGACCACGGGCGAGAAGCTGCGCATGGCGTGGATGGCGCTGGGCTTCGGGGCGCGGGCGCGGTGATGGTGGGCCTTCGCAGGGTGCCGGTAGAGGGCCGGGAGCCTTGCCCCGGGCCCTGGCCAAGGGGGCGCGCTTCCGGGCCGCGCGGCGTCCTGTCCGCATGACCGTCCATGTCATTGGCGCCGGTCTCGCCGGCCTCGCCGCCGCCCTCGCGCTCGCCGGCCGTGGCGAAGCGGTGGTGGTGCACGAGGCAGCCCCCGTGGCCGGCGGCCGTTGCCGCGCCCTGCCGGACGGCACCGACAACGGCACCCATGCGCTGCTCGGCGCCAATCGCGCGGCGCTGCGCTTCCTCGCCCGCATCGGCGCACGCGACGGATGGGTGGAACCGGAACCTTGCGGCCTGCCGGTGCTCGACCTGCGGGACGGCGCGTCGCGGCGCGTCGCGCTCTCCCCGCTCGCCTGGACCGACCCGGCGCGGCGCCCCGCCGGCTTCTCCGCCCCGGCGCTGCTGGCGATGGCCCGCATGGCGCTGCCGCTCGGTGACCGCCCGGTGGCGCAGGCCATGGCGGCGCATCCCGAATTCCACCGCGCCTTCGTGGACCCGCTGGTCGTCGCGGCCCTGAACACGCCGAGCGAGGAGGCCTCCTCCCGCCGCCTCGGTGCCGTGCTGCGCCGCATGGTGGGCCCTGGGGCGACGCGGCTGCTGGTGGCGCGCGACGGCCTCGGCCCCGATCTCGTCGTCCCTGCGCTCGCCGCCCTGCGTGCCGCCGGGGCACGAGTCCGCTTCGGTGCCCGGCTGCGCCGGCTGACGGTGCAGGCCGGCCGCGCCGCGGCGCTGGATTTCGGCGAGGAGGGCACCCTCGCCCTCGGGCCCGCGGATGCCATGGTCCTGGCCACTCCGCCCTGGGAGACGCTGCGCCTGCTGCCGCACACGCCTGCGCCGCAGGCCCATGCCCCCATCGTGAACCTGCATTTCGCCCGGCCCGCCGCGACGCCGGTGCGCTTCATCGGCATGCTCGACGCATTGTGCCAGTGGGTGCTGATCCGTCCCGCGGGCGTCAGCGTGACGGTCAGTGCCGGCGACGCCGCCGTGCGGGAGGAGGGAGAGGGGCTGGCCGCTCGTGCCTGGGCCGAGATCCGCCAAGCGGCCGCCGCCTTCGCCCTGCCCGGCGACTGGCCCGAGGCGCCGCCCCCCTGCCGCGTGGTGAAGGAACGCCGTGCCACGCCGCGCCACCTGCCGGGTCCCCCGCCCGGCCCGGCGCGCCGGCCGCTGCCGAACCTGGCGCTCGCCGGCGACTGGACCCTGCCCGCGCTGCCCGCGACCATCGAGGCGGCGGTGCGCAGCGGAGAGGCAGCGGCACGCGCCTTGCGCAGCCGCGCCCGTGCCCTGCAGGCGCCCCGGCGGGCCGTTGCCGCAGTTCCCGCCGGCAGCAGTTGAGGCAGCGGACACGACAGCGCGCATTCCGCGTTACCATCGCCGGCACCCGGGCGGCAGAAGGAAGCGCGCTGTGCAGAGGCAGGGACGGTTCAACCTCTGGTACTGGATCGCAGCCATTCTTGGCCTGTTGGTGATCCAGTACCTCGTCGCCACCAGCAATCAGGTCGCGCCCATTCCCTACAGCCAGTTCCAGCAGCTGTTGCGGGAGGGCAAGGTCGCCGAGGTCGGCATTTCCGAGCGCTACGTCCAGGGCACGCTGAAGGAGCCGCTGCCGGGCGGCCAGACCCGCTTCTCCACCACCCGCGTCGAGCCGCCCGAGCTGGCCGAGGAGCTGGACCGCCACGGCGTCCGCTACACCGGCTATGTCGAGAGCACCTTCCTTCCGAATGTGCTCGCGCTGCTGCTGCCGATGCTGCTGTTCTTCGGCCTCTGGTACTTCCTGATGCGGCGCATGGCCGGCGGGCGCGGCGGGCTGATGCAGATCGGCAAGAGCAAGGCGCGCATCTATGTCGAGTCCGACACCGGCGTGAGCTTCGGCGATGTCGCCGGGGTGGACGAGGCCAAGGACGAGCTGCACGAGGTGGTGGAGTTCCTGCGCAACCCGGATCACTGGGCCCGCCTTGGCGGGCGCATGCCGAAGGGCGTGCTGCTGGTGGGGCCGCCGGGCACCGGCAAGACGCTGCTGGCCAAGGCCGTGGCGGGCGAGGCGAAGGTGCCCTTCTTCTCCATCTCGGGCGCCGAATTCGTGGAGATGTTCGTCGGCGTCGGCGCCGCGCGCGTGCGCGACCTGTTCGAGCAGGCGCGGCAGCGCGCGCCCGCCATCATCTTCATCGACGAGCTGGACGCGCTGGGCCGCGCCCGCGGCATCGGTCCCTATGCCGGCGGACATGACGAGAAGGAGCAGACGCTCAACCAGCTTCTCACCGAGATGGACGGCTTCGACAGCCGCCAGGGGCTGATCATCCTGGCCGCCACCAACCGGCCGGAGATCCTGGACCCCGCCCTGCTGCGCGCCGGCCGCTTCGACCGCCAGGTGCTGGTGGACCGGCCGGACAAGAAGGGGCGCATGCAGATCCTCGAGGTCCATATGCGCAAGGTGAAGCTGGCGCCCGATGTCGATGCGGAGAAGGTGGCGGGGCTGACGCCCGGCTTCACCGGCGCGGACCTGGCGAACCTGGTGAACGAGGCGGCGCTGCTGGCGACGCGGCGCGGCGCCGAGGCGGTCTCCATGGCCGATTTCGGCAATGCCGTGGAGCGCATCGTCGCCGGCCTGGAGAAGCGCAACCGCCTGCTCAATCCGCGGGAGCGCGAGATCGTGGCCCATCACGAGATGGGTCATGCGCTGGTTGCGCTCTCGCTGCCCGGCGTCGATCCGGTGCACAAGGTCTCCATCATCCCGCGCGGCATCGGCGCGCTGGGCTACACCATCCAGCGTCCGACCGAGGATCGCTTCCTGATGACGCGGGAGGAGCTGGAGGCGAAGATGATGGTGCTGCTGGGCGGCCGCGCAGCGGAGCTGCTCGTCTTCAAGCACCTCTCCACCGGCGCCGCCGACGACCTGCGGCGCGTGACCGACATCGCCCGCGGCATGGTGACGCGCTACGGCATGTCGGAGCGCCTGGGCAGCGTGGCCTATGAGCGCGACAGCCGAGGCTTCATGGCGGGGCAGGACATCTCCATCGGCCCGCGCGACCGCGACTATGGCGAGGCGACGGGCGACGCCATCGACGCCGAGGTGCGCGCCATCGTGGACCATGTGCTGGACCGCACGCTGCGCCTGCTGAGCGAGAAGCGGGAGGTGCTGGAGACCGGCGCACGCCGGCTGCTGGAGAAGGAGACGCTGGAGGAGGCGGAACTGGCCGCGCTGGTCGGCCGCACGCCGCAGCGGCAGGCGGCCGAGTAGGCGCCGCCGACCGCCCGCTTTCCGGGGCGGCCGACACCGCCATGCGGCAGCCTCCCGCCGCCGACAGGAGCGCAGTCGGGCGGGGAAGGGGGCTCAGTCCACGGGATAAGGCCCCTCGGAGAACCTCTCGGGGTGGTAACCCTTCGACCCGACAGCCCGTGCCAGAGGACTCCTCACCTCCTCCTCCGCCCGCAGGCATTCGATGACATGCCCGAAATCGTATCGCGGCTGCCACCCGAGCTCGCTGCGGGCACGCGCATTGACGTAGACCCTGTCTATGCCCGGAAACATCCTCCAGCCGCGGCGCGCATACTCGCGCTCATAGTCGGGAAAAAGACGCCGCACCACCAGCGGCGCGTCGACGCGCAGCGCCGGCAGGTCGTCCGGCGAGAATGGCGTGGTTGCACTGACGATGTATCGCCCGAAGCCGATCCTGCGCGCATGCCTGGCGGCCAGCACATGCGCGCTTGCGGCGTCCTCGAGATCCACGCGCCGGAAGAGATACTCGTTCGCCTTGACGTTGCCATCGGCATAGGCCTGGCGCACGGCCCTGCTGTCGTCCTCCTCGGGAAAGAATCGCGATGTCCGGAGCACGATGCAGGCAAGCCCGTGGTTCCTGTGGAACAGCTGGCAGAGATCCTCCGCCGTGGCCTTGGTCACACCATAGATGTTCTTGGGAATGGGCGTGACATCCTCCGTCACCCATGCCGCGGGAGCTCCGGCAGGCGGCACGAGGGCGTCGCCGAAGACGCTGGTCGTGCTCGTGAAGACGAAGGACCCGACACCCGCCGCCACGGCCTCTTCCAGCAGGTTGAGCGTGCCGGTGATGTTGGTGTCGATGAAGTCCTGCCGGCCATGGGTGGCGATGTGAGGCTTGTGCAGGGTGGCCGTGTGGAAGACGGTCTGCACGCCTTCCATGCAACCCCTTGCGAAGGAACGGTCGGTTATCGAGCCGATGCGGTCCGTGAACGGCGACTCGAGAATATCGAGTCCGACGACCTCATGCTTCAGCTCCCTCAGGCTGCGGACCAGCGCCTCGCCAAGATGTCCGGCGCTTCCGGTGACCAGGACTTTCATGACCAGGTGATCCGCTCTTCGCCCTGACGGTAAGGACCGGGCTCATCCTAGCAGGCGTGGACCCCATGATCGATGCAGGCTGCCGACGCCCGCGCCGTATGCGCCCGCAGGTTGCGGCGCGATGTCCTGCATGTCCCGGATCACCTTCCTGTCGGGCGCAGAGCGCTGTCGCATCCGGCATGGGCCGGCGCCTTGATCGGGCCTGGCGGCAGGCCGCGGCCCGCTGCGGGGCGGACCAGGCACCACCGCCGCCCCCCGGTTATCCCGTCCGTGATCCCGGGGATCGCCGGAATGCCCTCGCATGGCGTGATCGGCAGGCATGGCATAGCGTGATAGGTGGCACGGAGCAGCGCAGCGCGGAGCGACCCACCTGTCTCAGCGGACTCCCGATCCCGTCCTGGCGCCCGCAGCCGCGCTCGCCGCGCTGCGCGCGGCCGCGGCGCGCGACGGCCCGCTGCCCCTCGATCGCCGCCGCACGCTGCTCGATGCGCTGGCGGCGGCGGTGCTGCGCCGGGCAGACGCCATCGCCGCCGCGCTCGACGCGGATTATGGCGGCCGCTGCATCGAGGAGACGCTGATCGCCGAGGTGAAGCTGGTGGCGGACGCGGCCCGGCATGCGCGGCGCCGCCTGGGCCGCTGGTCGCGGCCGCGGCGCGTCGGCGTGCCCTTTCCCTTCCGCCCCGCGCGCGCGGCCGTGGAGCCGGTGCCGAAGGGCGTCATCGGCATCATGGCGCCCTGGAACTATCCCGTGCAGCTTCTGCTGCTGCCGGCGGTGGATGCGATCGCCGCGGGGAATCGCGTGGCGCTGAAGCCCTCGGAGGCGGTGCCGCGCACCGCCGCGCTGCTCGCCGAGCTGGTGCCAGCGGCGCTCGGCGAGGAGGTGGCGCGCGTGGTGCAGGGCGGCCCCGATGTCGCCGCGGCCTTCGCCGCGCTGCCCTGGGATCACCTCGTGTTCACCGGCAGCACGGAGACGGGGCGCAGGGTGATGCGGGCCGCGGCGGAAGGGCTCGTGCCGCTGACGCTGGAACTCGGCGGCAAGTGCCCCGCGCTGGTGCTGCCGGGCGCGGATCTCCGCCAGGCGGCGCGGGCGATCCTCGTGGGCAAGGCGATCAACGCCGGCCAGACCTGCGTCGCGCCCGACACGGTGCTGCTGCTGGGGCACGCGCGCGAGGCGTTCGTCGCGGCCTGCCGCGCCACCGGCCCGGTGCTGCCGGACACCGCGGTGGTGAACCAGGCCCAGGCCGCAAGGCTGGACGCGCTGGTCGCGGGGGCGCGCCTGACGCCGCTCGGCGAGGGTGGCACGGAGCGCCACCGCGCGCTGGCCATCGCCGAAGCGCCGCCCGACCATCCGTTGCACCGCACGGAGATCTTCGGCCCCGTGCTGGCGCTGCAGCCCGTCGCCTCGCTGGAGGAGGCGATCGGCTGGATCGCCGCCCGCCCGCCGCCACTGGCGATCTACCTTTTCGGCGCGACGGCCGCGGAGGAGCGCGCCATTGCCGCCGGGACGCAATCCGGCGCCATCGTGCATGGGCGCTGCGTGGAATACGCGGCCTTCGCGGACCTGCCCTTCGGTGGCATCGGCGCCTCGGGCTTCGGGCGACGGAACGGGGAGGCGGGGTTCCTCGCCTTCAGCAATCTCCGTGCCCGCGTGCGGCATGGCCGCTTCAGCCTTGCGCGGCTGCTGGAGCCGCCGCGCAGCGCGCGCAGCCGCGCCCTGGTGCGGCGCATCCTGCGCTAGGGCAGATTCCGCCCAGGTAGCAGCGTCACCTGAAAGGGTGACGCGGTCGCACTGTTCCGCTGGCCCGTGCCACCGCCGGCGCTATCCTGCCCGCATGGCGCCCGCATGGACGATCCGGCCATTGACCGGCGGCGACGCACTTGCCGCCGTCGGCGTGATCCACGCCGCCTTCCGCGCGCAGTCGGCTCGGACCGATCCGCCCTCCGGCGCCCTGCGCGAGACCGCGGACAGCGTGGCGGCGCAGATCGCCGCCAGCGGCGGGGCCTGTGCCGAGGCAGGCGCATGCATGGTCGCCGCCATTCTCTGGGCGGAGCAGGATGGCGGCCTCCATCTGGGGCGCCTTGCCGTTCTGCCCGCCTGGCGCCGGCGCGGCCTGGCCCGCGCCCTGGTCGCCGCGGCAGAGGCCGAAGCGTATCGGCGGGGCCTGCGGCGCCTCTCCCTCGGCGTGCGGCTCGTGCTGGAGGACAATCGCCGCCTGTTCGCCGCCTGCGGCTTCGTCGAGACGGCGCTCACCAGCCATCCCGGCTATGCCGAGCCGACCTCCGTCACCATGGAGAAGCGGCTCGCCTGCACCTGAAGCGGATCCCGTTCAGGCGGAATCACCTGACTGGGCGAGGATGCTCGTGAAGACAGGGAGCGGGAGCATTTGCCGTGAGCCTGGGCGGATGGAAACCGCTCTAGGCCGCGGCGCAGCCCTGCGGCTTCACCTTGCGCGCGGTGCTCGCGGGGAACTTCGCCAGCTTCTCTGCCGGCCGGATGGGGCGGCGCAGCAGCTCGCCGCCGCAGTTGGGGCACCGCCCGGCCAGCACGCCCTCCGTGCAGGTCGCACAGAAGGTGCATTCGAAGGAGCAGATGCGCGCCTCCGTGCTCTCGGGCGGCAGGTCGCGTCCGCAGCATTCGCAGCAGGGGCGAAGTTCCAGCATGGTGATGTTTCCTTTTCAGGTGGCGCGGGTCAGGAGGCGCAGCAGCCCGTGCACGCCGGCGATGGTCGGCACCGGCACGCCGCAATGCGCGGCCAGCTCCACCAGGCAGCCGATCAGCGGCCCGGTTTCCAGCGGACGGCCTGCCTCCAGATCCTGCAGCATGGAGGTGCGGAAGGCGCCAAGGCGGCGCGTGACGGCGATCCGCTCCCCCACATCCTGTGCGATGGGCAGGCCGATGCGCGTGCCGATCGCCGCCATCTCCCGCATCATGGCGAGGACCAGGCCGCGCACGCCGTCATCATCCAGCATGGCCGCGATGTCGGCGTGGCACAGCGCCGAGAGCGGGTTCATGTTGGAATTGCCCCAGAGCTTCAGCCAGATCTCCATGCGGATATCCGGCACCGCTTCCGCCGGAAGCCCGCCCTGGCGGAAGGCCGTCACCAGCGCCTGCAGCAGCATCGCATGCCGGCCCGTCGGATCGCCGAACAGCATGCGGTCCTGCTTGACCAAGCGCACCACGCCCGGTGCCTCCAGCCGGCTCGCCACATGCGCGACACCGCCGAGGACGCGCGTGGCCGGCAGGGCGCGGGCCAGCGCGCCGCCCGGATCCACGGCCTCGAGCACCATGCCCTCGGCCGGGCCGCCGAAGCCTTGCAGGAACCACCAGGGCAGGCCGTTCTGCACTGCCAGCAGCACCGTCTCCGGCCCCAGCAGGCGCCGGATCAGCGGCAGGGCGCCGGGCAGGTCGTGGCCCTTCAGCCCCAGCAGCAGCACATCCGCGACGGGGAGCGCCCGCGGGTCATCGCTGGCGGCGAGGCGGAAGACCTCCTGCCCGTCATCCTGCAGCAGAACCAGGCCGTCCGCGCGCAGGGCGGCGAGCGTCGCGCCGCGGGCGAGCACCGAGACGGGCAGGCCCGCGCGCGCCAACCCCGCAGCCAGCCAGCCGCCCACCGCCCCCGCGCCCAGCACCGTCACGCGGGGATGCGTCCGGCCGGTCACGGATTGAGCCCGCGCGCCATGGGATCGAAGGCGGCCACCGTCGTCGCGTCGAACCAGGTCTCGGCATTCGCCGGCCCAGCCCCGCCAAGGGCCGAGAGCCGCCCGAGCCCCGGGATGTAGAGCTGGTCCATGAACAGATGTGGCGCCTCCCTGGCGATGATGCGCCGCTCGCCCCCCGACTCCGCCGTGCGGCCCGGCCCGGCATGCGCGGCCAGCAGCACGCCATCCTTCGGCCGCACCCGCACGAGGATGTCGCAGTCGGTCCAGTCGGCAGGCAAGGCGAGCTGCCGGCGCGCCATCTCCACCAGCGGCACCGCCGCCTCCCGCGCCCGCGTCAGCACCAGGACCATGCGGTCCTCCTCCATCCACCAGGGCGAGTTCAGCAGCGGCATCAGCGCGCCGGGACCTTGGCCGCGGTATTTCCGGGCGGCGAAGCGGTAGAGCATGTTGTCGCGCGCCAGCAGCACCCGGCGCATGGCGATCAGCCCGCCATTGCGCACGAAGATGCCGGCAGGATTGCGCCGCGCGGGATCGGGGTTGTCGTCCGGCTGCATCAGCAGCGACCCGTCCCGCTGGACCTGATAGCCCTCGGCCTCCGCCTTGGTGGCACTCTCCTGCCACCAGCGCTCGTTCGTCGGCGTCACCATGCGGCCCCTTTCCTCGCCTGCCGTGGCGCTGCAGCGGATTGCATCCGGATCTGCGCGCGATCCGTCGCAGATCATCGTTTGCAGGGCAGGTTCGCCCTGCCGGGCGTTCACGCCCGTCCGCGATCTGCTCTAGTCCACGGCAATCTTCGCGTCCTGGATGATGCGCCGGTATATATCGCTTTCGCGCCGGATGCGCGCGGCCATGGCCTCCGGCGGCCCGCCCAGCGGCACCATGCCGAGCCGCGCCGCCGCCGCCGTCACCGGCTCGCTCGCCAGCGCGTCGTTCACCGCGCGGTTCAGCCTGGCGATGATGGGCGGGGGCGTGCCGGCCGGCGCGCCGAGGCCGATCCAGGAGGTCAGGTCGAGATCGGGGAACCCCGCCTCCGCCACCGTCGGCACGGCGGGCAGCATGGCGCTGCGGGCCGCGCCGGAAGTCATCAGCGGAACCACTCGCCCCGCTTCCGCATGCTGCGCGACATTCGGCACCGCCTCGAACATCAGGTCCACATGGCCGGCGATCAGATCGTTCATCGCCGGCGCGCCGCCGCGATAGGGAACGTGGTTCAGCCCGATCCCCGCGAGCGCGGTGAAGAGGCTGCCCATCAGGTGCGGCAGGCTGCCCGCGCCGGCCGAGGCGTAGGAGAGCGTGCCGGGCCGCCGCTTCGCCGCCTCGACCAGCGCCGCGACATTGTCGAAGGGACTGCCCGCCTTCGCGCACAGCACCATGGGCGTCGCGGCGATCTCGGCGACCGGCGCGAAAGCGGTGGTCGGGTCGTAGCCGGCATTGGGTTGCAGCCAGGGCGCAATCACCCAGGCCGTGGTCGGGCTGTAGAGCAGCGTGTAGCCGTCCGGCGCGCTGGTCGCGACGTGACGCGCGCCGAGCGTCGCCCCCGCGCCCGGGCGGTAGTCGAAGACGAAGGGCTGGCCGAGCGCCGTGCTGACCTGCTGGGCGATGCCGCGCCCGAAGCCGTCAGTGAAGCCGCCGGGGGCGAAGGGGTTGACGATGGTGACCGTCCGCTCCGGCCAGGACGCGGCGCGGGCGGGCGCCGCGAAGGGCAGCAGGCTGGCCGCGATCAGCGTGCGTCGATGCATTCCGGCGTCTCCCATCCCCCCGGTCGCCGGCTTGCTGCCGGGCATTCCGCGCCTAGACTAGCCGCCGAACGCGCGACCGGGCCAGGGGAGGGGAATGATGCGGGATGTCCCGGTGGTGATCGCCGGCGGGGGCCCCGTGGGCATGACCCTCGCGCGCGCGCTCGCCCGCTTCGGCATCCGCTGCCTGCTGGTGGAGCGCAACCCGACCACCACGCGCCATCCGAAGATGGACATCACCAATGCGCGCAGCATGGAGATCTTCCGGCGCCTCGGCCTCGCCGAAGCGCTGCGCGCCGTGGCGGTGCCGGAGGGGAACGGCTTCGACGTCTCCTGGATCACGCATCTCTCGGGCCATGAGCTGCACCGGTTCCGCTATCCCTCGGTGACGGAGTGGCGCCGCCTGATCGCGGCGCACAATGATGGCTCCATGCCGCGGGAGGCACCGATGCGCGTCTCCCAGGTGGCGATCGAGCCGGTGCTGCAGCGCGCCATCCAGGGCGAGATGCTGGTGGAAGCGCGCTGGGGCGTCGCCTTCGAGGACCTCTCCCTGTCCCCGGGAGGCGTGGAGGTGGTGCTGCGGCGCGCCGAGGATGGCGGGACGGAGCGCGTGCGCTGCCGCTATCTCGCGGGCTGCGACGGCGGCGGCAGCCTGGTGCGCAAGGCGCTCGGCATCGCGCTGGAAGGCCGCGCGGCGGTGATGCCGCGCTTCATGACGCATTTCCGCTCCGATGCGCGGGCGGTGCTGCAGCGCTGGGGCGTCACCTGGCACTACCAGTCGGCCTTCGCCACCCTCATTGCGCAGGACGACCGCGACACCTGGACCCTGCAGAGCCGCTTCCCGCCCGGCGTGGAGGTGCCGGACCAGGTCGATCCCTCCGCCTTGCTGCGCGCCTTCGCCGGCTGCGACTTTCCCCACCAGGTGCTGGTGGCGAACCACTGGACGCCGCACCTGCTGGTGGCGGAGACCTACGGTGCGGACCGCGTGTTCCTGGCAGGCGATGCGGCGCACCAGTACATCCCGACCGGCGGCTACGGCATGAACACCGGCATCGGCGATGCGCTGGATCTCGCCTGGAAGCTGGCTGCCATGCTGCGCGGCTTCGGCGGGCCGGGGCTCGCGGCCAGCTATGATGCCGAGCGGCGGCCGGTCGGGCGGCGCAACCGCGACGCCTCGGCGCGCCACACCGATCTGCGCATCGCCATCGCCGGCCTGTACCATGCGGGGCTGCTCGATCCCGGCCCGGCCGGCGATGCGGCGCGGGCCGAGGCGGGCGCACGCATCGCCGCCCTCGGCAATGCGGAGAACGAGAGCTTCGGCATCGAGTTGGGCTATTGCTACCACGGCTCGCCAGTGATCTGCGCCGATGGCGAGGCGGCGCCGGACGACCCCCTGCGCTACCAGCCCAGCACCGTCCCCGGTGTGCGGCTGCCACATCTGTTCCTGGCGGATGGCAGCGCGGTGCAGGACCGCCTCGGCCCCTGGTTCACCCTGCTGGCCGTGGAGACGGAGCCCTGCGGCGCGCTGGTCGCGGCGGCGGCCCGGCGCGGCCTGCCGCTTGCCGTGCTGCCGCTGCGCGATGCCACGGCCGCCATGGTCTATGGCCGCGGCCTGCTGCTGGTGCGTCCGGACGGGCACATCGCCTGGCGTGGGCGCGCGCCGCTCGATCCGCCGGGCGCGGAAGCGGTGCTGGCGCGAGTGCTCGGCTGGTGCGGGCGCCCTGGTACTGGCTGAGTGCCCGCCCGGCCTGTTGCTGCAGGCCGCGCGGGGGCCGTTCCCCTCGCAATTTTGCCCAATAAGCATATCGGGTCATGTAATGGCTACGTTTTAACTATGCCGAAACGCTCCTCACGCCTAACCAAGTCACCGGCGGAGAGCGCGTCCAATCATGCTTGATTATGCGAGACTGACGCCAGGTCCGGGCTTCCAACCAAGGGCTGCGCTCTACTATGTCCAGCGGCTGGTGCCGTTGCCCGGGCCGAGGCGATGGGTGGCGCGTGGCATCGCGGCTGCGATCAATGCCTCGCATGGCAGCCGGCGCCAGACGGCCGCGGCGAAACCGGCGGGGCCATGGGGCGAGACGCTGGGCACGATCCGGCGCGACGGCCATGCACGCCTCGATGGCCTCGTCACGCCGGCGGCGGTCAGGGACATCATGGCGTATCTGGCGGGCCATCAGGTGGTGGCATCCGATGGCAGGTCCTGGAGCCTGGACAGGGTTCCGCCCGGGACTCCGATGGCGTCCTACCCGCTCGAATGCCTGCTGAGATGCCCGACCATCCTGGCACTGATAAACCACCCGGCGGTGCTGGAATGCGCGGCACGCTATCTCGGCTGCACGCCGACCATCTCCAGCCTTGGTGTCCGCTGGTCCTTTCCGGCGGCGGCAGGCGTCGCGGACACCCAGCTTTTCCACCGCGATCCCGATGACTGGCGGTTCCTGAAGCTCTTCGTCTACCTGACGGATGTCGATGCGGACAGCGGACCGCATATGTTCGTGACGGGTTCGCACAAGACTGCCGGGCGCCTGCGTGCCCGGCCCTACAGCCTGAAGGAGATCGAGGCGACCTACGGGCCGACGAGCGTGGCGACGATCACCGGGCCGGCCGGCACCTGCTTCCTGGCCGACACCTATGGCATCCACCGTGGCGCGGTGCCGGTCAGCCGGCCGCGGCTGATGCTGCAGGTCCAGTACTCGCTCCTGCCGATCTTCGCATTCCAGTACCAGCCCATGGCCATGGAGCCGCGGCCGCAGGTGGACGCGTATGTCAACCGGCTGCTGCTCCGGCCGTCCTGAGATGACGCCGCGCTCCTGAAGCATTCTCCGTTCGCATGGGCTCGCGGTGAATGCTCCAGCTCCCTGTTATCGCGAGCATCCTCACCCATTCAGGTGATTCCACCTGAATGGGATCCGCTCCCGGGGGTGCCGTTACCGGCCGGGCAGGGCGGCCCGTGTCCCGCGTCAGGCGGCGATCACCGCCACCACATCGCCCTCCGCGACCATCTCGCCTTCGACGACCCGGATCTCGGTCACCTTGCCGCCGCGCGGCGCCATCACCGGGATCTCCATCTTCATGGATTCCAGCAGCAGGACCGGTTCTTCCTCCTCCACCGCCTCGCCCGGCTGCTTCAGGATCTTCCAGACCGAACCGGCGACCTCGGACTTCACCCGGACCTCGGGCATGCACTTCCTCCTGGATATCTCCGCCGCATTGCAGACGCGGACGCGGGCGCGGTCAAGCCGCCCTTGCCCCGCCGCGGCGCCGGTGCTGCCATATGCGCGGGAGGAAACCGCCATGTCCGACGTCCCCATCAACCCGGTCAAGCGGAAGCTCGCCGCCGGCGGCGTGGCGCTCGGGGTCGGCGTGCGCCTGGTGCGCTCGGCCGAGATCGCGCGCATCGCCCGGGCGAGCGGCCACGACTTCCTCTTCATCGATGTGCAGCACTCGCTGTTCAACCTCGAGACCATCGGGCATCTGGCGCAGGCCGCGCAGGCGCTGGGCATCGCGCCGCTCGCGCGGGTGCGCAGCGTGCGCGACCCCGATGTACAGGCGCTGCTCGACAACGGCGTCACCGGCATCGTCTTCCCGGACGTGAACACGGCGGAGGACGCGGCGCGCGCCGTCGCCGCCGTGCGATTCGCCCCGCTCGGCCGGCGCAGCGTGACCGGCGGATACCCGCATTTCGACTATCGCGCCGTGCCGCTCGCCGAGGCCGTGCCGGCGGTGGAGGCCGCCACCCTGCTGGTCTGCATGATCGAGACGCGGGAGGGCGTGCGGAATGTGGAGGCGATCGCGGCCACGCCGGGCATCGACGTGATCCATATCGGCATGAACGACCTGCTGACGGATATGGGCAAGCCCGGCCAGTATGCCGACCCCGAGCTGGAGGAGGCCGTGGCGCGCGTGCTGGCCGCCTGCCGCGCCCATGGCAGGCATTTCGGCTGCGGCGGCAACCGCGATCCGCGCGCCCAGGCTGCCGTCATCCGCCGCGGCGCGCAGTTCCTCACCACCCAGACCGATATCGGCCTGCTCTCGGCCGGCGCCGCCGCCTGGACCCGCGGCATCCGCGAGGCGCTGGAGGCCGGCGCCTGATCCGCCAGCGGGCGCCGCCGGGGTTCAGAACGCCGCGTCCTCGAAGGCCCTCAGGGTTCCACCCCCTGCCATCACCGTGGCGGAGAGCGCGCCCGTCTGCGGCAGGATCCGCTGCATGAAGAAGCGCGCGGTCGAGAGCTTCGCGCGGTAGAAGCCGGTCTCGTCGGCCGCCTGCTTCCGCAGCGCCACTTCCGCCATCCGGGCCCAGACATAGGCCAGCGCCGTCAGGCCGAAGAGGCGCAGGTAGTCCGTCGCCGCCGCGCCGGCCTCGAACGGATCGGCCATGCCGCGCCGCGCGACCTCCGCGCTTGCCTGCTGCAGCCGGCCGAAGGCCCGGGACAGCGGCAGGATGAACTCGCCCATCGCCTCCTCCTCCGACCTCGCCTCGACATAGGCGAGCACGGGGTGGAAGAAGCGGCGCAGGTAGCGCCCGGCATGCGCGCCCATCTTGCGGCCGACCAGGTCCAGCGCCTGGATGCCGTTGGTGCCCTCGTAGATCTGCGCGATGCGGGCGTCGCGGACATACTGCTCCATGCCCCATTCGCGGATATAGCCGTGGCCGCCCAGCACCTGCATGCCGGTCGCCGTTGCCTCCCAGCCCATATCGGTGAAATAGGCCTTGATGATCGGCGTCATGAGCTGGACGAAGTCGTCCGCCGCCTGGCGTTCCGCCGGGTCGGGATGCCGCTGCGCCACGTCCTGCTCCAGCGCCGTCAGCATGGCCAGCGCCCGGCAGCCCTCGATCTGCGCCCGCATGGTCAGCAGCATCCGGCGCACATCGGCATGGACGATGATCGGGTCCGCCGGCTTGTCCGGATGCCTGGCGCCGCCGAGGGCCCGGCCCTGCAGCCGCTCCTTCGCGTAGGCGACGGCGTTCTGGTAGCTGACCTCGGCCAGGCCCAGCCCCTGCATGCCCACCGAGAGCCGCGCCTCGTTCATCATGGTGAACATGGCGGAGAGGCCCTTGTGCGGCCGGCCCACCAGCCAGCCCTTCGCCGCTTCGAAGGAGAGCGCGCAGGTGGCGCTAGCCCTGATGCCCATCTTGTGCTCGAGCGCCGTGCACACCACGCCGTTGCGCGGCCCCAGGGCCTGGCCGTCCTGCCCGGCCGGCAGGAATTTCGGCACCAGGAAGAGCGAGATGCCCCTGGTGCCCGGCGGCGCATCCGGCAGCTTCGCCAGCACGAGATGGAGGATGTTGTCCGCAAGGTCGTGCTCGCCGGCGCTGATGAAGATCTTGTTGCCCGTGATGCGGTGGCTGCCGTCCTCCGCCGGTACCGCCCTGGTGCGGATCAGGCCGAGATCGGTGCCGCATTGCGGCTCGGTCAGGCACATGGTGCCGGTCCACTCGCCGCTGACCAGCTTCGGCAGGTAGCGGTCCTTCAGCGCCTCCGCGCCATGCTGCAGCAGCGCGGAATAGGCGCCGTGCGTCAGGCCCGGATAGGTGCCGAAGGAGAGGTTGGCGGAGCACATCATCTCCTCGAAGAGCAGGGCCAGGCTCCGGGGCAGCCCCTGGCCACCATAGGCGGTGTCGCAGGCCAGCGCCGGCCAGCCGCCCTCGCGGAAGCTGCGGTAGGCCTCGGGGAAGCCGCGCGGCGTGCGCACCACGCCGTTCTCGAAGCTGCAGCCCTCCTCGTCGCCGGAGCGGTTGAGGGGGAACAGCACGTCCCGGCAGAGCGCGGCGGCCGCCTCCAGGATCGGGTCCACCAGCTCCGGCGTCATCTCCTCGCAGCCCGGCAGGGCGCGCAGCCGCTCGATGCCGGCGAGCTCGTTCAGCACGAAGCGCATGTCGCGCAGCGGGGCGGTATAGGCGGGCATGGATGCGCTCGCTCCTTCGTCCTCGGGCACCCTTCCTCCGCCGGCGGAGAAGGGCAGGGGCCATGGCGCCTCAGTTCCGCAGCGGCCGCCCCGTCTCCAGCATGTGCTCGATCCGGGCGAGGGTGGCCGGCATCTTCAGCAATGCCATGAAGGACTGCCGTTCCAGACGCAGCACCTCCTCCTCCGCCGTCTCCTCCGTATGGTCGCGCCGGCCGCCGGTCAGCGCGGTGGCAAGGTGGTCGCACACCACGGCGTCGTGCGGTGTCGCCCGCCCCAGCGCCGCCTGCTGCTGCACGGCCAGGCGCAGCGCAGCGCGGCCGGTCGCCCCCGGCAGGCGCAGCGGAGCGGGCTTCGGCGGCTGGTAGCCCTCTGCCAGCGACAATGCCCGGGCCTTCGCCTCGGCGAGCAGCCGGTCGCGGTTCATGGTGATGCGGTCGGTCGGGCGCAGCAGCAGCATCTCCCGCGCCTCGAAGGCGGATTTCGCCACCCGCGCGGTCGAGATCATCTCGAAGGCCTTCGCCACCGGCGGCATGGGGCCCTTCGGCGCGCCCGGCGCCTCCGCCCAGCGGCGCAGCATGCTGGCGCAGCCGCCCCAGCCCGGAATCAGCCCCAGGCCCGCCTCGACCAGGCCCATATAGGTCTCGGCATGCGCCTGCACGGCGTCGCAATGCAGCAGCACCTCGCAGCCGCCGCCGAGCGCCATGCCGGAGGGCGCGCCGACCACAGGGAAGGGGGCGTAGCGCAGCGCGCGCAGCGCCTTCTGCCCGGCTTCTACCATGCGCTCGATCTCGCCCCAGGCGGCGATGTTCGCGGCGAAGAGCGCGAGGCCGATATTGGCGCCCACCGAGAAGTTCTCGCCCTCGTTGTGGATCACCAGCGCCTTGAACGCGCCCTTGCCGCCCATGGCCGCGGCCTTGCCCATCAGGTCCACGACATCCGGGTCGAGCGCGTTCATCCTGGTGTGGAATTCGAGGCAGGCGACGCCATCCCCGATATCCCACAGGCTGGCCGAGCCGTTGCCCGCCAGGGGCGCCCCTTGGCGCTTCACCTCCGAGAGCAGCAGCACGCCCTCCGGCCGCGGGACCTCGCGGTACGCGCCGTTGGCATGAAGGGCCAGGACCCTGCCCCCCTGCGTGCGGTAGAAGCTGCCTTCGCCCAGGCGCTCCAGCAGCGGCGGCACGGGGCGGCCCTCGGCACGCAGCGCCTCGGCCAGCCAGGCGGCGCCGAGCCTGTCCAGCAGTTCGAAAGGCCCCCATTTCCAGTTGTAGCCGAGCCGCATGGCGGCATCCACGCTCGCCACATCCTCGGCGATCTTCGGCACCAGCGCCGCGGCGTAGCCCAGCGTGTCCAGCAGCACGGCGCGGGCGTAGCGGCCGCCGCGGTCCGGGTGCTCCACCAGCCTGCGCAGGTCGCGCGCCCCCAGCTCCAGGCTCTCCAGCGACGGCTTCTCGCTTGGCCGGTCCTCGCCGGTCCGGAGGTCGATGGCGTGCTTCAGGCTGTTGCCCCCGGCATCCGTCACCCGCGTGTAGAAGCCGCCCCTGCCGCCCTTGCGCCCGGTCCGTCCCTCGGCGATCAGCCTTGCGATCAGCGGATGGTCCCGCATGCCCAGCACATAGGGGTCGCTCGCGGGCAGCGCCGCCTTCATGCTGGCGGCGACCTGCGGCACCAGGTCGAGGCCCACCAGGTCGAGCAGCCCGAAGACACCGGTCTTCGGCACGCCGAGCGGCGCGCCCATCACCGCATCCGCCTCCTCGATCGTCAGGTGCAGGTCGAAGGCATGGTTGATCGCGCTCTGCATCCAGAGCCCGCCGATGCGGTTGGCAATGAAGCCGGGGCGGTCCTTGCAGCGGATCACCGTCTTGCCGAGGGCGCGGTCGGCGAAATCGGTGACCGCCGCCACCGCCCCGGCACACGTTGCCGGCCCGGCGACGAGCTCGAGCAGCCGCATGTAGCGCGGCGGATTGAAGAAATGGGTGATCAGGAAGTCGGCGGCGAGACCCGCATCGGCGCCCTCCATCAGCGCCTCCAGCGGAATGGTCGAGGTGTTGGAGGAGAGGATGGAACCCGGCTTCCGCACCTCCGCCAGCCTCGCATGGAGCGCACGCTTGGCGTCCAGCCGCTCGACGATCGCCTCGATGATCCAGTCGCAGTCGGCCAGCAGGCCGAGCCCGGTCTCCAGGTCGCCCGCCTGCACCAGCCGCGCCGCGCCCCTGTGCATGAAGGGCGCCGGTTCGGCCCGCAGCATCGCCTGGACCGCCCTCGCCGCGCCGCCCGGCACGATGTCCAGCAGCACGACCGGCACGCCGGCATTGGCGCAGTGCGCCGCGATGCCGGCGCCCATGACGCCCGCGCCGAGGACGCCGACCTTTCCGATGCGCGGCACTGCCGCGGCGGACCCGGAGGCGATGCCGGCCGGGGCGGCCATCACACCGCCTCCAGCACCGTGGCGATGCCCTGGCCGCCGCCGATGCATTGCGTGGCCAGGGCATAGCGGCCACCCTCCCGCTGCAGGATCTGCGCCGCCTTGCCAAGGATGCGCGCGCCGGTCGCGCCGAGCGGATGGCCCAGCGCGATGGCGCCGCCATCCCTGTTCACCGTCTCCTCCTCGAGCCCCAGTTCACGCATGCAGGCCAGGGCCTGGGAGGCGAAGGCCTCGTTCAGTTCCACCACGTCCAGGTCGCGCACGGTGATGCCGGCCCGCGCCAGCGCCTTCCGCGAGGCATCGACCGGCCCCATGCCCATCACCTCCGGCGCGCAGCCCGCGACCGCGATGGACCTCACCTTCGCCAGCGGCGTCAGCCCGTGCCGCTTCGCGTAGTCCGCGCTGCAGACGAGCAGCGCCGCCGCGCCGTCCGTGAGCGGCGAGGAGGTGCCCGCCGTCACCGTGCCGTCCTGCCGGAAGGCGGGCTTCAGCGCCGCCAGCGCCTCGGGCGTGGTGTCGGGGCGGATGCAGCCATCCTCCGCCACCTGCCTGCCATCGACCGTCACCGGCACGATCTCGGCGGCGAGCTTCCCCTCCGCCTGCGCCGCCGCGGCGCGCCGGTGGCTTTCCGCCGCGAAGGCCTCCTGGTCCTTCCGCGTCACCTGATGGCGCCGCGCGACATTCTCGGCCGTCTCGCCCATGGCGATGTAGGCCTGCGGGTAGCTCTCCGCGAGGCCGGGATGCGGCATGGGGTTGAAGCCCATCATCGGCACCCGGCTCATGCTCTCGACGCCGGCGCAGAGGAAGGCCTCGCCCGCGCCCATGCGGATCGCGCCGGCCGCCTGGTGCGCCGACTGCATGGAGGAGCCGCAGAAGCGGTTCACCGTCACGCCCGCCACGCTTTCCGGCAGGCCGGCGATGAAGGCGACGATCTTCGCCAGGTTCAGCCCCTGCTCGCCCTCGGGAAAGGCGCAGCCCACCACCACATCCTCTATGGTCGCGGGATCCACGCCCGCCTCGGCCACCAGCGCGCGCGCCACCTGCGCGGCCATCTCGTCCGGGCGAAGCTTCACCAGCTCGCCCTTGCCGGCGAAATGGAAGGGCGAGCGGCGATAGGCCGCGATCACGACATCCGTCATCCTGCCGTTCCTTCTTCCGGCCGGGACCTCAGCCGCCGGCCACCGCTTCCTGCCCGCCGGCCGCTGCCGCGTGCTCCTGCAGCGCCGCCTTGGCCTCGCTCTCGATCTCCCGGAGCTCCGCCAGGGTCTGCGTCAGGTCGCGTTGCTGCTGCTCGAGAGCGGCAATGCGCTCGGGCAGCTTCCTGAGCAGCAGCCTCGCCTGCTCCGGCTGCCTGCGGTCGGCGTCGTAGAGGTCGAGATAGGCGCGGATCTCCGCCAGCGAGAAGCCGAGGCGCTTGCCGCGCAGCACCAGCGTCAGCCGTGCGCGATCCTGGCCCGTGAAGACGCGCGTGGTCCCAGCACGGCGCGGCGCGATCAGCCCCTTGGACTCGTAGAAGCGGACGGCGCGCGGGGTGATGCCGAACGCCGCCGCCACCTGGTTCACGGTGTGCAGCTCCCGTTCCGGCGGCACCTAGAGCGCTCCTACCGCCCGTCGCTGCAGCACCTCCTGCCGCAGCTCCTTCTTCGACAGCTTGCCTACCGCGGTCCGCGGCAATTCGGCGCGCAGCTCGATCAGGCGCGGCATCTCGATGGGCGAGAGCCTGTCCTGGAGGAAGGCGCGCAGCGCCGCCGGATCCAGGGTGCTGCCGGGGCGGGTCTGCACGAAGGCGGCCGGGCTCTCGCCGCGGTAGTCGTCGGGCATGCCGACCACCGTGGCGGCGATGACCTCCGGGTGGCGGTAGATCGCCTCCTCGATCATGCGCGGATAGACGTTGAAGCCGGAGCAGAGGATCAGGTCCTTGATCCGGTCCACCAGCGTGACATAGCCGTCCGCGTCCATGACCCCGGCATCGCCGGTGCGCAGGAAGCCGTCGGGTCCGAGCACCGCCGCCGTCTCCTCCGGGCGCCGCCAGTAGCCCGCCATCACATTCGGCCCGGCGACGCAGAGCTCGCCCTTCTCGCCCGGCGGCACTGCGCGCGTCGGGTCTTCCAGGCTGCGGATCTCGGCGCGCAGGCCGGGCAGCGGCAGGCCGATGGTGCCCGCGCGGTTCTCGCCCTCGAGCGGGTTGCAGAAGCAGACGGGGGAGGCCTCGGTCAGCCCGTAGCCCTCCACCAGCCTGGCGCCGGCGAGGCGCTCGAAATCCTCCTTCACCTGCAACGGCAGGGGCGCGCCGCCGGAGATGCAGACCCGTGCGGAGGCGAGGTCGGCGGCGGTGGCGCCGTTGTCCAGCACCGCCTTGAACAGCGTCGGCACGCCGGGAAAGATGGTGGGGCGCCGTCGCCGCAGCGCCGCCAGCAGCGAGGACCACTCGTAGCGGGGCAGCATGATCAGCTCCGCGCCCCAGGCCAGCGCGGCGTTCATCGCCACGGTCATCGCGAAGATGTGGAAGAAGGGAAGGACGGCCAGCATCCGTTCCTCGCCTTCCTGGCAGGTGCTGAACCAGGCATTCACCTGCCGCAGATTGGCGCAGAGATTGGCATGGGTCAGCATCACGCCCTTCGGCGTGCCGGTGGTGCCACCGGTGTACTGCAGCACGGCGAGATCCGCGGGCCCGATCGCCGGCGGCGCCGTCATGGGTGGCGCGGACAGCAGGGCGTCGAAGCCCAGCACCCGGTCGTCGCCGCGCGGCACCGCGGCGATGCTGCGCCGCCTGGCGACCCGGAAGGCGATGCCCTTCACCGCCGGCAGCCCCCGGGCGAAGCGCGCCACCACCACGCGCTGCACCGGGCTTTCCCCGCGCAGCAGCCCCAGCACGCGCGGCAGGATCGGGTCGAGGTCGAGG